>Ga0315339_1002969_pt1 | contig 12318 bp, 11 predicted proteins | sample ASW17metaG_FD_204514 | JGI IMG/M metagenome (GOLD analysis project Ga0315339, IMG submission 204514) | Ammonia-oxidizing marine archaeal communities from Pacific Ocean, United States - ASW #17 | ecosystem: Environmental > Aquatic > Marine > Oceanic | place: USA: California | collected 2016-12-05
CCGACACTAGTCGGAGACGCGACGCTGCTGCGTAACGCATTCGCGGGAAGTGCCGGGCGAGAGAACCGGCGCTTCGACCGCTACCGGCGAGCTGGCGATGATCAACGACCCTAGTCTGGTGTCCGCAGCGCCCTGGCTATTGGATTGCTTCGCCGTTTCGACTTCCTTGACGATGACATCGATCAATTCCCCCACTGGACTGGCCGGCGAGCCGTCTTCGAGACGGACTTGGCTACCTTCGGGCTGAATAACGCGAACGGTATCGGCGGTGCCGTCTATCGTGATGGCATCGCCTGTTGCTGCGCACATTAGGCACGACAGTACCGCAGGTTCGGAGGCGACTTTCGGACGCCCTTCCTCCGTGACGTTTTCGCCTGCTCTGTCGGTTGGCGTCGGAAAAGCTCCAAGGGAGGAAACCGCGGCGGCATTGAAGTTTCAGCCGGGCCAGGTCATCGAACTAATGCAGAAAATGTCCCCAGTGTGTCCCCAGTAAATTTAGGAACCAACAAAGGCCTAGCCGTTTCCAGCTAAGCCCTTGATTTAATTGGTGGGCGCACACGGACTCGAACCGTGGACCCGCTGATTAAGAGTAAGACGTTTCAGCTATGAAATCACAGACTTCTGCCGATCCTTACGCTAAACTGCGGTTAATTTCACCAACAATCTTATATATTTTGTGCATCTATTGTGCATTCAGAGGATGGCATGGTCAGAAGCTTACGATTCACGAATTCAGCCCTTAATCAGTTTGTGGGGAGCAACGAGCAGACCACAAAGGTCACGATAAAGGACACTGAAAGCTCCGGCCTCCGTGCGCTCAGGTTCCCGAAGTCAGGAATGGTCAGCTTTATATACACAGGTCGAATTAAGGGTGGGCTGAAACGAAACATCACAATCGGGCGATATCCAGACACCGGCATAGAGGAAGCTCGTATTCGTGCATCAGAGCTTCGCAAGCTGTATCGACAGGGCATAGACCCGAAACAGCTTGAAGCAGACCAGCAAGCTGCTCAGGAGCAAGAATTAGCCCTTGAAAAGGCCTTACAGGTGCCGCTACGGGCTGTGCTGGAGCGGTATTTACTGGCTCGTAACCTCAAGCCGAAGACCGACAAGGACTACCGCAGCACGATGCATAGCTGCTTTGCTGATTGGCTGGATGAGCCGATCCGCAACATTGCCAGACGGGATGTGGAGGATCGTTACGTCCGGCTGGTTGAGAAGGGCATCAAGGCGCAAGCGGTGAAGGCCTTCCGTATACTCGGTGCAATTATGAACTTTGCTAAAGCGGAAGAGGTATCGGCTAACAGGCACAGCAATACCGCTTCAGAACGGTTAATCAGAGACAATCCGTGCGATGTGCTGAAGGAGAAGCGCTACGATAGGCATATTCCAGCCCGTACGCATGCGCTGACGTTGGATCAGACCGCAATCCTGCTGGAGTATCTCAGTCATTGCGAATATCCGCAGTTCACTGGACCAAAGATCAGGCCGACGGTTGCCCACTATATCGGCCTGTTACTGTTCACAGGTATAAGGCGTGACGAAGCAGCACGTCTAGAGTGGTCGGATGTCGATCTGATAGGGCGAACCTTCATACTGCACGATACGAAGAACGGGTTGGACTTCGTCGTGCCGATGTCGATACCGGTTCACGGTGTTCTCACGGCTCAGCAGAGGGAAGCGAACGGCTCACAGTGGGTCTTTCCAGCCGCAACAGGCGATGGGCCGCTTACTGACCCCCGTAAAGCACTGGAGAAGGTGTCCGAATATATCGGCGTACGCTTCACCAGCCATACGCTTCGTCATACGTTCGGCTCCATAGCATTCGAATTCAATTTCGATTGGGGCAACATCAAAAAGATGCTGAACCATAAGACTGGCGACATCACATCAAGGTACGTTCATGCCAACGTCAAAAGTCTCAGGCCGATGTTCGATGAAATCGCTCAAGGGCTGATGAAAAATTATGAAGGTATATGGTTTGAGGATGACCGGAAGCAGCCACCATCAGACGATGATAGCGATGATCTAGACTTTGATGACGAAAATCTTGTCTAGAGACTTAGGAGGCCTTTATATTGATTTCCAACCACATTTCTTTGAGTTGCTCACTCAAAAATCTTGTATTTGATCATCGATGAATTTGCTTTGAGAACCTGTAATTTTCTGTTTCCAATTATCAGAAATTCACTATCGGACAAGTCCAAAACAATTTTGAGGGTGCCAAGTTGCATTTGCTGCGCCTGTGAGCCTTTAGGCGGTATATATGTTTGCCCAGTAGTAGTTGCTATCCCCGAAAAATTTCCCAATCCCGTAGAGCCATAAGTAGTGCCACTAACGTTAGTGGTTTGAACATTCGGAATCCAAAGGCCAGTGCTGTTCATGGTTGTGGCACCGGTCTCAATAATATTGGCTGAGCGATAGAAGACGGGATTACCATTTTCAATACCAGCATACTGAACTACAACCATGCCGGTTGGAGTAGTTCTGCCAAAAATATCTGCCTTGCCAAAAGCATTTGGCAAACTTTTCTTTTTGGAGAGTTGTAAAACAACATCACCAACACCCGCAACTAGCATCGTATTTGAATGCTGAAGCAGTGTGGATGTGTGCCGGATTTCCGTTCCGCAACCGCTCAAGCCAGTCGAAACGACTATTGCAACTATGAGAATACCTGCGTAACGCATCCAATCTCTCCTGCTAGAACCAGTCCTATATCAGTATGTCACTAATACCCTTCTGAAATTTTTTTTGATCCGTTTGGACATAGTAAGGCGCTGGAAGGTCGCCGCTACAGCAGTGGCGAAGAGGCTCGATATGGCGGTGGCTTCACTATTGAAGCGCTTTACGAAGCTATCTCTAAGGTCAATGGCGAAGCCTGACTGAAAGCTGTTACCTACAGCCGGACTCCTATATCCGCCCCCTAAGTTCAGGTTCAAATAAACCTGTTCACAAGGTCATGCAGAGGGTTTGGGCTAAAGATATAAGACTGAATTGATTAGTCGCTTAACCCTCAAACCCTGCGATGGGCTAATGAAGCCAGAAAACCATAATCAATGATTACCCGCCGCCGCCGTCATCAAGTTCATCTCCGTCCCCAGCGTCTTCTTGATCTTCACCGGCAACGATATCCGCACCTGTCGCTCTACCGTCTGTATCGTCAGCACTGTCAGCAGGAGCACCACCTTGTTGAGCAGCACCATCTAAGGCACCACCGAGAGCGCCATCTAAGGCGCTCGCAGTTGCAGCGCTTTGCAGCGAAGCCTGAAGATTAAAATTGCCATTGCCCGAAACAGGCTCTCCGTCAATTGTTACACTGCCTGCCAACTGGTCTGGCGTTACACCATCGATCGTCAACGTGCTGCCGTTACCACCATTGATACGTGTTCCACCGTCGTCTGTTTTTGTAACAGAGAGTTCTCCAATACCGCCAAAACCACTAAAATCTATCGTGTCCTCTGCAGGATCAAAGTCGGCAATGGTATTATCGCCATCATCATTGAAATTCTGAATAAAGGTATCACTGCCTGCGCCACCGAATAGGAGGTCATCGCCTGCGCCACCGTCGATGGTGTCATTGCCTTCGCCGCCATCCAGAGTATCATCCCCACTACCGCCAAGAATAGTATCATCGCCTAAACCACCAACGAGAACATCAGCGCCGGAGCCACCATCCAGAGTGTCATCGCCATCATTGCCGGAGATGACATCATTACCTTCGCCACCGGATAGGATGTCATTGCCTGTGCCACCGAATAGCTCGTCATTGCTATCGCCACCGTCTAGGGTATCAACGCCAGAGCCACCGTATAGGACATCAGCGCCTCTGCCGCCGTCTAGGGCGTCATTGCCAGAATTACCGTCTAGGACATCAGCGCCTTCGCCACCGTCTAGGATGTCATTGCCAGAGCCACCGAATAGGGTGTCAGCGCCATCGCCACCGGTCAGGGTGTCATCGCCTTCGCTACCAGAAAAAATATCATCGCCACCGCCGCCTTCAAGTGTGTCATCGCCTTTGCCACCGTATAGGCGGTCATTACCTTCGCCACCGGATAGGATGTCATCGCCTTCTTCACCGGCTAGGGTGTCATCGCCTTCGAGACCTATAAGAATATTACCGCCTTCGTCGCCGACTAGGGTGTCATTGCCTTCACTACCTATCGAGATCGACTTACCATCGATCGTATAACTTCCGGCGAACTCGGCTGGAGTTACACCATTAATTGTCAGAGTGCTGCCGTTGCCACCATCTATGTAGGTGCCGGACCCGTCCGCTGTTGCCGTAATAGAAAAATTTACGTCCTCGCTCAGCCCTTGCAGATCTACCGTGTCCTCTGCCGGATTGAAGTCGGTGATAGTATTATCGCCAATTTGAGAAAAGTTCTGAATGAAGGTGTCGTTGCCATCGCCACCGGCTAAGACGTCATCGCCTTCTTCACCGAATAGGCGGTCATCGCCTACGCCGCCGTCTAGCCTGTCATCGCCATCGCCACCGAATAGGCGGTCACGGCCTCCGCCACCGTCTAGGCGGTCATCGCCAGAGCCAGCGTATAGTTCGTCATTGCCTTTGCCACCGGCTAGGGCGTCATCACCTTCGTTACCGTATAGGCGGTCATTGCCTACGCCGCCGTCTAGCCTGTCATCGCCATCATTGCCGGAGATGACATCATTACCTTCGCCACCGGATAGGTCATCATCGCCTATGCCACCGAATAGCTCGTCATCGCCTTCGCCACCGTCTAGGGTGTCATCGCCAGCGTGACCGGCTAGGAAGTCACCGCCTGCGCCACCTTCTAGGAAGTCATTGCCATCGTCCCCTCTTATCCAGTCAACGCCTTTGCCACCGGATAGGAGGTCATCGCCTTCGCCACCTGCTAGCTGGTCATCGCCTGCGCCACCGGCTAGAACGTCATCGCCTTCGCCACCGTCTAGGCGGTCATTGTTTTTGCCGCCGACTAGGACGTCATGGCCATCGGTGCCTTTTTTATCTTCGGCCATCTTAACAATCTCCTCAGTTCGTCCGGAACAACGTAGTCGCTAACCTTATTGACCTGCATCCACAGGCAATACGTACATATCATGGCAGTTGCGCCACGGCATTATGTATTAAGTCTGCAGATAGGGATAGCGTTCGAGCAGTACGGTCTTGAATGCATCCACGTCTTTGCCCTTCAAATTAGTGAACTGGCCAACGTCCACCGTGCTGCGTTTGGCATACTTAACATCAGATAATTTTGTCGGATAACCTTTGGAGGTGAGCCAGTCAGCAAGCACCTGATATTCAACACCAGCAAGCCCCCATAACTTGTTCGTGTAGGCTTTCAAGAACATGCGCTTGGCTTGATCGACTACGGAACCACGACCAGTAAGAACACCAGTCTTCCTATAGGATGCGGCTAGACGGTAGTCGTTCCACCGTTGGAAATCATCAAGGGTTTTCAGTACACCCTGCTCTTTCGTACGCCATTGATCAAAGAGCTTTCGGGTCTCTTGAAAGGCCTCAAGGTCCTCATGCGGTTTGGTGTGAAAAGTGAGGTGGAAAGCGTTAGCAGTGCCAAAATTGCGTCCAACGAAGACTTCTTCAGCATCGGTCGGTTCACGCTTGAAGTCGTATTCCATACTTACACGTTGGTTCCTCTCGATTTTATACATATCAAGGTCGGAACGTGCCATGTCACGCATAGGAACGAATGACCACACAGGAATTGTGGTGGTGTGATCACGATCAAGGTAATATTTCAGAAGCCAATCATTCTCCGCTATGTCCTTGAAGTCGTCAGGAACGTCTGCTTCTCCTAAACTTTCCAATGCTCGACGATAAACATCTTCGGGAGGCTTATGGCCAGCTTTGGCTGTCACAAATTTGCGAACAGAATCATTGGGATAGATAAATTTACCGTCTGCACGTTTTAACCTCTTCTCTGGCTTCCCATCCATAATGCCAACACCAAGCTGACCTCTTGTTTTGAAACACAGCACCTGTGTCGGAATGAAATGTTTTCGTTCTAGAAAATCTGAAGCATCGGACATACGATCTGCAAGAGACGCAAACAGACGTGATAGTGTCCCGGTATCATCTATTTCCTCACGTGGGGCGTTCGTGAGGAAGCCGTCAGTCGTAACGGAAAGGACAGTACGATGAACAGGTATGCGATGAAGAAGCTCACCGAGAACAGCCCGAATAAGAGATGTGGTGTATGCAGCTAGATATGGTTGGGTGATACGGGACGGAGGAAGTATTTGGCTGCTGTCAGTCCGGCTATCGTAAACCCGCTTCTCTCGTAATCCTTGTGCCAGCTTGCCGTAGACACTGTTGCCTATCTCTTTCCATGCCCGTTCAAAAACAGATTTTGTCGGTAAGGCGTCTCTATGTCCACGGACCGATTTGCTAAATAACTCAATCGGCCTAATGTCGTTTAGCCACGGTACAATGAGGCCGTTTTGAATTTCGACATCAGCACCCAGTTCAACAGCTAGCTGTATCTCCGGTGATCCAGCATAAGACTCACCTGAAAGCGGGAATATGAGACCATTGTCGGAACGGACCGGAAGACATGGAAATCGAGTGTCATCGGGAAATTTAAATGTTACACGAGCTAAACCAAGAACATCAGCCGTGTAGGAATTAACATCTAAATTAGGTTTTAGATTCTTCCAGTCGGGCATTTGTAGGCGTGCCATAGCAGTGCTGTAGGCAGCACTCAAATCGAAATCGTACCAGATATCCATAAATGAGAAACCGCATACAAAGGCTTCATTACGGCCACCATGAAAGCATTCGGTGGCGAGAACGGCATGTTCATGAACGGATGCTATTGGTACGGTTCGTCGTCTGGTGTTGTATCTTCTCGTGGAACGGTTCCACGTCCGTTGAGTAATTTTCTCCTGACCCAAAACATCACGAGAATTGATACCCGCTTCCAACCATAAATTCTCAAGATGTTGAACCGCAAGTGATCCTAAGGTTAAGGGTGGTGTCGCATCAAAACCATTTTCGATACTGAACTTGGTCATCTCCCAAAGATGTAATGCAGCTATCTCAGCGTCCCTTATGGCGTACCGCTCATAAAGGTCAGGGTCATCCCGCAACAACACATCCATCTTCCCAATCATTCCAGCAGGAAGATTTAATTTGGGAAGCCCGTGTGCGTCACCTATAACTGCAAGAGGCGTACCCACAGCCGCAAGTGTGACGGTATCCCGAAGAAAAATCCGTAGATTATGGGCGTGGCGATTATCGTCATAAATACGGCAGACGTAGGGAAGTCGGGCATTAAGGGTTACGTATGTTTTTCTGATGGCATCAAACTGATATTTCAGTTGTGAATAGTCTCTGAAACCAGCCAAATCAGCACGAGAGAAATGGGCGGTAGCATAAATTTCCGTCGGCCAACGTGAAGGCAACACACCAGCGGACCTCCCGGCAATGATGGCCTTTCCCATCAAATCTTTTAAGGTGAGGCGGTGTTGCTGATCTGGTCCATCGGTGTAGACGATGCCGGACCATTTTCCAGCAGCAGTTATCCCAGCAAATTGGTAGCTAAGAATATGGTTTCGGCCAGTGTCACCTAGCTCCACCCATTCACTGTCAAAACCAATGACAACCAAACCATCCATTTGATCGGGGGTTTCGGGTCTAATATCTGACACTGCTATATCCCATACATGCTTATTAGACCGATGCAATAAATGGCAAAATACTGCTATTCTTAAACATAGAAGAAGTGCGAAAAGAGTACCATTTTCGCATATGATGCGGTGCTAGAAGCCCATTGTCAAAGTGATATTATGTAAAATATATCATATATTTAAGGGAATATCCGGTGTCCGCATGAAGGGGCGGAAACACCACATAGCTTGAGTTGCCGATCACCTGCTCCGCTTCCGCCCCCGCCACAGCACAACGTTGGTGAACAAGCTGGCTAGCAACAGCAACGGGCCGATGATCACGAATATCCAGACGTTGATCTCTTCGTAGCTGATGCCGATTAGATCGGCTAAAGCGTAGAGTAGACGGACTGCCGTAGTGAAGGTCCAGTCGATCCACGGGATACCGCTGTTGGCCATGCGGGTGCCTCACGATGCTTTATAGAGTATATACAAGCAGAATGTGGCATTTTGGGGGCGTAAAGGCAGACGACTTGAAACGAGGAAAATGAAGAGGTAGGCCTTAGGCGATTATGGCAAAGAAAACGGGGAATGGGGAGTCGGGTTGGGTCTGGGAAAATTGTTTATTTTATCCGGACGGTTTATACTGTTGATGTAATGAAACGGATACTCTCACCTATAGGCGTTGTGATCTTTCTTACAATAGGGACTTGTTTCTCTATGACTAGTGCGTTTGCAGACACGGTTACAATGATCTGTACCTACCATGATAAGGATGCATACGCTGGGAAATACCAGACGAGATATCTGAAGTACTCGAACCCTCTTATTGGTCCAAAACAGATTTACATGAGGAGAGGTGTTGAGTGGGAGAAATGGTGCTCACCCACTGACCCTGAGTATTACAAACCCTGCGAACGCAATATTACAGATCGTGGAGCGGTCGGGACCTTCTATTTAGAAGCAGAAATGAATGTGGACGACCCCAAAGAGGGTTTATCCAAAGGGGACGAAGTCGTAAGTGTATTAAAATACACTCTTGATTTTGAGTTTATTACACGTCGTTTAGTTCGGTATTGGGAAACCACCTCCGGTAAGAGGTTAAAATACAAGGGAAATACGGAAGTATGGGCTTGTGAACTCCACAATTCACCAAACGAAAAGAAAAAGTAGGCATCTAGGAGACTGGTTATATTCAGCACAGGGAAATTAGCGTCGCAACCCTTCCAGTTTTGTAGGGCGGAGGTCTTGGATATTTCTCTCTAGGTTCAACCCTACTTTGGTAGGTTAGGATTCAGTTTCTAGTTTTGGGGGTTGGGGTCTTCTATTTCAGAGTCAGATAGAGGATTGCGGTTCGTATTCTCATTTCAACGAACGCTGTAATTTATCTTTAAATGACTGTGGCGTAATTCTTCCCATCTCCGTCCATTTTTTAAAGGACGCATCAACAAGCGCTTTGCTCCTTGACCAACGGGGATCGCTGCGGGATGGAGCAGAGGGCATTCCGGGCACATTACGAAATGCTCGCTCTACGAATTTCTGACTTGATGCAGAATCTATTTTAGACAACTCCGACGCAATGAGTGCTCGCCAAGCATTACATTGCATTTCAAGCGTGTAGACTTGATTGGGATTGCGATCATATTGTTTACCGAGTTGCACTTGGTAAGACGACTTCGCTCTTGAGATCATGCCGTTCGTAATTGGTCGCCCAATTCGCCTCCTTTCAATGGCGCCGTAGACCCACTGAAAATACATTTGTATCCCTGCAAAACTTTTTGCTGCCTTTTTGTTATTTTCTGTTAACGCCGAAGCAATCATGTACACGGCAGCACACTTGATTGCATTCTCCGCTTTAGCATTTCTTTTGTTCGCAGTTGCCCAACTCACCCCCGCACTTCCCAGAAGCACGGCAAGGGTCAGGCACAGAATGGACAGCAGTTTTGTCATAAGGGTATTATGACAGAAAATGTGGGGAATGGAGAGTCGGTGGTTGAGGTCTCCTCAGACTACCTTCGATGCGACAAACCCTGACACTCCCTTACCCTTCGCACGACGCACGACATATCCCTTATTCCCCAACTTGAAACTCTTGTCCGATATCAGGTTCGAGAGCGCGGTGACCAGTGCGTCTGCAACAGGGTCACGGACTTCCTTAGGGGCCTTAGACTGGGTTTTCATCCACTTACCGAATGCGTCCTCTGCGATGTCGTTTCCGACACTCTTGCGGAGAGCATTGAGTTTGCGGATTTGACCCTTATTCAGAGTGGATTGATCGATGGTCATATTATTTCCTTTAGTGGATGGGTGGCGACATTGTGTTTGATGTCGGGGGTATAAGGTAGAATGACTGCGATGGGTAGAGGGATTGGGAAGGAAACCCTCTGTGAATGTGGAGAAGGTCAAGGAATTGCGTGATAGTGGAATGGGTGCGTCAGCAATAGCAAAAGAAGTGGGAATAGGACGAGCATCGGTCTATCGGGCACTTGGGTCGTAGTGGTCTATTTGACCGTTGACCTCTTTTTCTGGTGTCGATGAGGGTGTGACGAGACCTATGGAAAAATTAAGGCGCTAAGTGGTAATTTTATTCCGTGAGGATATCGAATAATTTAGATCTAAAATATTCATTTACCATTTCCACTTCTTTGAACACGGAGAACCCAAAATGTTCGTCTAACTCTTCCCGTGTAAGACTAAACGGTTTTTTTATGGAACACATACCGTAATAGAAAACTATATAACTTTTAGCAGATGAAATTTCGAGACCTTTTTGTTTTCCATAAGATTTAAGTAAAATTTGCGTGCACAGGAGATCTCTCAGTATTGACCGTCGTTTTCCAGAGTCATGTAGTCCATTCCCTCTTTTTATCTCATAAGCGGAAATTTGTTTATTTATTTTATTATAAACTATCATGTCTATTTGTAGAGTTCTTGGACCCTCTACATATGAGGTCTCTGATTCAAAAATCAATTCTGGACTCTCAATTGCCGAATCAACTAAATGATCAGCAATACTGGGCACATTAAAACTACGATCTTCCCATACTTCAAGGTTTGTATTTGTTTTTAATCGCTCTAGAATTGCCCTTTCAATAATAAACCCATGCCGCTTATAAGCGCTACTCATTACGCTAACTATTTTCGAAAAATGTTCTCCCGCAATAGGATCCGATTTAAATTTCTTTTGTTTTAATTTTTCAACAGTTACCTCTATTATAGGGTCCATTATTTCTATTAAATTAGACATATCGTATTTTCCTATACGTCAATCAGATCCAATTGATTTGAAGCAGTAAAATTTTCTGAACCTGAGATATCATCATCACTTTTATCGTCATAGTCAGAGGTCTTTTCTAGAGTTTTTCTGCAAGGCGGTATCCACACAACTCGGGTGTCATTCTTTCGTTCTAAGTGCCAAACAAACCATGCATATCCCGTCGCCGTAGACGCTTTTTTGTCCAGTCTTCCCTTGACCATAGGCACTCTTTCAGAGAATTGAGCAAACACAGAGGGGGGATTTATTTTAAACATTCGATTGTAGCGCCCAACACTTTCTAGAAATACTGTTCTAGCAAGAATTGCTACACCTACGGATGCAATCTCTAAAGATTTGTTAATAAAATCTTCTGCAAGTCGGAATGGTGGATTTGTAATTATCCAATCAACATCGCCTGTTTGGTATGAGGAATTTAAAAAATCTTCCACCTTACCGTAACCGTAATCCCAGACATCAGAGGATTGAACCGACCTAAAATATTCCTCTAGAACCCGAGACATATATCCTTTATTGCAAGCAGGTTCTAAGCAATTCAATTTTGATAATTTTTCCCCACCTAAAACATGTTCGATCAATGCTCTGGTTGCCCATGGTGGGGTCGGGAAATCATCCAAACTATATTTGGATTCATGCCTCTGTGCCATTACTGCGTGAGAAGTATTCTGTGTCAAAACTATACCCTAATATTTTGTGACGAGTTTGGTTGCCCAACACCACACTTCGAAAAGCACGGCATTCGTCAGGCAGAGGATTGCGGTCAGTCTTCTCATATGAGGATTATGACAGAAAAGATGGGGAATGGAGAGTCGCTGGTGGAGGTCTACTGAATGGGCTTATTCCACATAAGGTCTAAAACCATAAAAATTTGCGGGGCTGTGCGTATATTTACCCCCATACCCCCAGTGGGCCATGCCTGCCCCTCAGCGTCCCAGAATATTTATCTTTATCTATATCCCCAGCGGCAGAGGATGCCTGCTGCAAGCTATTTTAGGGCAATTTGTGCATCTATTGTGCAGTTAGCCGCTTGCAAAACCAACAAAGGCTCAGCCGTTTCCAGCTAAGCCTTTGATTTTATTGGTGGGCGCACACGGACTCGAACCGTGGACCCGCTGATTAAGAGTCAGCTGCTCTGCCAACTGAGCTACGACTTCGTAATCATACCCGCTATTGAAATCTTGCAGTTTCCTGCGACCTATCCCTTAAATCCCGGCTCCCATCACGTTTGGGTTGAACCCGAATTATAGCACATTCAGACATCGTGTTGTGACTGTATTGTGACAGGATATTTGTGGAATGGGCTCTCATTTCTGGGGCAGGACACCAGGGAAGCCATTTTACCTTCGCACCCCTAATTCTTTCACAAGACGAATGGCATCTGATTTCTGTTGATGAGTGCCTATTGCTAATACCAGTTTCTCCCATTGCCGTACCAT
>Ga0315339_1002971_pt1 | contig 12312 bp, 13 predicted proteins | sample ASW17metaG_FD_204514 | JGI IMG/M metagenome (GOLD analysis project Ga0315339, IMG submission 204514) | Ammonia-oxidizing marine archaeal communities from Pacific Ocean, United States - ASW #17 | ecosystem: Environmental > Aquatic > Marine > Oceanic | place: USA: California | collected 2016-12-05
CTTGTTCTGCAAGCTCTGGTAATAATAAATAACACTCCGTAGGGTGTAAATTTCCACTAGAGGGGTTAACACGTAATGCCCACTCTGAGCCGCCGTATTGTTTCCAAGCGGATAATCCTAAGCTGAGTTGTAACATGCTGGCAATTGAAGTCAGTGATATTTTTGTCGGTTCGCTAGTGATTTTCTGAGACAGTGCGCAATAGGGTAAAGGTGGCTCTGCATCCATTAATGGTAAAGGTATTTTTTCTGAACCTTGATAAAGTCGATAAGGTAATGGCTGATTCGCCCAGTCCATATACCCTAATGCACGTGCATATCTGTTTGGCTGATGTTTAGTTTGTTGGTGGTAATTTTTGATGGTTGAAAGTGTACTGTTTGTCATTAATCACCTCAAAGAGAATCAAGCTATGATCACCAAAATAGTCGCATTTGGCTTAAATGTTTATTTCTGATTTGCAGAGTATAATTATATACTGATTTTTTAGTGCTTTATTCCGCTTTGAAAGAAACCTGTTTATGCGAATTTTTTAAATTGATTTCAACTTCACTGAGTTTCTCATTAATAACAGTGAGTAGTTCACCTTGTTGCTTGGCACCTTCAGCACTTTCTTTGTCCGCAAACATGCAAGTAATAACCAATGAATCAGGGAAGTTATTGTAATTGACGGTATGGCTTATCCATTGGTAACCATCAATATCTTGCAGAGCAAAGTGACAAACGTCAGTTAATGCTTCGCGTAGTTTCTTATCTATTTTTTTATCTGTTTTACGCATTGGAATTTAACTCTAGTAAAGTGTAATTGACGAGGTGATTCTACAAGAGTAATACCAATCCGCATAACTATCTGATCTATCTTGTTGGTTAAAATTGATGATAAATTCATTGTTTTCAATTCCAATAGCTAATTATCGTTTAATCAAACACCAGTTCTTATTAATTTTCTCTGCGCTATTTTAGGTTTTTAATTAAGCGGATGGGTATATGCCTGTTATCAATCAAGATGCAACACTCAGCAAGCTATGAAGTGAAAAGATTCTAGGCTGAAAGTTGAAGGTCTAACGGGTTCAATCGATACTTTCAAACAACGAAGATGTTTGCCTCAAAGTTTGCCCTACGGGTCGCTAGCTCGAACACTCATTCTGCATTGTAGTACTCGATAAGGGCTAGCCATTAAAGAATGAAAGTCTTCTTTTTCATTCTACCGAGAGAGAATTAACGCCGTTAATTGCTCGAAAGGTCATCGTACTTTGCCTTGCCTAGGTGTCCGAGCTGACGACTGAATAAAGCCTTTTGATTGATAGCGGGTATAAGCATAAATAAACAACAGTATATAAAAATAACTATATTGGGCATATATTGTTGTTATCGAGCTCAGGTTATTTACAAGTAACATTGGTATAAAGTATAAAAAAAAGTTTAATATGGATAAATAATCGCTATCAATATTAAGGATTAATTTCCATGCAACTAGACTTCTCGGATTTTACAGCGACGCAACGCTATCATTTAATGACACAGACTATTATTCCTAGGCCTATAGCGTGGGCATTAACCGATTCTGATAACGGTAGCTACAATTTAGCACCATTTTCTTATTTTACTGCGGTATCAAGCGAGCCTGCATTATTAATGTTATCGGTGGGTAAGAAAGGTAATGGCGATAATAAAGATACGTTAACTAATATTATCAATAATAAAAAATTGGTTATTCACATTGCTTCGACTAAGCATGCTGAGCGAGTGACGCAAACAGCTGAAACATTAGCGCATGGCGAGTCAGAACTCGCCAATATAAATTTAACGACTACTCATTTTGAAAATTTCTCATTGCCCCGATTAGCAGAATGCGACATCGCTTTTGGTTGTGAGTTATATGAAATTAAACAATTAGGCGATGCTGCACAAACGTTGATTTTTGTTGAAATTAAGCAACTTTATATGCATGAACGAATTACTGCTAAAGATATTAAAGGTAGGCTCACTATTGATGCCAGTATAGTGGCACCACTAGCGCGTTTAGGTGGAGGTGAGTATGCGTCAATTACTGAGCCTTTTACATTGCAAAGACCGCAATAAGTGTTGTGTTTTTTGCGCGCTCAGAGCATTTAACCTGTTTTGTTAATTGTCTGTATCGTTACTGCTGTCGTCGTTGTCTTCCACTAAGCGTTGGACATGGCTGTCACATTCGCCACAGCGGGGTAGGGTGTCGTTATATTGCATGATTTCAACATAATCAACGATACCTTCGGTGATTGCCGCTTCAATATCGTCGATATAGAGGTCATTACAAGTACAAACGAGTGTTGGGTCTGCTTGCTTACGCTGCTCATCCATAAAAAACCTCGATTAATTGAATATTAAGTATATCGTTATACCGTTAAGTATAACTATTTGCATGCAATAAAATCACCTAGATTACAAATGGTCATGAGAGAGGTCAGTATGAGTAAAAAAATTCAATTAGATATTATTTCAGATGTTGTTTGCCCTTGGTGTGTTATTGGTTATAAAAACCTACAACTTGCCATTGATCAATTAAACATTGCAGATAAAGTTGAACTGCACTGGCAACCTTTTGAACTCAATCCTAATATGCCACCTGAAGGACAAAACCTACAGGAGCATATTATTGAAAAATACGGTTCTTCGGTAGAAGATAGCCATCAAACACGTATTAATCTTAGTGAGCGTGGTCTGCAAGTTGGGTTTACTTTTAATTTTTTCGATGAAATGAAAATGGTCAATACGCGTGATGCCCATATTTTGCTTGAATATGCACATCAGTGTGCCAAGCAAACTAAATTAAAGTTGCGTTTATTCAGTGCGATCTTTACGGAACAAAAAGATATCTCTGATCGTGATACGTTATTAGAAGAAGCTGCACAGGTTGGCTTAGATATCGTTGAAGCTAAAACGCGTTTAGAGGATGAAACTTATCGCAAAGAAGTTGTTCAGCAGGAGTTGTACTGGCAACAGTTAGGTGTTTCTGCTGTTCCCACGATTGTTTTTAATCGAAGTAGTGCGATGTCTGGTGCTCAATCTGTTGAAGTATATAAAGAAGTGTTAACAGAATTACTGGCTAAAGAACCGCTTTAAGATATATTTAACTTATTGGTTGGTTTAATTTCTTGCCATAAATCGAGGTGAAAAATGCACAAAAAAAATAATGAGATTCCCGAAGATTTTGTCAATTACAAAACAACGTTTTTGATGAATGAAGAGAATATTCCAAAACTATTTTTGTTTGAGCATAATACCAAGGCTGGGGTTTATGGCAAAATTTGCGTGGCAGCCGGTGAAGTGAGGTTTTTTGGTTTTAAAACCCGCCGTGGTGATATCGAGCAAGAGGTCATTATTAAAGCCGGTGATTTTGCCATTTCGCCGCCGGAGTATTGGCATAAAGTTGAACTAGTGACAGAAGATACTCAATTCAATGTAGAGTTTTATGCCCATAAAGACTCTGTGATCGTGAAACAAAATTTGTCAGAAAGAAACTAGCAGAATATCTGCTAGTTCTCATTGAATCGGTTTGTTGCTCTAGTTTTCAAGCAGGTCTTCTAAGCAATGTTGAGTAATACCGTAAAATGCTTTGATAGATTTTACTTGCTCAAGCATTACGCTGTTATCACGTGGTTTTTTACGTTTTTGTGCGAGTATCATTTTATTTTTACTTGTATGTTCTAATGAAATAAATTCAAAGACTTGCGTATCATATCCATGGGCTTCTAATAACAAAGCACGCAATCCATCGGTTACCATTTCTGCTTCTTGTCCCATATGAATGCCGTGTTGCAGTAGTGGTGCTAATGGTGTTGGGCTCTTCATTTGTGGGCGTATTTGTTTATGACAACAAGGCGAACACATAATAATTTCTGCGCCAGTACGAATACCCATATGAATGGCGTAATCAGTGGCAATATCACAGGCATGTAAGGCAATCATGATGTTGATTCCCTGTGCTTTAAAATGCTGCACATCACCTTGTTCAAACTTAATACCTTGCAATGATAGCTTCTGCGCTGTTTTATTACATAAATCAACTAGGTTTTGGCGTAGTTCTACGCCCGTTACTTCTGTTTTAACTTGCAACTTATCGACAAAATAATCATGCACTGCAAAGGTTAAATAAGCTTTACCTGAGCCAAAATCAGCGATATGCACTTTGTTATGTTTTGCTAAGCCAGTGTTATCAATCGCGCGTGATAAGACTTCAATAAATTTATTGATCTGTTTCCATTTACGCGACATGGCAGGAATAATATTTCCTGTGTTATCGGTTACACCAAGTTCACGAAGGTAAGGACGGTCTTGCTCTACAAAACGATTTTTAGCACGATCGTGAGAGGTTACTGGTGTTTTTGAAAGTTGTTCGTTTTTATTCGGGTATTTTTTCATTAATACTTTGCCTTTTTTACTCACACTTAATTGCGCTTCCCATTCATTTGTTAATAGATGTGCATTAAAAAAGTGATTCCCGATTTCTTCTTTAAAAAAAGCGAGTGATTCAGTGAGCGATAGGTTTTTAGTTATATGATTAGTTTGGTATTCATATAAAAAAGAAAGTAGCTGTTGACCTTTTAAAATAACAGGACGAACAGTGATACGTTTTAATGCTAGTTCATCGCCCTTGTACTTTGAGAGCACGAGTCGTTGCAATTGCTGATCATTAAACGCACTGTCAAAGGTTTGCAAAAATTGGTCAAATTCGACATTATCGATGATTGGCATAACTTTCTCTTTTTCATTTTTAAAGTATTTATTGGAGGGATTCTACAGGTTAATGTTTTGCAAATCCTTAATCTTATTTTTGTATAAATAAAGAGGAAGTCGTTTATCGTTTTTTTGCTAAATTTTTTAATCTATGGATATTTTAAGCCTGTTGTTACCCTTTTTATAGCCATCATATTAGTTTAATGACCTTCTGTTTCGTGAAATGGTTACATGTCAGTCAATAAAATTGATCTGTCAGTAGTATGTGCATTAAACGTTGATGGCGTTAGTAGATGTATTGGCGGTGAGTCACACTAGCTGATATTTGTTAACGGGTGATTAATCTGTTCCTAATCATAATGATGGAAGCTTGGAATAGTCGCTCTGAATATTTCGATATACCTAGTCTGGGTTATCAGTTTTAAAGCTTATACTCGGCAGATACCATAAACCTCCCTATACTTAATATTTGATAAGGAGGGGTTATGTCTGAACAAGATACCTTAGCAAAAGCCAATCGCTCTTTTCGATTTGCGGGGCTTATTGTTAGTGCCATTAAGAAATTAAGTCGTTCTGCTGTTTCTGTTGAAGGGGAAGAGAAATTGCGTGCGAACCCCACGCTATTTGTTGTGAATCACTTTACCCGCTTTGAGACTGGCCTTCTGTTACACGTCCTTTATAAACATAATGGCCAAATGGCTCATTCTTTAGCTGATAGTGACTTGTTTAAAGGTAAGTTTGGCCAATATTTGGAATCTGTCGGTGCACATCCTCTCGATATGCCTGGGCGTGATGAAAAGATGATCTCTGAGTTAATGAAAGGCTCACATAATTGGGTCATTTTTCCTGAAGGCTCGATGATCAAAAGTAAAAAAGTAATGCATGATGGCCAGTTGCAATTACAGCTAGATAATAAAGTTATCGCGCCACACACAGGTGCATCGGTATTGGCGTTAAAAACGTTCTTGATGAAAGAGCAATATAAGCGTGCCATTACTGATAATAATGAAGAGGTTATCAATTATTATCAGGATACTTATGACTTACGTGGCCCTGAAGATCTTGCTGCGTTAGACCTGTGTATTGTTCCCGTTAATATTACTTATTACCCGCTTCGCCCAGGAAAAAATTTATTATCAACAGGCGTACAACTTTGGGTTAAAGACCTTGAGCCTAAATTAGAGGAAGAGTTATTAGTCGAGGGTAAAATACTGTTGCAAGAAAGTGATATATCTATTTCTTTTGGTCATCCGATTGATATCCGTAGGTTCAGCAAGCCTTATCGTCGAATTGCGGCTTACTTGCTTCCCTTTATCTCAGCCTCACGGAAAATGGATTGGATGATGAAGCTGATGCGTCATCGTTTAACACATAAGTCTATGCATCGTGTTTATTCACGGCTTTCCATTAATATGGATCATATTGTTGCCACTACGTTACGTTATGTCCCTGCGCAAGGTATCTCTGAAAAACACTTTAAAGAGGTTATTTATTTGGCCTGTTTGATGATTAAAAAACAGCATCACAGGCGTGTGCATCGAAGTATTCAAGATGGCATCATTAATCTGGTATCAAATGGAAATTATCCTGCCTATACAAGTATCGTAGATTTAGCTATCGAGGAAAAGGTACTTTTAATAAATGATGGTCACCTGGTCGTTGACCATGCCCATATTCAAGCGCCGAAACCTTTTCACCGTATGCGAATTGATAATACAACCAGTGTATTGGCGAATGAATTTGAGGTGATGAAGTGGGCGGTTAAAATTATTAAAAAATTAGCTAAAAAAATGCCTAATAAACTTTCATCTCAAGTTGCAGAAGCAGTGATTGAGCGTGATACATCTATTTATGAAAATGAGCGCATGCGTTCTTATATAAAAGATGAGAGTAAAAATCGGGAAGTAGGTAAACCTCAATTTATGCCTGGTGATATAAAAAAAGCAGGTATTGTCTTAGTACATGGTTTTCTTGCCTCACCCGGAGAGCTTTTGCAATTAGCTGAGCATCTTAATAAGCAAGGTTATGGTGTTTATATTGTTCGATTAGCAGGGCATGGTACACATGCTTCAGAGTTGGACAATATTACCTTACAATGTTGGTTAGAATCCGTGCAACGTGGTTATGCAATCATCTCCCATTATCACCCAAAAGTAATATTAGCGGGTTTTTCGGCCGGTGCATTATTAGCGTTATTACAAGGGGCTGCTGAACTAGATAAGTTAATGGCTATAGTGGCGATTAACCCTGCATTAATATTGCAGCAAAAATCTTCAAAATTATCACCAATGTTAGATAGATGGAATCGATTATTAACAGGATTATCGGTAGAAACAGGTAGTTTGCCATATATAGAAAATGAAGCGCAGTACCCTGATACCAATTACGATAAAATTTACGTTACCGGTTTAACCCGTTTACTTGAGTTACAAGAGGCTTGCCGTGAGGGTTTAGCATTAGTAAGTGTCCCTCTACTTGTTATCCAAGGAGAAGATGATCCTGTGGTAGAAAAAGGTTCTGCTGAAGAAATTATCGATAAAGTCGTTTCGAAAACCAAGATGCTTAAATATCTACCGGTGAAACAACATGTTATTGTCAGAGGTGAAGGTAGTATTGAAACGTTCTATTTGATAGATCAATTTATTGCTACATTATAATTATTTCCCTTTTGGCATATAGAGAGTTGAGCATGATGAAAAATAAAACCCTTGAGCAAGTTAAAAGTTATATTGCGAAAGCGCAGACTTGCGTGATAAATATCACTGCAGATTGGTGTTCAGATTGTATTGACCAGTCACATAATTTAGACGCGTTTAATGATGCGCTAGAAAAAAAACAGATTACTTGTTATACGATAGCGGTACAGGCGCAGAAAAATATATATCTTTCTACTGAACATCGAGAGTTTACCGAGCTATTAGGCGGACACGGTTTCCCACGTACTGTGCTCTTTATTGAAGGGAAAATGGCAGATGCCGATAATGTTGAGATTATTTCATCTGAGCAGTTAACTGAGCTATCGCAACAATTTTTACAACAGCTCTGATTTGATGGCATTAATCGGTGCTTGCTTGGTAGTTACCAAGCATCAGCCAATAATCATAGGGCCAATCACCTAAATTCTCTGCGCGTGGCGTTGATGAAAATGTAATGGCAGCGCCAAGTAATAATAACGCGATGATAATTGATGATAATTGAATATTGCTTTTCATTCATATTCTCCTTAACTAATTAATCTACTTTGTATAGTAGGGAGAATTAATGACATTAATGTGAACGCTAGATTTATTATTTATGACGAAGAGTGTTTTATTGATAACACTATAGGAATTGGACGCTAGCTAAAGCGGAAACGAATGTTGTTAAAGTTGTCAATTTTTCCCTGTGTAATACTAACGCCTTCATTATTTAACAGTTCAATTTTTTTAGATATTCCTAGTGCATAATTACCAATATCCCCGTTTGCTTTAACAACGCGATGGCAGGGCACTATGATAAGGTCTGGGTTATTCGCCATGGCATTACCAACGGCTTGGTAAGCTTTTGTGCCAAGCGCATGGGCAATATCCCCATAGGTAACCACATGACCTTCAGGGATAAGCATCAATAATGCATAACATTGTTGATTAAAAACACTAGCCAATACTTTTTACCTCGGCTGCTGTTAGATAACGCCACTCGCCTAGTTCTAATGCCGCATCTAGTTCGATATCGCCAATCTGTTCGCGATGAAGTTCAATGACTAAATTACCCACGGCAGCAAACATACGTTTAACTTGGTGATATTTCCCTTCACTGATAGTCAGCACAACTTCTGTTTCAGAAATCACTTCAACTTCAGCAGGTAAACAAGGTTGCGGTTCACTGTTAAGTTGAACACCTTCTTTTAATTGTGCAATCGCTTCATCAGTGATCACCGCATCAAGACCAACGCGGTAACGTTTTTTGCATTTGTTACGTGGGCTAGTGACTTTATGTGACCATTGTCCATCATCGGTAATAAGTGCTAATCCAGTCGTATCCGCATCTAATCGACCAGCAATAAATAGCTGTTCTTTTTTGTCGGCTTCAATTAGGTTAAATAAGCTGGGTAGCTGCTCATCTACATTTGAACAGATAAAATCTTGAGGCTTATTGAGCATGATGTAGCGTAAACCGCGCACAGAGATAAGGTCTCCATCGAAACGGATCTCTTCGCCTTCAGCTGTTTTATAAGCACTACTGCGAACAATTTTATCGTCACTTTTAACGCGCCCTTGGCTGATCACTTTTTTAGCTTGGCTACGTGTTAAGGTAGTGGATTCACATATATATTTATCTAGGCGCATTTTACTCTTCTATTTTATAGGGTGCTGTTAATAGCGTGATGTTATTTCGTAATTCGTGTTGAGCTTGTTTCTTACCGGTATATTCGCCATTAGCACAAATATCTACCCAATTTTTATTTTGTAATATTTTTTGTATTGTAAGTGTTTGCTGTTTTTTATCTAGTAAAGACAGGTCACTATTAATAATAACTTTAATTAAATGAAATTCAGCAAACTCATAGGGTAAATTTCCGGAGCAATAACTCGCTAATAATGGATGGTAATAATCACTTTGTGGTAACTCATTTAATAGTGTGCCAATCAGAGTCGTGTCTAACTGTTGCAACTGACGTGCTATTTGAACGGGCAATTGTAAATGAAATTGTTGCCTAACTAGTTGGTGAAGTTTTTTACCTTTTGTTGAAAGTGGCTGATTAACTATAAATGAATGTGTGCCACTGCTTTTATCTTTACTGCTACCGATACGCAAAGAAGAGAAATGATTTGTCTGCCAAAATGTTAATAGATTTGGCGTTGCGCCGAATGAAGCACATAAATGATCAAATTGTTTCGTAGTTGCCCAGTCAGTTATTTTTTTAATAAAAAGCCGACCTAATCCCTGCTGTTGTAATGTTGGGTGAGTTGCAATTCTTTGAATACGTGCATATTTATGTGTTGCTGCATCTTTTTGCGCACAATGAAAGGTAATGGACTGTGCAATTAAGTGACCTTTTAGACGACGCTCCCCTTTATATATTTTTTCTGTAAGCTCTTTATCAAAATTCCCTTCATGGTTTACTAAGGCGACTGAGAGTATTTGTTGTTTCTGCGTTAACAGAAGGATAGAGAGATGTTTTTCATTAAGTAGTTTCTCTAGGTCTGAAGGTTTAGTTTGATAATGTGCAATGACTAAAAGAGAAAAAAGTTCAGTTAATAAAGCAGGATCAGCAACTAATTGAATAGGTGTGATGACACTGAAGTCTACCGTTTGAGTATTGTCATAAATAGGTAATGGTGTCTGGCTTTCAGTTAAGCAAAGATGTTGTAATGTAAATTGCTCCAGCGGATCATTTTTTCCCCAACGAATGGGTTGATCAATATGTAACGTACGCATCTCTGGTGCAATCTGTTTGAGACGTTTTTGAAAACGTAATGCAAATCCACGGCCTGACCCTTCATAGCCATGCTGCGTTGTAGCAAATACCAATCGTGAATAATGTTCACTAAGCGTTTCTAATGTTGCAACGGGTAATGTGGCCGCTTCATCTATCATTAACAAATCACAGGTTGGTTTATCTTTTAAAAGAAGGTCAGGGGCTATAAAATTGATATTGGTTGAATTACCCGCGTGTTTGAAAAGTGTGTTGGTAGCTTCCTTATTGGGGGCGCAGATTAATATCCGCTGATAACCTAATTTGACTAACTGTTTAGCCGCAATCCCGAGTGCAGCTGATTTTCCACGTCCTCTATTTGCTGTTAATACTAATGGTCGTCGACGATGTCCTGTGACGGTTTTGATAATGGCGTTAATAGCATCATTTTGCTGATCTAGGTTCAATATAGATTGTTGCGGAGTATTACTATTGAGCTCGGGAAGCTTATCACCTGGTTTAACGGTCAAGAAAGGAAAAGACAAAAATTGTTTATTTATATAGGTATAAAAAATATCGGTGCTGTCAATCTCTGTAGGGCACAATAAAATCAATGTGCCGGAACCTCGTAATGTGCCTTCGCTAGCAGCGAATAAATTTGCATCAAAGGTTTTGTGAGCATTAATGATGAGTAAGGAGATCTCTTGCCCTAAAATTTGTCTGTACAGTTGAGAAGTGATCATATTCGGAGCATCACCTAGCCAAAAATATGGCTGAGTACTTTCGGCAATAATTTTGATACATTGCTCGTAGCACCATGTGAGAGGGCCAGTTAAGCGTATAAGTTGACGATGCTTGTTGTGATGATAGTTGTGATGAGTAAGTGACACACATAATCCTATTAACATATTTGGTAGTGAGAGTTTATCAGAAGATCTTTCTGTTTGCTTTTTAAACAAAACAACAATAAAAGCTTGTGATGTCACACCATTACTGTATGATGCACCAACTTGCTCGAGTAGCAGGCGGGCAACAGGCCCATAACCTAATTCTTTTTAAGAGTTTTGTTATCAAAAAGCTTCCGATTGGGAAGCAATAAGTTTGAATTTACACTTGAAATCTATCTATGGTAGGTTGTCAGGTGTTTATTTGTATGTCGTATTTTTAACTATTGGAGTTTTGGTCCATGCAGAACCAAAGAATCCGTATTCGCCTTAAAGCTTTTGATCATAAATTGATCGATCAATCAACGGCGGAAATCGTTGAAACTGCAAAGCGCACAGGTGCTCAGGTACGTGGTCCTATCCCACTACCAACTCGTAAAGAGCGTTTCACAATACTAGTATCACCGCATGTAAATAAAGATGCACGTGACCAGTATGAGATCCGCACTCACAAGCGCTTGATTGATATCGTAGAACCAACTGAAAAGACTGTTGACGCACTTATGAAGCTAGATTTAGCTGCAGGCGTTGATGTTCAAATCAGCTTGGGTTAGAAAGGAGTTATTGCAATGACAATCGGTCTAGTAGGTCGTAAAATTGGTATGACTCGTGTCTTCACTGAAGACGGTGTTTCTATCCCAGTTACAGTTCTAGAATGTACACCTAACCGTGTTACTCAAGTTAAAACACTTGATACTGATGGCTACCAAGCTATTCAAGTAACTGCTGGCGCAAAAAAAGCTAGCCGTGTAACTAAGCCAGAAGCTGGACACTTTGCGAAAGCAGGCGTTGAAGCGGGTCGTGGTCTATGGGAATTTCGTCTCGATGAGAACGAAGGTACTGATATCGTAGTTGGCGCTGAGCTAAGTGTTGAGCTTTTCAATGATATTACGAAAGTAGATGTAACAGGTCAGTCTAAAGGTAAAGGTTTCCAAGGCGGTATTAAGCGTTGGAACTTCTCTATGCAAGACGCAACTCACGGTAACTCACTATCACATCGTTCAAATGGTTCGATTGGTATGTGTCAAACTCCGGGTCGTGTTTTCAAGGGCAAAAAAATGTCTGGCCACATGGGTGATGAGCGTGTAACGACTCAGAATCTTGATGTTGTTCGCATTGACGTTGAACGCAACTTACTGCTCATTAAAGGTGCAGTACCTGGTGCGAAAAACGGCGACGTGTTCATTAAACCTGCTGTTAAAGCATAACCAAGGAATTAGTAATGGAATTGGTATTGAAAGATGCACAAAGTGCACTTG
>Ga0315339_1002972_pt1 | contig 12311 bp, 12 predicted proteins | sample ASW17metaG_FD_204514 | JGI IMG/M metagenome (GOLD analysis project Ga0315339, IMG submission 204514) | Ammonia-oxidizing marine archaeal communities from Pacific Ocean, United States - ASW #17 | ecosystem: Environmental > Aquatic > Marine > Oceanic | place: USA: California | collected 2016-12-05
GCACGGTTGTAGGGGAGCACCTGCAACTGGTTTGCAGGAAAGAGGACCGACATGAACCAGTTGAACTCGGCATCGGGATCGGCATCGGGGTGTATTTCTCTCATGGCCTCTGCTGCTCGCACCGCACTGGCCGTTCGATGATGTCCATCAGCGACGTAGGCACAGGGAAGGCTGCTGAAAGCTTCAATGAAGGGGGCGGTTTCCACGATATCCCAGATCGTATGCGTGACATTGTCGGGACTCTTGAAGTGATAGGAGGGCCTGCCGACTATTGCATGTTGAACCAGTTCATCGATGGCTGCTTGATCACGGTATGCCAGGAGAACGGGCCCGGTCTGTGCATCAATCGCCATGAGATGCCGCGTACGGTCATCCTCCTTGTCGGGTCGCGTCGTCTCATGCCTGCGTATGACACCATTGACGTAGTCATCAACATGGCAGCAGCAGACAATTCCATGCTGGGTACGTCCTTCCCATGAAAGGCGGTACACGGCGAGGGAAGGAGCTTCATCGCGTTGCAATACGCCTTCGCCGAGGAGTCGTTCGTACTGCGTTGCCGCCTCGCCATAGACGGCATCGTCGTTGTAGGCGGTGCCGTTGGCCAACGCAATTTCGGGTCGAATTACGTGGAGAAAACTCTCGGGTATTCCATCAGCCAAATCGCGGGCCTGGTCGGTGTCCACCACGTCATAGGGAGGGCAGGACACACCGGCCGCACGGACCGAATCGGGCCGGATCATGTTGAAGGGGTGAATACGCACAAGTAATTTCTCCAGAGGTGTTGCCACATTCTACTCGTGCAGCGTCCGGGTCGGTTTGTGCAGGTTGTTCCCTTCATGACGACTTCGCTAAAGGGTCTTTCGACCGGAAGAGGTGATCATGGCTTGTGTTCCTCTCATGTTGGGTCGATGAGAACTCTCGAATGGACGGATAGCCGCATTGCCCGCCGGGCAGGCCCAGTCCTGATTCAGTCATGTTGTATGGAGCCCTTGGATATGAGTACACGAACACACAACGCGGCACGAAATGCCTTCACCCTGATCGAAATCCTGATTGTGGTGGTGATTCTCGGCATCCTGGCTGCAATCGTTATTCCACAATTCACGAATGCGGCGGATGATGCGAATGAATCCGGTGTCAAGAGCCAGTTGCAGACGCTTCGCAGCCAGGTGGAGCTCTATCGGGCACAGAATTCGGGTGCCGATCCTGCTTCTCTTGCATCTTCAGGCGATTGGAGCACGATGATCAACGCGGGCTACCTGACAGGCCCTCCGAACAATCCCATGACCTCGAACAATGCTGTCGCTGCCACAGGCTCGACCACGGTTGGCTGGGTTTGGGCCAAGGCCTATTGGAACCATACAGGAACCTACACGGCTGACGCCACGAAGCCGTTCCAACTCTTCGCCGTGGATGCTGCAGGGGCCGTCTACGACGAATACCAGTAAATAAAGCGTAGCTCATGGTTGTTCGGGCTCTCTGGAGCAGGGAGAACGACCATGATCAGGGCGCACGAGGAGACGCCGGCCGGAAGGGCCGGCGTCTCTCATTTTTGAGTCTTCACCATGTCTCTTATCGGACTCGGTGAATCGAGATTCCTCGCCGTCTACTGGATCCAACTGTGGAGACCCCGTGATCGAGTCGATGGACTGCGGGGCACGCCACAGGAGAATGAACGTGAAACGAGAAACACGACATGACAGCTTGCTGGCCGCGATCGCCATCCTCCTGGGAATCATTGCATGGGGGCAGGTGTCGAACCAGCCCATGGCAAGCACTGCTGTTGCGCAGATTCGCAGCAAGCCAGCGGGTACAGCTCGCGTGCCCCTCGTGGAAACCGATGGCGTATCAAGCATCGGTCAGCGGTCCATCGAGCAGCGTGATGAACTCATTGCATCCCTTTCACGTCTTCGTGCGGGGGTTGATGGCATCGCAAGCAGTCTTCGAAACGGCGACATCCGGGTCCGGGTTCTTGAAGAATCCACCGGTGACACAAGCCAGGGCAGGCGTGGGGAGGTGCCCAGGTGAAGCAGAAGGCTCGACCAAGCAGCAGGCGGTCCGCCTACACCCTGATCGAGTTGTTGCTCGTTGTCGGGGTCCTGGGGCTTTCGGGTGCACTTGTCATCCCGAACCTGGTCGGCCTGTCAACGATGGAGACCCAGGCGGCTGTACGTCGCCTCATGGCCGACATCCATTTTGCACAATCCGAAGCAGTCTCGAATCAGGAATACCGACGTGTTCAGTTCTTCGACGACGGACGCGGGTACTGCCTGCTGGTCGTGGATGAGTCCAACTTTGATGACACATTCGACGAGTCGACGGCAACGTTCGTGGAAGACCCTGCCGGGACGTTTGGAACACATGGCAGATACCTCGTGGACTACGTGCTCGATGATCGGTACGGCACCATCCAGGTCGGTGACATCGAGACTGACGGAACAGGGAACTGGATCACTTTCGATGCCATGGGCAGCACGGTTGTTGCGCCTGGGATTGCTGCCGGATCAGGCCGGATCATGATCGAGAGCCAGGAAGAGCAGTGGGAAGTACTGGTTACGCCCATTACGGGCAGATTGTCAGTACGACGCATCTCAATCTGAGGCACGCAGGGGATAGGAACATGGGAATGAAGTTTCCAGGATTTCAAACTCGAACAGGGGCCGTCGGCGTCGCCTTCGGTGATCATGACGTACGGATGCTCCAGGTTCGCGTAGCCAACGGCAGGCTCGGTGTGACCGGTGCAGCTCATCGTGCTCCAGCCATGGACGAACATGACCGAACCCGGCTGGCGACCGTACTGCGGGAAGCCATCGTCGGGGGTGGATTCACCGGTCGCCGTTGCATCGTCAGTCTTCCCTACAGGGATATCTTTCTGCAATCAACCCAGCTGCCGATGATGCCAGATGTAGAACTTGCCGAAGCGGTTGCTTGGGAAGCATCGCAGCGAATGGGTGTGGCGCGTGAAGCAATCCAGTCCGATTGGATCAGGACGGGTGCGACCGACACGAATGGACAGTCACGTGCCGAGGTACTCATGATTGCAGCACGGCGGGAAACTCTTGACACGAAGCTTGAGGCACTCGTCGAAGCAGGTCTTCGTCCCATGGCCGTTGATACTGGATTTTCAGCACTTGCTCGCCTACTGAGCCGGCATCATCGACGTCACGCAGATCGAGATGCATGTCGTGCAGTACTCGATGTAGGTGATACGGTGACGACAGTACTGGTTCTCCAGGGTGACTCGATTGCATTCTGCAAGCAGATCGATGTCGGGGGACATGACATGGATTCGAATGTCGCAGAACGCCTCTGCCTCGATACGCAGTCGGCAGGTGAACTCAGACTTGCCCGTCTGCAGCCTGGATCAGCAGGAATCGACCCGACTACGGATCGAGCTCTGCGCGAAGCGATTCGACCATTGGCATCCGACCTTGCTCGCCAGGTTCTGCTCTGCCTTCGGTATGCATCCGTGACGTTCCGCGGGTTGACTCCTACTCGCCTGATATCAACTGGAACGCACGGCCATGAGCCCGTCGTCATCGAGGCCCTTGAAGCAACCTGCAATGTTGCAGTCCATGGCGATGATGCATCGAAGACGATCGCTGATCTTCGAGAAGGCCTTGCAGCTCGCAAGTACCTGGCAACCGGGTCACCCGGAGCCTGGACTGTCGCAGCTGGCCTGAGCCTCAGGAGCCTTGATCATGGTTCGTCGCTCGGTCGCGCTACTGCTCGTGCACGCGGGAGGTCGGCAGCATGAATCAGCATCCGATCAACCTCATCACGGAGACCATGCTTGAGCGGACACGGGCCGGCATGCGTACGAGCAGGTTCGTAGTGACCGGCCTGGCACTGACGATGTGCATGATTCTCACGGCAACGCACTCCCGGATGGTCCTTGATGGAAATGAACAGGAGCACGCTTCGACCTCAGTGAGGGCAGAAATGGCACTTGAACTCGATCAGACTGCCCGTACGCTCGAAGCAGAGCAGCGCGAACTGGAACAGTTCATTGAGGATTATCACGCAGTTGCATTGCCACTGGATGCGACGCGGATCATCGCAACGCTGGTTGACACGCTTCCTTCAAGCGTGACATTGACTGAGTTCGACCTGAGATACGATGCTGATTCCCGGCAGCAGGGATCTGCTGAACCGGGAGATCGATACCTCGCTGGAACAATGGCGGGAATCGCCGCAAGTGATTCCGATGTCGCCGCACTGGTTCATGGCCTTGGACTGCGAGAACCTTTCGAGTCCGTGCAACTTGAATACAGCCGCTCGCAGGTCATTCGAAATCTGCCTGCACGCGAGTTCAGCCTGTCCTTCACGATTGATCTTGCAGGGCAATTTCATGTAACCCAGGTGAGCAACGCAGCTACGGAGGCGCAGCCATGAACCGACGAAGAGTTGAACAATGTGCATTTGGTGGTGTTCTGCTCGTGGTGGTCGGGGTTACGGCCTTCTTCACGTGGCCGAACTATGCACGTGCACACCAGTTAGCCGAGGAGGGTGCTGTTCTTGAGGCGAAGATAGGACATCTCGTGGATGCGGAATCAGAGGTGGAGGAACGGCGGACGGACCTGGCTCGGCTTCGCGATGAACGCGACCAGATCTGTCTTGGCGTACCGACCCATCCCGATGTCGCAAATCTCATGAAGCACCTGTCAATCGGGGTCAACGGGGATACGGTGATCGACCAGACATTCACGGTCAGGGGAACGCCTGGCAGTGCAGGCAATGATCGATTCGAGATCCTGCCGCTCGTTGTCGAGATGGATACGACGTTTGAACATGCATTCGACATGATCCGTCGTGTTGAGAAGCTCAATCGCCTTGTTCGAGTTACTTCCGTACAGATGGAAGGATCAAGGCAGTCCTTTGAGAGTGGAAGTGGAACCATCCAGGCCTCTGTCGGACTCGACGTGGTCTATGAGCGATCTGACACGAAAGGAGCTCGTTGATGGAACGCATCGGAATGCTGTTTCGACGAATGATGGTCCAGATGACGGCTGATCGGAGAAAGTTCGGTCTTCTCTGTGCCCTCGCGGCAGTGGGGCTGCTCTTCTGGGCCAGGATCATCGTCATCAAGAACCTTCCCAGGGCCGTCATGGCCGAGGGAGAACAGGCCCTTCTTGCAGCTGCTGAGGAACCGGGAAATGCCAATGTGTCCGATAACCAGGCCCAATTGAGTCGAACTTTCGTTCTAGAGGAGGTTCCGGGTCGAGATCCATTCGCCCTTAACCCAATGTGGTTCAGTGGGTTGGAAGAAGATGCATCCCTTTCCAATGATCAGCCTAAGTCAGCCCCCGGGAAGTCCGAAGATCCTGAACAGGTCATCAGTCACTTGAGGCTGGAAGCGGTCATGCAGGGAAGTCCCATGGCCGTGATCAGTGGTCGGACGTACCGGCCGGGTGATTTGATCGACTCGCAGGATTCGGGCTCCGTCCGTTTCGTCCTGATCGAGGTTCAACGGCGATCCGTTGTGCTTGAACATGCAGGGCGACGCTACGAGCTGAGGATGGGTGGGTCCGGAACCTGATTCCAGGTTCCACAGGGGGGAGCTGGAGACAACAGGATGCGGATCATGACACGCTTCACCCCAGGACAGGCAGGACGTCTTGCCATACTCGCCACGCTGTCGCTGCTTCTTGCGACGCCAGCTGTTGGACAGGACGTGGAGCCGGAAACACCGGAAGCTCCCGTTGAAGTTACGAGCTATGGGACGGTCGACATGGCGGTGCAGGACGCCGACCTTGTCCAGGTGCTCGAGATGCTCTCGATCCAGGGGCAGCGAAACATCATCGCCGGACGCGATGTTTCTGCAACGGTGACCGCCAATCTCTACGACGTGACCTTCGAAGAGGCTCTCGACGCGATTCTTCGTGTCAATGGCTACGGCTACGTAGAGGAAGGCAACTTCATATATGTCTACCCATCCGACCAGATCGATGCGATCAAGGAATCGCTTCGTACGCTGGAAACACGAATCTTCGAACTCTTCTACCTCAACGCCGTTGACGCGACCCAGGTCGTGACTCCTCTGCTCAGCGAGGTAGGAAACGTCGTTTCTCTCGGTACGGTCGAGGAGGGGTTCAACCCGGACGAGATCAAGAACGGGGGCGACTCCTACGCATTCGCAGCCAAGATCGTCGTGACCGACTACCCGGATCGACTCGAAGATATCGCGGAGTTGATCAGCAACCTCGACGTTTCACCGAAGCAGGTCATGGTCGAGGCCACGATCCTGCAGACGAAGGTCGATGAGAACAATGCATTCGGGGTGGATTTCTCGATCGTAAGCCACTTGAACTTCGAACAGATCGTTGGTGGTCCGCTTGCTGCTGCAACGGGGCTCATCAGTGGTGGTATCAATACGAACAATGCTGCTGCAGGCACGTCGACGGTTGGCAAGTCCGTGACCGGCAATGGTGGTTTCAAGGTAGGAGTCGTCAAGGACGATTTCGGCGTCTTCCTGCGAGCACTCGACAAGGTCACGGATGTGACCGTTGTTGCGCGTCCAAAGGTCATGTGCCTCAACAGGCAGCGTGCAGAAATACTCGTAGGTGAGCGGCTTGGATATCTGAGTACGACCCAGACCGAGACTTCAACGACGCAGACGGTCGAGTTCCTGGACACGGGCATTCATCTCATGTTCCGACCGTTCATCACTCCCAATGACATGATCCGGATGGAGCTCTTCCCACGACTGTCCAGTGGCTCGTACCAGAACCTTGAGAACTTCACGGTTCCCAAGGAGGACGCCCACGAGATCTTCACCAACGTCAGGGTCAAGGATGGCGAGACCATCGTGCTTGGTGGTCTCTTCAAGGAGCAGACGCAGATGGACCGCGAGCAGGTTCCGATCCTGGGTGATATTCCCGTCCTGGGATCGGCCTTCCGGGGCCAGGACGACAGGATCGAACGAGTGGAGATCATCTTCCTCGTGACTCCGACGATCATCGCCGATGAGCGTCTCTGGGAGATGGGCGAAGACGGACTCGAGATCGTGGATACCGTCCGTGTCGGATCAAGGGCAGGCCTGCTTCCATTCAGTCGAGATCAGATCACGGCTGACTACAACCGTGACGCCATCGAGGCGTACAGGGACGGCGATCTTGACCTGGCGCTCTACTACACGAACAACTCGCTTCGGACCTCCTCGATCCAGCCGGAAATGATCCGCCTGCGAGACTCGCTGTCCAGCAGCAGTCGAAAAGCCTGGGAACGAAGCATCAACCAGCAGTTGCTTGACAAGGAACTGGCGCCGGGTTGGAGCGGCAAGGACCATGACGCTCCTGGGACCAGCGACGCTTCGAAGGAAGAGGAACTTCCGACTCTTGAGGAAGCAACGGGTACGGGATTCGGCTCCACGCCGGTCACGGTCGTGGACACAACGGAATGACAAGGGCCAGGAGACGAGCCATGCGAAAAGCGAACACGAACTTGAACACGCTCATCATGTCCCTGGCCCTGCTTGGCCTGACCGCATGTGGCGGGCCATCAGTGACAGGGCTCGAGGCAAGGGAAGCTGCCTACAGCCGTATCGATCTGATCAATACGCAGATCGGCTATTCGCAGGCCCAGCAGGCTTTCGAGACTGGCCAGTTGCATGACTCGCTTGAGCTCATCGAGAAGACGGTCGAGCGATATCCCGGTGCCGCCGAATACCACCTGCTGCATGGCAGGGTGCTTCTTGAACTGCATCGACTCGATGAAGCACTGGCAGCGATCGAGACGGCATTGGAACAGGATGAGTCCCTGGCTGATGCCCACTACTTCATTGGCATCGTTTACCAGCGCTGGTCCGAGGATGATGAGGCGTACGAGCACTACCTGAAGGCGACCGAGTTGGATGACACCAGCCCCCAGTACCTACTTGCAGCTGCCGAGGCGCTTGTTGCACTTGGTCGTAACGAAGAAGCAAAGGACCTCATGGAGGGACGGCTCAGGAAGTTCGAGCATCACCCGGCATTCAGACATCTCCTGGGCCAGATCGCCCAGTTGCAGGGAAATCGCGAGACTGCTGCCAGGCTCTACGAGGAAGCAAGCCTGCTCCAGCCCGATGACATGCAACTGCTTGAGGAACTCGCCACAGCACAGTTTCTTGCGGAACAGATCCCAGCATGCCTGGACACGATTCGAGTTATTGAATCCGGTGATCACAATCTGAACAAGCAGATGACACTGCTGAAGGCGCGTTGCCTGATGCAATCAAAGCGATATACGGAAGCTCGAATCATCTACAGTGAACTGCGAACATCATCACCGAATGATGTTCGCCTCTGGGAGGAATGGGGCTGGCTTGCGTGGTTGCTTGAGGATCGACGCGGACTTCTAGAGGCCGGCCAGAAGGTGACGATGCTTGCGGCAGATCATTCCACCGGGTGGGTCATGCTTGCCGTGATCGATCGAGCGGAAAATGCACTTGCTGCCGCTGAAGCCCATCTCGAGACTGCAGTTGCATGTGAAGACGCCGGGTCGCTTGCCTGGGTCATGCTTTCCAGGATTCGACGGATGCGTGGCGATGCTGCAGGTGCTGACACAGCCTGGGCAACCGCAAGCCGCATTGACGACAGCCTTCAAAACGATCCACGGGTCGTTGGGGTGATTGATGGAGATGGTTGATCCATTCAGGATCTGCCAGGAGTACGCATCGTGAAGAAGACACTCACAATGATCCTCGGTTGCCTGATGTTCGCCATCCTGGCGGTCAGTCCAGCTATCGGAGCAGGACTGCTCTGGGTACGTGAGTCGGGTGGAAACACGGCGATGGTTCCGTGGTTCTTTCTCTGGATCATCTCGGCGGGTTGTCTCTTCGCCATCCTGCTGCCTGTCTACCTTGCGGCTCGATCGACACTTGGAAGGCTCCAGGTATACGTGGATTCCGCAGACGATCGCCTTGCTCCTTCGGCTCCTCGTGGTCCGTTCTGGCTGCGTCCAGTCCTGAAGACCTTCGTGGAAACCGTCGAGGGATTCCGTGCCAGGGAACGCGAGTTGCAGATGAACTATCGCGACATGGAGATCAGGAATCACGTCGGTACGACGGCTCGCATGCAGATCGAAGCCGTTCTTGAAGTAATGACCGATGCGGTCATCGTGACGAATACATTCGACGAGGTCGTCCTCGTCAACTCGGCTGCAGGCAGACTTCTCGGATGCGACCCCACCAATGTTATTGACCAGCCGCTCCAGGAAATCCTTACAGACCAGTCAATCCTTGAAGCAATTCACTCGACGAGGTCCGAGGGGAACCTCGTCGAGTGCCGGACCCTCAACCAGGTTCTCGGCGGTGTTGAGCATGCTGGCGAGGGCCCCAGTTGCGAGTTCACGCTTGCCTGTGTTGCGGATCATCGTGAAGAGGTTGCCGCGATGGTGACCATCATCCGGGATCGCACACGGGAAGAAGAGCTCTCGAGGATGAAGAGCGAGTTCGTTTCGAAGGCATCCCATGAGCTGCGGACACCGTTGTCCTCGATGCGGGCCTATGTCGAGATGCTCGTGGATGGTGAAGCCCGGGATGAAGAATCACAGAAGGACTTCTACAGGATCATCCAGGGTGAAACCGAACGACTTACGCGACTCGTCGACAACATGCTGAACATCAGCCGTATTGAAGCTGGAATCGTTCATGTCGATCGCGAACTTGTCGACCTGGGCTCCCTCGTGGAACAGGCTGTCGAGACACTCGAGCCGCAGGCTCGAGAGAAGAACATCACGGTGCACAAGTCTCTTACACCTGTCGATCTCGGCGTCCAGGGTGACCGTGACATGCTCTACCAGGTCGTGCTGAACCTGCTCTCGAATGCAGTGAAGTACACGCCGCAGGGGGGTCGAGTCACGCTTTCGGTTGATTCCGATAACCTCACACGTGCCGTTCATGTTTCGGTATCCGATACGGGGCTTGGAGTGCCACCACAGGACCATGAACGCATTTTCGAGACGTTCTACCGCATTGAGAACTACAAGCGATTCGCTGAGGGCACGGGCCTGGGGCTCAACCTGTGCCGTCATATCGTTGAAACGGTCCACAAGGGACAGATCGGTCTGGACTCGAAACTGGGAATGGGGTCAAGGTTCTGGTTTTCTATCCCGATGGGAGAGGAAGCGGCCTCACGCGCCGCTTGAACGAGGTACTCATGCCGTACAGGATCCTGGTTGTTGACGATGAGTTGCACATTCTGCATGTGCTGTCACTCAAGTTGCGCAATGCCGGGTTCGAGGTGCACACCGCCAGGGATGGCGAAGAGGGGCACCAGTTGGCACGGACGATCATGCCGGATCTCGTCATCACCGATGTCCAGATGCCCTACATGACCGGGCTGGAGCTCAGCTCCGCATTGGCACATGACCCGACGACTGCATCGCTCCCGATCATCATCCTGACCGCCCGAGGGTACCTCCTGGACCGGAATGACATCGACAGTTCAAACATCGTGGAGGTGGTGAGCAAGCCGTTCAGCCCTCGATCCGTAATTGATCTCGTCCATTCGACACTCGAGAGGGGTGCCGATCGGACTTCACCGCTTGAGGCAGCATGACGACGAAACAGTTCCAGCATGAACACGCTGCAGATGACAGCGTCCGAAGCCGGCTTCGCGCCGCGGGGCTGTTCATGCTGTCCTGCGATTCCGAAGGCCGAGTCATTGGAAGAACGAGGAAGAACAGTGACTGGCTTGCGTCGCTCATCGAGCAGCCGCAGATGGTGCACCGTGGAGTGGCGCAGTGCACCCGGACATGGGCTGACCGGACAGATCCGGTTCAATGCCCCGGTGTACCTGGACTCTGGTTCATTCCAATTCCAATCGAACATCGCCGTGAACGAACTGGATACGACGTGATCTGCATTCCATGCTCCGAACTTCTCGAGGCTGAACAGTTCTCGACACTCTGCCAGGCGGCGTCCCTTGACGAGATGCATGCAAGGGCCGCATTGGCGGCACTGCCGCCGGCATCGTCAGAGGACATCCGTCGACTGGCCGTTCTTTCGCGTGGCGCCTTGTCCGATGATCAACGTCGACGTGAAGACCAGGTCGTTCTGCATGATGTCGGTCGTGAGCTCGGCGAATCCTATGAAGAAATCAACCTGCTCTATTCCATCACTCGGAACATGACCGAGGTCGAGTGTCCCGAGCGATTCCTCCACGTAACCTGCGAAGAACTGCTGCAGCAGCTTCCCTACGCGTGGGTTGCCGCGATCATCCAGGACGAACAGCGCGATCCATCCTTCCGTCGTGCACGCGTTGCCGTGGCCGGAACCCCAGGTCGCACGACCCAGGCTGTACGAGAGCTGGGCCAGGCACTGCTGCTTCGAGCCGAGCCGGGACAGTCGATCATCACGGCCCCGGGACTCGATGGTGGTCTGCCGGGTCTTGATGGGACCGTAATCGCTCAACCCATCGTCAATGACGGTCGCGTCATCGGTCTCCTGGTTGCCGCTGAGAAGGGTGGCAATGACCCTGACGCATCTTCAATGGACATCAAGCTCGTCTGTGCCGCCGCCTCGCACATGGAAATCTTCCTTGAAAATGCAGGTCTCTACGAGGACCTCAACGCGATGTTCCTTGGAACGCTTGAATCTCTCACGGCATCAATCGACGCTAAGGACAAGTATACGTGTGGACATTCCCGCCGCGTTGCAATGCTGACACGTCAGCTTGCCGCCGCCAGTGGTTGCGATTCGAACACACTTCACCGCATGCACATCGCGGGGCTTGTACATGATGTCGGCAAGATCGGCGTTCCGGAGCGTGTGCTCGTCAAGCCGGGCAATCTTGATGATGAAGAAGTCGAATGGATCCACCGCCATCCGGAGATCGGTCACCGCATCCTTCGTGACATTCCGAAATTCGATGATGTTCTTGCAGGCGTCATGCATCACCACGAGCGATGGGATGGTGGCGGCTATCCCGCTGGTCTTTCAGGTGAACAGATTCCACTCGTTGCTCGAATGATCTCGATAGCGGATGCCTTCGATGCAATGACCTCGAGCCGGACGTATCGGGAAGGCATGTCGAGGGAGCGTGTGCTCGCTGAAATGAGAAAGTGCGCCGAAACCCAGTTCGATCCAGAACTCGTTCCGATCTTCGTCTCGCTCGATTTCACCGAATACGACCGGATGGTCGAGGATCACACCGCCGCCGATGGGCGCTCGGGGTCGATACGGGAGCGTGCCGCATGAATATTTCCTGTGAAGAACATCGATCCGCAGTCGTGCTGACTCTCAAGGGTGAGTGCACCCTCGATGACGTCGATTCGATGCGTCGTTTGATCCACCCATTCCTTGAGCGGCCCGGGCTCTCCCTGGTCGTGGA
>Ga0315339_1002974_pt1 | contig 12303 bp, 13 predicted proteins | sample ASW17metaG_FD_204514 | JGI IMG/M metagenome (GOLD analysis project Ga0315339, IMG submission 204514) | Ammonia-oxidizing marine archaeal communities from Pacific Ocean, United States - ASW #17 | ecosystem: Environmental > Aquatic > Marine > Oceanic | place: USA: California | collected 2016-12-05
TGGGCTCGCCCAGCTTGCCGGTATACTCTGGTATGGACTGACGCTTAACAAGCACAGTATGTGGCTTTCGCTTGGCAAGCTGATGGGGGTTGCCGGATTGCAGGTGAACCCGACAACTGGCTCGCAAGTAAAAAAACCATAAGACGGACATATTTACGAGCTGTCCGCCGATACAGACGCGCGGCTCGGTTTTGCTTGCCTAGCAAACAAAAGTGGAGGCGGAATCGCGACCGACTATGGATCGACGGGCTCGTGCTTTTGTGGGTTCCCGGTGGGTTGGCCGAGATGAAACTGGATGGAGGGAATCTCAGCGATGTCTACCGAGCTTTGGTATCTGTTCCTGTCGTCGGTTCTTTTGGCGGTGATGTGGATCCCGCATGTTATAGGGCAAGTCACCAATGCCGGCCTTTTGACGCGCGACGACTACAAGCAGCTGCGCGACGGAAGTCAATTTTCCGATTGGGTGCGCCGCGCCAATCGCGCCCATATCAACTTTGTTGAACAATTCGGGGCTTTTGCCGGCCTTGTTGTCGTCGCCCATCTGATTGGTCTGTCGAACGGCACAACGGAACTAGCCGCCGCCGTATTTTTCTGGGCGCGGGTCGTCCACGCGATTGTCTTTATCTCCGGATTTAGCTGGCTCATGCTGCGCACGGGCGTGTTCACAGTCGCATGGCTGGCGGTGATGGTTCTTGCATGGCAGATCCTGGTGAATTCTGGATCAATCGGCTAGCCGCACCCGGACGCCGGCGTTAAACGAGCCGAAGAATTCCTGGATTTTGTGATCGCTGCTGATCTTGTGTCGCGATCCGACCGGCTCCTTGGGGCCGGTTAGGCTTTGACCGTTTCCATCAACCCGACGAAACGCTCGAACAAATAGCGGCTGTCGCGGGGGCCGGGGGAGGCTTCGGGATGGTACTGGACAGAGAAGACCGGCCGGTCCTTTAGCCGCAACCCGCAATTCGATCCATCGAACAGCGAAACATGGGTTTCCTCGACGCCCTCGGGCAAGGTCTCGGTGTCGACGGCGAAGCCGTGATTCATTGATGTGATCTCGACCTTGCCGGTGGTCAAATCCTTGACCGGGTGATTGGCGCCGTGATGGCCTTGATGCATCTTCTTGGTCTTGGCGCCGAGCGCAAGGCCGAGAATCTGATGGCCGAGACAGATGCCGAAGACCGGCTTGCCGGAAGCGAGCAGTTCGCGGATCGTCGGGGCGGCATAGTCGCCGGTTGCCGCTGGGTCGCCGGGACCGTTCGACAAAAATATGCCGTCGGGATCATGAGCAAGGATGTCCTCGCCACTGGCCGAGGCCGGCACGACGGTCACCCGACAACCATTGTCGGCGAGTTGGCGCAGGATGTTGCGCTTGATGCCGTAGTCAATGGCGACGACGTGATATTTCGGCGCGTCGAGCCGGCCATAACCCTCGCCCCAGACCCAGGAGGTCTCGTCCCAGGAATAGGTCTGGGTGGTGGTCACTTCACCGGCTAAGTCCATGCCTTCCAGACCCGGCCAGGCCATGGCTTCGCTGATAAGCCCGGCGCGGTCGAAGGCGCCGGTCGGATCGTTGACAATCACCGCATTGGCCAGGCCGTTGGTGCGGATCAGGCTGGTCAGGGCGCGCGTATCGAGCCCGGCAATGCCGATAATGCCGCGCGCCTTCAGCCATTGGTCGAAGTGGCGGCTCGCTCGGTAATTCGACGGCTCGGAGATATCGGTCTTGAGCACGCAGCCGCGCACGCCGGACGCAGCGGCCATGTTGACCGTCTCGATATCATCGTCATTGACCCCGACATTGCCGATATGGGGAAAGGTGAAGGTGATGATCTGGCCGGCATAGGAAGGATCGGTGAGGATCTCCTGATAGCCGGTCATCGCCGTATTGAAACAAACCTCGCCGGCCGCCGTGCCCTCGGCGCCGATACCGAATCCCTCGATTACCGTCCCGTCGGCGAGGCCGAGGAGGGCGGTTGGACGCGGGTCATGCCAGCCGGCCATCTTGATTTCCGTAAGCGTTGGAACCACATTCAAACTTCCGCCATTTCGATTGGCGGGAGCGACGCATTTAGCGCGACAAACGCGCGCAAAACTAGGCTAGGGTCGTCAAGGCGTCAACTATGGACGAAAAAATAAAAGCCTGAGATATCAATTAGTTAATTCGAGCACGAAAGTTGCATATGGTGAGCCGCGGGGCAATCCTGCGACCGTCTCGCAAATGGAGGCCAATGATGCGTGAGCGGTTTGTTGCTGCTCTCAAGGAAGCCACCCTCAAGCAGGAAAAGCTTCGGATGGCGACGTTGCGGCTTATCAATGCCGCAATTAAAGACCGCGACATTGCGGCGCGAACCGCCGGCCGCGATCCAGTTGGCAATGATGAGATCCTCGAAATTCTCGGCAAGATGATCAAGCAACGCCTTGAATCGACACGGATCTACGAGGAGGCCAGCCGCCTCGAACTGGCCGAGCAGGAACGCCAGGAGATGGAAATCATCATGGAGTTCCTGCCGCAGCAGCTTGACGACGACGAAATGCGCACCGTGTGCGCAGAGGCAATCGAATCGACCGGTTCGCACGGTCTGCGCGATATCGGAAAATGCATGGCCGCCTTGAAGGCCCGCTACGCCGGGCGCATGGATTTCGGCAAGGCGAGCCGACTTGTCAAGGAACGGTTGCAATAGGGCGGCAGCCACGCGGCATCTGGCTTTCCACCGCCTGATTCTTAACGTGGCATTGCCTCACAACCGGCCTTGTTGTGACACGAATTCTCCATATTGAGCTGCTTATCTAGGCTCGAAGAATATTTCGAGGACGAGTTCGTTGACCACTGAACGCATTGAGCCGAATTTTTCCGGCGATGGCTTTTCCGACGATGGCAATTCTGACGATGGCAATCTCGTCGTCACTTATACGGCGGTTTCGTCGCCGGCCCCGCAATCCACCAATACCGCGGGTCTGGTCGATGAAAAACGCCGGTCCGGTGTGGCGCGGTTTTTCCTCTACGGCGCGGCGCTTTCGATCCTCGCCGGCTTCGGCATTCTCGCGTCGTCCTTGGGCGTCGCGACGTTCCTGCCAACCAGTGAACCGGCAATCGAGTTGACGAGTGGCGATCCGGGTCCCCAGACGGTGCCAACCGGCGTGCGGCAAATTCCGTTGCCGGCGAGTGTGGCGATCCCCTCCGGCGTGGTCCTGCCGCCGATCCCGCGTCCGCGCCCGCCGACGAATACGGCAAATCTTGAGCCGGTATTGGATGCCGCGCATGTCTCGGCGCCAAATCCTGCCAGCGCCAGCAATCCGGGATTGGCCGAGCCCGTGATCTCTCCGACCCCAGCGCTTGCGGCGACGACTGACGAAATTCAAACGCCGCCTGGTAGTTCGGACGGCCTGATCAGTGGCATTGAGGATGCGCTGGCGAGAATCGATGCCGCTACGCTCCTCCGCCCATCCGATCTCGCAGAGAATGCCCGGCCGTCGGTTCTTCCTCCGCCGGCGGCCGGGGCATACCCGAATGGGGACTACCCGTCAGCCGGCTATTCGACTGGACCGATCCCGCCCGAGGCTATCCCTTATGTCCATCCGCAGGGCGATATCGAGCAGTCGGAGGTCGGCAGACCGGGAATCATGCGCCGGACGATTGACAAGACAACCGGCACCCTGGCTCGCGTGTTGAGGCCAAACCAGGATTGAGGCGATTTTTCAGCGTCGCGCCTGGAGCCCGATTTGATCGATTATTAGGCGTGATTAAATCGACGCCAATTGTTGTGCGCTAGTTGCCAAAAATTGCGCCATTGGTCTCCCGAATAACTTTCCATCTATCAATAATCCGGTCTCTCCGGGGTTGGCACGCGACTTGCTACGTAGTGGATCGGCGTCCTCCTGCGACGTCTGAATTCTACTAGGAGGCAATAATGTTGTTCACTCGCAGTGCCGCACGGACCGCTTTGGCGGCGGCGGCAATTTCGATCCCGCTTACCACCGGGGCAATTGCTCAAGGCGACACCATCAAGGTTGGCATCCTCCATTCGCTGTCCGGAACGATGGCGATCTCGGAAACAACGCTCAAAGACGTGATGCTGATGCTGATCGATGAGCAGAATAAGAAGGGCGGATTGCTTGGCAAGCAGCTCGAAGCCGTCGTCGTTGATCCGGCCTCCGACTGGCCGCTTTTCGCCGAAAAAGCCCGTGAACTGATCAGCCAGGATGAGGTCGCCTCGGTTTTCGGCGCCTGGACCTCGGTAAGCCGTAAATCGGTGCTACCGGTATTTGAGGAACTGAACGGGCTTTTGTTTTACCCGGTCCAGTACGAGGGTGAGGAGAGCCAGCGTAACATCTTCTATACCGGCGCGGCGCCGAACCAGCAGGCGATTCCGGCGGTCGACTATCTCATCGATGCCGAAGGCGTCGAACGCTGGGTGCTGGCCGGCACCGACTATGTCTATCCGCGCACAACCAACAAGATTCTCGAAGCCTATCTCAAGGGCAAGGGCGTCGCCGACGAAGACATCTTGATCAACTACACGCCGTTCGGTCATTCCGATTGGCAGACGATCGTCGCCGACGTCAAGGCGTTCGGTTCGGCCGGTAAGAAGACCGCCGTGGTCTCGACCATCAATGGCGATGCCAATGTCCCCTTTTACAAGGAACTGGCAAACCAGGGCGTCGATGCGGCCGACATTCCGGTCGTCGCGTTCTCGGTCGGCGAGGAGGAACTTGCCGGCATCGACACCGAACCGTTGGTCGGTCATCTCGCCGCCTGGAACTATTTCCAGAGCGTCGACACGGACGACAATGCGGATTTCATCGACACATGGCAGGGCTTCATCGGTGACGATGAGCGCGTAACCAACGATCCGATGGAAGCCCACTATATCGGCTTCAATATGTGGGTGAAGGCGGTCGAAAAGGCTGGCACCACCGATCCAGACGCGGTTATCGACGCCATTATCGGCATCTCGGTACCGAACCTGACCGGTGGTCTGTCGAGCATGATGCCGAACCACCACATCACCAAACCGGTTTTGATCGGCGAGATCCAGGATGACGGTCAGTTTGAAGTCGTGTGGGAAACCCCAGGTCTTGTCGTCGGCGACGAGTGGTCGGATTTTCTTCCCGACTCCAAGGATTTGATCGCCGACTGGCGTGCGCCGATGTCCTGCGGAAATTTCAACACCGCCACCGGAAAGTGCGGCGGCAAGGGCTCCTAGATTTTTAACAATTTACTTGGGTGGAGAGATTGCCGATTGCGATCTCTCCATTCTCCCTGATTTCCGCAGCAAGAATTATCAATCGGTCATATGCGCATATTTTTCCAGGTGGTTTTGGCCATCGCTTTCTCCATTGTTTTGGCTGCCTCGCCACGGGCAGCTGATCTTGGCGAACTCATCAATGGCCTCGCCGGCAAGGACTATAAGGAGACCGAAGCGCAGATTGGTGCAATCGCGGCCACCGGCGATTCCGCTGCTGTGCCGGTACTCGAGGCACTGCAAGCCGGCAAAGTCTATTTTCGCAAGTCGGACGGTATCGTCTTCATCGCTGAGAAAAATGGAAAAAATTTCAAGCTGACCGATCCGCTGACTGGCGCGTTCGTCGAAGAATTAGGCAAACGCGCGGTCAAGAAGGTGCGCGTCAACAATCGCCTGCGCCGGGCTGTGCGTGGTGCGCTTGGTGGACTGACAATGATGAGCCCCGATCCCGGCATCCGCCGGGCCGCGGCGGCGGCAACCTTTCTAGGCGCCGACCCCGATTCGATCGAATTGATCGATACCGCAATCGCGCAGGAATCCGATCCCTCGATCGCCATGCTGTTGCGCCAGGCGCGCGCCGCCGCTGTTCTCAATTTCGATCGCCCCGAGGCGGAGCATATCGAGGCGATCGCGGTAATCAGGGAGCGCGGCGATCGCGACGCGCTCGCGTTGCTAATTCCGCGGACCGAAATCGAAGGGTCGGTTGGCATGGCCGCGGCTGAGGCCGTTTCCAGGATCAATAGTCGCCTGTCAGTTTGGAACGGCGCGCAGAATGTCTGGTACGGCATATCGCTCGGGTCGGTATTGCTTCTCGCCGCGATCGGCCTGGCCATAACTTTCGGCGTCATGGGCGTCATCAATATGGCCCATGGCGAGATGGTCATGCTTGGGGCCTACACGACTTTCGTCGTGCAGGAGCTCATCCGAAATCACGCGCCATGGATGTTCGATTCTTCGTTGTTCATTGCCATCCCGCTTGCCTTTCTGGTCGCCGGTGGTGTCGGCATCGCCATCGAGCGCGGCATCATCCGCTTTCTCTACGGTCGCCCGCTGGAGACGCTGCTCGCCACTTGGGGAATTTCGCTGGTGCTCCAGCAGACAGTGCGAACGATTTTTGGGCCGACCAACAAGCAGGTCGGTACGCCGTCATGGATGTCCGGTTCCTTCGAAATCGGGCTGTTGCAGATAACTTACAATCGTCTGGCGATCGTTATCTTCGCGCTGATAGTTTTCTTTCTTCTGATGGTGGTTTTGAAACGCACGCCCTTCGGCTTGAAGATGCGCGCGGTTACGCAGAACCGGCCGATGGCCAGCGCCATGGGCATTCGCACGCCATGGGTCGACGCGTTGACCTTCGGGCTCGGCTCCGGGGTCGCCGGCATGGCCGGTGTTGCACTGTCGCAGATCGACAATGTCAGCCCCAATCTCGGCCAAAGCTACATCATCGACTCGTTCATGGTTGTGGTCTTTGGCGGGGTCGGCAATCTCTGGGGGACGCTGGTTGGCGCCTTCACGCTTGGAATTGCCAACAAGTTCCTTGAACCCTATGCCGGTGCGGTTCTCGCCAAGATCTTTGTCTTGGTCTTCATCATCCTATTCATTCAGAAACGGCCACGCGGCCTGTTCGCGCTGCGTGGCCGGGCAGTCGAGTCATGATCGGTACATTTTTCCGCAATGGCGTCGACCGTGGCACTATTTTTGTCGTTCTTGTTCTAGTCGCCACGGCGTTTATTGTTCCTGCCCTCAATCTCTACACGCCGGCCGGCAGCCTGTTCCATGTTCCCGGCTTTGCGATTCCGCTGATTGGCAAATATCTGACTTTTGCTCTGCTCGCTCTTTCGGTCGGCTTGATTTGGGGCTTTTGTGGAATTCTCTCGCTTGGCCATGGCGCATTCTTTGCTCTTGGTGGCTACGCGATGGGCATGTATCTGATGCGCCAGATCGGCTCGCGCGGTGTTTATGGCGACCCGGTGCTCCCCGATTTCATGGTCTTCTTAAACTGGCCTGATTTGCCGATTGCCTGGTATGGCTTTCAGTCGTTTGGTTACGCCATGCTGATGGTCGTGCTGGTGCCCGGTGCACTCGCCTTTGTCTTCGGCTGGTTCGCTTTTCGCAGCCGGGTGACCGGCGTCTACCTGTCGATTATCACCCAGGCGATGACCTTCGCCCTGATGCTTGCCTTTTTCCGCAACGATTTCGGGTTCGGCGGCAACAACGGCCTGACCGATTTCAAGGACATTCTCGGGTTCAATATTCAGGCGCCGGAAACTCGGGCGGGACTTTTCACGGCCTCGGCACTGGCCCTGGCGCTTTTCTACGTCCTATCCAAGGCCATCATTTCTTCCCGTTTCGGCAAAGTGCTCGTCGCCATTCGCGACGCGGAAAGCCGCACGCGTTTTCTAGGCTATCGCGTCGAGCGCTATAAATTGGTCATCTGGACTTTTTCGGCATGCATGGCTGGAATTGCCGGCGCGCTGTACGTGCCACAGGTCGGCATCATCAATCCCGGCGAATTCGAACCGGCCAACTCGATCGAACTCGTCGTGTGGGTCGCGGTCGGCGGTCGTGGACTGCTGGTAGGCCCGATTGTCGGCGCTATAGCCGTCAATTACGCCAAGACATGGTTCACTACCGGTGCGCTTGCACCGTATTGGCTGTTTGCGCTTGGCGGATTGTTCATTGGCGTTACGCTGTTTTTGCCGAAAGGCATTGTCGGTACACTTTCGGACAAGTGGACGGCGATGGAGCAGCGTCGCGCGTCCCTGCGGGCGCAGGCCGGAATTTCCACGCAGAATGATGACGGCCCTCCGGGTAGCCGCCTGCAGTCGGAACCGGGGGAGTAGTTCGATGAACGCAAGCCCGGACACGCTTCTTTATCTCGACGGCGTCACCGTCTCTTTCGACGGATTTCGGGCGCTCAACGGTTTGTCGCTGATTATGAATACCGGCGAAATGCGGGCGATTATCGGCCCCAATGGCGCCGGTAAAACCACGATGATGGATGTCGTTACCGGCAAGACACGAGCCGATTCCGGCACGATCCTTTTCGATGGCGATATAGACCTGACGCGCCTCGACGAGGCGGCGATCGCCGAACTTGGAATTGGCCGAAAATTCCAGAAGCCGACGGTCTTTGAGCACCACAGTGTATGGCACAATCTGGAACTGGCGCTTGCCGGCCGACGCGGTACGCTAAGCGCGCTATTCCAGGCCGAGGGGGCGAAGGAGCGGGCGCGCATCGAGGAATTGCTCGCGATTATCCGCCTTGCCGATCAACGGAACGCATGGGCCGCGAGCCTCAGTCACGGTCAGAAACAATGGCTCGAGATCGGCATGCTGCTTGCCCAGGAGCCGAAATTGCTGCTGGTCGACGAACCGGCCGCTGGCATGACCGATGCTGAAACGGCGGAAACCGCCGAGCTCCTCAAAGATATAGCCAAGGAAAAATCGGTGATCGTGGTTGAGCACGACATGGCGTTTGTTCGCGCTCTCGACGTTAAGGTCAGCGTGCTCAATGAGGGTTCTCTTCTTTCGGAAGGGTCGATCGACGATGTATCGAACGATCCGAAAGTGATTGAGGTCTATCTCGGACGATGACAAACGAAAACTCGACCACGAATGCAATCTCTGCGACCACCAATTCAGCCGATCTCGAAGAGGCGGCGGCGTCAGGTGAGGCTCTCCTGCAAACCAGAAATGTCGATCTGTTGTATGGGGCGTCGCAGGCGCTATGGAGCGTGTCGCTTTCGGTGGAGATAGGCAAAATCACCGCACTGATGGGACGCAATGGGGTCGGCAAGACGAGCTTTTTACGCGCTGTCGTCGGCGAGCAGCCGATCGGTGGTGGAGAAATCTTTCTCGATGGCAAACCGCTCGGCCGCATGGCGCCCTATGAGCGGGCGCGGCTTGGAATAGGCTATGTTCCCCAGGGGCGTGATATTTTTCCGTTGCTCACAGTCAAGGAGAACCTCGAGACCGGGTTCGGCGTGCTCAAACGAAGCGAGCGGGCGATCCCCGAGGATGTCTTCGATCTGTTCCCGGTCTTGAAATCGATGTTAAGCCGGCGCGGCGGTGATCTTTCCGGCGGTCAACAACAACAGCTTGCGATCGCCCGCGCATTGGTGACAAAGCCGAAGCTCTTGGTTCTCGATGAACCGACGGAGGGGATTCAGCCGTCGATCATCAAGGATATCGGTAACGCCATTTCGTGGCTGCGCTCGCAAGGCAATATGGCGATCCTGCTGGTTGAACAATATTTCGAATTCGTCCACGAGCTTGCCGACAATTTCGCGGTCATGGACCGCGGTCAGATCGTTCTATCCGGCACTGGCGAAGAAATGGACCCAGAAAAGGTTCGCGGCCATCTGACGGTATAGAACCGTCATGACTTCGCGGCGTCGACGACGTAACGCAATGGCCCGCGAAAACGGCTGTCGAGCGGTGAGCCCTAACCATCCAACTCCGGATAGTGACGAAAGATGCCGTGTTCGTTGAACGGAATGCGCCGCTCGCTTTCCAGATAGGTCTTGATGCGCTTCCGTTCGGCGACGCTTTTGTGGAGTGCCGCGACGCGCGGTGTTTTCTTCAATTGGCGTTTGGTGGCCTTGGGAAAGGCATAACGCAACCCGTCGACGAGCTGAAACAGCGATAAATCGGCATAGGTCACGCGCCCACCGACGAGATTGCGATCGCCCTTGGGGTTGCGCGCCAGGATCGTTTCGAACCAGTCGAGGATCATCGGTATTCGAACCTTGCGAAAGAGTGCCGCCCGCCTGGCCGCTTCCGGCTTCTGTTCCTCATAATAGAATGCCCCGCCAATCGGGTGATGGGCATCGTGGGCGTGGACGACAAAGTCGGTGATGGTCAGTTGGATCTGGTGCGTCCATTGCGCGGCGGCTGCGTTTTTTGGTGCAAGCCGGTGTTTCTCGCCGAGATACTGAAGGATACTGGCAACTTGGGCGATAACGCGCTTGCCGTCCTTGAGAATTGGCGGTGCAAAAGGAGGTGTTGGAATGTCCTCGCGAGCGCGAAACTCGATCATGGCCTCGACGCCTTGCGCGCGGGCAACGTCGATATAGGCGGCGCCGGCCTCTTCAAGCGCCAGCCGGACGAACTCGCCGCGTCCCTGGATGGTCGGCCAGTAGTAAAGTTCGTAGGGCATGGCGGTTTTCCTTCACAAATACGATGGCGTGAATTAGGGCCTGGAGCCCTTAGTTCGTTGTTTATCCGAATTTTCTGCGTTTCATCGAAAATATTGGCCAAATCCGCCGCGCACGCCATATTGTTGGTGTTGTTTGATTGTAGCACTTGGACGATGCCGCAGCTGACCCGGGGGAGGACCCAATCATGAACATTGTTGATCGTCAGGCCATCGAAGATCTGTTCACCAGGCTTAAAGACACTGAAAGCGAAGGTGGGCCACGTGACGAGGAGGCCGAGGCGCTGATCGCCAAACGGGTAGAGCGCCAGCCGGCGGTGGCCTATTACCTTGCCCAGACCGTCCTGGTTCAGCAATGGGCCCTCAACCAAGCCCAGCGCCGCCTTGATGGGTTGGAAGCACGCGCTGAGGGGGGCGGTGGATTATTTTCGGCGCTGTTCGGCGGCGGCCGAAACAAGGAACGCAAGGTAAGAAAAACCGCGATCAACCCGTCGCTTGGTCAGAATGCCGCGACCGGATTCCTCGCCACTGCAGCCAATACCTCGCTTGGTGTTGCTGGTGGCTTCGTTCTGCACGACATGCTCGCCCAGGGAAACTTTTCCGGCAATTCGCTGGCGGCCGGCTACGAACCGGAAACCCCGGCGGGTAGCGGGCTCGGCGGCGAGGCCGGTGCAGTTGACACTGGCATGGGCGACTTTGGCGGCATGGGCGATGGCGGTGGTGGCGGCGGCGACGGTTAATCGCCGCGCGCTTTTCACTTGTGGTCGCTACCGAGCCCTATTTTAACGCTGAGAAACTCGTCGGCCCGAGAATGGTATTGGCGAACGAGGCGACCAACGGGCCGTTGCGTTCGGTCTCGGCGCGCTTCTCAATCCATTCGGGATCGGCCTGGAAGGCGTTAAATTTCTGCTCTCGCTCGGCCAGCGAATCCCATTCCAGCATGTAGTAAAGGTCATTGTTGGATTCGCCGACAACGACGTTCCAAAAACCGACCTGCTTGATGCCCATCCGCTTCCATATGCCGAGCGTGATTGTGTCGAAGCGCTTGAGAAGATCCGGCATGCGGCCCGGTGAACAATGATAGACGCGAAGTTCGTAGATCATGGCGTTTCCCGCTATTGTTGTCTTGTTTTACTGACTGTCGGAACGCGGCCGAGAATGGCCGATCGGCTGGACAGGGCTCGACTTTAGTCGATGAATGACTGCAGTGTCACTGTCGACTTGCTGGAGGCGGATTGCGACGGTGGGCCTTGGCAAGAATACTCAGCATTTTTGATCCCAGGCCGATCGGCTTGAGCGTTCGATTCCTCTGTCGCCGCCCGAAAGAGATGCAAGAACAATGGGAGAAAGTTCACGATGGATTACACAATCGGCAGCCTCGGTCATATCGGCATTCATGTCCTCGATATGGACCGCTCAATCGAGTTCTACAGAAAAGTCGTTGGACTAAAGGTGACCGGGCTGTGGGGCCCGCCCGGCCGCAAGAACCGCCAGTGCTTCATGCGTGTCGATACCATGCACCACAACCTCGTTCTGTTCGAGTTGCCGCGCGACATGGATAAATCAGGAATCGATGTTTCGGATTCGCAACAGCGCATGGGCGCCGGGCTGCATCATATTGCCTTCGAGTTTCCCGAACGCGAAGACTGGCTGTTGGCACTTGAACATGTCCGTGGAAGCGGCGTTGAGATAAAGGCCGGGCCTTATGTCCACGCCTATGAGGGCCGGGATGCCGGAACCGAGTTCAAGGGCGGCAGCGGCAGTCACGCATTCTATTTCTGCGATCCCGACGGCAACCGCATCGAGTTCTATTGCTGGATGATGGGAGTCACCAAGCCCTCGCTCGCAGCACCCGAGCCGGATTTATAGGAAAGCATCGTGCCGTGCCGCGATCGCGGCACG
>Ga0315339_1002975_pt1 | contig 12302 bp, 10 predicted proteins | sample ASW17metaG_FD_204514 | JGI IMG/M metagenome (GOLD analysis project Ga0315339, IMG submission 204514) | Ammonia-oxidizing marine archaeal communities from Pacific Ocean, United States - ASW #17 | ecosystem: Environmental > Aquatic > Marine > Oceanic | place: USA: California | collected 2016-12-05
ATCAGCTAAAGCTGAACTCGTATGATCTGGGTGTCGATATCGAGCTTGCAGATGTTGTGCAGCGGATGCGGTTTGAGCATCCGGAGGTCAAGGTTGTTGTCATGCAATCCGCCAAGGACAGGGTCTTTTGCGCGGGCGCGAACATTCGGATGCTTGGCGGCGCGGCGCATAGTCATAAGGTGAATTTCTGCAAATTTACCAATGAAACCCGCAATACATATGAGGCCGCAGAGGCTGACAGTGGCCAGAAATACATCGCGGCCGTCAAGGGTGCCTGTGCGGGCGGCGGGTATGAGCTTGCGCTGGCGTGTAACCACATCATGCTGACCGACGACAGTACCTCGTCTGTGGCTTTGCCAGAGGTGCCTTTACTGGCGGTTCTGCCCGGCACCGGTGGGCTGACACGGGTGACGGATAAACGCAAAGTGCGCCGTGACCGGGCGGACATTTTCTGTTCCATCGAGGAAGGCATCAAGGGCAAGCGCGCCAAGGAGTGGCGGCTGGTGGATGAGGTGATCGCCAATTCCAAATTCGACGCCACAGTGCAGGAACGAGCGCAGGAATTTGCCGCCGCCTCTGCCAAGCCGGACGTCGCCACGGGCATCGCGCTTGGCCCGCTGACCAAAACCGTATCAGACGATGCGATCACCTATTCTGCGGTCGAGGTCACTATTGACCGCGCCGCCCGAAAGGCCACCATCACCCTGCATGGACCCGACGCCGATTCCCCCACCGATATGGCCGCGTTTCAGGCACAGGGCGATCAGGCCTATATGCTGCGACTGGCGCGGGAATTGGATGATGCCATCCTGCATCTGCGCCTGAATGAGATGGAGGCCGGTTTGCTGGCGTTCCGAACCCAGGGCGACGCCGAATTATTCGCCGCGCATGAGGCGCTGCTGGCGGAAAACGCCGATCATTGGCTGGCCAATGAGGTGCACCAATATTGGAAGCGAATACTGAAACGGGTCGATGTGACGTCTCGGTCGATGATGGCGCTGGTCGAACATGGGTCGTGTTTTGTGGGTGTGCTGGCAGAGCTGCTGTTCGCCGTGGACCGTAGCTATATGATGGAAGACGAATTTGACGGCGACAATCGCCCGATGGCGGCGATCACGCTGACCGATGCCAACTTTGGCCCCTATCCGATGGGCAACGGCCTGACCCGGCTGCAAACCCGGTTTCTGGGCGAACCAGAGCAGGTCGACGTGTTAAAAACCCACATTGGCGAGGCGGTAGAGGCCGAAGACGCTGACGAGCTGGGGATCGTGACGATGATCCTGGATGACATCGACTGGGATGACGAAATTCGCATCTTTCAGGAAGAACGCGCCAGCTTTAGCCCCGATGCAATGACGGGGATGGAGGCGAACCTGCGGTTTGCCGGGCCTGAAACGATGGAAACCCGGATCTTTGGCCGCCTGACCGCTTGGCAAAACTGGATTTTCAACCGCCCGAATGCCGTTGGTGAAGATGGCGCGTTACAGCGTTACGGCACCGGCAAGCGCGGCGATTACAATATGGAACGCGTCTAAGGCGCCTTGGGAGACTACGAATGATGGACCTGATCAACGTCAGCTATGACACGCAAATTCCGAACAATGTCGGCCTTAGCGAGGATAAAAAAGTCCTGAAGGCGCTGGAAAAATGGCACCCTGGGTATATCAATTGGTGGAATGACCTGATCCCGCAGAATTTTCAGGAAAGCATGGTCTATCTGCGCACCGCTGTGTCGGTTGACCCCAAGGGTTGGGCCAAGTTCGACTATGTGAAGATGCCCGATTATCGCTGGGGCATTCTACTGGCTCCCGCTGTCGAAGACCGGCGTATTCCGATGGGTGAACACGCGGGCGAGTTGGCCTGGCAAGAAGTCCCCGGCGAATACCGCAACATGTTAAAGCGGCTGATTGTTATTCAGGGCGATACAGAACCTGCCTCGGTTGAGCAGCAAAAGTTTCTGGGGATCACCGCGCCATCGCTTTATGACCTGCGCAACCTGTTTCAGGTGAATGTCGAAGAGGGCCGCCACCTGTGGGCGATGGTCTATCTGCTGCAGAAATATTTTGGCAAGGATGGCCGGGAAGAGGCAGACGACCTGCTGCGCCGCTCGTCCGGTTCTGAAGAGGCCCCGCGCATGTTGGGGGCTTTTAACGAGGCGACGCCGGATTGGCTTTCGTTCTTTATGTTCACCTATTTCACCGACCGCGACGGCAAGATGCAGTTGGAATCGCTTGCGCAGTCGGGCTTTGATCCGCTGTCGCGCACCTGCCGCTTTATGCTGACCGAAGAGGCGCACCACATGTTTGTCGGTGAAACCGGTGTGGGCCGCGTTATTCAGGCGACCTGTGAGGCGATGAACAAGGCGGGCATCACCGACCCTTATGATGTGGCCAAAATCCGTGACCTTGGTGTGATCGACCTGCCGACCATTCAGAAAAAGCTGAACCTGCATTATTCGCTGTCGCTTGATCTGTTCGGTCAAGAGGTTTCGACCAACGCCGCCAATGCGTTTAACCACGGCATCAAAGGTCGGTATATGGAGCTGCGGATCGACGACGATCACAAGCTGCAGAACGACACCTATGTGGTGCGCACGGTCAAGGACGGAAAGATCGTTGCCGAAGAGGTTCCGGCGTTGACCGCGATCAACATGCGCCTGCGCGACGACTATGTGCGCGATGCCTCTGGTGGCGTGGGTCGCTGGAACAAGTTAATCGCCAAGACGGGCGTCGAGTTTGAGATGAAGATGCCGGATGAGGCGTTTCACCGTCAGATCGGCGTGTTCTCCGCCATCAAGGCAAGCCCGTCGGGCGTGATCATTACAGAGGCGGACTGGGCTAAAAGCATGGGGGATTGGCTGCCGACCCAGGCCGACGGTGATTTCATTCAATCGCTGATGGTGCCGTGCTTTGAGCCGGGCAAATACGCCAGCTGGATTTCGCCGCCCAAGGTTGGGATCGACAACAAGCCGGGTGATTATGAGTATGTCAAACTCCACATGGCATAAGCCCAATACGGGGGCAGTCGTGGCTGCCCCCCAATTGAACCCAACGCAGGAGCCCGCCATGATCGTCGACCGCAAAACCGGCTTTGCCCCCAAGGTGACACAGCTTGCGCAGGACATGGCCGGGTTGCAGGGTCCGTGCATTGGATGCGAAGGATGTCGCGGGCTATGTCTTGCGTTGATAGAGGCGTTGACGGTCCCTGACGTGATCCTGTCCAAGACGAAAGCCTAAGATGAATACGCCCCTGAAGCAGCATCTGATCGACCCGGAAATTTGCATCCGCTGTTACACCTGCGAGATGACCTGCCCTGTGGGTGCGATTGAACATGACGACAACAATGTCGTGGTCAACGCCGAGGCGTGTGATTTCTGTATGGATTGCATCCCGGTTTGTCCGACCGGGTCGATTGACGAATGGCGCGTGGTTTCTGCTCCCTATTCGCTGGAGGATCAGTTCGGGTGGGAGGAGTTGCCAGATCAGGAAGACCTTGGTGCCGACGAGGCCGCGACTGGCCTAGAGGCGCTGGATGACGCGATGGCGACCTTGCTTGCCGATGCGCATCGTGGCGCAGGTGGCAAAGCCGTTGCGCCGGCCAGTGCGACCAAACCGACCATCAACATGTACAACCTTGGCAAGCCCGCCGTCGCAAAAGTACAGGGCAACTATCGCCTGACAGACGACCCCGCTCATGACGTGCGCCATATCATCCTTGACCTTGGTGCGCTGCCCTTTCCGGTTCTGGAAGGGCAAAGCGTTGGGGTTATTCCGCCTGGCACGGATGCCGAAGGCCAACCGCATCTACCGCGGCTTTATTCCATCTCCAGCCCGCGCGACGGCGAGCGGCCGCAGTACAACAACATTTCGCTGACCGTGAAGCGGGACGAACATGGGCTGTGTTCCAACTATCTGTGTGACCTTGAACAGGGGGCAGAGGTGCAGCTGACCGGGCCATTTGGTGCGACGTTCCTGCTGCCGGATAATCCAGAGGCGCGGTTGCTGATGATCTGCACCGGCACCGGCTCCGCCCCGATGCGCGCCTTTACCATGCGCCGCCAACGCACGGTGGGGGCCAAATCTGGCGGTATCACCATGTTCTTTGGCGCGCGCAATGCCGAAAGCTTGCCCTATTTCGGCCCGCTGAAGAAGGTGCCCAAAGCGCTGCTTGATCAGCATCTGGTCTATAGCCGCGCCGATGGTCAGGAAAAGGAATACGTGCAGGATCGGATGAGTGCCGAGGAAGACAAGGTTGCCGAACTGCTGTCTGATCCGCAGACCCATATCTACATCTGCGGACTGCGCGGCATGGAAGAGGGCGTTGAACGGGCCTTTACCAACATCGCCGAAAGCATTGGCCAACAGTGGACCGCGCTGCGCGATGTGATGCGCGAAGATGGCCGCTATCACGTTGAAACCTACTGATATGCCGACCGACATGCAGCCGCGGCCCGGTACCGAACTGGTGCATGACATCCGCGTATCCTGGGGCGATTGCGACCCGGCAAAGATCGCCTATACCGGCCGCCTGCCCGCCTTTGCGCTTGAGGCGATCAATGCCTGGTGGGAGGAACATCTGGGGGGCGATGGCTGGTTCCAGATGGAGCTGGACCGCAACGTCGGCACGCCCTTTGTGCGGCTGGAAATGGATTTTAAACACCCGATCACGCCGCGCCATCGGCTGAACTGCCATGTCTGGCCCGCGCGGCTTGGCGAAAGCTCTATCGAGTTTCGGGTCGATGGGTTGCAGGACGGCAAAACCTGTTTTTCCGGGCGGTTCATCTGTGTTTTCATCGTCGCCGACACGTTTCGCAAGCAAAAAGCCCCGGCAGACCTGCGCGCCATCATTGAACCGTATATTCCCTAACGTGGCGACCCAAACCGCATTGCAAGCCTCCGCGTGCATGGTAGAAATATGCAGTATATTTCACCAGCCCAAGGCGATACCGATGCCAGATTCCCCGCCCGACGGCGACAACCCGTTTGATGCACCGGTGCAGGAACTGATGGTTCGTGTAGGTCGTCGGGTGCGCACAGCGCGCGAGATTCACGGGTTTTCGCGGCGCCTGGTGTCTGAAGCGTCGGGCGTATCCCTGCGGTATATTGCACAGCTAGAGGCGGGTGAGGGCAACATTTCGATTGGCCTGTTGCAACGCATTGCGCTGGCAATGGGCTATCACCTGGAATGGTTCACCGCCGAGGTTGATCCGTGGGATGACACCACTGGCCGCTTGGTTGACTTGTTCCACCATACAGATTCGGCAACACAGGCGCAGGTGATGCAGCTGTTGACCCCTTTGCCGCCCGCCGAACAAAAGGCCGAACGCATCTGCCTTGTCGGGCTGCGCGGTGCCGGGAAATCGACGCTGGGCCGCGCCGCAAGCGCCGCGTTGGACATCCCGTTTATTGAGCTGAACAAGGAAATCGAACGCCACGGTGATATGCCCGTGGCAGAGATCATGGCACTGTATGGCAATGAAGGCTATCGCAAGCTGGAAGCAGAGGCCGTGGACCGGGTTATCGCCACGCATGACCGGATGATCCTGGCGGTTGCGGGCGGTATTGTCGAGGACTCCGCGACCTATCAACGGCTGCTGGCGCGGTGTCACACCATCTGGATCAAGGCCAATCCGCAAGAACATATGGACCGCGTGCGCGCGCAGGGCGACGAGCGGCCGATGGCAGGCAACCCCGAAGCCATGGCGCAGTTGCGCGGCCTGCTTGCCAGCCGCGAGGCGCTGTACGACCTTGCCGAGGCGCGGCTTGATACCTCTGCCAAGCCCAAGGACACCTCTTTGGCGGAACTGCTGAACTTGATCAGAAAACACCGCTTTCTAAGCTAAAATCCCGGATTGGAGGCTACTATGCCCGTTACGACCTGCCGCGAGGGCACGATTGTTTTTGTCACGCTGGACAACCCGCCTGTCAACGCGATCGGCCTTGCTGTGCGCCAAGGATTGCAAGACGCGATTGATTGGGTGAACGGCCAGACGGGCCTAAGCCGGGTGATCCTGACGGGCGCTGGCCGCGCCTTTGCCGCCGGGGCCGATGCGCGTGAATTTGATGGTGACCCTGTTGCGCCGCATCTGCCGGATATTTGTAACCAGATTGAGGGCTGCGATGTGCCCTGGGTTGCGGCGATCACTGGCGTTGCCCTTGGCGGGGGGTGCGAGTTGGTGCTGGCCTGTCGGTATCGCATTGCCAAGCCGGGTGTTCTGTTGGCTTTGCCTGAGGTGACGTTGGGCGTTGTTCCGGGTGCGGGCGGCACGCAGCGGTTGCCCCGTTTGATCGGGTTGAAACCTGCGCTGGGGATGATTGCGACCGGTAAGCCGGTGAAGGCGGAGGTGGCCGAGGGTATGGGCTTGATTGATGGCGTTGCCGATAATCCGGTGACTGTCGCCGCCGAGTTGGACATCGGTTCGTTAGAGTTGTCGGTGCCGATTTGTGACTTGCCCGCGCCAACGCCCGACGATGCGGCTGTGGCCGACGCGCGCATGGTGGCGGATAAGAAGTCCGCCAATCAGATCGCGCCGCAACGCGCGATTGATCTGGTGGCGACGACTGTGGTGACGCCATTGGCGGATGGCTTGCTGGCTGAACGCGAGGCGTTTCTGACGCTGCGCACCGGCGATCAGGCGCGCGCGCTGCGCCATATGTTCTTTGCCGAACGCGCCGCCAAGGCCCCCGGCTGGCTGACCGCGGGACCGGTGCCTTTGGATCATGTCGCGGTGGTGGGTGGCGGCACGATGGGCGCGGGTATCGCCTATGCCTTGCTGAACGCCGGGCTAAGGGTGACCCTGCTAGAGACCGACGTTGATGGCGTTGCGCGGGCATTTGCCAACGTCGACAAGATCATCGACGCCAGTCTGAAGCGTGGCCTGATCACCGACGCTGGCGCGGCAGAGCGGCGTGATAGGTTTAGCGCCACTTCGGACTATGCCAAGGCAAAGACCGCCACGCTTGCCATTGAGGCCGCGTTTGAGAGTATGGAGGTCAAAAAGACAGTTTTTGCCGCCCTTGCCGAGCATCTGCACGCTGAGGCTATTCTGGCGACCAACACCTCTTACCTCGATATCAATGAAATCGCGGCCACCATCGATGACCCGTCGCGGGTGGTTGGCCTGCATTTCTTTGCGCCCGCGCATATCATGAAGTTGCTGGAAATTGTGCGCGGCGACGCCAGCAGTGACCGTGCGTTGGCGACTGGCTTTGCGCTTGGGAAACGTCTGCGCAAGGTGCCGGTGCTGGCGGGCGTATGTGACGGCTTTATCGGGAACCGCATTCTGGCGCGCTATCGCGAGGCGGCGGATACCGTGTTCATGGACGGCTCGACCCCGTGGGAGGTGGACGAGGCGATGGTGCAATTTGGCTATGCCATGGGCCCGTATGAGGCGCAGGACCTGTCTGGCCTTGATATCGCCCACGCCAACCGTCGCCGTCAGGACGCCACGCGTGACCCGAACCGGCGCTATGTTCCGATTGCGGATCGTATGGTCGAGCTGGGCAAGCTGGGCCGTAAGACCGGCGCTGGGTGGTATCGGTATCCGGGGGGTAACGGCAAGGTCGAAGACCCGATTGTCGCCGATCTTGCGCTGGAAGAGGCGCGGTTTGCCGGCGTCACCCGCACCGATTATAACGCCGACGAAATCAGCCGCCGTCTGGTTCTGGCGATGATCAACGAGGCTTGCGACATCCTGCATGAAGGCATCGCCGCCTCTGCCCGCGACATCGATCTGGTGACTGTGTTTGGCTACGGCTTTCCGCGCTGGCGTGGTGGGCTGATGCATTATGCGGACAGTTTGGGCGCAAAGCAGATTGTGACGCAACTTGATGCGCTGGCCCAAGAAGACCCGATTGTCTGGGCTGTTAGTCCGTTGCTACGCGATTGCGCGGACCGGAATATCAGGTTGGCCGACACCACATTCTGTTGAGGCTTGCGCCCAACTGTATACAAAAATTTCCACCGTCCTGCCCCAAAGGCACTAACTAAAGGCAAGTATTTGACATTGATAATCACTTTGACGGATCGCTGTATACAAGCTATGAAAAACTCAGGATGACCATGTGTCTTGGGAGGGGCAATTGGCAGATTTGCACGATGCCCCGGTCGAAGAGCCCGTTAAGCTGCGCCAGGTAGACCGGGCGCTGCGCCGTTTGCGTCAGCTTATCTTGTCTGGGGAATTGCAGCCGGAACAACATCTGTCAGAACCCGCCGCCGCCGAAATGATCGGTATTTCCCGCACGCCGCTGCGGGAGGCGATGACCTATCTGGTCGAGGAAGGCCTGCTGGAACGCACGTCCTCTGGCCGTTGCAAAGTATGCCATTTTACCCGCGAGGATATTTTTGATGCTATCGAGTTTCGCGGCATCCTAGAAGGCACGGTCGCGCGGTTTGCGGCAGAACGCGGTGCAAACCCGGAACATCTGGCGGGCTGTAAAGCGGCGATAAAGGACATCGACGACATTCTAGGCGAGTCCGAGGCCGAAATCAAATTTGACCGGTATTCCGAGCTGAATGAGGTGTTTCACGGCCACCTCGCCCGTATCTCCAATTCGGCCACCCTGCGACGGGAATTGCTGCGGGCACATCGCCTGCCGCTGGCGACGCCCAGTGCCTTTCTGCAGGGTCAGATGCATCTTACCGAAATCCGACGCTCGCTGTTTGGCGCGCAGGCGCAGCACAAGGCGTTGATTTCGGCGATCGAGAACCGCGAAGGGGCCCGCGCCGAAGCAATCGCGCGGGAACACGCCCATCTGGTACGGATTAATCTTGCTTATGTTGTGTTTGAAAATAACAGTCAGTCCATGACTGATCTGTCGCTCGTTGCTGCGGCGAACCATGGCCGTAGCATACCAATGTCTCACCAAGGGAGGAAACCATGAGACTAAGAACCCTAATGACCGGACTGGCTGTATCGGTCGGGCTTGCTGGTGCTGCCAGCGCCCAGGAATTTACGTTCAAGCTGCATCACATGCTCAGCGCCAAAGCGCCAGCGCACACCCAGATGCTGGAGCCTTGGGCAAAGGCTGTTGAGGAAAATTCCGGCGGACGCGTCAAGATTGAGCTGTTCCCGTCGATGACCCTTGGTGGTCGCCCGCCAGAGCTGGTGCAGCAGGCCCGTGACGGCGTTGTTGACATCGTCTGGACGGTAAACGGCTATACGCCCGGCCTGTTCCCACGCACCGAGGTGATGGAACTGCCCGGCGTTTACCTGAACGATATCTCGGCAGCGAACCTGTCGATGTATGACATGTTCGAGAGCGACCTGAAGCAGGAATACAAAGGCCTAGAGGTCATGTGGCTGCATGTCCACGCCGGTCAGGGCATCATGACTGTCGACAAGGAAGTCCGCACCCCGGCCGATTTCGACGGCCTGAAAGTGCGTATTCCTACACGTACCGGTGCTTGGGTGATTGAGGCGCTTGGCGGCTCGCCACTTGCGACGCCTGTGCCTGACGTTCCCGGCGCGCTTTCGAAGAAGGTGATCGACGCTACGCTGCTTCCGTGGGAAATTATCCCGCCGCTGAAGTTGCAAAACCAGATCAACTATTTCATCGAAGGCTTCAACAACACCCGTCTGGGCACCACCAGTTTCCAGGTGTCGATGAACCAAGCCCGTTGGGAAGGTCTGCCCGAAGACATCCAGAAGGCGTTCAAGGATGCCTCTGGTCGTGAATGGTGGGGCAAGGTTGGTGAAATCTGGCGCGGTGGCGACAACTTTGGCATCAAGATGGCCGAAGACGCTGGCAAGAACCACGTTGTGCTGACCGAGGACGAAACCAACGCGTTTCTTGACGCTGTGTCCTCTGTTCAGGGGCGCTGGGTCGAAGAGGTTGGCACCAAGGGCATCGATGGTGCTGCATTGGTGCAAAAAGCCAAAGACCTGATCGCAGCGAACGCAAAGTAGCATGAGCGCGAACGAACATAACGGGACGAGGCTGCATAGCCTCGTCCTTCGTATTTGTACCGGCTGGGCCTTGCTTGGCGGGCTGGTCCTGGTGGCTGTGGTTGGCGTTAATCTGGTGTCGGTCGTGGGTGCCGCCACGATTGGCAAAGCCTTCCCCGGTGATTTTGAGATGACGGAAATGGGCGTGGCGATTGCCGCCTTTTCGTTCCTGCCTTACTGCCAGATCGCAGGGCTGAACGTGACGGCGGACATCTTTACCGCCAATGCCTCCAAGTCCTTATTGGCGTTTTTTACGCTGCTGGCCGCCATCGTGGCGCTGTTGTTTGCCGGGCTGATGCTGCGGCAGATGTATCTGGGGCTGCTGGATCAGCGCGCCTATGACTATACCACCACGATTTTGCAGGTGCCGGTTTGGTGGGGCTTTGCGCCCTGTCTGATATCGCTGGCGCTGCTAATTCTCGCCGCCTTCTCGACCTTGGTCGATGCGGTGAATGACATGACAAAAAAGGCGTACTAAATGGATCCGGTCACACTTGGGATCATCGGCTTGCTCGTTCTGTTGGGCTTGATCGCGATCCGTATGCCGATTGCTTACGCCATGATCCTTGTGGGCGGCGGCGGCGTGATGATGCTGAATGGCCCGCAACTGGTGCTAAGCCAGCTAAAGACGCTGGCCTGGGGGCAGTTTTCGATTTACTCGCTTTCGGTCGTGCCGATGTTCGTGCTGATGGGCGCGCTAGCGTCGCGTGCCGGCCTGTCAAAGGACCTGTTTCGCGGGGCAAACGCCTGGCTGGGCTGGATGCGCGGCGGAACGGCGATGGCGGCTATCGCGGGCTGTGCCGGGTTCGGCGCGGTTTGCGGATCATCGCTGGCCACCGCAAGCACGATGGGCAAGGTCGCCCTGCCTGAACTGAAGCGCTACAATTATTCCGGCGCGCTGGCGACGGGGTCGCTGGCCGCGGGTGGCGTGCTGGGCATCCTGATCCCGCCGTCGGTCGTGCTGATCATCTATGCCATTATTGTCGAGGCAAACGTTGTCACGATGTTTGCCGCCGCGATGCTGCCGGGGCTGTTAGCGGTTGTCCTGTTTATCCTGACCATCGCCATCTACGTGGCCATCAAGCCCGAGGCTGGGCCGAGCCACGGAGGTGTTGACCGTAAGGAATTCCGCGCTGCGACGCTGGGCCTGATCCCGGTCATGGTGATCTTTGGGCTGGTACTGGGCGGCATCTATGGCGGGTTTTTCAACCCGACTCCGGCGGCTGCTGTGGGGGTTGGGCTGGTCTGGATTTACGGTGCCTTCAAACGCACGGTCCGCATTCCAGAGGTCATAGACTCGCTAAAGGAAACCGCAGGCACCACCGGCATGATCTATCTGATCCTGCTGGGTGCCGAGCTGATGAAAATCTTCATGAGCCGGATCGGCCTACCGCAGGCCACCGCCGAGTGGATCATATCCAGCGGAATGGAGCCGATGACTGTTATGGTTCTGCTGTTGCTGGCGCTGATCTTTCTGGGCTGTCTGATGGACAGTCTGTCGATGATCCTGCTGGTTATCCCGTTCTTCTGGCCGGTGTTGATCGACCTGAACGGCGGGCTTTATATGCCAGCCGAAGGATCGGGCTTTGGGATGAGCACCGAGGACCTGAAAATCTGGTTCGGCATCCTTGCGCTGATCGTGGTGGAACTGGGGCTGATCACGCCACCGGTGGGCATGAACGTCTTCGTCATCAGCGCGCTGGCCAAGGACGTTCCGATGATCGAGACCTTCAAGGGAGTCGTGCCGTTCTTCATGGCGGAACTTGTCCGCGTGGTCCTGCTGTTGTCGTTCCCGGCGATGACGCTTTGGTTACCGAGGTTGCTGGCAGGATAGCCGCTATGACATTGCGCAGGGGCTGGTTTTGGCGGCCCTTGCAACCTATTTTCGGGGCGTTCTTCATTAAATGTGATGGAGGTTTCAGCCCCTGCCAATCCGTCATCGATAATCACAAAGTGACATTCTCGCGGATTCTTGCGAGCGGGCGAATGCAAGAAATTACAGCCTTTGGCACGACGACGCGAACGTTTGCGATGCCTGCTCCCGACATTGTGCAATTAACCAAGCCAATTCGTGAAAGGAGAGTCAGCGGACTTTTCTGCCTTTCGCCAACGTGCGTCATCCAAATTGACGAATGTCGGCAACGCGCAGTTAGCGAGCTTTGCAAAGTCTGGCGCTGCGCCCCTAACCTTGCCAGTGATGGTTTGGGAGGACGTTTGACTGCGATTAAGCAACCAATCAACACCGCCGCATTTGTGGTGACCTGCCCCCCAAGGCTCGCTCATTCATAACGAGAGTCTGCGGGTCTGATTTTCATATTCTTCGTCGTCGGTTTGGGCAAGCGCGTTGGGCGCGGA
>Ga0315339_1002976_pt1 | contig 12300 bp, 15 predicted proteins | sample ASW17metaG_FD_204514 | JGI IMG/M metagenome (GOLD analysis project Ga0315339, IMG submission 204514) | Ammonia-oxidizing marine archaeal communities from Pacific Ocean, United States - ASW #17 | ecosystem: Environmental > Aquatic > Marine > Oceanic | place: USA: California | collected 2016-12-05
GCTTCTGGGCGCAAAATCTTGCGACCATAAAGGTGCATACCACGAACAATATCAGCAAAGCTGTCAGGATCACGATAAGACTCAGTCTTCGTAATCTGACTTGCCGTCGCTACAGCAGCAGACTGTCCACTCACAATCAAACCATAGTTGGAGTTCTGATTAGCGGTACCACTCGTACCGGGACCAGTACCAACAGAAGGAAGATTATTGGAAACATAAACCCTGAAGCCGTATAGGTTGTTAAGCGCCAAACCGTTGCGAATACCACCCGCCTCACCAAAATCCGAATTGAGAAGACGCGAATCTTCATCCATAAGAACTTCCATGAAGTGAGGTGAAACAACGAGCCAACGACCATCCTTGTCCACGAACTGTGTGTCAAGGAGACGAGACATTCTCGCTACAACCATGTTAGGAGATGCAGTTGCAGTTGGGAGAGCACTAGCACCCGGCAGACGAGCCGCAATCGGAATAGAATGCGTACCGGCTGACGTAGTAGTGATGCTACCGAAGTCGCCCTTCTTTAGCTGCATCGAAGAAAGCAGTTCATCCGAACCTGCAGTCGAAACAGCTTTGGTGCCAGATACCGTAGTATTAGCGGTACTAGCAACAGCACTGATTGAAGCCTGAGCAAACCCCGAAAGGTAGCCTAGAACTTCCATGTCATACTGATCCTTGAGGCGATAGCCAGCACGATCAGATGCCATCGACTGAAAATTCACATGCGAATGTGCCTCTTCAATGTCGTCAACCTTAAAGGCAAAGTAATTCGACTTGTCTACGACAAGGCTAAAATCTTCATCGTCAAGGTCTTGTGGAGAAATCTGAGCACCACGAGCATATTCTTTGACCGTGATCTCAGGTTCTTTAATGATACGTACCGTATCACCAAAGTTGGCGATCTCACCAAAGTAGTCGTTATTGGTGATATCTTCCACAACAGAACTCTTGCGAAAAGCAAGCTGGGTCTGTTTGGAATAAATTACAGGGCTAAAATTACCATTAGGTAGATTGTTATACCCTGCTGCACGTGTAAAAGCCATTGTATTATCCTTTCACGTAAAACAGACGCTAACTTACTGTCTTCTCATTGCGGCTAATTTTTCTAGGGTGCATAGTGTATAAGTATTGCAATAAATATATACTACGGGCCTGTACTTAATTAGGTAAATCGTTAAGAATACTGTAGTTGCTTAGTAGTGTATGAGTTGCCCAAACGTGGGGGTCATGTTATTTATATAGTTATATAAATTTATTCACAAAAGTCAAGCATTTAACGTGCTGAACCCGATATATCGTAAATAAATTTACCATTTTTTATTGCTTCCATAATTTCCTTCTCATTATTCTCATATTCCTGAGAAGACATTTGATCTACATCAGATTCTTTAATCATTCCTGATGTATCTTCTGATTGCGGCCTACTACGGGAAGCACGTGTGTTTACTGATTTAGCCGCTTCCGAATTGTCGGCAGACTTAGCTTTAGTCTTACCGGTTAAATTTCTATCTGCTTTGTACAGGTCAATAGCACGGGCAGCAGAGTAAGCATCGGTATCATTCTCGTATAGAGAGTTCTGTATCCAGCTAGGCTGTTCTTCTGCCCATGTATGGAAATCTTCTGAGCCACGAATTTCCTCAAAATCGGGATGTAGCTGCATAAGCTGTGCTTCTGCCTTGTCTCTATTTGCACTTTCCTGTAATTCATTTATCTTTTGTACTCTATCTTCCAAATCCTGCGATTGTTCCTTTGCCTTTTTTAGAGCAATAGTTTCAACAATAGCGGCAACATCTGGATACTTTTCTGCCCACTCTGTTAATTCATCTTCAGATTTGGGTAGTTTTATTTGTTCATTGGTAGCTGCTGTTAGTTGTGTTTTTAGAGCAGCTAATTTATTTTCATATTCTTCGCGCTGTTTTTGTGAATGCCTACGTAAATCACCGTATCGTTTCTTAAATGTTTTTTCTTCCGGTGTAGAAGCTTCGTCGTCCTCAACAAGAAGACCTGTATTTTCTTCACCATCTTCCTGATCTTTAATAAGCTCCTCTAGTTCCTTTTCTTCTTTCTCAATTTTATCTGCATTTGAATTTGGTCTAGAGATAAAAGATTTCTTAGTTTGTTCTTGTACTTCTGCTAGTTCAGGCATAGTTCACATACTCCTTCTGGGGCCACCGTAGCCGTGCGATACACGGGGGATGAGTAGCCAGTACTGGGGTTATTTAGGTGCCGCTAACCCCTTGCGGTTATTCTTCTTCATACGTTTGCGGTGTAGTCGGGGAGATATTAAGCCACCAGTACCGAATCCTCCCGTACCTGCACCGGGAGCATCGGGAGAATCGGGAGCATCGGCTCCCATACCACCGGATGTACCGCCATCGCCTCCTCCGTCATACCCTCCTGCTGGGCCACCTGCTCCAGTTCCGGGAGCAGGACCACCATAATCACTGCCCGGCGGGCCACTTGCTCCAGTTCCGGGAGCAGGACCACCATAATCACGGCCCGGCGGGCCGGATGCTCCAGTTCCGGGAGCAGGACCACTTGTATCCGCACCAGCAGGTGCATCCTCTGAGCCGGTTGTACCTCCCCTTACAGTGCTAGGAGTACGGGTTGGTGTTGCTTTGCTAGGACGACCTCCAGTTTTCCTACCCCCTAACTCAGCTTCTCCCGGTACTGATTTGCTAGTGTCTTTGTCTTCGCTCCCTGTCACTGCTTGAATAAGCGATACAATAGCTGGCTGTATAACCTTTATAAGACCCTTTACGGCTCTATTTTGCTTGTTTAAACTAAGTGCTACTTCTGGAGTTACTCCCAAAGCTTTTGATAGCGCATCCAAGTTGCCGTCCACTGCAAAAGCTTCATGTGCTTTACTAGCTGAGTCTAAACTACCTAAACCTATGCCTGTTTCTCCAGTAGGATCACCAAAACCGGGAGTGTCAAAGCCGGCCGGACCACCAACATCCGGCTGACCACCTTCCTCACGCTCCGTAACTGTACGCCGTTGCTGTGGCTGTTCATCTGTAGTGATATCATCTTCTTCCTGATCGGGATCAAATGGTGTTGGATTTGACGGATCAAATGGCTGAAAACCTTCCGGCTCGTCAAAAAGCTGCTTACCATTAATTACAGGAATTTGAATAACCTGTCCTATCTCGTTGATAAAAAAGTTAGTTCCCTGTACACCACCTAAAAATTGCCCTAGTGGTGGCAGAGGAGTTGTCGGGGCAGTAGGTTGTTGTGATGGAGGTTTATCCGGCTGACTAATGGGAGTACTTGTTGGTGTAATTCCTGACAACGTAGTTGGTGTCAAAGCTGAACCCGTTGTAATTGGTGCAGCAGTTCCCGGTTGTAATACTTGCGGTAGAGATGTAGGTGGTGCGGGAGAAGTTTCCGGTAAACCTGTTGTTGGATTAATACGGCTAAACGAAGCAGCGGGTTGCTGCACAGGTACAAGCGTACCTGCTTGTGCTTCAATTGGCTTATCGTCGTTATCTACCATTGACATGATTTCAGATTCATCAACATTGTCATCCATATCAATATATTCAAGATCAACTACAGAAAAAGGTGCACCGCCTGAATTAAAAATAGCATCTGTTGGAATAGTAGCTTCGTCTGCATTGCCCAACTGTCCCATTGCTTCCATTTTATGATAGCCCATTTTAGCTTCGTCTCGCAAATCCATAAAAAATTTAGCGCCGTACCAAGCTGCAACATCTTGCGGAATAATTATTTCTCCTGCACTAAGATTAGCTTCTTGATCGTCAGCTACACCTTCCTTTATACCACCTAAAGGAACATCATTGCCAGATGTACTTTCAACCTCACCACCTTCATCCTTAAGCATTATGCCGCCTTCGTGAAACATATTCATTTGTTGTTCGTACATCATTTATCCCCTTGAATGGATTTATCTAAAATTTTAATTTTATTTAATACTTCTATTGCGCCTTGTGATTTATGCAATAGAGCTAACTCTGTTGACTGTTCTAATATTTTGTGTTGTTGATCAACCATAAAATCTATATAATTATTGAAGTGTCGCCATTGACGGTGGTTGTTCAGCAGGGGCTTGAGCTTCGCTAGGAGTTCCTTGTGGTCCTTGTGGTTGTGCATTGCCAGTAAATCCTTGTTCCTGCGGAGCAGGTGCCTGTCCCGTTCCTATAGTACCGCCACCAGTTCCTGCCGTATCTTGTGGGTTCATACCTGCTGGTACTTGCTGTGGCTGTTGTGGCTGTGTAGCCTGAAACTGTTTAAGAAGCTCTGCCTGTATTGCAGCTTCTTCCATACTGTTTGTAACTTTTTCTGGATCAAGACCCAAAGACTTTGCAATCTCAGCAATAACATAATTAAACTTTGCAAATGGAGCAAGGGCAGGGTTACTTGCAATACCTAAGAATTGCATAAGGCGTTGACTACGAACTTCGTTAGCCATCAGACTTTCTACACCACGAGCCTTTACTTCAAGGTCGCCCCTAAGAGCTGGATCAAAATCAAATTGCATATTAAATTGAAAGAAACCTTGTCCTAATGGACGTAACAAATAGTCATCTACATTTTTAATTACACTTTTAACTGCTCCTGCCGCTGCATTCATTAACATACTGATACCACTTGCTGTACGGCCTGTACCTGTAACACCAGTTTGTCCATGCGCAAACGAAGGAAAGCCCGTGCTTTCATCGGAAAGCTGACGGGCCTTGTCAAACAACTGCATATTTTCGTTACTTACATTTGGAAACTTTGTTCCAAAAATAGCCTGTCCGGGTGCGCCACCTTGACGCCTAAATACTTTACCGGGATATAACGACAAATCCTGCCCCGGCACCAGATTTGTTTCATCTACTTCAACAATTAAATTACCCGATAGTACAGCATTATCTACAGCCATACGCATAAAACCATTCATTAGGGTTTGCGTATCGTCCATATTTTCCGCAATACCCACACCAAAGAAACTATAAGGATTAAGTTCATAAGGCACCGCCATGTAAGGAATACGAACAGGCTTAAATGGATTTAAAACAAGACGTATAACCTTATCATTGCATATCCATACATTGGCCTGTAGCTGATCTGCATCTTCCAATTCTTCTGGTATATCTAAATCTTTTATGTCAACAAGGTCTTTATCAATAATACCCCAATACTCTAATACTTGAAACCGTTCAATGCTATGTTGAATTTCATAATCTGCTAGATCGTCCTCCCACGACTCCTTAGTGTAGGATTCACCCATACTAATACATTCATCAATTACCTTGTTACGAAAAAATGGACGGGTCTTTAAAGCACGAAGTTGTGTGCGACTTAGCTTATGTCTTTCAACAATATACTGTGCTTCATCCATATTGTTTGCATCTGGATCAGGATACATGTTCCAAATACTAACATGATTAATTTGTGGCATTACCTTAATAGTGGGAGTGTAGGAACCGTCTTCTTCCCAGTTAGGGTATTCTTTATTTGTAGCAAACGGACCTTTAATAATACCTGTACCAAATAGAGCCATTTCAAAAGCTGTACTACGAAGATGTTTAGAGGCATTACTTTCCTCCAACTGATCCATAATCTTCTTTTCCATTTTCTTTGCAGCAACCATAGCGGGGCTAAATGTTGCAGCGGTAGGTGTTTTTCCTACACCTTCCTCAATTGGCATACCTTCCAGCTTTTCTTCAAGTGGTCCTAACTCTAAACTGGTAAGTGTAGCACCAGCAGGAAGTCCCTCGTCCTCTCTATTACCGTATGGATTTTCCGTTTCTTTTAACTGTTCCGGTTTATTTGGATCAAAGGATACATTTTCAGTTACACCTTCCGGTATTTTTGTAGGCTCGATACTTAACGGGAATTTCTGTCCTGCAAATAAAACATCTACAACCTGTCCATATGCTGCTAAAGTTTTAGTTTTTGTAACCTTAATAAATATTCGAGACTTTTCTGCCTCTGTAAACTGTACATCCTGACCGTACAAACCCCTATAGTTTGTGTACGCCTTTAGCCATCTTTGTTCATCTGTTTTTCTGTAATCTTTTGCAAGTTGGTACTTACCATAAATATAATCTACAACATTCGATATACCAGCGTCTTCTATACTACTGTCATCCTCAATATCTTCTAGTACTGTAGAATTTGTTTCAATCAATGAGGTATCTTCATCAGCCATTTATTTATCCTTGTAATTCTGTTTTTAATACTAATAAAATATTTTTCAAAGTAATTATAATATAAATATAAAAACATCTTAGTATCCAAATGTCGCATCTGCAGGTTCATAGCGGCGTTGTGAATGGGGTACGTCAAAATCAAAAATATTAAATCTTGGTCTAGACATTATACCGTATCTAAGTGCATCATATAAATGATCTTCAGATTTTGTATCCACATCTTCCGAATTATTTTTGTCTAACGGTATAGCTGGTAGTTGTGATATTGTATTTACGCAAGTGTCAAAAAATACTAATCTTGCTTCTCCTGTATCCTCATCTATTTGTAAACGTCTATGTACTTCATTTTTACCAGAAACTCTACTTCCTTTACTTCTATCGGAAGGTCTCCATCTACACCCCTTCATAATCATTTGTTCCGCTAGTGACGGTCCTGTATCACCACGCTTATGCCAAAGACTACTATCCAGTACGCCGTATTTTATATTGCCGTCATCTTCTTCTAATTCTAAGACCATATCAGCTAAATCTGCAGCTAATACCTTAGAGACATATAACTCTCTATAAACAATTAGTTGTTCATCTGGAGCAATCGTAAACCAAAGTACACCAGTATAGGAACCATAACCATAATCGCAAGCCCTAAACTTTCTCCAATTTTTGGGAATATCAAAAGCCTCAATGACATGGTGCTGTCTATTAAACTCTGTAAATGCCGCACCCTCTTTAATATCCCAATCGCCGTGTAACAACTGCCTTCTTTGTTGTTCCGGTAAAGACAGAAGCATTGCTTCGTAATCTCCCGATGCTGCAAGATATGGATTATCCAGTAATGAAGCAGGAATAAATCTACGATTAAATAAAGATTGCCCTGCTTTACTATGTCCATCAGGAAATATTAATTCTGTTCCTGTTTCTATATCAACAGCATTAAAGGTACTATTTGCGGGTGAAGGATCGATAAACATTTTCTTGACCCAACTATGCCCCCTACCACCCGGATTGGTAGTTGCCCTCATAAAGATAGGCAGATCAGGGGCAGTGGACCGCAGACGAGAGCGCATATAATTCCATGCATATGGCGTAGGCCATTGTGTCAACTCGTCAAAGCCTATCCAGCTAAAAGCTAGACCCTGATAACGCAACACGTCCTCATCTCTATCGAGGTACGACATCCATAGTCGCGCACCAGAAGGCGCAGTCCACTGCATCTTTCTTTCTGACCATTTAATCCCCGGCCAGATTTTCGGATACAGTTCCTGTGACTTGTATATTAGCTCTCTTAATTCTTCTGTTGTGTGTCTAAGCAACAAGCCACTAAAGTCGGGGTGTCCTAAGTAACGTAATGGATCAGCTAACATGGCGTAGGATTTACCACCACCCGCTGCACCCCCATATAAAACCTCTCGCTCACTAGCCGCTAAAAATTCTGTTTGCGGCCCCTCATTAGGTTTAAATATTATTACATGCGTATCCTCTATGGAATCAACATGCTCTTCCTCTATTTCATTTAGCAGCGGCTCTTGCTCCAAGCCTTTCCGTTTCGAGTTCTTTTGCTTTCTCGATTGCCGTTTTCGCATACTCTGCCCACTTGCGGAGGCTTGTAATTTGTCTCTTACGATGCTGCTCATGGGCAAGTCGTTTCCTTAATCCGACGTGAGAAATGTATCTTTCTGTACGAGTAGATAACCAGTTAGCTACCTCTCTATACGAATATTGTTTAATGTACCGCCTAGCTTGCTCTAAAGTATCAAGTTGTTCCACAATGGGTCTAAGAATAGCGGAATCATTTTCATCCAACTTATAGCCAAAAGGAACGGTACGTGCTATTCTTGGTATAGAAATCCATTCATCATCTTCTTTAATATCAGTGGGTTGTGGTAACTTCCACTCCCCAGCAGTTCTAGTCATTTTACTCTTTTGCAGGTAGCAACATAATACCACCAGAACTTTCCACCTGCACCTTTTCAGTTTTAACAATACCACTTCTATCCAGTAGTTCTTTTGCGGCACTTAACTTATCACGTATGCCTAATTCCGTTGGATCAAGTACACCACTAACTACAGCCATAGCTGCACGTGGCGCATTACGTGCCATATACAATTGTGTAGCTTCTATAACGTCTTCTTTAAGACCACGAATAATTTCTGTGGTACTTGTATTTTCAGAATAGCCAGCAAGTAGTTTTGCCTTTACGACATCCCCGTCTGCTTCATCAAATAAAACAGATAGAAATTTATTTTGTCTTGCTGTAAGATTTCTAGTCATTCATATTTTCTTTCTATGATAATTTATTTTTTAGCCACTTAGATAAATGTGTTAACTGTATATGAACCTGTGCTATAGGCCACATAGCCCACTCTACAATTTTAATAGGAATAAGCATTGTCCACTTTACAATATTTTTAATCATAATTTCTCCTTTGTTATACACCTTTTTTATGTTTCTGAGATTTTGGAGGTGACTTTTTTAAACCTCCTGAACCCGACCAAAACATTTTGTTAGCCCAATAAGCGGCAGATGTTTTACCTTTTGCAATATTTTTTCTATGTCTAGCTTTAAAAGACGCACGTGCTTCCTTAGAATAGTTATGTCCCATCTTCTGATCACCAAAACGAATTATACGTATGCTTCCTCCATCTCGTATAGCAACCACTCCTTTTTTAGTTGCATGTTGTGGAGTACGTTTTGGTTTATTTAAGCCACTAAGATTATGCCGCTTTAATTTATTTTTTTCCACATCCGTTAACGCCATTATGCAAACTCTCCATGTTCCATAGCGTAAGCCAAAGTATCTGCACGAGATTTTACTTGACCTGCCCAAAGTGAATCTTGCATTTCTTCTGCTGCGCTTTTGTACTCTTGTTTGTCAATAGCACTCCACATGCGAGAAAATTTGTTAAGTCTAGGTATACCCATATTAAAGCCCATGTCAACCAATACTTTTTGCCTAACAGAGTTTAACTCTTTTACAACTGCACGAGAACTTAGTAATTCTCTTTCAACAATTTCAATATCTCTATTAGCAAGAAAGTATGCGTCTTCTTTAGTTATACCATTTTTAAATATTTCGCTCATACTTTTTTGCATATGAGTTAACTCTGCAACTTCAATACCTCTATGTGCTAAATTTCTTCCAATTCCTATTGTGTCTATACCTAAACTATCTTTGTATACCTTTAGCACTATGCCTTCGTGACGAGCAAGCTGTTTAATTAAATCTTCTCTGTCGTATTTAAACATTCTTTAACTTGTAATATCTTTTTCTAAAAGCTTAAACGGATCAAGACCATTCTTTTGTTTTTCTATCATAGGAGTAATATCTTCAATACTAGGAAGTATATATGATTTTGGCCCGCCGCTTAAAAAACAACAGACATTAGAAGGAGCACCCCTTATATTATATATAACTATAGTCCATGAACCCGTATCTATATTGCGATAAAGAACCTGATAAGGTTCAGAAGAACTTATTTGCGTACCCGTTAAAACTATAAACTCTTCTTCTTTAAGCTCTTTTAATGTTTTAGTTAAATCTTTCTGTTCACCACAGAACATAGGTGGTCCCGGCATTTTATACACAGAAGTATTATTTAATTCCTGAGTATGTGCAATATTAAAATAAGCTACAGCAAAAATAATTAGAAAAATAAAAATTAATTCCGACAATATTTCGTTAAGTTTCATTTTAAAAATTTCCATTTATTTTTTCCCAAATAACTTAGAGGCACTCCTTACACCAAAACTAGCGGCTACAATAACTCCCAAACTATACTGATACCATTCCGGCATTCTGTTTAATTGAAGAAAACCATTACTAACTACTTCTTCCATGCCGGGAACAAATGCAAATATCAGAGGTATTGAAAACAAAATTGTAAGCCATTCGTCTTTCCACGAACTTGTAGAACCTTTTATTGCCTCTATGTCCCATTCAATTTCGCCGGTTGCTTGTCTCTGTATTACAACCGCTTTTGCCTTTGCTGTAGCAACTTTAACTTCATTATTAGCTTTAGTTTTTTCTAACTGGCCCTGAAGAAAGGTTCCAGCTAGACTAGCTATTGGACCTATGAGTGCGCCTAACATGTATACCCTTTCTATGCAACTTCTTCTATCGAAGACTTTATTTTGCCTGTTTCCAAATCAAGATTTTCTAGTACAGGCATAGAGGTTAATTTTCTTAGTGCAGCAGCCTCTAACATATCTTTAGGCTCCACTCCTGTATTCTCTCGTGTACCAAATAGCATAGTTACATTTATTCTTTTGTTGTCAAACCCCGGCATAAAGTTTACATCTGCTGTTTTATGAAACAGATTGGAGTCAAACATAACACATCGATTATACTTATAAGGAATGTACACAGCCTTTGAATTATTTTTTTCTAGGTATTCCATTACTTCAGTTTTATCGTCACCATTATATCGACTGAAGTCCCAGTCTGGTGGAGCACCCTTATCCCAAATCCACATGCCTCCTGTTTTACCTACATCCTTTTTTTTATCATAGTCTCTGTTTGCTTCAGTTGGAGTAATCCAGAAGTTTACATTAACAGCGGCAAAGTCTGCGTGTATATCAATGCCGGGACATTTTGATTCATACTTAAATGCCCACATCTGAGACAGGTTACGTTTATTGGTAGTATTAAATATCTCCGGTAGATTTTGTACCATCTCTAGAGACAGTGTTTCTAAGGCTTGTGGAGTAAATCCATTCTGTCTAAATGCCCCTAAGTACCCTCTGCCATAGATTGTATTCCAAAAAGGAAATTCTAAACAGTAGTTCTTTAATTTCTGTAAAGCTTCCAGATTCATAAAGTCATCAATAACTACAATGTTTGGATTCGTGCTGTAGTAATTTTCTGAAATTGAGTCAAAAGGAAGTTTTAAATTCAATGCACCTTCATGGTGGCTGTGGTGTGGAAGTATAAGACGACCAGAATTAAGTAACCAGAGAAGATGCCCTACATCATGTGCTTCCTTCATATGAAGCATATGATCCTTAAAAGGCTGGTCATTAGAATTTTCTAACGGATTATATGGTTTAGCTTCTGTCTTACATTCTACCTTTGCTTTTGCTCTGCGTTGTTTACGGTTCATACTCACTCACATATCTCCATACGTGGAGTTAGGAAAACTGTCCCATAACAAACTTTTCTTTAAACCAGATTCATAATGGCACCCGCATTCACAGCCATTGCAATCTTGTCCCGTGCATTCACAAGTATCATTGTTACAATTTTTACAAGAGCAAGCCATGTTTTATTCCTTTATTTTTTTATCCAAATATTCCACCTTATTTATTTTTGATGGGACGTTTAAGATATCTAAATTCTTTTCAGATGTTACAAGATTTATAATTAAGTTTGTAAGTTTAATTTCACTTTTTAGAAAGTCAAGTTTTGTTTGAAGTATTATAAGTTCTCTTTCATAAAAAGCAATGTCTTTTTCCTTACGAAGCTTTTGTTCAATTATCTCTTCTAAAAAGATTATGTTTTTTGGTTCATGTTCGCTCATTATACCACATACATAGATAGATTGCAAGACCTAATAACAAAGAGTACCAAAACTAATGCTATTAAAATACAGTACAAAATAGGCATCTAATACATATTGAAGCATTTAAATTTTACTATTTGAAATTAAATTCTTAATTCTTTCCTCAACAGTAGGTAGTAGCCTTATACCACAATAGCCAATCACAAAGGCCATTGCTGGTCCCCAAACCATATCTAATTCAAAATACATCATAATAGGGGGTAGAAAAAACTCAGCAGCTAACCAGCCTACCAGACAAGCCAATGCTAAATCTCTCCACGAAATTCTTTTTTGTACCGCCCAATTAGTTAATCCTCCACAACCAGAAGCAAATACACAACACGTCTTAGCACCCACAGCTAATATGAGAGCTTCCATTAGTTAAGTCCTCCTTTTAAAATTGCATCATAGAACAAGTAGTTAATACCAAATACATTAAGTCCCCTAAAGATATTGCTTTCTTTGGATCATCTATACCATTTTCTTCTAAAAAAGTAAACTGTATTTTATATGCTTGTTTTTCTTTATGCCGTGAGCATTGAAAACTACTATTATTTATATGTTGAAAATGATGTACTAATTCATGTAATAAAATACTTTTAT
>Ga0315339_1002977_pt1 | contig 12299 bp, 11 predicted proteins | sample ASW17metaG_FD_204514 | JGI IMG/M metagenome (GOLD analysis project Ga0315339, IMG submission 204514) | Ammonia-oxidizing marine archaeal communities from Pacific Ocean, United States - ASW #17 | ecosystem: Environmental > Aquatic > Marine > Oceanic | place: USA: California | collected 2016-12-05
CGCTCTCGTTCTCTTGGTCTCCCGTCACGCCCGCCGCTTGCTCCAATTTCGATCCGTCGCACACTAGCGCTCCGACATCTTGAGGCTTTCGTCCCCAAGTAGCAAGACGGACGCGCAAGCGTTTCCGCAGCGTGTATACCTGAGTCTTGGAGCATGCGAAGTGTTCAGACGGTATAGCGGTGGGAGCTGAGTTGCGTGTGAGCAATAGAGGTCCTGAGAGTAAGATGACACCTCATCCGCCAGCCTCCGACCGCCATGAGGCGGCAGGAGCAGGGGCCATTGTCGATCCGCGCCAGCGAAAGGAACCGTCGCCGTGTCTCGAACTACACAGAATCGAGGTGTAGGTCGCCTCACAACAGCCAGCGCCTGACGCACGATCACGGCTTTCGGCTGAGGGCTATACTTGGCTCAGGACCGACGCTGCAGGCGCGCCTTCCGGTATCCAGCACACCCAGGCGGCGGTGCTACCAGACATACATTTTCATCTGAAATCGACAGTTTGGCAGGTGGGCGCGTGAGCGCCTTGCGCGAAGGCGCTACATTTCGGTATGTCAACTGCATGCTTTTGGAGGCTCCGACTTACCGCCGAGGATCGTGTCAAATGAGAGAAACTGTGGATTTCTTGGTCCGCAACGTGAGGCGCTACGATGCCGATGCGCTTGTCGACATTGCGATTGCGAAGGGACGAATCGTTCACATCGGTCAGGCTGACCTCTCGATCGCGCCTGCGCGGTCGCTCGACCTTGAGGGGTATCTGGTGTCGCCTGCTTTCGTGGAGCCACACTACCATCTCGACAAGTGCTTCGTCGCCGATATCTCGCTGCCTGAGGGGACCCTGGAGGAGCAGCTCGCCGCTTCGAGCACGGTCAAGACAGCGCTAACGGCCTCACACGTCGCGGAGCGTGCGACACGCATGGGTCGGCTCCTCGCGGGGCGCGGCGTGACTATGGTTCGTAGCTTCGCCGACATCGATGAGTTCGCGGAGCTTCGCATTCTCGAAGGCCTCCGAGAGGCCAAGCGTCGCCTCGAAGGTATGATCGACCTCCAGATTGTCGCGTTTCCCCAGCATGGCTTGTTTACTCACGCGGGCACATTCGATCTCATCGTGAAGGCTCTGGAATCGGGGGTGGACGCGGTAGGGGGCCACCCCCAACTCGAGAATGGGCCCGAGAATGCACACAGGCAGGTCCGCACGGTCTTCGAACTCTGCCGCGCCTACGATGTGGACGCTGACTTCCACGTCGACGAGACCGATGACCCGAGCTCGCGATGGATGGAAGAAACGCTACGGGTAGCGATCGAGTTTGGCTGGGAGGGGCGGCTGAACCTCGCCCATTGCTGCTCCCTTCCAAAGCAGAACGCAGGTTACCGTGAATCGATCTACGCGCTTCTCAAAGCAGCGGGCGCCACTGTCGTCAGCAGTCCAACGTCCGGCCTGCTGTTTCGCGGCTACGGCGATCACGACCCGCCCCGCGGCATCACGACCGTGCGGGAGATTATGGAGCGTGGGATTAATGTCGCGATCGGACAAGAGCTCTACCAATCGGTTTTCTCTCGACACCTAAGGTTCCCCGACCCGCTCTTCACCGGCCAACTTATGGCCTACTTGGCCAAGCTTTCAGACGGCTCAGGGCTGATGAAGGTTCACCACATGCTGACGCTGAACCCCGCCAAGTCACTACGTATGAAGGACTACGGGCTCTCGGTGGGAGATCGTGCCGATCTCGTTTTTCTCAAGGCGTCGTCCATTGAAGAGGCTTTCACGGTTCTCACGCCCGAGCGTCTGGTCCTCAAGGGTGGGCAACTCGTCTCTCAGAGCCGGTACTGTCAGTCTACGTGGGACCCTGAGGCGCACGGGCTCTCCCCACTCGCTTGAACCTCGCGTCCCGCGATCCATCGACTTCGTCGATGGCGAAGAGCGCGGCGAGGCCGCCCGTGTGCCAGAAGAGAATCGCTCGGTCGCCAGGGATCTCCCCGCGCCTGAGTATCTCGAACATGCCGTGCATCGCACGACCCGTGTAGACAGGGTCCATGAAGATGCCCTCCGTACGAGCGACCGTCCGGATGGCATCGAAATCTGGGCTGCTAGGCAAGGCGTAGCCAGCTCCGAAGAACTCCTCATAAACAATCAGTTCCGATGGCTTGATCTGCACGCGACTATGGAAGACCCTCGCGCATTCCGCCGCCATGGCCGGAATGGCGTCTCGCAGTTCCCGCTGCGACTTGCCTGTGCTAATGCCGATCACCGGTACCTGCCAGCCGAGGAGCTTCGCTCCCAACACCATGCCCGCCTGAGTACCGCCAGTTCCCGTTGGGACTACGATCGCGTCGATCTCTTGCCCCAGCTGCGCAAGCTGCCGCCGGGTCTCAGCCATTGCAACGACAAACCCAAGGACGCCGATCCCCGACGAGCCACCCGGCGGTGTGGGATAAGGGGCTCCCCCCTGGCTACTGACCTCTTCGACGACTTCGTTGACCACGTCCGACGGCCGCCTAGTACCCGCATAGCGAATGTCGGCGCCGAGATAGAGAGAGAGGACGGGATTGCCCCGGAGGTCCTTCGGTTGCTCGCCTTCGAGTACGACGATGCAGTTCATCCCATGCCTTATAGAAGCCGCCGCCGTCTGTACGACGTTGTTCGACTGCAGAAACCCCGTGGCGATCACCGTATCGCAGCCCCTCGCACGCGCATCGCCGATTAGGAACTCCAGCTTGCGCGCCTTGTTGCCCCCGAGTGCTAACCCCGAGAGGTCGTCGCGCTTGGTCAGCACGTTGCGCCCGAGAAGCTGGCTCAGCCTTGGCATTTCCTGCATTGGGGTGGGAAAGGCTCCCAATCGCACACGGGGGATCGATGATAGATCTGGCAGGCTCGTCATGGTGTGACCCTCTGATTTAGGCGCCAGTGGAACCGTTATGCAGCTGTGTGGAAGCATACGTGGGGGTGAGTGCGACCACCAAGCCTTAGTGGAGAAGGTTGGGCGCGCCTCGCCTTCGCGAAGCGTTGAGCGGCTTGAGCTGTTCCGGTCGTAGAAAGCTCTTGATCAACCCGCGCCCTTCATAGCCAGAAGGCTACAGCCGTGAATGCGGTGGGCGGGGTCGCAAGACGCGATGCACTGCACGACGCGGGGACCGGAGCGCTTGATCGCTCTACGCGCGCCAGCGCAGCAGGTGGCGCTCAACGATCGCCATCATCCAGAACAGAGTGAGACCCAGCATCATGCTGACGATCATTGTCGCCCATAGCAGCTCGAGCTCCCGGAGCGCCGCGCTGTCGAGGATGAGATAGCCAAGACCGCGCGTACCGGTGAGCCACTCCGACAGCATGGCGCCAAGCACAGCGATTGGCGCTGCGGTTCGCAGGCCAGAGAACAGAAAGGGAAAGGCGAAAGGAAATCGAATGTAGGCGAGCACCTGCCAACGCTTCGCGGCATAGAGATGCATGAGCTCAAGATGCTGGGGAGGCGCGCTCATGAAGCCGCGTAGGCAATTCACAAGTATCGGGAAGAAGGAAGCGATTGTGACGACGGTGACGCCAGTCCAGAAACCACGACCGACCAAAAGGGTGACAATGGGTGCGATGGCGACCACCGGCACGCTGCGCAGCGAGATCGCGAAGGGGAACACAGCTTGCGCCGTGGTCGGTGACGTGACGAATAGCCCTGCCACGAATAGAGCAAGAACCACGCTGAACGCCAGTCCTACGGCTGCCTCGCTGAGCGTGAACCACAGGTTATTGGAGATGACCGGCCAGTTCCCGACCAGCGCCTCGAGTGCCGACAGGGGCACGGGCATCAGATAAGGCGGCACTCCGAACCCGACGACGGCGGCGTGCCATGCTCCAAAGAAGAGGCCGGCAAAGAGCGAGAAGGAGACAATGGGGCGCACGATCCAGGGAGCCCATTGGAGCGACGAGAAGCGACCGGCATTTGTGGGAGCTGCCTCCGACACAATGGTAATGTCTCAATCGGCCTGAAGGTGGCCGATGTGCTCCCAGTAGATGATCCGACGCTCTACGAGGCCGACGAGGGCATAGGCCAGGATGGCAGAAATGATAGACACGAACATCGTCAACCACACCTGCGCCACATTGAAGGAGAAAAGAGCGTAGGCCATCATGAGACCGATCCCCTTTTCCGCTCCCACCCACTCGGCGATTAGTGCGCCAAGCACTGCGCTTGCAGCCGCTATCTTCAAACCCGCAAAAACATACGGTAGGGCACTGGGAAGCGCGAGCAACCGGAACTGCTGAAACGTGCTCGCCGACAGGCTGTGGAACAGCTCGGCCGCGCGAGGATCAACGGCCCGCAAGCCCTGGATAGCGCCGACGAGAACAGGGAAGAACCCAGCTAGGGCAGCAATGATGATGCGCACGGTCCCGCCGGGGCCGAACCAAACCAACAGGATAGGTGCAGCGGCGATGAGCGGAATGCTGTACACCACGACAGCAAAATTGTAGACAACGCCCTCAGCACGGCGCACCAACACGGCGATCGTCGCCATTCCTAAGGCGGCAGCGACCGCAAATCCATACCCAATGGCTGCAGCCGCGAGCGTGGGCTGCAAGTGATACCAGAGCGCCTCCTGATCCTTCAAAAACGTTCGATAAATCTCACTGGGCGCGGCGATCGAGATCGGCAGGATCGCCAAGTGGCGGAGCAACTCCACCGACCCAAGAAAGCCGACCAAGACCACCACAGCGACGCCGTAGCGGCGCACATGCACGACGATCCGCTTCATAGTCACACCGACGCCGAGGTGCCGCCCCAACCTCAGGGAGCGGCTCCGGCCGCGTCCCCGAACAGCGCATCACGCACAAAATTGACGGTCTCGAAGAAGGATTGACTTCGCATCATATCGAGCGTCCTTGGGCGCTTGAGCGGCACCCTTTTCTCGACCTTAACCCGTCCTGGACGCGCCGAAAGGACGATCACTTTATCGGCCATAAACACGGCCTCGGAGATACTATGTGTTACCAGCAGGGCTGTCGTCTTCGCTTCAGCCCAAATCCGCAAGAGCTCGAGATTCATGCGCTGACGCGTGATCTCATCCAACGCCCCAAACGGCTCGTCGAGGAGAAGTACTTGTGGGTTGAGTACGAGCGCACGAGCGATTGCGACGCGCTGCTGCATACCGCCCGATAACTGCGAAGGCATGGCCTTTTCGAATCCAACAAGGCCCACCAGATCGAGCAGCTCCTCGGGAGATCGTTCGGCCTTTTGCGCATGATCGCGAAGAATGGTGAGCGGCAATCGCACGTTGTCGATCACATTCCGCCAAGGGAGCAGGGTGGCGTCCTGAAAGACGAATCCGATCATTTGATGTCGACGAATTTCGGCGGGAGGGCGGCCACCTATGCTCACCGTGCCGCTGACGGGCTTGACGATGTCCGCTACGACCCGGAGCAGCGTAGATTTGCCGCACCCGCTCGGCCCAATGATCGCGCCGAACTCGCCTTCGTCAAAGGAGAGGGAGACGTCCTCAAGCACACGGAGGCGCTCGCGCCTGAGCGGAAACTCAACCGCGACGCTCTTCAGCTCAAGCTGGTGTTCCATCCACCGTGCGGCAAAAGGGCCCCTCCCCGCCTTCGCATCAGATCCCGTGAACCTCCTCGATAAGCGACTGGTCGACTAGGTCGCTGAGCGGTATCTCCTTCTTGAGAAGACCTGCCTCCAACGCGAGGCTCATGCCAGCTTCGAATTTGTCAGTTCCAACCCATAGCGGGCCCTTGGTCAGGGCGTGACCTGCCATGATGTAATCAGGATAGGTTCGCGACTCGACGAGCTGCTGATCGAGATCCAACCCTTTCTGGCCGTACTTCTCCACCGTGATTCGCGCCGTCTCTTCGGGATTCTCCGCGAACCACTTCCAGCCTTCGACCTCAGCCCGAAGCCACCTCACCACGACATCCCGATTGTTTTTCAACGTCTCGTCTAGGGCGAAGAAGACCATCGGGTGGCTGTAGTCGCCAAGTTCATCTAGCGAGACGATATGAAGGTCCACGCCCCGCATCCGGAGCATGACACCCTGATTGGTGGCCCACCCAAAGTACGCATCCACCTGCTTTGTCGGCAGAATGCCAGGGTCCGTCCCGGTGGGAACGAAGGTTACATCGGAAGGATCAATCCCCGCCTTCTTCATCAATGCCACCATGGTCGGCCGGCGCTGCGACGGGATCGCCACAACCTTCCCAACCATGTCTTCAAGGCTCCGCACGGGGTTCGACTTGAGGCTCATCATCGAGTAGGGATTCTTCTGGAGAACGGATGCGAAGGCCTTTATTGGAAAGCCTTTTGCCCGTGCAAGAATAATATTCGTCGAATCGCGATCGCCTAACGTAGCTTGCTTAGAGGCCACAAGGTTGATCGAGTCGATCCCTGGCCCGCCCGACATAACTTCTGCATTGATGTCCTGTGCCGCAAAGAAGCCTTGGTCAATCGCAACAAAGTGGCCACCGAACTGGACGCTCTTCACCCAATTGAGGACAATTGACACCTCGTCCTGCGCTGCTAGTGCGCTCCCGGGTAGGAGGCTCGCAGCCAGCGCCGCACCGGTCACGCCCACGCCGATCTTGAGGACCTCCCGTCGTGATGCAACCACGTCGCCTTGAACGTCACCCATCGCTTTGATCTTGTCTCTAGCGCTCATCTTCCTCCCCTTTCATCAGTTTTGTGTGGGTAAGCCCATAGTTATTATAGCACAATTGCCAATTATATTAGGGTCGCCAATCTAGATTCGAATCATTTCGGCGTGCCCGTCCATCGCGGTGCTTCCGGCAGGGCCTACCGAATATGTCGTTTCTCCTGGTAGAAGCGTCTGAGCGCATCCTCGTAAGTTCGCACGAGGCGTCGTGATCCGAAAAGCTGCGCTCGCGACGCGAATATCTGGCGACGCAGCTCCGCTTCACAGGCCACCATGTCGACCGTGAGGACTCGTCCTGCGTCCACCACCTTGCGACCAGCCACGTACAGCGAATGAACGTGGCGCGACGACCCTCGAGCCAGGATCATCTCGGTCTCGTCCATGAGCCCGTCCATCACGTCATCCGCGAGCGTCCCATAGTCGAGCAGCATTAAGTCGGCTGGCGCTCCGGGGACGACCGCCCCGTGATCGCAGGCGCCTGTCACCGCCCGCGCACCGATGTTCATCGCGGCGGCAAAGAGCTGCCCTTCGCTGATGCCGTCTGTGAAGCCGGGACCGCTGTGGAGAAGACGAGTTAGCCGAAGCTCGCGCAGAGCGTCGTTGTCGTCGTCGAGTGCGAGCGCGTCGAGGCCTATGCCCATCGCCAGACCTGCGGCGAGGAACTGTCGCGCCGGCGCGATGCCCGACCGCAAGCGAAGGTTCGAGCAGGTGTTCAGCGACAGAATCACGTCGCGAGCAGCGAGAAGCTCGATCTCGTCGGCCCTTAGGTAGGTTCCGTGCGCGACCGTGAGCCTCGATGAGAGCAGGCCAATGTCGTCTAGGAAGCGAACCAAGCCACGTGGGTACGTGGCGTCCGCCCATTCGCGCTGGTAGAGGGTCTCCAACAAATGCATATGGATGCGTCGGCCGGTGCGCTCGGATTCCGCGGCGACGAGGCGGAGGAGCGGCTCGGACGCCCACTGAGGGCCAACGGGCCCAAACAGCACCTCCACGAGCGCATTGTCGAGCTCCTCGCCGAGACGCTGGACGCGTGCCACCTGTTCCCGCGGAGGCAATGGTGGTGTCCCCCACTGTTCTACGACGTCCGCCCGCTCTGCCAGTGGTATGAGGGAGAGCAGCTCTTGGTCGGGCCCGTAGGCGAGAAGGTTCCGATCTCGCATCGGCGCCATCAACGCCAATCGGATTCCCGTTTCGTTCGCGGCTCTCGCGATGCCTCGGATCTCGTCGTCAAACATCTCGGGGCGGTTCACCATGTGGCAGTGCACCGCCGAAGCGATGCCCGCGCAGAGATGCCGGCCAATTGACACGACCGCGTTCAAATAGGGGTCGACATCGGGCTGGAAGTAGATTGAAGGCAGCCAAGCCTCAAGCGGTTGGTCGCGCCCGCCCTGTGCGAAGTAGTGGACACCGCGTCCATGGTCGTGGGCATTAGCGAGCGCTGGCATAACTAGGTGATCGGGCACCTGATCCTGTTCTCCTTCCATGCCTGCCTCGCTCGCGACCGCCACGATCCTGTCCGCCGAGACCGTGACCCGAGCATGGTATCGCGCTGGGTCGAGACCGGGCCGAGCAAGTAGGCGGCGTGCTGGAATGAGGATGGTAGTCGGGCTCATAAGCGGGCTTTGGGCGTTGTCAGAGCAAATGGTGACAGATCACACCGATTCTGAATGGCTTCGATTTTCACACCGCCAGCTGACGCCACTCGGCCATCGCCTCGGAACGGTTTTGCTGGTGTTGTCAGAGCAAATGGTAACAGATCACACCGGTTCTGAATGGTTTCGCTTTTCACACCGCCAGACTGACGCCACTCGGCCATCGCCTCGGAACGGTTCTGCTTAAAAATATCCCGATGTTTGAGGTGACGCTCCTGGTTGAAATGATTATGGATCGAGGCGTGGGCTGCGGCGAACTTCTGCAAGGTCTTGATGGCTCTGATCTTCGCCATTGCACGCTCCCTTGGTCGAAACGGCTGATGCGTGCTTTCGGCTCGGTTATTGAAGCACCGCCCGTACTCTCGTCGTTCGACGATGGCGATTATTTTCATCGCTGATCTGTAAGACCGGAGCCGGTCGGTGACAATTACCTTCGCCTGGCCAGGCGCCTCAGGTTCTGCACGGTGGCGGTCAGTAGGAACTCGTCCCCGGCGCCGCTCAAGCCGCGGAGGCGGAGCTTCGTCAGCGCCAGATTGCGCTTGACGTCGCCGAACAGGGTCTCGATCTTCTTGCGCTCACGCGCGGAGTGGCGATAACGATCGGTCTTCATGAGGGCGCGGGTATAATCGCGGGCATCTTCGTTGATGTCGCGAGGCACCCTACGTGATGGCGTGTTCGGGCAGCAGGTGGGCTTCAATGGGCATCTGTCGCAATCGAGTTTGCTGGCGCGATAGAGAAGCGTCTTGCCTTCTGGGCAGAGATAGACGTTCCGGTCTCGATCGAATGTGAAGGCCTCGCGTGGGCCTCGGTCCGTTTCCGGTGGCGGATGTATCTGACTGGTGTCTGGGTCACCTCCCTCTCGCCTTCGTGACCCCGACCTGGGCCAGTCCGCCCGGCACCCAACTAGGAGAGCCCTATGCTACTGAACAAAGCCCACGCCTTCGACATCATGGACAAATACAATTTGGACGGCCTGATCGCCGTGACCGCCCGCAACGTCTACTACCTAACGGACCACGCGAGCTTTTCAAACCGCACTCAAAAGATGTTCTACGAGTATGCTGTCTTGCCACGCGCGGAGGATGCGCCGGCCGCCCTTATCATTTCCGCGCCCGAGCTCCCATGGTTGGCTGATGACCCGACGTGGGTGTCGAACGTCGTCAGCTACACCCACGCTGTCCCGCCAGCCGGCGTGCCGTTGACGTGGCCCAGGCGGGAAGGCTCCGACCTGCCGCCACGGGAGCAGCAATGGTTGGCGATCGAGGAGAAATACCGTGATCGCATTTGTTCCACGCCGTTCCATGCGTTGAAGCGCGCTCTGCGCGACGCCGAACTGGAGAAGGCAACCGTGGGATGCGACGATCCGCGTGTTGTGACCTGGCTGAACGATCTTGGGCTCGAGGACCTCAAAGGGGTCGAGGCCACAAACATCTTCCGCGAAATCCGCGTGATCAAATCCGAAGAGGAGATCGCGGTGATTCGCCAGGCGGCGCGCGTCAATGAAAACGGATTGAACGCGGGGTTGGGGGCCATCCAAAAAGGGGCTACCTGGAACGATGTCGAACGCGCGTACTTCACCGAGGTAGTGCAACAGGGCGGCCACGGGGTCTACATCACACCGGGCCCCGGCGGGCTCTCTCACGACACAATAGTCCCCGGCCAACCAATCATGGTTGATGCGCTAGGCCAATTTCGCTTCTACCACGGCGATCTCGGCCGCACCGCCGTCATCGGCGACCCAACGAAGGAAATGCGCTCCCGCAATCGCGCCATGGCGGCCGGCTGGGAGCGGGCCTTCGAGATGATAAAGCCCGGTGTGACCGGCAGCACCCTGATCGAGGCGGTGCTGGACACGATCCGAGGCGAAGGCTTCCCCGAATTTCACCTTGTCGTGCCTCATTCGGTCGGTCTCGAGCACACGGACCATCCGGTGCCGATCGGACCCGAGATTGCCGAGTCGTTGGGAGAGTTCGTTTTCCGCGAGAACATGACCGTCAATGTAGACCTGCCGTATCATGAGTTCGGATGGGGAGCGATGCACCTTGAAGACACAATCGTCGTCACCGCCGATGGATGCGAGGCCCTAACCTCCGAGGCCACCGACCTGTTTGTAATCCCCTAACGGTGCGTGTCGTGCCGTACCGGCTGGGCGATGTGGCGTCGAGCGTATGTAGTCCTACTTTCGATTATCAATTGGGGCTCGCGCCACCACTGTTTCGCTAATCGAACCTAGGTTTAACGGCAGCCCCTTAGCGAACCCCGGCCCACGCTATGATTGTGGGCCTCACAATTAATGAAATGTGAGACGTCCGCGTTCAAGCCATGAACAGACATCGGTATGCCGAGGTTTGGGCGCACGCGTCCTCCTAGCTACCATGTGAGCCGCAGAATCCAGGCGTCCGAATCAAACCCGTGTCATCAACGTGGTTGCACTTGGGCCGGCAGGGAAGAATACGTCTCCGCTCCTGGAGCCACTCCAGTTGTCCACCACCGAGTGGCGGCAACGTATGTTGGCGGCGCTCGGTCGGGGCCCCCACCACCTCCCCGTGTTGGCGGCCCCTTTATCAAACCTCCTTTTCGCCAGATCGCTCGTCGGGTGTCTTGAACCAGGCACCCCTCAATAGCAGCGTCCCATCCGGTCTTTAGCTGTGTGGGAAGCCGGTGGTGTTCGCCCGCTCGACCCAGAAGCCATTCGAAGGATGAGAATGAGTGTGATAACGTAGCTTCAGCAGATGTGCGTGGAGGTTAGGAATCTGGCGCAGCAATTTTCATAAATAGCCGAGTGAGGACCCACGCAAAACAGACCGGGCGATAGACCGTGTCACCGTTGTCCGTCACTTAGTCAGCAACTAAACTCCTAATCAAACTGGAGAAAGCGAGGAGCGATAAGGTGAGAGCGCTGGGACTTGTGGCAACACTCGCGCTGGTAATTCCACTGTCGGCGGCAGTCGCAAAAAGTGAATTTCAGGACTGCGAGACCTGCCCCGTCATGGTCGAGGTCCCGCCTGGCAAGTATGCGCGAGCCCATAATCTAGACAAGCCGTCGTACGATGTCGATATCGGCTATGCCTTCGCGATGAGCAAGTACGAGGTGACGGTCGGTGAGTTCCACCAATTCGCCGAGGACACACGGCTTGAATCGGGCGGCTGCCACTTGTTCCGGACGACCGGCTACGAAAACTATGCGCGTGGCGGCTGGAATGACCCTGGTTTCCTACAGCGTGAAACTCGGCCGGTCGTCTGCGTCGACTGGGAGGACGCGCAGGCCTACGCAACGTGGATCGGCCAGAAGACCGGCGCCACGTACCGCCTTCCCAGCGAAGCAGAATGGGAGTACGCGGCCCGGGCTGGCGCCGGCCTCACCTCGGACTGGTTTCGGCGCGGAAACCTCGAGGCCGGCGAGGCCAAGTGTGCGACATGCTTCGGCGGCGATGTCATGGGCCGCGAAGACGACCTGGCCACCGCGAGCGTCGGTGGCGTGAGACTGAATCCCTTCGGCTTCTCCGACCAACTCGGCAATGCCGCCGAGTGGACCCTCGACTGTGCCAACCGATCGTTCGCTGAGGCGCCGGCCGACGGTCGTCCGTGGCTCGAAGGCGACTGTCAGCGGCGCATTACTCGCGGCGGTACCTTCCACAACGAGTGGGGCGAACTGGCCCGGTTTCGTCTCCCTCAGGATCGAGCCGTAGCGACGAATGACGTTGGTTTCCGCATTGTTAAGGAGTTGCCGTGATCGGCCGATTCGCCAGCGCGCAGCGTTGCTGTTTGGAACGGCTCTGACCAAGGTTGAATTTGCAATATGAGCGCAACCCGTATCCTCGTAGCCGCCGTGATCGTCGTTGCAGCGTCGGCCATAGTGGCTTTCCTTTGGGCGAGCCGCTATCCAGAGATCGCAGCTATCGAGCCTCCTGAACGTTCAGCCTTTGACCCTGAGCTCATTGAAAAAGGGGAAGCACTCACTGGGTTAGGCGACTGCATCGTATGCCACACTGGGCCGAGCGGCGAGCC
>Ga0315339_1002978_pt1 | contig 12299 bp, 10 predicted proteins | sample ASW17metaG_FD_204514 | JGI IMG/M metagenome (GOLD analysis project Ga0315339, IMG submission 204514) | Ammonia-oxidizing marine archaeal communities from Pacific Ocean, United States - ASW #17 | ecosystem: Environmental > Aquatic > Marine > Oceanic | place: USA: California | collected 2016-12-05
CTGCCATTCTCGCGTTCTTTCGCGAAACAATCCCAAAAGAATGGAAAAACTTCCGCGACAAGGTGTCAGACAACTTTCGTATCACAACCCATGATAATTTTCGGGTTTTGGCGTAGGCACGGTATATAGAAAAATCCGAAGTCATTACCAATGCCGAGACTGATAGGATCGCCCACGACACGATTACTGCACTTCCTTTAGCGCTTAGAAGTTCCATTTTGCCCTCCGCGTAACCCCTCGTTCATCCGGTGATCGGCAATCGACAAGTAAGATTGGGGCATTTCGACGTTCCCAGCAAGGCTGGCGGCCAACTATGGTGGGCTGTGGCTCGGGTTGAACCGTTGAACTCAAAGCACTTTTCCGAGCCGATGTGACGAAGCCATCAATAACAAGCAGCCGTGTTGGCGGAGCGGTTGGTTGCCGGTCCGGTTCAAGTCAATCCAATACTTGGCGAGTGATTCACATAGATTCTATTGAACTTCATCTGTGTGAAGCATAGAATTCGGAAAGCTGCCAGCAGGATCGCGGCGCTTGAGGATACTGACGACAATCAGCAGTTTGTAGCGCATGTGCGCCCAGGAATTGCCGCCGATCGCTTGCGCTTGAAAACAGGCTTACTAGGAGAACATCCATGAAATACCACAAGAACGAAGCCAAGGAATATGCTCGAGAGAAACTCAAGGGCGTGTGGACGGCGCTTCCCACGGCGTTCACCGAGGACGATCGGGTTGACGACGCGGGCAACAGCTTCAATCTCGAGCGCTGCATTTCGGATCTGAAGATCGAGGGACATTATTGCCTCGGCAACGTCGCCGAGTTCTGGTCGATGACCAACGAAGAGCGGATGCGGGTACACGAGATCAATGTCGAGACGTCGAAGGGCCGTATCCCGATCATCGCGGGCTGCCACCATCAGAACCCTTACGAGGTTGTCAAGCTCTGTCAGCATGCCGAATCCGTCGGCGTCGATTTCGCGATCATCCTGACGCCCTATCAGGGAGCCAAGGACGATGACGCCGTGTTCGATTTCTACGAATTCATTTCCGAGCGCGTGAATATCGGCATCGTTCTCTTCAATATTCCGCAGGTCTATTATCCAATTTCAGAGAAGCTCGCCAAACGCCTCGCGGCGCTTCCGAATATCTGCGGCTTCAAACAGGCGAACCCGGCTCCGACCGCGACTATCAATCTGCGAAGTGAGGTCGGCAAGGAACTGGCGGTCAGCGTCGCTGATGAAGGGCCCTGGCTTTTCAATCTGGCGGTCATGGGCGACCGCTGGCTTCTGAATTTCTGCCCGCATCTCTATCAGGTGCCGGGCTATCTGCCGGTCCACGACTACACGCAGGCCGCACTTGCCGGCGACATGAACAAGGCCGTCGAAATCTGCCGTAGTGTCACGCCGCTACGGGAAGTCCATGGACGATGGATCGCCGGCTATGGTCGCGCCTTGGGTCGGATGCCGGTTCACGAGCAGAAGGTCTGGATGGAGTTGATTGGCATGGTCGGTGGCCCGGTCAGGGCGCCGTGCTCGCCGATGACCGACGAGGCGCGCGAACGCCTACGCGCCGATCTCGAAGCGACCGGACTCATCGCCAAGCTCACACAGAGCGAACCGATTCCGCTGCGCAAGGCCGTTTGACCGCAGGCTGACGGAACGAAACGACCGGGCTGTTCCGCGAGCCTCGGCCCTCGGTCCGTCAAACAATTCGCGAGCCCGCTTAGCGCGGGCTCGCCATTTTCTTCCATGCACAGGAGCAGACTTTGTCCCACGAACGCAACGCATCGCCCACGTCTGCCGAAGGCCAGTCCGCCCCCGACGGCGCCCGAAATTACCGCCGTGTCATCGACGCGCATATGCACTGGTATCCCCAGGCCTTCGTCGATTTGATGATCAAGAAGGGGCCTGCCCACGGCGCCGTCATGAGCGAGGACGAGAAAGGCAACCCACTCGTCGTCTCGGTGCCCGGTGGCACCCAAAAATCGTCGATGCGCAAGACGATGACCAATTTCGACGACATCATCGCGGCCATGGATAATCGCAAGGTCGATGCGCAGGTGCTGTCGATGACCAATCCGCTCGTTTACTGGGCGCCAGCTGACTTCGGCCTTGAACTCTCAGTCGCGCATAACGACGCATGCGTCGAGGCTCATGAGAAATATCCGGACCGCTTTTACGGTACGATCTGCTTACCCTTGCAGGACATCAAACTGTCTCTGGAAGAACTCGATCGCATGGCCAAGCAAGAGTGCATGCGCGCAGTGTGGATGCCTGAGCATGTCGACGGCAAGAACCTTCACGAGAAGGAATTCTGGCCGATCTACGAGCGCGCCGAAGCACTCGGACTACCGCTCTTTCTCACCAATCTCTACCCGACCGACCCTGAGCGCATGAAGGACTTCTTCATGATCAACACGCTCGGCAATCCGCAGGAAGCCGGCTATGCCGCCGTCAGCCTGATGTGTGGCGGCGTGCTTGACGCCTACCCTGATCTCGAAGTGTTTCTGCCCCATGCCGGCGGCACCTTCCCGTGGCTGATCGGTCGGCTTGAGCTGGGCATCGCCTGGAGCGACGAACTGAAGCACGTCAAGCGGCCAGCGAGGGAATATCTACGGCGCTTCCACTATGACCTGATTACACACGACGCTCAGATCATGCGCAATTTGATCGATCTCGTCGGCGTCGACCGCATCGTTGCCGGCACCGATTTCCCTCAGGGCATGTCGGTTAGGCAACCCGTTGACTTCGTCGAGTCGATTCCCGGTCTGACGCACGAGGAACGCTCGATGATCCTGTGTGAGAATCCGGCGCGCCTGCTGAAGATATGAGAACCGTGGTCGGGACCGAGCCCAAAACTTCCGACCATTAATCGACTAGTCCGCACCCAAACAAAGCCGTGAAAATCAAGCATTACCTGCCAAGCATCAACGAAGGCCCTCAAGCATGACGGACCAGGCTATCCGCCTGCTGCTCGATTCCGGCTCGCAGCGGTTCGTCGAGCAGGTAAGCGCGTTGGAAGATGCGTCGCGGTTCGAAATCCTGTCCTATGTCGGAAAGGGAGAGGAAGCGCTGGTTGACCTCATCACCAAGGCCGATGCTGTATACATCTATCAGCACTTCCTACCGGAGGCACTAATCCAGTCGGCTCCGTCTTTGCGTTTCATCCAGAAGCATGGCCTCAATTGCAAGAATATCGATGTCGCGGCCGCGACCAAGCGCGGCATCCCGGTCGCCACGCTGCCACTATTCCGAAATGCCACGGTCGCCGAGCATGTTATGGCGCTCATGCTGGCCTGCGCCCGCAAGATCATTCCGGGTCACCGTGCAGTCGAGAACGCTGTCTACCAGGAGATGGGTATCGAACCCATTCGAACCAGCCAACGCGAACATCGAGGGAACTGGGCGGGGATAGAGGGCATTGGCGAACTTAAGGGCGCGTCGGTCGGCATCATCGGGCTCGGGGATATCGGGATGGAAGTCGCTAAGCGCTGCCGCGCCTTCGAGATGGAGATATTCTATCACCAGAGGCAACGACATCCGGCTGATGTCGAAGAGAGGTTCGCGGCTCGCTTTCTGCAATTGGCGGAGCTGCTTGAAACTGTGGACTATCTCGTCCTTGTTTTGCCGCACGCTCCCGACACTGAGGGTTTGATCGGGGCGGCGGAACTCGGCCGCATGAAGCCCTCCGCGACGCTCATCAACGTGGCGCGCGGCGCCGTGGTCGACGAAGACGCTCTCGCCGATGCGCTTGCCAATGGACGGATTGCCATGGCCGGCCTCGACGTATACCGCGAGGAGCCCCTTCCCGTTTCCAGCCCACTACTCAGAATGCCGAATGTCGTGCTCGCCCCGCACACCGGCGGTGGTTCACAGCGCTCCCGCATTCTCGACCGTCCCGCCGCACTTGCCAACATCTTGCGATTTTTCGATGGCGAGCAGCCTTTGGGAGTTATCAATCTCTAAGGAAAACCAAAACACTATTTGAGAATTCCGACAAACCGGAGCTCTTCAAAGCGAACAAGGGGGACATGCCTTTCATGGTTGACGAGAAAAAGCTTCAAGACAGTATCGACCGGAGCGAGGTCATAAATCTCGTTTCCAAATCGATCATTACCCGCGACTCCGGTCTGTGGGAAAAACTGGCGGAGTGTTACCACCCCGATGCCGAGTTCACATCCTCTTGGTGGCAGGGAAAGCCCTCGGACTTTATCAAGGCTGCGAGCAAGAAGCTCGAAGTCGCGCGTCAGGAGGGCGGCGAACAAAAGCATATGACCAGCAATCACTGGATCGAGATCAATGGCGAACGTGCCACGGCCGAGTGTGACTTGATTCTTTTTATGCGGCGCCTCGTCAACGGTGTTGAGCTCGACTTCGCCACCGCCAGCCGCCGCCTCCATTTGATGGCGAAGCGGGATGGCGATTGGAAGATCTGGAGGCGTTTTGCCATTTACGAGAAAGACTGGATGAATCCGGTCGATCCGACGGTCGGTCCGGAGAAATATTTCGATCCCAAAGCCATGGCGAAGTACCCCAAGCAGATCCGCTATCACCTATGGCGAAATGAGGTCATGGGGTCAGCGCCATCAAAGAATCTCTGCATAAGGGGAACCGAGCAGGAGAAAATCGTTCGCGCGGAGGCGCAGGAGTGGATCACTGGGGCCTAGCACGCTTGTCTGAGAGCGCGATTCAAACTTAGCCCTGCTCGGATTTAACGATCTTCGGGACGAAGGTTGAAAGAGGCCCGCCGTTCGGCGATCATAGCCCTAACGATGGCCCCCTTGGGGTCTCGAATAAACCGGAGGAAATCCCATGAACTATCGCAAGAACGAGGCCAAGGATGCCGCCCGCGAGATCCTCAAGGGCGTGTGGACGGCAATGCCCTATAGCTGGGACAGCGATGATGAATTCGATGAAGCCGCTAACCGTGCCAATATGGAGCACATTATTTCCGGTCTGCAAATTGACGGCCATTATTGCTCCGGCAACATTGCCGAATTCTGGTCGATGCCCGACGACGAGCGCATGCGGGCCCATGAGGTGATGCTCGATGCGGCCGGCGGCCGTATCCCGCAAATCGCCGGTTGCCATCACCAATCGGTGAAGCAGGCGACGGCCTTGGCCCGTCACGCCGGGGATATAGGTTATGATTTTGCGATTGTTCTGACGCCCTATGTTGCCGCCCGCGACGATGATTGCGTATTCGCGTTTTACGAATATATCTGCGAGCGGGTTGATATCGGCATCGTCTTGTTCAACGTGCCGCAGATCTGTCACGAGATTGGACCAGATCTGGCCAAGCGCCTGGCGAAGCTGCCGAACATATGCGGTTACAAGCAAGCCAACCCCGGCCCAGCGGCCACCCACTCAATCTTGAGTGCCGTTGGCGATGAGATTGTCGTGTCGGTCGCCGATGAGGCTCCCTGGATGACGTCGATGACCCAGCTTGGGCTCAATTGGCTGTTGAACTACAACCCGCATCTTTATCAGGTTCCCGGTTGGTTGCCGCTCAAGGATTATACCGAAGCCGCCATGGCCGGCGATATCAATCGAGCGACCGAGATCGCCCGCTCAATACAGCCGTTGCGCGATCTTCATGCCAAATGGATTATGGGCTATTGGCGCGCCGGCCGTATGCCGCTGGCCGAGATGAAGGCTTGGCAGGAAGTCATCGGCATGCGCGGCGGACCGGTCCGCCCGCCAGTGCTTGAGATGACCGCCGAGGCGCGCTCCGAGCTTGAAGCCGATCTGAAGGCAACTGGCATCGTTGATCGTGGCAATGCCGGTATCGCTGTCGCCGCCGAGTGAGTGTGCTGGCGCCAGCCAATTGCCGTCAGTGAACGTCGAGAAGTTTCCGTTGCCACGCGCCTGGGGCCCGCTATGGGTCTTGGTCGCGTGGAATCGCTTCCTATAGTGCAGGTCAGCCTGCCGCGACCAATCCTTGCCGACAGAGTCAGAACGCGACTCCGGTTGCACTCCCTGCTCGGAAAATGGAGAGGTTAATCGGGCGCATATCCGATCAGATCATATTGTATTGTGCAATCTGGAACCGGTAGCGCGCCAGAGGTTGGAATAATGCTTGTTGGCGGTACTCGATCTGTCAGCTTGTTGCGCCAGACTTCTTCGGCGCGCGGGATATCGCTCAGATCGGTGTGATGAATTCTGCGCTTCACGAGGTTGGCCGATGTTGTGCCGGCAGCTGCGCAGATAGCCTCCACGTTCTTTAATATGTATGCGGCTTGCAGCTTGGCACTCGATGAATGAAATGGAAAATTTTGGTCGACCTTGGCTTCCGGAGCCAGACCGCTTTTGTAGTCGCTGGCCATCTGACCCGACAGGAAAACGTAAGGCCCGGCCTTGACCGCCTGTGGTACAGGTCCAAGCGGCGTCGGCGCTTGATCCGTGTGGATCGTCTGCTTGCGAAACGGCCCGTCAGGATCGATCGCGATCAGTTCGGTTTCGATACGCATGGGCAAGACGGGAAGCAAAAGTGGAACGATAATTCTGGCCGGCGGATCGACCGGGAAATATTCCTCCCAAACTTCATCGACGGCTGCAAGATCGGACATGTCGGTCATGTGAAGCTCGGCGCGCACTACGTCGCCGAGCGAACACCCGGCGTCTTCGAGCAACCCCTTCAGCCGGTTAAGCTCATGACGCAATTGAAATTGCACCTGGTCGAAAGCATGGGGGAACGGCCTGTCGGGCAAGACCTCGGGAACCGGGCCACTCTCATTGTGTGCAGTGGCCCCGCGCGTAAACACCAGTCCGCCGCCTTTGAGAATCTGTGAAAACACAGCCCAGCCGATCTGCTTGACTTGAGATATCGGCGCTTGGTGTGTGAGTTTGACGCCCTCAATCGGCCGCTTCGCGTCGGACGCGACATTGATCAGATCAATCATCACCCTCGCATCGCGCGCCGTCAGAGCTGAAACTGAGACCAGCGTGCTCGGCGGCGGTGTGTTGTGATCGAACCAGTTCCGCCGCTCGCGCAGTGCCATATCGATATCCTCGTTATGAGCATGGTATGAGCTGATCCTGACGATGTGCTTGAGCGACGTGTCAGCCTGCGGCAACTGATCTTCGAGCCTCTGGTAAAGGTAGCGCAGCTGCTTTTCGATCAAGGAGCCATGAAACGGCATCCCCTTACTCAAAAGCGTCTCGGCTGGAATCCCGGTGATCGGATGCACGGCCATCTGACCCCCGACAAACACGAGGTCGCCTGCCCTGGCCGCGACCGGCAACGCACCATCGGGCGCTTCGGCATCGCGGACATATGTTATTTCCGATCCACTGGTCATTTCAGTCCCCTCGCCCGATTAAGCAAGATCAGTCTCGACCCAGTGTCGCTTTGATATCGGAACTGTTCGGCGCCTCAGTGTAATCTTGTTTTATATCGCCGTTTCCGACGGGACTCTTACAATTGAACCAGACCATCGGACCTTCTATTACCTTGATACCGTGCATGACGTTACGCGGTATATGGACAAGATCGCCAGGACCGACCACAGCGGTTTCATCGCCAACAAGCATTTGCAGTTTGCCGGAGAGAACCATAACGAATTGCTCTTCGTTTGGGTGATAGTGAGGCTCGGGTTCCTCACCTTGCTGGAGCGAAACGACGCCCGCTTTAATCAACTCGCCGGCGACAATAAGTCTAGCCGGATCCTCCAACTCGCCCCGATCGCGACTGTAATAAAACGCCATTTCATTCTCCTGACGTTAGATAGACCTCTTGAATTCGTAGTGCGTGCAATTGGTCGTCCCGCGATCTGCAAAACTGTTGTGAATGCGTGCTTCAGTAAGGCTCAGCGTGACCCATACCTCGCTGCTCATATTCACATGAGCGCGGTCACATCAATCTGCACATCGATATCTGGCGTTGGGCCAGGATTTGGAACAATCAGGCAGTCGAATGCCGGTAGATGGTCACGAATGAACATCGATCTGACTGCCTCATAGACGGCCAGATCGGATTCTTCGCGCAGATAAACAACTGTCTTGGCCAAGGATTCGATCCCCGTACCAGCAGTCTCGCAGACTTGCTGTATTCGGCGCCACGCCCACCAAACCTGAGCCGGCAGCGATGGTGAGCTGGCTTTGTCTTGAAGTGAGCGAATGAACCCTTGCGCGTCGGAATCGACGCCAGCCGGGCCGCTCGCTGGATTGCCGTCATCGGCAAGCCCCAACATGCCTGCCATCATAAGCAAAGGACCGGCGCGAACAGCAGCCGGCCCAGACATTGGGGCAGGACAAGGCCAGGCAATAGATTCACGAGTTGCCGGACCTTGCCGCAGCGCAACTGGCTCGATTTCGATCCGCCCACCCTTGTGGCCAACTTCAGCAAATTGAATGACAGACAATGCCGGCGCGGCCTTCCCAAAGAGGTGCTCATGCACTCTGTGGAATGTTGCAAAATCGCGATGGTCGCTCAGATACACCCGCACATGGACTATATCTTCGAACGCCAATCCGCTGTTTTCCAGCGTCCGACGAATCTCGTTGTAGATGTACCATGTCTGCGCGGCTATCGGTCCATCCCGGCTATCGGGATGACTGCGCCCGGTTGCCAGGAATCGTCCCTCTTCGGGAATATCATCGAAGGAATTGACTTGTGGCTTGCCGGGTTCGGCAGTCTTGATCGATATTTGTCCGGCAAGGAAAACAAACGGACCGCTTCCTACGGCCAGCGCATAGATCGAGGCCGAGGGATTCTTCGGGTCGTTCGGTGGTGTCAGCATTTCTCTGTCGCCCAAGCGATTCGGATCTTGAGAATCGACAGCGACACCTTCAATACCAATCCAGCGCCCAAAGTTTCCGGCGACAGCAGACACACCGAGCCCGCTACTTGGCGACGCATCCGGCTGCCAATGTTTGCGAACGCGTTCATAGACGGGGAAAAATCGTTTATCGCGTTGCCACATGCGCTGAATCAGAATCTGGTCGTCGCTTGTGCCAGCCGCTGCCAAGACCCGGCTCAGATTGTCATGTGCTGCCCACGCGTCCGCCGCGACGGTGCCCTCAATCGAGTCGACAAGCGCATATCCCTGTGCGCGGTTTGCCGGACCGGCCGGAAAATCGGCGTAAGAGACGGGAACATACCCCGGCCGACCGCCCCTGACGCCGGAAACGAATACGAACCCCCCTCCGCGCACGGCAGCGGGGTAGCCTGGCCACGCTGTAAATTGCTCATCGACAGAAACTTCTGTTTTCGACGCGGCGTTAAGGGAACCCATTCCTACCCCACTTTATTTTTTTTGCTCAGGATTTCGTGACTATTTCGAAGGTGGCTTCTCTCGTTGTTCCGGGACTTCGCGGCGCTAGAGCAATATGCTGTTCGCCCTCATGCAGATGAGCTGGCGAATGCGGACGACTGCTCGGCTGCCACAAATTCGGCCGCTACCGCCGTTGCCCAAGGCACATTGGCAATGTGCGCCGCGACAAGGCTCTCTGCCTTATCGCCGTCTTTTGCCCTTATTGCTTCGATGATGCTCAGATGCTCGCGATGCACGCCGACGAGATCACGCTTGTGAGGCAGTCTTGCTCGCAACCAGTTCAAGTGCAGTCGGACTTTGATAACGTCGAGGGCTTTTATCAGTTCGGAACTACCAGAGGCCTCAATCAACCGACGATGAAACTTACGGTTGGCCGCGGCATACTCGTCTAACCTATTGTTAATGCTACCTTCATCAAAGCCCGCAAAGCAGGTTTCCAGTTCGCGCACAGTCTTGGCACTGGCCCGAACTGCCGCGCGGCGCGCCGCCAATCCCTCGAGACCTTCCCGCAACTCAACAAGCTCGGCTAATTCTTTATTTGTCGGGATCGCAATATAAATGCCCCTGCGGGGTTCGATCCGTATGATGCCGTCCTGCTTGAGCTGATAAATGGCAAACCGCAGCGGCGACTTGCTGATGCCAAGCTCTTGCGCAAAGCGGGCCTCGTGTATTCGAGCTCCCGGCGCCAGTTTACCCGCCTCAATGTCGCGCAGGAGAATGCTGCGCACTTGGTCGGTAATGCTTTCAAGATTGAGCGATTCCATGAATTATATCCTGAAATTTCGCATTTCTAATGTCAATTCTTAGGTTCTTTTGAACTCAAGTGTCAACGTGAAAGGGGTGAGTCAACAGGCCGCACCAATCTCCAGCTTTTCGCCGCGGAGTCTATTGGAACGCCGGAGGATACAGGTGGCCTGAAACTGGTTCCGTTTATGCCTGCCAAAAATATCGCATTCTCACCCGCCACCCGAGACTCAGTCGCGAATTGACCGATCTGGCTCGTCAAGCCGGCCCTTCTCTCCTCCGACGGCGCAATGAGCGAATGGCATTCGGCAAACGCTGCCGCTTGAGCAAACCTGAACCCACCCATTTCTGCGACAGTCGTTCGTCTACCGGACAACGCCTGGCGCACGATGGCCGCCGGAACCGGGAAGAATTCGGTATCAGCTCTCGCTCATTCAACCTGCCCGTATACTTGCGCCTACGGCACTCAAGATTCGCAGCAAGCCCGAAGACTGCCTGTTCTAGCACCGTACACTAAGCACCCGGAGGTGCAGGACTTGCCCTTCGCGCATTGCCGAACATATTCGCGCTACCGATCGCCGCGCATGTTGCGCCGCTGCCGATAAGCGCCGCCGACATGCCAAAAATATCGGCGAGAAAGCCGAGTACGATCGCACTAACCGCTATGCCACCGATCACCAATACAACCCAAAGGCTCATGACCCGACCGCGATAGGTGTCATCCAGCGCAATCTGCAGTGACGTCTGAAGATCGATATTGTTGATCGTCAGGCAGGCGCCGAGTACGAAGACCATGGTCAAGGCTGCCAGCCAACTTGACGTCGCGCCAAGAATGATCACGCTCGCAGATCCGGCAAATACGGAGATATACACGGCACGCGAGATAGCTGGCCCTGACAACCGGGGTCGTCGCATCAAGACGAGAATTGCCGCGGCCAATGCTCCGCCTCCGGCCACAGCCAACATCTGTCCCAGTCCCTGAGCGCCGCGCTGAAACACACCGTCCGCGATCGCCGGGATGATTTCGAGTACGCCACTCAACGTGATCGAAAACACAGCCGTCAGGATCATCGCCTCCCGGATGACCGGATGGCTGGCCGCATGGCGGGCGCCGTCGACAATCTCGTTGAAGAAACGTCGTCGTTTGGCGTTCGGCGCATCGCGCTCGCGCAGGGTCACAATGAAAAGAGACGCCAAAAACGGCAAGAACATCACGAAATTTACGATAATCGCAACGACCGTACCAAAAATATCGATGAGAAAACCACCAAGTGCCGGTCCGATAAGGCGCGAGGTATTCGTGTTGAGCCCCTGGATAGCGATCGCATTGGTGAGCGCTTCCTTGTCGACAAGTCGCGGGACCAACACCAGCCGAATGGTCCGGTCCGCGCTTGCGACGAAGCCAATCGCCAACGCGACCAGGCCGAGCAACCAGATGGTCAACAGCCCCATGACCCAGAGGACCAGAAGTATTGCAACAGCAACGGTCAGGAGCGAGTGACAGACAATGGTGCCACGGCGCAAATCAAAGCGATCGAGAATTGCTCCGAAAAACGGGCTCGATATTGTTGGTGCGTACAGTAGGAACGACAGAAACCCGACCCACGAAGCGAGGCCGGTTAGTTCCCAACCCAGCCAACCTACAATCACCCGGTTGATCCATATCGCGTTCGTGGCTGAGAAGTTACCGGCCATGTAGATGACGAAATCTTTGCTCTGGAGCGCCGGGAAACGCATTCGCCAGCAGTCCTCAAGAATCCGAATGGTTCACGGCGTCACCGAATTGGCCCTCGGGTGATTGTGGAAGGTCGCGTGAATGGTGGTGAAATTCTGGATACCACACATTCGTAGGAAACGCTGCATGGTTGGCTCTGGTCATCGCAATGGCTGCCGGAAGGGCAAGATGGACCGATGGAGCTGCGTCGGAGCACGCCCAAGATAGCACGCTATGAGCAGAAACTGATCGGCGGTTTGTGTCTGGCAGTTGGCAATCCACGCCCCCAAGACAAGGAAGCGAGAAGTCACCCAGTTCGAGCGGTTTTGTTGTTCGATTTGCCAATTGGCAAAGTGGCCGATAAATATTGCCCGCTCTGATGCGCTCTAAAGGCTGGGATCCTAATCATGTCGATTGCCGAACAATATGCCGATTACGCAACCTCACTGCGGTTTGAAGATCTGCCGGTCGAGGTTGTCGATCATGCCAAGAAACTGATCCTCGATATTATGGCAAACGATCTTGGCGGTTACGCCTGGATGGAGTCCGGGCCGAAGATCGTCGATGGGGT
>Ga0315339_1002980_pt1 | contig 12294 bp, 11 predicted proteins | sample ASW17metaG_FD_204514 | JGI IMG/M metagenome (GOLD analysis project Ga0315339, IMG submission 204514) | Ammonia-oxidizing marine archaeal communities from Pacific Ocean, United States - ASW #17 | ecosystem: Environmental > Aquatic > Marine > Oceanic | place: USA: California | collected 2016-12-05
TATTAATTTAACTTTGATAATTTGCCTCTTTCTGACAGGAATTAAATTATTTTTTATATTTTCTTTTGTCATTCCTTTATTTTTAATGATTGAATATAAGAATAGTAAATTTTTCCTAAAAAAAGAGTTTCTTGTTTTGTTTGTTTTTGGTCTTAGCTATTTTGGAAAAAATATTTTATGGACTGGTTGTCTAATTTATCCACTATATTTTACATGCCTTAATCAACTTAGCTGGAATAGCCAAGACATTGCTTACAAAATAATGTCGACAATAGAAGCTCATACCAAAGGTTTTGATTCTTATAAGGGATCATTATCTAGGCTGGAATATCTGCAAAATTATAATTGGGTTCAAACTTGGTTTGGTATTGTATCAGAAGAATTTTTAACATACTTCGGACTGTCTGCATTTATAGTTTTTTTGATAGTAGCATCTACCAAAGTAATAAAAAGCTCATCTTCTCTCGTGTGGGAGAAATCTCTTTTATTTACGCTATTTTTTTTAAACCTGGTCTTCTTTTTAAAAACGCCTGTAATTAGGTATCATCACACATTATTTTTATTGTTAACAATACTTTTTTTAGTATTGCCACAAATAAAGTTTGTACAAAAAAAAACTATTTTTTTTTCAATAATAGCTATTTTGTTAACATTTAATTTTGGCAAAAACCTAATGAGAATTCATAAAAATAATTATTTTAATAATCCTATACAGCATCTAAAACAAATAAAATGGTATCAGGAACCGAGACAAAAAAAATTAGAAAATTTTACTTATTATAACGGATGGATTGGAGCATCTCCGATTGGTAACGAAAATCTTAATAAGTACAAATATAAAAAAATATTTTTTGATATAATTTATAAATAAAATTATTAATTAATATTTTCAATAATTCTGATAGTTTTTTTAATGTTATCTTTGCTGTTATATTTTTTTAATTGGGCGATTCCTTCTTCAATTAATTTTTGTCTTAACGAACTGTCTATTAGTGTTATTTTAAGAGAATTTGCAATTTCGCTAACATCATCTGGATCAAAATATATTGCGGCATTACCATTAATTTCTGGCAAGGAAGATTTGTTAGAAATTACTACGGGAGTTTTTTGTGACATTGCCTCTAACGAGGTTAGGCCAAATACCTCGCAATAAGAAGTAAATACATAGAGCTCCGCATATCTGTAAAGGTTAGGTAACTTGTCACTACTCAAGTTTGAAAAAATCACAATTTGATTCTCGAGAAAATTAGATTTGATGAATTTTTCTATTTCTAAAAAATAATTTTTATCTAAGATTTGAAGAACCAAAACTAACTTTACATCAAAATCTAAATCACTAGTTAATTTTTTATATGCCTTTAAAAGATTTATTATGTTATGATATCTAACACAAGACATAACTGATAAAATATATTTAGATTCATAATTAAAGTTTTTGATTAGTTTTTTATTATCAATTAAAGAAAAATATTTATTATTAATATTTAAGTAAACTACTTCTATTTTTTTTAGATCTAGTTTTAGAATTTCTATAATTTCTTTTTTTGCAAAGTGCGAATCTACGATTAGAAGGTCACAGCTTTTGATCGATAGTTCCATCATTTTCCTAGTAATAAAATTCCGTACTAGATTGCCTGGCATTAAATCAAAATATACCCATGGTAAATTTGAGTGTAAACATAAAATAACTTTAATGTTTAAAAGTTTAGTAATAAGTGGTGAAAAATTCATTGGGGAATAAAGTTTTTTTACACCCATTAACTTTAGCTGAAATGGAAAAATAAATTGCATCCACAACAATCTAAACAAAGTTATGGACAAGAAATTGGGCTTGATTACATATTCTATTTGATTGTTTTCATTAATTTCTTTTTCAATTTCTTTTAAATAATTCTTGCAGATGAATATCTTTATATTTTGTGTAAGATCTATTGAGCTAAGTTCATTGCAAAAGTTTATATTATAAGTTTTGGTGCCGCTGCCAAGATTAGTTCCTACAAAGTCAATAGCTATAGTCATTAGTTGTTTTTTAAATAGTTTTCATACCATTTAAATAAGGAAGGAAGAGATTTTTCGAAATTTTTTTTTGGCTTCCATTTAAAATATTTATAAAGTTTTTTATAATCCATGAACTGAACTGATATTTCACCCTGGGTTCTATTCTTTTTTATATTTTTAACCGTTGACTTATATTCTTTGAATTTTTTCTTAAATAGATAAATCTGCTTCACTACATCTTTAATTTTTTTAGGTGAGTTGGTTCCTGCATTGAATATCTCTCCTGAATACTTTACTGGTGACATATAAAGCTTCTCTGATAAAAGCTTATATACATCAACAATATCATCTATATGAACAAAATCTCTTATGGCCTCCCCGTTTCCTCGCATTTTAAATAATTTTTTATTTATGCACGAAGTAATTGCATCAGGTATTAAAGCTGTAAAATTTAATTGACCAGGTCCATAAATGTTTGAAAATCTTGAAATTATAATTGGTAATTTAAATAATTTAGAAGTATAGGATCTTGCAATCATATCAGCGCATGCTTTTGATGTGTCATATGGAAATATTGGTAAAAGACTATAATCTTCTTGGTAGGGCATTTTTTTGATTCCATGCTCTCCATAGGCCTTGTCAGAAGAGGCTACAATTATAGATTTAATCTTTTTTTTATTTTCCCTGATTGTTTCTAGTAAAGAATAAGTCCCTCTCACATTGGTCTCCCAAGTACCAAAAGGGTCTTTTTTAGCCATCCCTACTTCTACTTGGGCAGCCAAATGAAAACATATTTCGATGTCAAATTTAATTAAAATTTTTTTTATTAAAGATCGATCATTGATATCTCCAAATACTAAATTTATTTTTTTATCAATTTTTTCATAGAATAATAAACTTTCTTTCTTTTTGCTTTGAATAAGTCCTACAACATTTGCCCCACTACTGCTTAGATTTTTAGATAAATTAGACCCCACAAAACCTGCAGCTCCAGTTATTAAAACATTTTTATTTTTCCAAAAGTTAATTTTTTTTTTCATATAAATTTTTTAATTTGAGACTTTGCATTTTCTAACTCAGTTATTGTATTAACTGTAATATGTTTACCTGGATGCTTAAACGACATCATTAGTTTTTTATTTGCACAAAAATTCAAAAAAAACTCAAACTTTTTAAACCTTGATAACATTCTGCAATATTTTTGTGAAAATAGAATATATCCGATATTAAACCAAACACCAAGGTTTGGTTTTTCTTCAAACTTCAAAACAGCATTATTTTTTTTATTTATATTAATAATGCCAAAAGAGGACTTAAGTTCATAGCTTGATAGTACGATTTTATTTTTGTTCAGTAAATAGAATTTAGCTAATTTGTTTATATTAATATCCACCAATGTATCTCCGTAGCATACCAAAAAATCTCCCTCTTTTTTTTCTGTAATTTTTTTTATCCTTGTTAATATATCTGTTTTAATTCCAGTATATATAACCTCAACTTTATTTTTATATTTATTACTTATAAATTTTTTAATTAGATGGTTCTTGTATCCTGAGGCAACAATTATATTTTTAATATTAAACTTCAATAGATGATTAATTATATACTCTAGTAAGGCTTTGTTTCTAATTTTTATTAAAGGTTTGGGTATATCTGATGTCAGCGGTCTCAATCTTTGACCTTTTCCTCCGCAAAGAACAATAACTGTTAGGTTTTTTTTAAATTGCCCTATATTTAATGTCATTGAATTGTTAGTTAAAAAAATAATTTAAATTAAGTAATATTTGTGTATTAACAACATACAATAAAAAAAAATTATATGAAAAAAATTTTAGTAACTGGTGCTGGTGGTTTTATAGGGGGTCATTTAGTTAAAGAGCTAATAAATAGAGGATACCAAGTGAGAGCTACGGATATCAAGCCTTTTGACGAATGGTATCAGTGTTTTGATAAAGTTGAAAATTTAGAACTAGATATGGCCATTAAAGAAAATTGCTACAAAGCAACCGAAGGAATGGGTGATGTAATCAATATGGCCTGCAATATGGGTGGTATGGGATTTATTGAAAATAACAAGGCTCTCTGCATGTTATCAGTGCTCGTTAATACTCATATGCTGATGGCTTGCAAAGAGCATAAAATTAAAAGATATTTTTTTTCTTCTAGTGCCTGTGCATACAATACAGATCTTCAAAAAGATCCAAAAATTACTGGCCTAAAAGAATCTGATGCTTACCCTGCAATGCCCGAAGATGGCTATGGATGGGAAAAACTTTTTGGGGAAAGAATGTGTAGACACTTTTTTGAAGACTACGGTCTGGACGTTAAAGTTGCAAGATATCATAATATATATGGTCCCAATGGAACTTATGATGGAGGTCGGGAGAAAGCTCCAGCTGCTTTATGCAGAAAAGTAATCAGTTCAATTTTAAATAATGAAGAAAAAATTGATGTATGGGGAGATGGAAACCAAACAAGATCGTTTCTCTATATTGATGACTGTGTGGAGGCAACTCTAAAACTATTTGATTCTAAACATCATGGCCCTATTAATATTGGAAGTGAAGAGCAAGTATCTATTAATGAAATGATAGAAAAAATTGAAAAAATTTCTAATAAAAATGTTAAAAAAAATTATCAACTAGATAAACCAAAGGGAGTCATGGGAAGAAATAGCGACAATACTCTTATCAGGTCTCAACTAAAGTGGGAGCCAAAATTCACTTTGTATCAAGGTCTTAAAAAAACATACGAGTGGATATTTTCCGAAATGAAAAAAAAACATAATCAATAATTAATGAGCATAATACTTGGCTTAAATGCTAATCACGCCGATTCCTCTGCATGCTTAATAAAGGATGGTAAATTATTATTTGGAATAGAAGAAGAAAGAATAAATCGAACTAAACATTGGGCTGGAGTTCCAATTCAGTCCATTGAAGAATGTCTTAAATCAACAGGGATAGATTCCTCGGAAGTAACTGATATTTCATTAAATACCAACCCTCTTTCTAATTTTGGAAGAAAAGGTTTTTTTTTTTTAAAAAATTATCTATTAGGTGAAAAAAAATATGAAATAGCAGAAAGAATTAAAAGAAAAATATCAATAAAAGATTCTATAAACAGCCAATCCAATAATTGTAATTTTGGATCAAAAGTTAATACCCATTATATAGATCATCACATTTCACACATAGCCTCTGCTTATTACGCCTCTGGCTTTAAAGATGCGGTAGGATTATCGATAGATGGTTTTGGTGATTTTTCCAGTTTATCTATAGCCAAATGTAACGAGGAAGGCATTAAAGTAATAAAAAAAATCTATTTTCCACATTCATTAGGTATATTTTACGAAGCAATAACTCAGCTGATTGGGTTCAAAAATTATGGTGATGAGTATAAAGTTATGGGGCTATCCTCTTATGGAAAGCCTGAGTTTTTTGAACTTATAAAGGAAAAAATTTTTAAAAAAGATACTCTTTTTTCTTTAAATACTAAATATTTTAACCATACAAATAAAGATTTCGAATACAAATTTTCAAATCAACCAAAGCAAAACCAAATTTTTAATGATGAAATATACAGATTATTCAAAAAGGAAGAATTACAAAATAATCAAGATTTTAGCCAATACAAAGCCAACATTGCAAGCTCAGCTCAAAAAATATTTGAATTTTTTCTAAAAAATATATGTGAAGAGATAAAAAAAATAAATTTTTCTAATAATTTGGTTTATGCAGGAGGATGTGCTCTGAATTCATTAGCAAATAATCAAATTTTAATTAACAATTATTTTGAAAAAATATTTATACCCTATGCTCCTGGAGACGCTGGCGGATCTATCGGCTCTGCTCTTATATCATATAGAAAAAAGAATAAAAATAACTTTGAAAATCTTACCACGCCATTTATTGGTTCTGCTTATAATTCTAAAGATATAGAAAAAATAATTAATAATGATCAAAGACTAGAACAATTTAAAATAAAACATTATAAAAATAGATTAGAATTAAATGATTTAATCGCGCAAAAAATATTTGACAATAATATAATAGGTTTTTTTAATTCAAGAATGGAATTTGGTGCAAGAGCACTGGGGAATAGATCAATCTTAGCAAATCCTTGCAGCCCTAATATCAAAGAGATAATCAATAAAAAAATTAAAAGAAGAGAAAGCTTTAGACCATTTGCACCATCTATACTTTTTGAGGAAAAAAATAAATGGTTTGGTAACCATCATTACAATCCTTATATGTCATGCGTAGAACAAATAAACGATAACAAAAAACATTTAATACCGGGTGTCACTCATATTGATGGAACTGGTAGGGTGCAAACTATTACTAAAGAGTTTAATGAGCATTTTTACAATTTGATATACACATTCTCCAAAATATCTGGGGTTCCCATGCTACTCAATACTTCATTTAATGAGAATGAACCAGTAGTCAGGAAGCCTGAGGAAGCAATTAATTGTTTTCTTAGAACCGAGATGGATATCCTCGTTTTGGAAGATTTTGTAGTAGAAAGAAATTAGAAAGAAGAGAATATTTTTCTGTATTTTTTATAAAGAAAATCAGAATAACCCCTAAGAAAAAAATTAATCGTATTTAAAGAATAATTATCTTCAATATTATCACGATACATCATCTTCTTTGGCTTAATATTATCTCCTCTTATTCCAGAAAAAATAAATTTATATTTACTTTTAGCGATATTAAAACATTTTTTATTGAAGCTTGAAAAATCTCCAAAAGAATATGCAAAAAAAATAGGTTTTTTTATTTTATTTTTTTTAAATACATTAATTGGTGCAATAATTTGGTTTCTTAAATTAGGTAGTGATTTTATGTCACTCAATCTTAGATGTGATTTTGTATGAGACCCGATGATATGACCCATTTTCTCAAGTTTTTTTACATCGTTCCATGACATTGCATTAAATTTAGAGCTATTTAATAATTTTTTTTCTGGGAATATATTTTTGATAATCAATTTATTTTTATAATTATTAGAATTAATTAAATCGCTAACAATAAAAAAAACTCCTTTGATTTTAAGTTTTTTTAAAATAGTTTTTGCAAAAATATAATTACTCTTAAATCCATCGTCAAAAGTTAAAAGTAGATTGTTTTTTCCTTTAGGTAAATCAGATTTTTTTAGTACATATGGATCAATAAAATTATAATTTTTTTTTAATATCTTGAGATTATCTTCTAACAATTGAAAATTTTTTTTTTCAATATTGTGAAGCATTAAAATTCTAAAATTACATTTTTCTTTAATTTTAAGAAAATCAAATAATATAAAAAAAAAATTTATTAACAAATATTTTAATTTCATATAACAAAATGATAAATTTTTTTTAAAAAATAATTTTTTCTTAACTTGTAATAAAAATTCAAAAAAATATATCTAATGGTTCCCTTTAAACTTAGTGGCTTAATGTAGTAAAACATCTTAAAATCATTATTTGACCAATTAATCTTATAACTCTCATCACCAGGAGTAAAATCAATTTTTTGTATATTATTTTTAATGGACCAATTAATTAGATTTATTATGTGAAACCTACCTGGAGATAGTTTTTTATATTCAGTATTGTGAGTGATAGGAATTAAATAATAATAAATTCCATTAAAAATAACTCCAAAGATGGATGAAATTTTTACATTATTTTTTTTAAAAATACTTAAATTAAATTCATAATCAGAGTTATTACAACTAACTATATCTCTATATTGATTTATAATATTTTTATGATTAAAAGTTTTTTCTTTTTTACCTAGATAAGAAGACATTTTTTCAAAAATTAATTCTTCTATTAATTGAAAGTTTTTAAGACTTATTTTTTCATAAGAACAATCCAAATTATCACCATCATCTAATTTTTTTTTCTTTCTTCTGTCGGTTTGTTTAGATTTGTTGTTATTTTTATTAGTATAAAAATTATTATAATCAAAATTATTGAAATCTAGTTGATATGACTTTTGATAATAATTATATTTAGTGTCTAACAGCGGGTTACTCTTGGATAAAATAAATTCAGGATTTTTATTCAAATAAACTAAATCACATTCATTGCTTAAATCTTTGATAATTTTTTTCCATGTATTTTTAAAATTATTATCTTCGTAATTGAAGAGTTTTGAAATAATTGCACTATTATAATCAATAATATCTGATGATACCCAACAAAGCTCTTTGCAGCCATAAACAGTCCTAATTTGCAAAGGGGCTACTAAAATAATGTCATTATTATTGTAGACAAATACAACTTTTAATCTAGCAGACTTATTTGAATTATTAAGCACAGCATCTATCCAATCTGATAACTGAAAAACGTAAAATAATGAAGTATCGTTTTTTATATTATTTAAATTTTTTAATAAATCCTTATTAATAGTCTCAAATATTTTAAATTGTATCATTTAGTTATTTTCACTAAAACTTGTCTAGCAAAATACGACCTCAACAATCCAGGTCCACTGAATTGAGAGTCAATTTTTGATAAGAAAGAATTTTTTTTTCCAAGAAATAGCTTTAATTCAGGGTGAAATAAAATTTCATTGTACTCAACTTGGGCTTTGCGTTTAAATATTTTTGAAAAAAGATTTAGATTTAAATGTCTATTTAGATAATAATATTTTTTAATATTTCTGTTTATATAAAATAAATTTTTCAAAGAAACAAATATTGAATTGTTTAGATGATAGTTAAAAAGAGACCCACCTACTTTTAGAACTCTATGGGCTTCTTTTAAAACTTTAGTTAAGTTTGGGATATGTTGAAAAACTTGCACCGTCCAAATAGAATCAAAAATATTATTGTTAAAATTTATATTATGAATATCGTCATGAATAAAATAAAATTGTTTTAAAGATTTCTTAGATAGTATTTTTTTGGCATGCTCAAAATTCTCTTTTATAAAGTCTATGGCAACAATAGTTATGTCAGGTCGGATCTTATGAATATTTCTCCAGTGCCAACACCAACCACACCCCAAATCTAATATAATAGAATTTTTTTTTAACTGATTAGTAAATTTAATAATTTCATGATCCATAACTTCAATTGAATGATATTTTGAAATTTCATTTAAATAATTTTTGTAATTTTTATTTGCAATATCTTTTCGCATTTTAAATTCTATATTTTGATTTTTTAACTTAAATTTTCTGAAATAAATTCCATTTTTAAAGATATATTTTTTTTTTAAGAAATTTTTAATCATTTTAAAAACATTACCTTATTAATATAAACCAAGTATTTTATAAAAAAATTACCGAAAGGAATATTACAAAATATTAATAATAGAAATTTAATTTTTTTTCTTTTAATTTTTTGGAGTATCTTGCTAGCTTTTAAATTATTTCCCTCCAATAAGTGTCCAATACTCTCTTCGAGATAATATTTTTCTCTAAAATGATAAAGTGATTTCATTAATTTCACGTCTTTAAAATATAAATTAATTATTTTTTTTTCGAAAATTTTTTTTTCTTTAACAAATCTTAAATAAGCATTATTACTAGTGCTACTGTGATGTGCCCTCCAATACGAAAGTGCTTCCGAGCAATATCTAATCTTAAATACTTTGCTCATTCGTATTATTAAATCAAGATCATGTATTAAATTAAATTTCGGATCCAGCCCTTGAGATAATTTTTTAATTGCTCTCGTTTTAAAAATAACAGTATCTAAGCTGATATTGTAATTCTCTATTAAATTATAAAATGTACTACTATTTTTGTTAATGTAATATTTTTTATAAAGCTTTTTTTGAAAAAATTTAGAAAAAAAAATGGAATTACCATAAACGGCACCCACCAATTTATTTTTAAATAGCTTAATTTGCACTGTAATTTTACTGGGCAATATATAATCATCGCAGTCTAAAAATAAAAAGAAAGCACCTTTTGCTTTTTTAAAGGCATTTAGTCTAGCTAACCCTAATTTTTCTTTTTTTTTACTTTTAAAATATTTGAATCTTTTATCTTTTTCCTGGTAATTAAAAAAAATATTTTTGCTAGAATCTGTAGATGAATTATCATAAAAAATTAATTCCCAATTTTTATAATTTTGATTTTTTACACTCTCAAGAGATTCTTTCAAATATTTTTCTCCGTTATAACAGTTCATTATAACACTAACTAATTTTTGCATTCTTATTTCAGAATTTTTTCTAATAAAGTCTTATCTCTAGCTGTGTCCATACACATCCAAAAACCATTGTGTTTAAATGCCATAGCATTTTTTTTACTAATAATTTTTTGGATAGGCTCTCTCTCTAACATAATGTTTTTATTACTTAAAACATTAAATATTTTGTAATTGAAAATAAAAAAACCACCGTTGATCCAGCCACCGGTTAACTGGGGTTTTTCATTAAATTCGATTATTTTTGAATTCTTTATTTTTAATTCTCCAAATCTTGCAGGAGGATGCACAGCTGTTAATGTTGCAATTTTTTTATGTTTAAGATGAAAACTTAATAATTTTTTTAAATCAATATCAGAAACTCCATCTCCATAGGTTAAAAAAAAGTTTTCTTTTTTGGAAAAAAGAAATTTTAATTTTTTAATTCTCAAGCCTGTCAAAGTATTTAATCCAGTATTAACTACTTTAATTTTTAAATCTTTATGAATAATATTTTTTTTAAAATAAGTTTTAATAATTCCATGCTTGTATCCAGATGCAATAATAACCTCTCTTACTCCAAATTTATAATAGTGATTTATAATATGAGTAATTATAGGTTTTTTTTTAATAGTTACCATTGGCTTAGGTATTTTTTTTGTATATTCAGATAATCTAGTTCCTTTACCTCCTGCCAATATAACTAACTTCATTTTACTACTTCATCGATCAAATTTATAATCAAACCTCTTTTTTTAGATTTACATTCAAAGCTGTAATAGGTTTTTGGTTCTATTTTTAATAAATAAAGTTTACTTGGATATTCTAAATCAACAAAGCTAGGCTTGTCGGTAATTTTTTTTTTAAAAAAAAATCTAACTTTTCCTGAAGCAACGGTGATAATTTGGCTTCTATATTCATGATATTTCCATCCTTTAAATTTTCCTCGAATTACTTCTGATAGGTATATTTCTCCAAATTTATTATAAAAATTATGGTTTTTAGAAACTAATTTAAATAAATTCCCTTTTGAGTTTTTTATGATGGGTATTTTTTTAATTTTATAATTTTTTTTTTTCACACTATCTATTTAGTATAATCATTAATTTGTTTTTTTGTGATTTCTTCAGCTGTTTTTTCTTTATTTAATACTTGTTTATACCACTCGATTGTCAATTTAACGCTATCTTGAATTTTATATTTTGGTTTCCACTGAAGATTTTTTTTAGATTTATCAATATTTAATTGGAGGTTTGTTTGTTCGTAAGGTTGCTTTTTCTTATTAACAAGCAACTCTCCTTGTCCCCAATTTTTTATTGCATACCTTACAATTTTCAAAACACTTGTCACTGTATTCTTTTCTGTACCAAAATTCCAAGGGCCAGAATATTTTTTTGGTTCCTTATACAACTTTGCTGCAAGAATTAAATATCCGTACAAAGGATCAAGAACATGTTGCCAAGGTCGATTAAAATTAGGATTTCTTAGAACAATTTTTTTTTTATTATTTAGAGAATTTACTATATCTGGAATTAATCTATTAGGAGATTGGTCCCCTCCACCCATTACATTTCCCGCTCTTGCACTTGCTATGCCTAGCCTATTTTGTTTTTTTTGAAAACTTTCGATGTAAGTTTTGATTATAATTTCTGCTGCTGCTTTAGATCCGCTATATGGATCAACACCTCCTAACCTGTCACTCTCTTTAAAGCCTCTAGTAGAAAAATTGCTCTCATAGCATTTGTCGGATGTTACACATATTAAGGATCTTACAAATTTACTTTTCCTCGAAATCTCCAATATATTTAAAGTGCCAAAAGTATTAATTTCATAGGTTTTAAAAGGTTCTTTATAAGATTCTAAAATCAGAGGTTGAGCGGCAAGATGAAAAATAAACTCAGGTTTAATTTTACTAATATAACCAGATAGTTTTTTTTTATTTCTAACGTCTAAAATATTAATTTTTATTTTTTTATGAAGATTAAGTGAATAAAACAGATTTTTATTTTTATTAGGCGAATAACCAATTGCAAATACTTTAGCACCCAACATTTGTAACCATAAAGATAACCAAGCACCTTTGAAACCTGTGGCTCCAGTTATTAATACTTTTTTATTTTTGTAAATCTTTAAAATATTTTTCATTAGAGTAGCGGTTTT
>Ga0315339_1002981_pt1 | contig 12293 bp, 10 predicted proteins | sample ASW17metaG_FD_204514 | JGI IMG/M metagenome (GOLD analysis project Ga0315339, IMG submission 204514) | Ammonia-oxidizing marine archaeal communities from Pacific Ocean, United States - ASW #17 | ecosystem: Environmental > Aquatic > Marine > Oceanic | place: USA: California | collected 2016-12-05
GAGGCAGGTTTTATCCTGCTCGGCGTCGATTATTTCAGCGCGCGGCGCTGCATGACAGATGTGCAGAAGTCGACGCCGTACGAACTGGGCCTGGGTTGGACAGTGCACACCAAACGAGGCCCGTTCCTGGGCCGTGACGCTTTGCGGCGCGAAAAATCCACGGGCTCTGTGTGGGCACTGGTGGGCTTGGTTGTGGATTGGGATGAGTTAGAGGGCCTCTACAATTCCTTCGGATTGCCGCCGCAGTTGTCGAGTCACGCCTGGCGCACTGCGGTGCCTGTTTACGACCAGGGAAGTCAGGTCGGGCAGGCAACCTCTGGAGGTTGGTCGCCGATTCTGAAGAAGAATCTGGCCTTGGCCAGTGTGCACGCCGCCCACGCAGTGCCGGGGAAGCGGTTACAGATCGAGGTGACCGTCGAATTTCAGCGCCGGAAGGTAAGCGCGACGGTTACGGAGACGCCCTTTTTCAACCCTGACCGGAAGAGGGCCTGATTCATGGCGCAAACATGGGACGCGATCATCGTTGGTGGCGGGCACAACGGCCTTGTGTGCGCGGCCTATCTCGCCAAGGCGGGACGCAAGGTTCTCGTGCTTGAACGCAGGCACGTTCTCGGTGGAGCGGCCGTCTCTGAAGAGGTTCATCCGGGCTTCACGTTTAGCGTGTGTAGCTACGTCGTGAGCTTGTTGCGGCCATGGATCATTCGCGACCTCCAACTCTCTCGATTTGGCCTCGAGCTGATTCCGCTGGAGTGTTCGTTCTTGCCGCTTCCGGATGGGCGAAGTCTTGCACGTTGGGACGACGCGGAGCGCACCCGGCGTGAGATTGCTGGCTTCAGCCAGCGTGACAGTGAGGTTTACCCTGAATTTGGTCAGGCCATGGCGCAGATGGCGCGAGTCGTCAAGCCGCTGATCGATGCGCCAGCGCCCAAGCCAGGCTCATTGCACCCGCGAGATCTCGCAGAGCTCCTGAAGCTGGGCAAGCACATAGGTGGGGTGTCTGCCGAACATCGCTTGTTGCTCAGCAAGATGATGACCATGAGCGCCGCGGACTTCCTCGACGAGTGGTTTGAGTCCGATGTGCTGAAAGCACCCATGTCGGTCAGTGGCATCATCGGGACCTTTCAAGGCGTGCGGAGCCCTGGGACTGCGTATGTCCTGCTTCACCACTACATGGGTGAAATCGACGGCGCCTTCCGCTCGTGGGGCTTTAGTAAGGGTGGGACAGGGCAGATCAGCAATGCGATTGCTGCGGCCGCTCGACACTATGGGGCCGAGATTCGCACCGAGGCTGCCATCGACCATGTGATGGTGAGCGGTGGGCGTGCGACTGGTGTTGTGCTTGAAGATGGCACCGAACTCAGGGCAAAAACTGTCGTCTCAAGTGTCGATCCGAATCGCACCTTCTTGAAGATGGTGGGGAAACAACACCTGCCTGATGACTTCGTGACACAGATCGGTCGCTACAAGCTGCGTGGAAGTTCAGGCAAGGTCAATCTCGCCGTGGACCGGCTTCCCTCGTTTTCGAGTCGGCCCGGGTTAGGTGGGCACCTGCGCGGTGACATTGCGATATGCCCCAGCGTCGAGTATCTGGAGCGTGCCTACGACCAGGCGAAGTACGGCGAGTTCAGTTCCCGACCTTATCTCAACGTGGTCGTGCCGTCGGTGGTGGATCCTAGCGTGGCCCCGCCGGGGCAACATGTGATCTCGTGTTTCGTGCAATATGCCCCCTATAATCTGAAGACGGGGCCCGAGAGTTGGCCTGAGCACCGTGAAGCATTCGGGGATGCGGTGGTCGACACGTTGGCTGAGTACGTGCCAGATCTGAAGGAGTCGATCCTGCATCGGCAAGTTCTGACGCCCTGGGATCTCGAGCAGGAGTTCGGGCTCACGGAAGGCAATATCTTCCACGGCGAACTGAGTCTTGAGCAGTTGGCATTTCAGAGGCCGGCGCCGGGCTGGGCGCATTACAAGACACCTCTCAATGCGCTCTGGATGTGCGGCAGTGGCACGCATCCAGGTGGCGGCATCATGGGAGCGTGCGGTGCGCTTGCAGCACGGGCGATGCTGACGGGGAGGCACGTGTGAGTACGTCTGGTTCTGCGAATGTCGTGGTGATTGGAGGTGGGCACAACGGTCTCGTTTGCGCCACTCTTCTTGCTCGCGCGGGACGGCAGGTGACATTATTGGAACGCCGTGGCTTCCTGGGAGGGCTGGCAGCGGGTGAAGAGTTTCACCCCGGCTTTCGTTCCGCGGGCGTTCATCTTGACACCGCTTTCTTTCGGCCGGCCTTGGCGGCTGAACTCGATCTTGAACACCACGGTTTGCGTTGGAGAGAGCGGGAGGCCGCTGTTTATGCGCCGGACTTGGCGGGTGGGGATCCGGTCGTGTTGTACCCGGATGACGTCGAGGCAACCGCGGGCGGTCTCCAGACTCATTCAGACTCTGATGGCAGCGCTTATCGTTCGTGGTGCTCGGACGTGGGGCGTCTCGGAGGCTTCTTGCGAGGCGTACTCGACGCGCCGCCACCTGATGTGGATTCACGTACGTTGGGTGCCTTGTGGGAACTGGGTAAGAAAGGGTTGGCCTTGCGCCGATTGGGCCAGCGCGATATGGCCGAACTGCTGCGCGTCGGCCCTATGTGCGTTGCAGACTGGCTGAACGAACGATTCGCGACAGATCGCCTGAAAGTTCTCCTGGCGGTTTCTGCAATCACTTCCGCATGGACGGGGCCCTGGTCGGCCGGCACGGCATTGCCCCTCTTGGTGGCGCAAGCGACTCGCTCTCGGAGCGTGCAGGGTGGGCCTGCTGCACTCGTCGACGCATTGACCGCCGCCGCTCGCGCTGCCGGGGTGACACTGCGTACGGATTGTGAAGTGCAACGCTTGCTGATTGAAGACGGTGTGGTGAAGGGAGTGCGCCTGCAAGATGGAGAGGAGCTCGAGGCAGGGCATGTCGCTTCGAGTTGTGATCCTAAGCAGTTGCTCCTCGATCTTGTGTCGCCGCGGGACCTGCCGCCTGTGCTTGTGCGCCGTGGCCTGGCCTGGCGTAATCGAGGCACGACGGCTGTGGTGCATCTCGCACTCGACGGGCCTCTCCACTTCACGGGTTGCGAGAAGGCTGTGCCCGACGGGCTTGTGGAACGAGCGATCCTGGGCACCGATATTGACAGCTTGGAGCGGGCGTTTGATCCGGTGAAGTATGGCGAGTTGCCCGATCGGCCGTGCCTTGAGGTCTCCGTGCCCAGCGTGTCGTCTCAGGGGATTGCACCGATGGCACCCAAGGGTCAGCACGTCGTGACGATCCAGGCACATTTTGTGCCTTACGGATTAGCTGGCGGATGGAATGAGGATCGTCGCCAAGAGTTGCGCGAGTGTGTCCTGAAGACACTCGCCTGCTATGCACCGGATGCGCCGGGGAGAGTGCTCGCTGCTCAGGTGCTGACGCCTTATGACCTCGAACAGCGCTACCGGCTGAGTGGTGGCCATCTCCAGCACGGCGAGCATACGCTTGATCAGTTTCTTCACTTACGCCCCAATCCGGAGTGTGCGCGCTATGCCACGCCTTTGAAGGGCTTGTGGATGTGCGGCAGCGGAAGCCATCCTGGGGGAGGGGTCACCGGGATGCCCGGCGCTCTGGGTGCGCGGTCTATGCTGTAAGGCTGTTCTGAATCAGTTGCCGCGTACTTTTGGAGTCCGGATCCACCGGCGATATGCTGCGCAAAGCTTTGCAGCGCACGGCACCAACGCAACGACAAGGAATGGATTGATGGAAGAGTCGTCTTGGACCGAACTTCCTGGCCTGTACGACGAGGCCGTGCTCGACGAGTTGTGTCACGAGTTGCATCGAGCGCGCGTTGAGCATGAGAGTGCGTCCATTCCTTTGAAGGAGGGCGTCGAGGGCAGTCCGCGGGCTGGGCGTGTGAGAGTTCAGGGATCTCACGTGCGAACAGCAGCGGCCGTGTTGGGACGCTTTTTTGAGCTTGAGGACCCGACTGCCGCGCGCCCATACAAGGGGGCCTGCCCGGCATGCGAAGAGCAGGTTGTGGACTCCTGGACCTGCCCGTCATGCGAGCTGAGCTTCAAGTCGAGCGTGAGCGAGAATGATCCGCTGGTGGTGTTCCTCCGAGAACACGGAGGGTTCTTGACGGATGAAGATCTTTCAGACGAACAGCTTCCTGGCTGAAGGCAGGCTCTCAGGGTCCCCCGCCATGCGAGCGATTTTCTGGGCCTGCATGAGGAGCGCACGGGGCGACGCCCTTGACCGTGCCATGTCTGCCGTGGTGCAGTCAGTCGGATGAGTTCTCCACTCACCATCGCGCATGTCGACAGCGAAAAGGGCTGGTCCGGTGGCCAGGTGCAGGTCTTTTTGCTCATGGAAGGTTTGCGTGCTCGTGGCCATCGCAATGTTTTGTTTTGCCCTCCCGGGAGTCGGCAGGAGGCGCGAGCTCGGGATCTTCAACTCGACGTTCGCCCGGTGGCCATGCGTAACGACCTTCATCTTGCGGCTTCGACCAGGATGAAGTACGGGTTTCGTGAATGTGAGGTCGACCTGGTGCATCTGCATACCGGGCGGGCGAACTGGCTCGGTGGGCTGGCTGCGCGATGGGCTGGGTTGCCTGCACTGACCACACGGCGAATGGACCGCTCTGTGGGGCGACATCCTATGAACCGGTTGGTGTATCGAAAGTTTGTACAGCGAGCAGTGGGAATTGCACCGGCTGTCTCAGATCGACTTCGCGAAGGTGGAGTCGACCCGGCCATCGTGAGCACCATCTGGAGCGCGGTGGACCGTTCGGCTCTGCAACCGAGTGCCTCACGCGAAGTCTTGCGTGAATCATTAGGGCTCTCGAATGATTGCAAAGTCTTGCTCGCGGCGGCTCATCTCACACAGCGCAAGGGAATCGATCTTGCCTTGCGAGCCCTGTCGCATTGCCTTGCTGAGCAGCAAAGTGATGCGCCTGAAGTCGTGTTGTGGATTGCAGGCGATGGCCCCGAACGGCCGGCGCTCGAGAAGCTTGCGGTCGAACTCAAACTTGGATCACATGTTCGATTCCTTGGGCGTCGCGAGGATATGTCTGATCTGCTGGCAGTTGCTGATCTGTTGATGATGCCGTCTCGTGCCGAGGGGCTGGGCATCGCGGCCTTGGAGGCAATGGCTGTCGGCTTGCCGGTGCTCGGGTGTCGTGTCGGTGGTCTTGGCGAGGCCGTGGTGGATGAACGCACGGGTGTGTTGGTGCCGCCGGACGATGTTGACGCCCTGGCGAAAGGGCTGATGCGCTTGCTGGAAGACGAACACCTCCGCCATGCGCTGGGTCGGGAGGGGCCCGTGCGCATCGACGAGGGATTTACGGCGACTCAGATGGTGGCTGCGTATGAGTCGCTTTACGCTGAGATCGTGGCAGCAGGCGCCCTTCCAGGGGCCGTGCGGTAGTCCATCTATTTGCCGCGTTGCTTCTCGATGAGCTCGGTGCTTGAGTGAGTCTTGTCGTCACCGGCAATGAGGATGCGCCCGCCATAAGCTTCTACCGTGGCTCGTTCCGGCACGGTGTCCGCAGTCCAATCTGTGCCTTTCACGTGGACGTCGGGGCGGAGGGCTTCGAGCAGGTTTTCCGCCGTGGGCTCGGGAAAGCTAGTCACAGCATGCACGCCTTTGAGAGCTGCAATGATTTCCATGCGCTCTGTCAGTGTGATGTGTGGTCTGCCGGGACCTTTGTTTCGGTGCACTGATTCATCTGTATTCAGTGCGACGACCAAGAGGTCTGCCGCAGAAGAGGCCTCGCGGAGAAGCCGCACATGACCAACGTGGAGGATGTCAAAACATCCGTTTGCCAGTGCAAGTGTGCGCCCGGCCCTCTGACTCGCCAGCTGTTCTCCGAGCTCGCGATAATCGGGAACAACAAGAGCCGTCATGGTGTCTTTTCCTGGGAGGCGGTTCCGGGAGAACGGTCAGGGTTAGTCGGATCGCGTTCGGTTCGGAGAGCTGGAATGTTGCTCGGTGCTGCGAGCAACTCTTCGGCTGCAGAAATGACCCGAGACGGAGAAAGCCGTGTCATGCAGCGGTGATCAATGGGGCACTCTTTCTCGTGACAGGGTGCACAGTCGACGTCTTCGCGTAGGACCCGCTGATGTTCGAGTTGGTAGTCCGTATGTCGATGGTCAGTCGGCCCCATTGTGACAACTGTCGGTGTTCCCAGAGCGACAGCCATATGGCGGGGGCCGGTGTCGTTGCTGAAGATCAATGACGAGAGCGAGATGAGCGACTTGAGCTCTCCGAGGCTCGTCGGTGGGTCGTCGAGCACCACAGCAGGGCGTTTCATATGTGCGGCGACATCCAGCGCCAGGTCGACCTCTGCCGGGGCGGGTGCAAGTACGACAGCGAGGCCAAACTTTTTCGACATGCCATCGCAGGCTGCAGCAAAAGAACTGATCGGGTAGAGCTTGCTGGACCCGAAGTTTGCTCCCGGTGCGCCGACGATGAAGCGTGCGTCGGGATCCACTCCTTGGTCCTTCAGCATGTCTCGCACACGTGCAGTGTCGATTGGCGAAACGGCCAGCTCAACAGGCGGGGTGGCGAACTCCCGGCTTGCCGAGAGGTCGGATACGCCACCCTCGGCGGCATTCGACTCGCTGCTGAGTGCCCGAGCAAGCGCCAGATAGCGCTCGGGCATCGGGATGGGGATACGTTTCCCGTCCCGCATGGGAGGCTTGAGGGGATGAGTGAGAAAGAACCGGCGGAGAGGATCGCGCGAATATCCGATGCGATTGGGAATGCGCGCAAGAAATGGACCAAGAGCGCTGCGCGGTGAATCGGGCAAGAGGACGGCGAGGTCAAAGTCTTTTGTGGCCAGACGCCGAGCGCGCTCACGCACGGCTCCCCATCCGGTTCCTGGATCAGGAAGAAACTCATCAATCGTGGGCAAGCCGGTGAGCAAGCCCTCGAGGAACGGTTTTCCTTCTGCCACGATTTCGGCTGCGGGCCAGTGCTCGCGCAGGACGCGTAGGAGCGGCGTGGCCATGACCACGTCACCCACCCAGTTGGGAAGGCGTACGAGAATGCGACGTGGCCGAACTACGGGGTTCGGCGTGTCCAACGGCTCCGGCGCTGTGGCCGCACGGGCCATCAGAGGAAGTAGTCTTCGCGCTCGGGAGCCGCTTCGATGTCACCGGTGCCTTCGATCACGCTTTCGAGCCACCAGTTCACTTTGTTGTAAAGACAGGTGACCTCTCGGCATTCGTGGCTGGCATCGAACCCATCCAGAAGGCCAGCCAGGCCTTCCGTCGTCTTCTGAGCGGTCGTTTCATCTTTGAAAGCAGCGGCGGAGCTCAGTTTCGCCTTGTCGACCCCACGGTGGGCGGGGCAATTGAACAGCCCGGTTGGCGTGAGAACTTGGCGCAAGGCTTGCATGTGACAAGTCTTGGGTTGCTTGGTGTATTCGCTCCAATCACCCGTTTCGAGCATGCGCAGGTTGGTGCTGACGTAGACGTCAAAGTTGTCATCAGCCAACTCGGAGGCTTTGTCAACTTCTGCACGCACGCGGGCGACCATGGTGGCCAGTTCAGAGTGCGCCCCAGAGGGGTCCATGACTTCTGCACCGTCAGGTGTGCGTTCGAGAAACGGCTTCAAAGAGATGTAGTCAAAGCCGGAGTTCTTGGCGCGCTCGGTTGCCAGCACGATTTCCTGGACGTTTTCGTGCACGGGCACGTCGGAGCGCTCGGCGCCTTCCCAGACAATGATGTACGAGAAGCCGATGCGCGGCAGTGAGTTGGCTGCCTTGATCTTGGGGATCCACTCGCAGATCGCGTCCAGCGTCAACTGCTTGTCGACAGGTTTGTGCATGGCCCGGAAGAGTTCATTGCTGCCGGAATCGAGACTCAGCCGAATCCAGTCGTCACTCTCAAGGTAGGGCGCCACTTCGAGAAGTTTGTCGCCGTGGCTGCCGTTGCTGACGATCGCGATCTTGAGTTTGAGTTCTTTGAGGAACTTGACGAATTCCGTGAAACGCGGATGCACTGTGGGTTCACCGCCGCCAATGAGGATGACTGAGCGCATGCCACGCGCCGCCATCTCTTTCATCGAAGCTTTCAGGTCGTCTTCGTCGTGCTTCCACTTGCTGTTGAGGATGTCCCAGTCGATGCAATGATCACAGCGATAGTTGCAGGCTGTCGTGAGGTCGAGATTGATCGAGATGGGCGCCTGCTCTTGAGGCAATTCGGGGTCAGGCTGTCCATTGGCGCGAGCCTCGCGGACTGCGCGCCGCCAGTTCACGTACGTCTGAACTCCGGGAAGTACCGAGGGCTGGCGAAGCTTGCCGGTGAAGTCGTGGATGGCGTGGCTCATGGTGTGGTCCGAGTCGCGGTCCGCTGAGGGGGCGTCTGATAGTGGTGTCGCACGGTCTCCAGAGCAGCCATGCGTTGCTTGATTCTGGTGTTCTTTGTATCCGAAGCGTGGGGGCGTTCGGAGCGCAATGCCTCCACAAACTCGGCGAGATGGAGCCCCAGGGGGTCTGGGACGTCGACCAAGCGTGCGCCGCTCGCAAAGAAGAAGGCGTAGTCAGTTGTACGGATCAGCCGATGAGCCCAGTGCCCGTTGATGGCAAAGGAGGCTTCGCGCGGTTGTTCGGGGCTCGTACTCAGTTCCACCATGACATCGACGGGATGGCCGCCGGCCAGGTATCGGAAGCCAATCGAGAGTTCGGTCGCATCGCTGTCGTGGGTTGAAAATCGACAGTTTTCGATGTGAACGGCCTCCGAGGGGGCCAGTGCCTGGAGGACACTGAGGGGATGCGAGAGGGCGTCGCCAATCATGTCCACACCCGTGGATGCAGGCGCCATGCGCATCGCAAAGCGAGTGATGGGCTCTTCGCGAACTCCAGGGTGCAGCGCATCAAAGTAGGGCAGAGTTGCAGGCCACTGGGTGTTCTCCATCAGGAGAAGCCCCTGCTCTTTGAAACGGTCGACGAGTTCAATAGTCGTCTTGAGGTCCGTCTCGGTGCCCCACAAGAAAGGCTTCTCGCAGAGAACGTCGAGATTCGCTTCAAGGGCTCGATTCAGCCACATGCCATGAGTGCGCGGCGGCGTCAGAATGGCCACAGCATCGAGGGATTCCTCGCGCAGCATGGCCTCTCCATCGGTCCAGCCTTTGGCTGTGACTCCCGCGATGCGCGTGAGGTCGGCGGCCGCCTGCGCGACGGTTTCCTCGCTGGTGCACGAGAAGCATGGCACTTCTGCACCAGCGGCTCGTAGCCAGCGAGCCACGAAGGGACCGAGCCCTTGACGATGACGCCGTGCACCAAGAATCCCGATGCGAGGTGCGTTCACTGGACATCTCCCGAGGATGATTGCACGCCCAGTGAGTTGGCTCGCGCCGCAAGCTCTGGGGGCAACGTGGCGGCGAAGCATCCGAGTTGCGGTAGATATCCAAGGTAGTCTGCCAGGCGAAGCAAACCGACCTCTGTCTTCATGTCGGGAATCGCGCCCGTCCGGCAAGCTGTGATGGCGTCGCCAAGTTCCATGACATGGATGCGGCCAAACTCTTCCATGGTGCTGCCGTCGCCTGCGCCCTGGTGGGCTTCATCCAGCGAAGCCGCAGCGCCGCAGAAAAAGAGTTTCTCGTCACCGGTGCCGGGGCTGGCAAATGTCTCGTCTCCCAGCACTTCAAAGGCTTCGTCGGGAAGTTCGACTCCGGCTTCCTCGTGGGCCTCGACGGCGGCCCTATGGCATTTGCCCTTGTCGCCCGGCTCGTCATGTTCAGGCTCGACGATTCCTGCGACGAGTTCCATGAGTGTGAGATAGCTGCCCTTGTCCGGGTGGACAAAGGTCTTGCGGTGTCTGAGGTACACCGGAGCACGGGGACTTTCACGGAGGAGAACGTTGACGCGCTGTTCGCCTTCGATTTCATAGAGGACTGCCACGACAGCATCGATGCCCTGGCGGCTGACGAGATCGCAGGGGTAGTCGGCTGAGGAGCTGCCGTCCGCGTACTCATTGCGGAGGAGGAGCCGCTCGAGGGTCAAGAACCCACGGTCGCAGCGGGAAGCCGTCGTACGGTCTTCCACAATGGTGATGGCTTTCAGTTCGCGCATCGGTTGCGGAGTGTACCGGGCCAGGCACCCGAGGCGGAGTCTCTGTCATCTCAAGCTTGCGTGGAGAGCGAATGAAGGGCCTGCTCCCCCCGGCCGTCGCCAGGGAGAGCAGACACGCTTCGGTGAGGTCGGAGCGAGGCGTTGGAACGCCTCCAGGAGAGAGCAGCGAAGAGGCTTCCGGGTGGTTGGAGAAGCATTGCGGGCTCCGATTCAAGCGGTGAGGACCATTCCCCCGGGAATGATCGTTCACTTCTGGCACGAACGATATCGGGCTCGTCGTGACGTCCTCACGATTCGACATGCGCAACTGATCCGGATGCTGGCTCATCGATCTCGTATTTTTTTTGAGAGCCTCTCTGCTGCCTCTTGACCGGCCATCGCGTTCAGGCTGCAGAATCCGGCTTTGAGGGCCGAGCCATGGGGAGAAGGAGGCCCCCCAGGTCCCCTAAACGTGTGTAGAATCGGGCAACTGGCGGGGCCTGCCGCCCCTCCTGTCTGCTTTGTACCTGTTTGTCCGTCCGATACAGGTGCCGGAGCTTTCTCGCGTGTCCACGGCCTCTTCTGAAGTCACTCGTCTGTTCGATCGCGTTCAGCGTGGCGACGAGTCGGCACGTCATGATCTGTGGACGCTCTTGTATGGGGAACTGCGCCGACTCGCTGCCGGGCAGATGATCCGCGAGCGAGGTGCCCATACGCTGGAGCCCACCGCGCTTGTGCATGAAGCTTGGTTGAGGCTTGCGGGTGATGGATCGCTCAGCTGTGAGAACCGAGCCCATTTTTTTGGCATCGCTGCGGAGGCCATGCGCCGGATCCTGGTTGATCACGCACGCAAGAGGGGCACGTTACGGCGCGGCGGCAACTTACAGCGCGTCGAACTCCTCGATGACTTTGATGCTCCCGGCGCGGGAGAAGGTGTGTCTGCAGAAGTTGAAGTCGTCGATGAGGCACTTCGGCGACTCGAGAAAACGGGGCGACACGAGCGCAAATGTCAGATGGTGAAGCTGCGTTTCTTCGCTGGACTGACAAATCAACAGACGGCCGAGTTACTGGGCATGTCGGTTTCCTCTGTAAAGCGAGATTGGGAATTCGCCAAAGCCTGGTTGACACGTGAAATCAATCGATCTGAAGAGCTTCCAGGGAGTGGCGATTGCCATGGACCTTCGAACTGATCAGGACGGCACTGGCCCCGAGCGGGACGATCTTCTGGAGGCCTTGTTCCATGAGGCTCTGGAGCTTGAGGGGGCGAAGCGTGCCGCTTACATCCGGCGTCAGTGTGCCGGAGATCTTAAGTTGGCGGAGGAACTCAGTGCGCTGCTTGCGGCACACCGAAAGGCTTCTCCCGGTCTCGAGCAGCCTGCCTGGGGTGAGCGCGAGCTGGGTCTAGAGGAGAGGCCCGGGGACACTGTGGGGAAGTACCACTTGCTGCGCACGTTGGGCGAAGGTGGTATGGGCACGGTGTATCTCGCGCAACAGTTGCGGCCCTTGCGCAGGGTGGTTGCTCTGAAGCTCATCAAGCCTGGCATGGATACGCGGGAGGTCGTTGCGCGATTTGATGCCGAGCGACAGGCGCTCGCTCAACTGAACCACTCCAACGTTGCCGCGGTTTACGACGCGGGTGTTACTGCGCGAGGTCGGCCGTACTTTGCGATGGAGTACGTGCCGGGCGAGCCCATCACGCGCTACTGCGATGCACGCAAGCTCACGATTCGACAGCGGCTGCGGCTTTTTCGCTCTGTGTGCGATGCGGTGCACCATGCGCACCAGAAAGGGATCGTTCACCGTGATCTCAAACCCAGCAACATCCTGCTGACAGAGGTTGATGGGCAGCCGGTGTCAAAGATCATCGACTTCGGTGTTGCGAAGGCCATGCACGGCGGCTCCGGGCGCGGAGGCCTCGGCACAGTGTGCACGCGCTCAGGGCAGATTGTCGGCACCCCGTCGTACATGAGCCCAGAGCAGGCCGGTGCATTTCCGGCGACTGTCGACTCTCGAACAGATGTCTACTCCCTGGGCGTTTTGCTCAATGAACTCCTGACAGGGTTTTTGCCGTACGACCTCGGTTCTCTGCGTGGCGTGAGTGACGATGTTATTCGTCGTCGGCTGTCAGAGGTGGAGGCCGTACGCCCGGCGCTACGCGTGGCGACGTTTGGTTTGCGTGCGCGCAGGGCGGCTGCTCAGCGCGGTTGTGACCCGAATAGTTTGTGCCGGTTGT
>Ga0315339_1002983_pt1 | contig 12293 bp, 9 predicted proteins | sample ASW17metaG_FD_204514 | JGI IMG/M metagenome (GOLD analysis project Ga0315339, IMG submission 204514) | Ammonia-oxidizing marine archaeal communities from Pacific Ocean, United States - ASW #17 | ecosystem: Environmental > Aquatic > Marine > Oceanic | place: USA: California | collected 2016-12-05
AGTGAACGTTAAGTACCCTGATGCTATAAAGTTGATTGCGCTCTCAACCAGAGACCGGTTGCTGCGCGACCAGCTTAGTATAATTATGAGATGTTTAATTATGAATCGACACAGCTAGACAAATGTCTACATATTCAATAGATCCTATTCAACCATCTCGGCAAGGCTTGCTTGATATTAATCAGCGAGTTGCCGATAGCTTTTTGTAAATTTGGTACTCATAAACTAAGGACGGTTCCAGAGTGTTGTTGGCTAAAACGTAGGAACGGGCCGCTCTTCCAAGACGTTCTCTCAATGGTTTGTCGTTATGTAGAAGAAGAATTGCCTCACGCAACGCCACTGGATCTTCAGGAACGAGTAGCCCATTAGTGCGATGTTCAATGACATCTTTGATGCCGGGCACATCAGTGCCGATTACGGCGCAGCCACAGGCCATAGCTTCAAGTAAAGTTTTTGGATTACCTTCATATTTTGAGCAAATCACATAGATAGCATAGTGATTGTAAAGTTGTGGCATTTGATTTGTTGAAGACTGTCCCTTGAAGGTTACACTAATTTTGGTCAGGTTAGCGAGGGACTGTAATCGATCAAATTCAGGTCCAGTACCCACGATGTCGACATCTATGTTTGTGTTTTGAATTGCATCGAATAGTAACGTCAGCTGTTTTTGATCATGTAGGCGTCCAACAAAAAGTAGTCGAAGTGTCCGATCATTAGTGTATGGATGGAACAGGTTTGTATTAATCCAGTTTGGAACAACGTGGATCTTGTCCGGTGGTACAAAAAATCTTTTTATAATGCGCTTCCTGTCTGTATTTGTTGCCACGTGAATTTGATCGGCGATATTGTATGTAAAATATGAAAAAGCCCACGTAAATAATCTAAAAAACCCCCGCTTCCCCCGCATCCGTGAAAATTCGTAGAAGTCATAGCCGCAACGAGTTAGTAGGGGCTTTCGGACTTGCCACTTTGCAAGAACCGCTACCCACCCTCCCCAAATCTGGTTGGTTTTGAGTAGGTCAGAACCCTTTAGTTCTTTGCGAATGGTTGTAGGTATCAAGAGTGACTGTAGCAATCCTAGTATTTCAAGGGTTGGTTGTCGCATACGCTCATAAATTGGCAATAATTCGATTCCTTTTAATTCGGATTCCCAAGCTCTATCTGAAGCATCTCCATAAGTAACAAAGAGAACTTCAATCCCATAGTCCTCCATTAATCGATGATAAAAGGATGTTTCTCTCTTAAGAATGCCAAGCTCGGCCCAACGCTTTAATGAAACTCCATATGTAAAGAATAAAACAAGTTTCATTTGATTTGGTTAGGTAATCGCATTATTAATAACTCTGTCATATATTTATATTGAATGGAATTAGTACAGGTCAGTGCATTAAGCACTATTGGGCTTGAAGCGTGTTGTTAACATCAAGAATTCGGATTACCAGGTGTAGAATATTTGTGTTCCAAATAGACAAGAATTCTGGAAGTACTATATGTCATCATTCAAAAGTTTTAGATTTTCTTCTTCCGTCACAATCTCAAAGAATTGCTTTAGCTGATTTTGTGTTAGTGCATTTCTCCATTTTGTATTGCAGTTTAGTGGTGGGACTTTTCTCAAGAAATTCTGGACCCGCATTGAATGTGGCAAATGAGCAAACTCTTCAATATTTTGGATAGTAGAAATTGGGTGTTTAACTAGATCTTCATAGTGAATTTGTAAGAAGTGGGTTTTGGGTATTGTTCTAGATTCGTAGCGACATAAATCTAGATAGTACTTCCAGCGGTAGATTCCAAAACCAAAAAGGTTGTAATGCTTGTTCCTAAATGTTTCATACCATGGTTTCGGCATATGCCGAAACCACAAATGTTTTTCATCCCAAGAGTTGAAGAATCCTTGCTGATTCATACGAAAGTAGGATTCACATACAGCTCTACCATCTCGTACTAGGTGAATAAATAGAGCATCAGGAAAGGCTTTTGATAAGTACTGAATCCGTGGATAGTCACCGTAAGTAGCAAAAAACCTACTTTTCCCTTGGGAAGCCATACAAGCAGCTATGATCTTTCGAATTTGTTTGGATTCGATTTCGCTTATGTCTGAGTCAGTTGGCGGATAGCTGAGCGTCGCTTTAACTCCTTTTTTGAAATTAGAAAGATGTCGTTCCCAAAAATTCCATGATTCATATGGGATCGGCAAGATGGATTTTCCTAGGACCTTCGTTTCCCAAGCAACACGATACAACAAAGACCCGAAAGAGGGAAAGTCGTATATGCGATTAAGTGTGCTGACTACTGTTAGATTAGGCAAAAGATTGTTGTACTGAGATAACCAGGCAAGGTCTGGATGAATTCCTAGAATATTTTCCGCCAGGGTAACACCAGACCTAGGGCTACCAAAAATAAAAATCGGTTGTTTCATCTAGCAAGGGTACCTAATGACGGTAAATCTAGCTATTGAATATTGTGAATGGTCGTACATTCAATACCATATTGTTATGAGACCAACTTCGGCGCGTCAAGGAAACTCGGTTTGATCGGTGATAGGAAAGTCAAGCAAATCCTCAATCAATATGTAGCTATCAGGGTACGATCGATCAAAACCAACGCAAAATTGTTGAGTAGACACTTACGAATACTTGTGTAAAGTTTGTGATTAATTGATTACACAATTAGAATTCTTAACGCAATCTGGTCCAACGGAAATATTAGCTAAGCGAAAAGACTGCTTAGGAATTTTCCGCATTCTTGAGCCTATCTTCGCGTTCGAGCCCGACTTTGTGCTGATTGCTTTGTTTCAAGTTGGTGGTGCACCTATTTTGAAGGCGACCGCTAAAGTTACCGGAGTTTGTTGATCGTCTCTAGAATTGCCGCTGCACCTGAAAGTGGTACTACGGATCCTACGGTTAGTGGATAGTCCCGGTAGTTAATCGATTTTTCGCGAGTGATTATTTTACGTAGGAACGCTCCATAAAGCAGTCTACGCAGTTCTTCTTCTGACGGGGAGAGGGATACGAAGAGGCTACGGACTGCTTGCCACGCCCCGTCTTCGTCACCGTTGAGTGCTCGAGTGACGGCGAGTTCGAAGTGCAACCCATGATTCTGAGAGCATAAATCTTCTAAGATTCCGCTTAGCTCTGACAGGGGATTGGCAGTGTCAGGCAAATGTGCGACGGTCTGTCCGTAGACTAGTTCTAGATAGGTTAGATCCTGGGGCTGCAATTTTACGTTCAGTACGATTCTTGGAACCCTGGAGATCCTGTCCGACCGGTGTGCCTTCATACCTGTCATCATGTACACGGTGTCTGGGCCATAGTCCGGCACTTTCCAATCTAGCCGATTCTGCTCTTCAGCAAGAATCTCATTAACATATCCGAAAGCATCTGTTGTTCCATATAGGCCTACTGGTCGAGTATCCGTTGCTACTTCCATCATGTTGCAACCGTCGAAAGGTGGCGTTAAGTGATAATAGAAAATCAATGTGTGCGAGCTTCGACACCCATTATTAATCAAATCCTGATGCGCCCGAGTGGGAAAGGCAAAATTCGCGAAGTGGGCATCAATACGCGAGTTATTCTGGAGGTCATCTTCAGTCCAACATCGCTTGACCTGTGGGCTCACTCGGATTGGATACCGTGTTGGGGCGCCAAATAGTGCACCCACGACCTCGTGGATTTGAGGCTGTAGGGTCTCCGTCAGGAACTGATTAACTGGTCCTATGGCAGCATCACGAATAGAGAGCAGATCCTTATCTTTAAGAGCTCTTAGAGCATCTGCATCACTCCAGTCGAAAGACAGACCGGCGGCGTCAGAGATTGCCTCCCGTAAGTCAGGAACTTGGTTGGTAAGGTTTTGGGGGTAATACTGGAAGTCCTGACTAGGTCCAAAGACGTGTCGAAAATCCATTGCCTTCAACCCTTCTTGAGGGATTCTGTGACCATGATACTTCCCCAAAATGGTGGTGAGAGGACTGTCGAAAGTTTCGGATAGAAACCACATCGGACCAAGATTGGAAGGACTAGACATACCGTCGAATTTCGGAACAGCCTCATCACCTCATAGCGATTGAAGTACTCCGTCTCAAAATAGGGATAACGAATCGATTGGAGTTTCACATCACACAAGGAGAGTAGCCGAGTGACGGTTGTTGGCGTCCAGAGAGCGATGTGTTGATTCGGCTCGTTGAGGCGGAAAAACTCTTGGAAGAGACGAGCCATGGGGCTATCCCAATTTGGAGAGGAGGTCAGCAACAGTCCCCCTGGACGTAGCCAACGTGTTGCTTTCTGCATGATTCCTACTGGGTCTTTGAGATGTTCGATTACATAAGTCAAGTTAATGACATCAAAACTCTCGTCATCGAATTCAGCATCCTCCACTCTGGCAGTCTGCACTGTCGCGCTGAAACGTTCCGTGACGTATCTCGCTGCGCTGGGAGATGCTTCTACCGCGAACAGTTTTTGTTGGCCACTTAGTCCCTCGAAGTAAAGTCCGGGTCCGCAGCCAATGTCCAGTATCCTGCCAGTTTTGGTAAATTGGTTAGTTAACTCAATCTCCACGTGACGATCCTGAATCTTCCTTCGCCGCTCGTCTAGATCTTCGAACATTTCGTGTCGACGCCCCTCAAAGTCTCTGTGATCCATCTCATAAAAATGTTGGTAGTAAGAATCCAGAGCCTGCTCAGAGAGTTGGGGTGTGACATACCGGAAGCCACATTCACACTCTACCGTTTGAGTCTTACCAAGACAGTACAACTGTTTCCGCCTCTGACTACCACAGAGCGCGCATGAGACGTCGTCGTCTGGAGCTGTAAATCCCCACTTGTTGACAAGGTCTCGGCCTGCTGACGACAACCAGTAGTATTCGAACGTATTCACATTGGTGGTCTTTCCGCAAGGTTCGAGTAAGTTTCAGACACCGAGGGAAGGTTCACGATTTGTGACTTGCAGTGCGAGAGTCTTTTATTTATAAGAAATGTCAATTTTGGTACCAAGGTATAATATTTTGGTAACGATTGCCTACCATAAGTGTATCTTTTTTTAGCCAAGACTCAAATGTTGTACTAAATTCACTTTGATCTGTGCCAGATTCTATCGCCACACGAAGCTCTAAGTATTTATACACTAATAATTTTATTTTCTTGAAAGGGAACAATAGTACGTTGTTGTTAACCGAAAACAAAAGGAAGTCGCCGAATCGCATTATTGGCAACTTATATGTTCAATAACTTATACTAGAATAGCAACACAGAGAACTTTCAGCATATTTAGATTACCTTTATTATTATGGCTGGCTCAGCTAGCGTTTAGCGCTCATAAGACATTTTCTATTCAGTAGATCTGCTAGTACATTAAAGTGAATCAAGGAATATCTAATAAGATTTTTGAAAAACTCTTTGATAAGGTGTATGGGCGCCGAATTACAAAGCGAATTAAGGGACTTGAAGAGCTAATTAGAAGTCAAGATCAGAAGGGGCTCGATCTTTACGATGGGTTGGACGACGTTGATCGAGAAAATCTGATTTCTATTAAGAATGATCTAGTTTCACATCTTGTTCGGAAGGCTAGAATTGGTGGGTACAAAAAAACTCGAACAGAAGCTTCATCTAAATTCTCATCTTATACGGAACGGTTGCGGGTTAAAGCCGACTATTTTTGCGGCAAATCGATACTGGAAGTTGGATCCGGAAATTCAGCGGCTCTCGCTGATTGTGGGGCATCAGAGTTGGTCAACGTCGACCCACTGATGAATACGTATCTAAAATTCGTGAATGGGTTCCATAAGCTATTCCCTGATATTGTCTTTATACACTCTGGTGCAGAATCACTACCATTTAGTGATAATAGATTTCAACTAGTAGTATGCGTCAACGCCTTAGATCACTTTAATGATGCACAAGAGTCTGTAATGGAGATGGCGAGAGTTCTGATGATTGGAGGCAAGTTATTGCTAAATGTCGACACTAAAGACCGAAATAATGTTCGTTTAAGAAAAAGAGTTGGACATCCTTATAGCTTTACTCAGTCTAAACTGCAGGATCTTTTTGAGGGTACTGGTATGGAATTAGTGTACGAGAGAACGCTTGAACAAGGCTCTAGCCATACAATGCATTTTGTAAAAATTACCAATCAATAAGCATCGAGTTTAGCTGATCGTTCGGACGATGTGAGTGATAGCACTGTAGGCAGAAACGTTTTAGTTAGGATACCTTAAAATTCAGACAAATTTGAATCGACATATGTTAAGTATGGCCAAATTGTTATTAGTTATTTGTTAGTATTGTTCGAGATAAAGTTCATAGATACACCAGAGCACTATTTATTCACGATCTCATACCTGAGAATCAATATTTTTATTATCGAATAAGACCTAACGAATTAATTTAATTTGAAACATTGTGAAATGAGTAGACTTTGTTTGTGTCAAATGGTCACAATGGAGAAATGAAAAAGCAAGAATCAGTTGCTGCAATCATACAGGCCCGTATGGGATCAAGACGTTTACCAGGTAAGAGCCTTAAGGTTGTTTATCGCGACTATTCATTGCTGGAATTGGTTATTAGTCGAGTAAAGGCTGCGAAGCGAATTGATCAGGTCATTTTAGTTACTAGCATAAATACAGATTGTGACGTGCTGGTCGAGATGGCAAATCAAGCTGGAATCTGTGTGGTACGTGGAAGCGAAACGGACGTTTTGAGTCGGTTTGTTAAAGCCATACATGTGTGTCAGCCGAATGATGTTGTTCGGATTTGTGGTGACAATCCCTTAGTATCACCAGAAGAAATTGACAAACTCGTCGAATACTACCGAGAGTTTGAGTTCGACTACGCATCAAATCATACTCCGGATTCAGGCTTGCCAGATGGACTGGGTGCGGAAATAGTTAGAGCTGGTCTGCTTGTAACTATAGGCGACAAAGTTTCTCAGAGTCACTTCAGGGAACACGTAACAAGTTACATCATCGAAAATCGACAAGAATTTCACACGGGACAACTAGAGGCTGAAGAGACGCTATGGTGTCCCCAAGTTCGGTTAGACATTAATACTTCGAAGGACCTAGAGAATGTTCAGAGATTTATGAAAACACTACCAGAAGCCGACCGGCCATTGTGGAGTTCGCAGGTAGTCGTGGACCATGCGAAGCGCTTAATGTGACTAATGTCTCAAAAAGTCAATTACTAGGGACTCAGGGCTGATCTAAGTAATTGAGCAGCGAATACATGATTACCATGTAGGCATGTAATCAGATTTTTACTTAGGACTTTATATTAGCCTCGATGTGATTTCCTAAACGGGTGGAACTACCAACTCTAGAAAATTCAGATTAATGAAAATACGTTTACTCTACGAGCATCAAGACTCACCCATGGGCGGTCTTAACACATTTTTCAGAAATTTCCACGAGTTTGCTTCAAAAGATTCAAGAGTGGAGCTCGTCAATGATGGCGAGGTTCCTGACGTCGTGCTTACTTCCGGCAGTATGCGATCGCCTAGCGATATTCTTAAGAATCACCAAATTTTGAATGTAGCTTGCGGCCGATCACTTCAGTCGCCGATTGGATGGCTGACAAAAAACAGGTCAGCCAGAGTTGTCTTTCGGGTAGATGGCCTAAAGCAGATCTATACCGGTAAATCAAACGTTAAGGCTGCCGACGACAGGTTGATAAATAATATAAGGAATGCAGATGCCGTAGTTTGTCAAAGCGAGTATTCTCGAATGTGTTTCATCGACAAAGGTGTTTCATTACCAACAAATACTAAGGTAATTTTTAATGGGGCTGACACATTTGGTCACATCGCTGAACCTACACACCTTTCGGATAGTCAAACCTTACGCCTTGTTTCAAGCTCGTGGTCTATGAACGATAACAAAGGATTCTCGACGATAGCTGAGTTTTCTTGTAGCCAACAAGTAGAGATTATTCATGTAGGTCGATGGCCCAAAAATACAGACCCGAAACACGTTAAACTGCTAGGAGAACGACACTATCGAGAGATTCCCAGAATTCTGACGAATTGCCACTATCTTTTGTTCCCATCCAGGAATGAAGCGTGTCCGAATACAGTCGTAGAGGCGTTGAGTGCCGGTGTGCCTGTTATGTACCATCCATCAGGGGGCACGATAGAATTGTGCGCAGGTGACAGTTACGGTATCAGGTTGCCAGAAGAATCGTTACAAAACGAAAATCTCGAGCACTTTATATCAAAAGCGAGAGATAACTATACAGATCTTGCTAACCGACTTGCTAAAGATTTCTCGAAATTTGGATTTCAAGATTGCTATGATAAGTATATTGGCTTTTTTGGATTATGCTGTGATTCTGTTTCGTCAAGTTTGAAATAGGCTAACTAAAACAGGGTCAGGTTGTGAAAAACATATATTGCATTGAATTGAGGAATTGATAGCGAGTAGAGAGAGAAAATGGCGACGACAACAGCGATGTATTTAGGTGACCTTCGTTACTATAATAGCTACAATTATTCTCGACCAACACCGTCAAACGTAGCTTATACCGGTAGCTATTTGAGAAACACAAGTAGTTTCTTGAACTGGGTTGCGTAGTACAGTATCACTGAAATGTGGTCAGCTATAAAAAGTTTTAGTGAACTCTTTAGAACTAGTTAGATAAATGTGCATCACAGCAGTACGAAGTTACAGTTATGCTTAAAAATTCGAATTAACGACCATAAATGGTTATACACATTTTTGGTTTTGATAGCCATAAAAAACGGTGAGAAAAATGTCAACTAGCATATATTTGGGTGATCTTGGATATTACAACGACTACAACTATTCTCAACCGACACCGTTGAACGTTGCTTATATCGGAAGCTATCTTAGAACTCGGGTTCCAGGGCAAACAATAGAGATATTTAAGAATCCAATCGAGCTGTTGGAACGGATCAAAGAGGCCCCGCCATTTCTGATTGGTTTGAGTCATTATCAGTGGAACTCAAACTTGAATCTAAAAGTAATCGAAGAAGCAAAAAGAGCAAACCCTAATATTATTTCAGTTTTGGGTGGCCCACAATTCGATGCTACAAATCAAGGCTGGATTAAAAGTTTCTTTTGTGCGAGACCACAAATCGATTTCCATATAGAGCGTGAAGGAGAGGCAACTTTCTCTGAGTTAGTAGAGAATTTGCTGGATTCAGGTGTTGATGTATACAGACAGGAGGTGAGCAAGTGGCCTGCAACACTATTTTCCTATGACCATGAGTCAGAATCCGTGCTAAGCAATCCTGTTGGGGCATTTGAACGAATGGATCTATCTAATATTCCTTCTCCTTATTTAGATGGATCGATGGATAAATTTTTAGATGATGAATTTCTGGCACCTATAATTGAGACAAATCGTGGCTGTCCATACTCCTGCAGTTTCTGCGCGTGGGGTAGTGCAACGCAGTCGAAAGTTAGGCAGTTCCCCGTTGACGTGGTACTTGACGAAATAAAATATGTTGCTAAACGGAGTAAGAATCCTCAGAAATTACTATATCTTGCTGACGCTAATTTTGGAATATTAAAAAGGGATGAAGAGATAGCAACTGCAATTGCTGATAGTGCCTTCAATCAAGAATTTCCAAATCAAACTTATGTCTACTTTGCTAAGAACACGAACGATAGAGTAGTCAAGGTGGCGGAATTAATGAAGACTGTGACGTCAATGTCAATGTCGAAACAGTCGGTAAATGACAACGTTCTTGCAAATATTAATCGAAAAAATATTCCGTATGAACAATACGATAAACTAGCATTGGAGTGCGAGAAACGCGGGATTACAACTTTCAGTGAGCTAATTTATGGCCTGCCGGGTGAGACTTATGATAGCTTTGTGAAAGGGGTCATTCGAACAGTACGTCAAAAAGCGAAAGTCGCAATTTATCCCATGCTCTTGATAGAGGGAGCTGAAAATCATACGCAGGAACACCGAGACGAATTCGGCATAAAGACTAAATATCGAGTTCTCCCGCGTTATATAAGTACAATGCCCGGATTACGAACGTTGGAGTACGAAGAAGTCGCAGTTGAGAACGATGCTTTGCCATTTGAAGACTGGTTAAGAATTCGGGAATTTCATTTCTTGATTATTCTTTTAGCATCTGAAGTTTTTAGTGATCTAAAGATGGAGTTGGAAGCTAATGAACTTGATTATGCTACCCTCGCGACCAGAATCTTAGACGATAAGCCCGCATGGCCTGAATCATGGTCTAAATTTGTTGATAGTTTTCGTAGCTCGACAGTTGACGAACTTATGGATAGAAATCAACTTAGGGTTGAGTTCGAATTAAATGAAATGGAAGACATCGAACTAAAGTACCCTGCTCAGAACTACTATTATTACGCCATGTTGGTCTGCAACAGCAAAACTATAAATGAACTTCAGAGTTACCTTATTGCTGGTGTCCAGCGTTTCTTTCCGGAAGTAACACGCCAGATGTCGGACAATATTTCGACGGCGATTTCTCTGTGCTTCGACCGGATCATTTTCTATGAAGATTTCAAACCCAAAAAGAGAATAAACTACAATTATGACCTGGAAGCATGGGTTGGTGATCCGAAGAGGACCAGTTTAGCTAAATATTCTTTCAAACAGGAGCAGGAATTTGAATTTTTGGCTGATGAGACTCTTCGACCTCGTATAGATGAGTTGATGTCGAAGGGGCTTTCTCTCGTGGACGCAGTTTATAAACTAAGAAATGGTTACATTGGTTACAGAGGTGACATCGTATTTTCCTATGAGAGGAAGAAATTAGATTTACAGGCTAGTTTCTGACCATGCGCGGACTCAAAGCCCTATCATAGGAATGATTGCTGTTACTAACAGAAAGAGACCTTGTGGGCTCGAGCGTTGCGAGTTTTTGACAACCTATTTCCAGATCAATTTATTTGAAGAGCTGTGCTGGAACTCATCAAACAGGTTGTTCGAATTCAATATATCGAGAGCCTCAGCAGCTTGTGTAACAATCTTGTAGGTTAGGCAATTATTGAGACCCCAATTAGGAAATCGAGACTAACAAAAGACTTAATTTGTAGATAAACTAATGTATTAAATTTGCAGAGAAACATATCACTTGTTAAAGCAAGGTATTTAGATCAGGTTATTAGACTGAATGTCATGAAAAGAACTTCGATTGCGATAATTGGTCACATGCCAGCCGACAAGAATTTTCTTGGCATGAGTGGTGATTCCACTACGGATAGTCCCTTGGTCCAGTCATACAATTACACCCGTGTTGTTACTCCGGATCTTTATTTGGCCGACCATGTTGCTTATCTAAAGCGTGAGCTCGAAATACCCAAGAAAGATACTTTCAGTGTGTGGGAGATGTCTATGTGCGCAGTATTGTTGCTTGCCACACATCTTCGCAATCACGGGTTTGACGTAGTTACCGCAAACTATATTGATAGTGACAATGCAGTCGATACTTTTGATCGACTAAAGGTTTTTGATCCAGACATTGTTGTTTTAGCGACAACCTTCATTCTTACCCGAAAGCATATGGCTACATTTGCTAAACGTGTTCGTGATGAACTACCGGATTCATGGATTGTAGCTGGTGGCCATCATATCCATACCACGTTAATTTATATGGATGAAGAGGAACAAAAACGATATCTTTCTCAAACGAAGGTTGATGGTTTTGTCAATGATAGTCAAGGTGAGGCTGCTCTACTGTCTATCTGTAAAGAGTTCCCAAATATTAAAAAATTAAAAGCTGTTCCTAACTTAGTTTGGCGGGATCCCATGGGGGACATCCACGTAAATCAGCGTATACCAGAAACTAATGATATAAATTCAACGGTTATAAACCTTAGCAGTATTGAAGAAGGCTCTGTTATCCATATTCGTACAGCACGTAGCTGTAGTTTCAAGTGTGCGTTTTGCTCGTATCCAACGATTGCAGGCTCACTTGCTTTGATGGATTTAGATAATGTTATCGCTATGCTTCATCAAGCCCAAGACGTAGGTGTGAAAGCCATGTTTTTTGTTGATGATACATTTAATTATCCAGACGATCGGTTCGAACAGCTCATCAATAGGATGCTCGACGAGAATATTCACATAACCTGGTATTCTTTTCTTCGTTGTCAATATGTAAATGAGCGGCTCGTCGAGAAACTTGCCAAGACAGGGTGTGCTGGTGTATTTCTCGGTGTAGAAAGTGGGTCCGATTTAATTCTGAAGAACATGAAAAAGGGTGCTGTCACTAGGTTCTATAGAGATGGAATTAGGTGGCTCAAGCAAAATGGGATATTAACCGTGGGGTCTTTTATTGTAGGATTTCCCGGAGAAACTACTG
>Ga0315339_1002984_pt1 | contig 12291 bp, 8 predicted proteins | sample ASW17metaG_FD_204514 | JGI IMG/M metagenome (GOLD analysis project Ga0315339, IMG submission 204514) | Ammonia-oxidizing marine archaeal communities from Pacific Ocean, United States - ASW #17 | ecosystem: Environmental > Aquatic > Marine > Oceanic | place: USA: California | collected 2016-12-05
CAATACTCATATTGTCGCCCGAATCCGGCCCCAAGGCCTGCGCGCTTGACATCTGAAAATCTGCAGGTAACAGCGATTCTTCGTCCAAGTCGTGCACGGCTTCAAGGAGTTCAGAGTCAAATAGGCCGCGCACAACCAATGTCTGGCCAAAAACCTTGACGCTCGCCCGCCCGATTGAGTCCGGGGTAATACCCAATGATCGCGCCATCTGTATCGAAAGCAGACAGGTCGCCTCGTCTGATTCAGAGAAAAAGCTCCCGGCGACTATTGTTCTGTGCAAGCCTGTAACCTGCTTCTCCTCTGGCATCAAGCCCAACATCCCCGTAGCCCTGACCACCGACGTATCGCCGATCACCTCTATATATTTCTTCTGTTCGTCATCGAAGGCGATATACCAGTTCCTTGGCACAACAACACCCTTGCTTGCAAAATGCGAGCGGGCATAATCTAGCGTTGGCCGATTCAGTATATTCCAACTTCGATCTCGGATCAGGACGCCCTCGTAAGTGCCCTCATGATCCATTGCAAAAGCCATAAAGCGGACTTGGGAATTAAACGAGGTGAATGAAAGTACGGTGAAGGTCAGCAGGACCAGCGTCAAAAGCGTAAGTCCAGTACGCGTCTTGCGACGGCGCATATTGGATATGCCCAACATGAAAGCAGCATAACTCGCGCTCGCGCGGTTGATGTCGGTCTCGTGCACGTGCGCTTCTTTTGCTTGGTGGATCTTGATGAAACGATTAAAGCGAGATACGATCATCATCAACACGAACACCGCCATGACCATGATCGCAAAAGCCAGCAGAATCACGAGCGGATGGGCGATGGCAAAAGCTGGGTGGATCTGGGAAATAACCATCCAAACCAGGAAGAGCAACCCGCCAAAACCCGCCAGTTGCAAACGAATATCGGAGGCGGCAAATAGCAGTCTTTCACCAAGGAAGGCGGTAGGAATAACTAAGGCGAGAAAAAAGACAATCCCACCGATAACATCGTTGAGCGTTTCGAGCACTTCTGGGTACGCCCGCGAAGTTACCCCCAACCCCGCGCGGACCTTCTCGACATAACGCTCCCAATCCCTGTTCAATTCTGCTTGTTTGGCCTCCTCGATAAGTATTTTACCCTGCTGGTGCAAGCGGCTCAAGCGCTGGTTTTCGATAGCGTGTAAACGCATAGTGCGCAAGCGGGCATCATTTAGTTTCCACATGTCCTCGAGCGCAAGCATCCCCGTTCGGACCAGCGAATCCCTACTCAGCACATAGCCTTTTCCCCGGGCTTTCTCCTCGGTTTCCCCTCCTTCGCTATTAAGTAAGAGCAAGCGATTGTCTATGACCATCTTAATGCCCTCATCCTCCACAGCGTCTTGTGGTCCGAAGACAACGCCCACCGCTTCTCCATCGTCGAAACCACGGGCTAAACCAAATTGCCTGGGTGTTATGCCGGTACGATCAAGAATTGATATTCCCTTGAAGGATCGCAGGAAGCGTGGGTCGATTAGGCTATAGAAAGGCCGCGAGATACTGGGGAAAACAACAATCGTTTTCTCGTTGGTATTCCAGCGGATACGACTTTCCAACATCCAACCGCCGACGGTTTTACCACTAAACTTCTGGGAGCGTTCCGACAAATCGGGCGCGTAATTAATATCACCCGTTTCGGAGTCAATTAAATATGCCGAAACGGGATAACCGCCAGTCAACAGGCCGTGTATATTCGCGTTACCCCTATCGTCGGTGAGATGATACTGCGCCCCACGCACCCCTTTGTGCGATTTATACCAGGGATCTACAACGACAAGAGCATTGGCGATAGGCCGATCAGGCACCTGACTCCGCCGTGGAAAGGCGCGCACCTTGACCCGCAACGACCGCAGGCGATCCTTCAACACCGGAGCAAAATCTTCTAGGCCTGTGAATAAATCTACATCGTTAACCGCCCGGGCGATCAACCGGTTTAGCAATTGGCTTTGCCGTTCGAGATTGCCCCAATTCATTCGATCCGGGGTGTCGAGCGGCGTATCGACCACGTAGCGAGCATCATTGACCGTGACAAAAGAGAGCGAGACGATACCGGCTGCCATTGCGTGTTGCCCGCTGACGGACACCCCACCAGGCACAAAGGTCGACCAGTCCATGCCGCGAATCGGGCTGATTCCGTTGACCAATGCCCTTGCCGGATCACGCCCCAATAGCGTTGCTTCCTGCTCGGCATATGCGGTAAAACGCCGACCAAATGGCACAAAGAAACGTTTTAGGTCATAACTCAAGGTATTGTTCCAAATACCCATTTCATCGGTTTGCGTCGTCAGATCGAGGCTAATAAATAGCTTCGGTTTCAAAGGGAAGTCCATCTGCCGAGCGTAGTGCGGGTGAATGCGGGCATGGCGGTCGATAAAATTGACCATGCCCTGGTGCGCCTGAAAATGGGCTCCCGTAGCTACGAGCAGCACCGTCCTTTTGGGTGGTTGGTCTACAAGGCTGCGGGCAAGTGACAATAACGCAGCGATACCGCTCGCCGTTTCGGCAGAAGGCGCCAATGCGGGCACGACAGAAATACCGTCGTAATAGCTCTCTACAATAATCGTTTCATTGGCCAGTTTTGCATCACTACCTGGGATCACACCCCAAATATTCCACGCCGTTTGTCGCTGCCAGTCCATTCTCCCCGTGAGTGTTGTCTGCAAAGGGCCTTGTAGCAGGCGTTCTTTAAGCTGCAAACCCGCGAACCTTTCGATCCAGTATCTTGGTATGTCCAACGGGGCGGTCGAATACTTTGCCTCGCCCTGAGCACCGGTAGTCTCTTCCGGCTCGATGAAAACGATAGCTTTCGCCCCCATCGAAGCGGCATGCAGCCACCGGCCCCAACTGTTGAATTCCATCAATACCAATCGGCCCTTGAGCTCTTGGCCTTTGTAGTTCGCCCATTCCCCTGCCCCGCCATAGATCAACTCACCCAGATATCCTCCAGGAGGCAATGTGGGCGTTCGCACGAGGTTCGGCCACATGCCATAAAGAGTGAAACGCTCTCCACTTTCTGTTAGAGTTAGTTCGCCCCCCTTATCCATCGGTACGGTAATCTCAAAGGGTTCGCGAGTTACATCGGCTACCCCTATTGCCCGCAATTCGGCTTCGACAAAGTCTGCTGCCACCTCAGCCCCGGGATAACCGCTAATCCTCGATCCAAGGGAGGATAAAAAACGCACGGTTTCACTCAGGTCTTCCCCCTTTGCCGTGGAAGAATCCACGGACAGAATCAGGAGCGCAAGAGGTATAATAGCGAGTCTGTTCATAAGTTGAAGATACTGTTTCCGACCTTACCCGTGAAATAATCTACAATCAACCAAAATCCATTACAGGAAACTTGCCCGCATATCAAACCGAGAAAAAAAGCCTGACTGCGGTGATAAAGAGCTACTCCGCCAAATCGCAAGATCAACTTTTTTAAACACCAAGCCAAAAAGACGCTGAACCATACCGAATTAAGCATGCCATTTGCACCGATGGGAAAACCGATCGGATGCACCGGCCACCACACAAATCGCTGGCGAGCCCACATCATGGCCACCATCAATAACCCTCCACCAGTAAAAAAACCTAGCCCCGGCCAATAAACACCCGCCGGTTCGATGTTGCGCAGCGCATTATTATAGGCGACTTCGGGTCCCCCTTTAAAAAACCAACTATTTAAGTTAACCCCGCCATGCTTATACGCCATGTGAAAAATCATCCAAAACGAACCCAAGGCCCCGATAAAAAGGGCGAGAAGGATGGCTGCAAACACCTGTCGCCGCAATCTAGGTTCCATCTCCTGTATCAACCTGAGTCCATTCATACACGTCGCCATTACAAATACCCGCACGTCCGCCGCCCAAATATATGCCAGGGAAAGATTCCAAACGCCGGCCTGTCCTACAATATTAGTCCCCAAACCCATGATGACGAGGTCGGGTGCTATCATCGGCGAACGAACAGCCGCGAGCCCCGCTTCGGCGACGATACGCGTTATTCCTAGGAAAATCAGCAAAGCCAAAAGCACAAAAACCACAGCGACCCATCCTGGGGTTCCCATTAACCACAACCAGGCCGCCATTATCGTTACCCCGCCCACCAGTAATCCTACCGCCCATCTGTAGGACAATATTTCGTCGCTGTCATCCACATCTGGAGATATTCCGAACGTCTTTTTAAAAACGTCGGCGAAATGGGAACGCCCCACCCATAGACCGAGCAATACCATCGCGATTAGGGCACCGCATCCCTGGTAGGCCATTAGCGGAAAACCCGCCACGCCATATACGATCTTCTGCTCGGGTTTCAAGCCAGCAATTAAGAACAATTCCTTTTCAAACTTGGATAATAAGTGAAAGAGCCATATGCCCGCGGCTATATTTGCATTGATAAAATAGGAGAAGCCGACCATGGCAAAACTCACCGAAAGCTGCAGAGTCTGTTTGCCAAATAGCGTAGCCCACCAATTTAGTGAAATTGCAGGGAACATTGCGTCATATCGGTGTAATGCCTGTAGACTACCGAAGAACATCGGCAGACTAAAACCCGCCCACATCGCACCCTGCTTAAAAAAATCGTTCATCTTAGCGCCCCCTTCCCCTCTGACCATCGTCAAAGCGACCTGAGTCAGGGGAAAGGGCAAGCGCTCTCGCTCGATCCACTGCCGGCGCACGATGACCGATATGGCGACCATCGTCCCGTACAAAGCCAATAAAAAGACCGCCCACCACGCCAGAGGTTCTGCCCAAGCTCCATAGGGTATTTCCTCGCCTGGAGATAGCCCTTCATAAAAAGTCTTACCATCTACTCCGTCATCGACAAGCACTTGGTGACTGGAGAAATGCGGAAAAAGGATCTCGCGCCACTTGTTCTGCGGCGAGGCATAATAAAATACCGCCGTAATCATCGGCAGGATTTGCTCACTCAACCCCATAGTGCAAAGGGCTGAGACGATCAGCAACATGACATAGACCAGGATTAATTCGGCCCGGTTAAGCACCATGGTCCGGCCGACTAATATCAATCCGAAGTTGATCAGCGATGAAAACAATATAAAGGTTGCAAATATAAAGCCTGGTGCGAAAAGATCCGCCCTTTCTACCCATCCGTAATAATAGCCATAGGCCAACAAACTCCCCAAAGCCCAGCATAAAGCCATTGGGGTTGTTGAAGTCATTTTGAATAGGACATTGATAAAGCCTATAAGCAGCAAAAATAAAAAAATGGCACCGGGCGTACTAAAATCCAGGGCCATATATGAACCGCGAATGATCATATTGCCATAGGGCGCGGCTATTGCGAGAAAAAAACTGAGAAACCCACCCACCCAAAAAACGCGCATCGTCAGTTGTTGACGGCCAGGTTGCGCAAGGACGGCTTGACTGCGGCCGGCCAAGTGGCCTTTATACCCAACGGGTAAAGATCTGTTCAAGACGATCTCCTTTGGCAGTTACCACGTTGAAATTAAGAGACTTAGCCGCACATAGCAAAGCGACTTGACAGCGAACACCTTCTTTCACTTTTTTCCCACTATGCCAACTCAATTTATCGATATAGCCAGATCTCTTTGCCGTGTGCCCACCGCGCCCTTTCACGAGCATTTTGCCCTGGACCATGTGCGTTCTTTTTGCGCGAAAAGGCCGAAAGTAAAATTGAGCTCCGACCCTCACGGAAATCTGTTTTTGCTCTACGACGGAGGTAGTCAAAAACAGGGCGACCTGCTAGTGATGACCGCCCACCTAGACCATCCTGGTCTAATATGGCAGGAGACGCTCGCTCCAGGCCGATCGCTATTCCAGATATTGGGTGGGGTCGATCTATCCCAGGCGTTAAAATCCGATGTTAAGATTTACGATCTGCATCGTCCGGCGACTCAACGCGGTTGGCGGGGAAAAATAATCGACACTACGCCAGTAAAGGGAGCCCGTTACCCCCTGCTCGAAATAGAATCAACGAGCAATTGCAGTGGGGGTCCTGGGACTTTCGCCATGTGGGATGTCCCCCCCTTTATATTACGAGGTAACCGCCTAAGCGGTAGAGCCCTCGACGATTTGGCGGGTGCAAGCGTTGGTCTTAGCGTACTGGATCAATTGCACCAACAGCGTTCATCGGCCCGCGCCAGCCTCTTGTTGACTCGGGCTGAAGAAGTAGGGTTTGTCGGTATGCTCGCCGCCATAGAAAACAAGTTTACCCGCCGTCAAGCCTTCTATATCAATATCGAATGCTCCTCCGTCAAAGCAGGTGCAACACAAGGCGCCGGCCCCATCGTCCGGGTCGGCGATCGGATATGGATATTTGACCCGCAAATCAGTGGAGGACTCACTGCTCTTGCCGACGATCTCAGAGAAGCAGATGCAAGCTTCAACTATCAGCGAAAGTTGATGGACAGCGGGGCATGCGAAGCGACAGCCCTCATGCAAGCAGGCTACCGTACCGGTGCCGTCGCCCTCCCTTTGGGCAATTACCACAACGCTAGGCCAGGTAAAAAGCTGGCAGCAGAAAATATCGATCTGCGCGATGCACAAAGATTAGTACAACTGCTGACCCACCTTGCCCAACAGGGCATCGGTCCTGCCACAGAACAATCCGCATCTAAGTTGGATGCGATGCTCACAAGCGGTTTGGAGAAGTATCGTACTAAATTAGATCACCCCTAAAAGAGCACTACCGTGATAAACCCCACCGACCTCGGCCGGTTCTTAGGCGAATTGGGAAACGGACTATATCGACATCGTGCTCTTGCACTGTATGATGAGCGAGGAATGGCCAGGGGAAATGCGAGGCCCGATGGATGTTCTATCCAAGTATAAGGAACAGGGGAAAATGCGCGCGGTAGGTGTTTCCAATCACGATTTTGGCGCCTTTTGCACCGCCGCCGAGTGCGATTGGGTCGATGTCGTTTTAGCTATGATTAATTATGCCGGGCACGCTATGGACAACACCCCAGACAAGGTAGCTCCCGTCATCGAGAAAATAGCCCAGGTAGGCCAAGGGTGTCTACGGTATGAAGGTGTGGGGTGGGGGGGACGGGTCGCGGGTTACCACTGGACCCCGGCCGGGCCATTCGCTACTGCATGGGGGTTATACGGGGGTCCATGCCATTCATTGTGATGGGTATGACGAACGAAGCCCAGATCAATGAAACCCTGGGCTTCGTCGCGGAGCTTGAGATGGTATAACTGTCATTGATCAGATTATCGTCCAGCCTCCGTCGACGACGAGCGTATGGCCGGTAATCATCGAAGCCGCTTCGGAGGCCAAAAAGATGACTGGAGCTGACATCTCCTCTGGTTCGGCTAAAGCACCGCGCAATAGATTCTTTGTTTTCACCGCATCAGAAAAAGCGGCACTTGCCTCCATCGCCGCTTCGGCCAAGGGAGACCGGGTCACCGTCGGAGCCACAGCATTGACCCGAATTTTGTATTCCGCCCACTCGGCGGCCATGGTCTTGGTCAGATTGTTAACCCCGCCTTTTGCCCCAGAATATGGCCCTCTTTCCGGCGCACCGACAACTCCGGCTTGAGAGGAAATATTTACAATATTACCGCCATCTCCTTGGGCAATCATCTGTCGGGCGGCAATTTGGCTGCAAAAAAATACATTCTTCAAATTGGCGTCGAGGATTAGATCATATAATTCCTCATCGCAATCCAGAATCTTGCCAATTTTGTTGTAGCCGGCATTGTTAACGAGCACATCTATCCGTCCATAGTGAGCGATCACCACATCCATAAAAGCCTGAATAGACCCCACGTCGGTTACGTCTAATGGATGATAAAAACACTCCCCTCCCCCCGCTTCTATTTCAGCAGCCAAGGTTTCCAATTCGCCCGTGGTGCGACTGCCCACAGCGACTTTGGCACCTGATTGAAAACACTCCAAAGCCATCGTCCGACCAAGGCCCCGACCAGCCCCGGTGACTATGACAACTTTTTCATCCAATGCAAAACGAGCTAAAGGTGGCATCTTCTCTCCCTGTTAATAATCCGCGTCGGGCGGCCCGTGCAAAGCGCCGGCCGGAAAGACCGACACCTTCGCGCCTGCTCCATGGTGTTTTTGTAATTCAAGCAAGACCTCTGCCCAAGTTTTACAGAATATCACCCTTTCACCAAATAATGAAATCGCGTCCCACTTATTTACTCCGGGGGAAAAAAGCAATGTTCGCCGTACTGGTGGGTTGGCTTTCCCCCGCAGCGCGGTTCCTGGCCCCAATACCGAATGCCAACCCAAACCCTCCGGGCTGGCCGAGCATAAAACGGTCGTAGAATTTTCATTAAAGGGGGTTTTCTTAGTTCCCCCCAAAGCCGTCATCGCCAATCCTGCTTGGCAAAGCTCGGTATCCTTGGGGAAGGCATTGAAAATACCAATATCAAAAGCGTCCGGCGTTTCAGTCGCATATAGGTTACGCGCTAAATCGCACCCATAGTCGAAAGCGGCGTCGGTGTCCCCCGCAACTAAGGCCATAATATCTAAACGCTCATTGAGCAACGGATTGACGATATAATCGACTCCGGCCATCTTCGCCACTTCGGATAGGTGGTCTCGGAACCCCTCGTGTATATGCCGGTGGTTGAGCATTATCGTCTGTTGCCCACAGGCTCCAGGGATAAGCAATTTGGCCCCACCACCGAACATCCCGCCCCGTGGCGTAATCATCCCCATCGCGATACGAACTTCACAAGAAGTCAAATCTCGATTAACCCATATCGGCACCCCGCGGCTAGAATAGCCGATAAATTCTAAATTCTCATAGGCATTGTGGTTGAGCACCTGCATATTTTCGACGATATCCAGCCCAACCTTTTTGATCAGATCGTCACGCGTCAACGGTCGGTGGGCCGCCAGGGCACAAATTATTTTCACGTTGTCACGGGCTATGCCGGCTGCTTCCAACTCCTCGATGACGTAGGGCAACAGGCGAAACGACGGAGTCGGCCGAGACAGGTCGTCGATCAGAATCGCCGCAGAGGATTTGCCCTTGGCAAATTCTCTCAGAGCAGGTGCTGCAATCGATGCTCGTATTGCCTTGCGAATACCTTCGTTACCGATATCTTCGCCCCCCTGCATATGGTGGACAGATATCTCCCATTCCTCTGGGAACTCAAACTTAAAAGAGGTATCGCAGTACCATACTCCCCAGGGAACAAAGACTTCTTGCATGTAGCCTCCTTAAGTCAAGCCCATTGCACGCAAGTTGCGCAGGCTCAGCCCCAAACAATCGAATGGATCCGTCTGACAAGTATCTTGCTCAATCAAATACCACTCGACTCCCGCTTTTTTACAGGCGGCAATTATAGGCTCCCATTCCAGATTGCCCTCACCAACCTCAGCGTACAATTGCTTGGATCCATCCATGGCCATGTCTTTCAAATGCACGATATGCATTCGCTCTCTTAGCCTCTCCAACCAGGTGACGGGGTTTCCGCCGCCGTGTTGTATCCAATAGGTATCGACCTCAAAAGAAAAAACGTCGGGATCGCTTTCCTCACAGAGAATCTCTAACCCTGTCCGCCCATCAAAGAGTTCAAGTTCAAAACTGTGGTTGTGATAACTGAAGGTCAATCCAGCGTCGACCAGGGGTCTGGCGGCCACTGAAGATTCGGCGGCAAAACGAGAAAAACCCTCGCGGTTGCGGTATTCCTGCGGCAAACCTCCGATGGCCACGTGACGGCACCCCCACGTATGGTGTTCATCGATAACGGCTTGTACCTCTTCGCAAATACGCTGGTAGCTCGTATGCGTCGCGACGATCTTCAACCCTTCATCTTTGCCTATAGCCGCCAGCTCAGCAGGCTCAATAGGGCCAAGAGCCGAGGCTTGTACCGCCTCATAGCCGAGGCCGCGAACCTTGACAAAAGTTTGCCGTATATCGTCGGGTGTCTTAGTGAAGTCTCGCAGGGTATATAATTGTGCGCCAATAGCTGATGCGGGCATATTTTCACCTCTCTTTATGGTTTGCTCCGCGCAATATAGAGGCCCTGCCCCACGCCGTCAACCGAATCGCCGCGCTCATTTCCTCCAGCCCTTTTCAACGCGCTTTTTTATTCCCTGCGAACCCCCGAAGAAAGAGGCCCGCGAGCAAGGTCCCAACTGCCGCCATAACGGCCATCACCCCGACGGCTATCCTCGGTCCCCAGACTTCTGCCATCGCCCCACTCTGCAAACGCCCGAAAGGGCCGAGGCCGATGGCGACAACCAGCCCGCTCATTGCCCTGCTCCTCATCTCGTCCGATGACTCTACAAGAATGATACTGCTCTGCATTATACCAAAACCAGCCTGGCCCAAACCGGAACAGAACAACATCAATAACGAAAGCCCATAGGTTCCGCTTAACGCAAAAAAAACGACCCCTATAGACGATATCAATGACCCTAAAATAAAGAGCCATTCGTTGCTTAATTTTCTTCGCCCTACATGAATAACACCAAGACCAATAAAAGCGCCGATTCCATTTGCCGCCCCCAACCATCCCATCCCTTCAGGTCCTTGCCCGAAAATATCACGAGCGAACACAGGCAGCAAATTCATATAGGGAAATGCCCATACGTTCATAAAAATAGTAATGAGAAAGACACCTAATATTGGCACCGATTGCCGAATATAGATCCACCCCTGCTTCACTTCGGTCCATGTCGCACGAATGCCGAGACTCTTGGTCGGCGCTTTCGAATCGGTTTTTAAACCCGATAGAGATAGCAACGATAAAAGGCCTAATCCGACTAGGATAAGTAAGGCTCCTAGGTTTCCATAAACCGCCATAATAAACCCTGCGGCCAAGGGTCCGGAAATCCTGGTAAATCCCTGAATGAAATTTTCAAGCACCATCGCATCTACCGTATGCACCTTACCGACCAAATCGGGAATCATGCTTCGGCGCGTTGGCCAATCCAACGCCCAGATGGATCCCATTGCCAAGGCCACTACTGATAAATGCCAAAATTTTAGATTGTCAGACCACAGCAGCAACGCCAGGGACACAGCGACGGCAACACTCGCCGCTTGTAGGGTCAAAACTAAATGACGACGCTTAAACCGGTCGGTAATTGCCGAGCCGAGTAAGCCGATAAGCAATAGGGGGATTGAACGATAAAAACCGATGACCTGAACCCACCACGGGGAATCGGTCAATTCTAAGGCCAACCATCCCAACACCATCATCTCCATCCACATCGCTTGCCACCAAAGCCCATTAGCCAACCACAGGCGCACAAAATCCCCATTGCTCAATGGAGCCAAGACGTCCCAAGTGCCAGGTATCAACCCTTTGCGCATACCACTCTTGCCGGGTGAATCTGTAAAGCTATATTACTGGCGATACCATATTAGCCAGGAGGATTTATGACGGCTGCAGACAGGCTTAGTGAACTAAATTTACAACTTCCCACACCACCACAGCCCGCAGGTGCCTATACAGGGGCCGTGAAGAGTGGCGGGTTAATATTCGTCTCGGGCCAACTGCCAATCGCCGATGGGAAATTACAGTATGCCGGTACACTCGGCGAGGATCTTGATTTGGAGGCGGGTTATGCGGCTGCCCAGCTTTGTGCATTAAATGCCCTGAGCGTCCTCAATGCCCAAACGGAAAACCTAGACCATGTCACCATCGTCCGCTTGGGCGGGTATGTGGCGTCGGCATCCAATTTTTTTGAACAGGCGAAGGTGATCAATGGCGCATCAGACCTCATGGCTGAGGTTCTAGGGAACAGAGGGATACACGCCCGTTTAGCGGTCGGTGCCCCCAGTTTGCCCTTGGGTGCTGCTGTTGAATTGGAGGTTATCGCCGCTATGAGCTAGGAAGCGTCACGGTCCTCTGGGCGAGGTGATTCGCCGATACTCGGCCCCTCGGGTTCGGAAGGAGGGGGAGTATTGCCATTTGAGCTAGAGCCCAACTCACCGTGAGCCTCTGCTGGAGCAGAGTCTGTACTCTTTAGGTTCGCTGTATCCATCGCCTTCCCCACACTATCTTCAGACTCACCTTTCAGCCTCGGAGGCAGTTCCACTCCATGGTCAGTGAGAATTTTTCGCAACTCGTCACCATCCATAACTTCCTTTTCAAAAAGGATCTCGACTATGCTCCCAAGGGCTTCGCGGTGTTCTGCCAACAATTCCTTAGCCCGTTCGTATCCAGCACCGATAATCCCCTTCACTTCTTCGTCAATTAATCGCGCGGTATCATCGCTATATGGCCGATCCCCTCCCCCCATGCCCAAGAATTGTTGTGAGCGTTCCTCCCGATGAGCAACCATGCCCACTTTTTTGCTCATGCCGAATTCCTTGACCATG
>Ga0315339_1002985_pt1 | contig 12285 bp, 11 predicted proteins | sample ASW17metaG_FD_204514 | JGI IMG/M metagenome (GOLD analysis project Ga0315339, IMG submission 204514) | Ammonia-oxidizing marine archaeal communities from Pacific Ocean, United States - ASW #17 | ecosystem: Environmental > Aquatic > Marine > Oceanic | place: USA: California | collected 2016-12-05
GGAACTAACCGGGCAGATCGCCTCCGTTGTCGCGGTCTGCGATCTCGACGACGAGCGCTTGGCCGCCGCCTGCCAAATCTGGCCGCAAGCCCGCTCGGCCAAGGACTACCACGAGATGCTCTCGCCTAGCGACCTCGACTTGGTCATCGTCGCCACCATGCCCAATACGCATGAGGCGATGTCGCTCGCCAGCCTTGAGGCCGGAGCCAACGTGCTCTGCGAAAAACCCTTCATGATGAACGCGACCGAAGCGCAAAACGTACTGGCCAAAACCGAGACCGCCGGCTTACGGGTACAACTCGGCACCAATATGCGCTATATGCCCAGTTCCCAGTATTTGCACAGCCTGATAGAAGGCGGCAGCATCGGCACACCGGTCTATGCCAAGGCTTGGGGCTGCCACGACTACCCACCGGTCTGGGGGCCCCACTACCACCTAGCCACTTCTGGAGGCGGCGTACTCGCCTCGACGCTGGTGCACACCCTCGACCTGGCGATGTGGATCGGCGGCTCCCCCAATCCGCTCACCGTCAGCGCCGCCACCAACAAGCTTTTTCCCGGCAAACGCGGCCCCAAAGTAGACGCCAAAATCCACGAGCACTACGATGCCGAAGACTTGCTCAGCGCCTTCGTACGTTTCGACAATGGCGCTTTTTATTCTTTAGAGGGCAACTGGTGCAGCGAGGCCAAGGATTATCACAGTTTTGAATTGACGACCACCAAGGGCACAGTAACCGGCACCCCCTTCACCGTCAAAGTCGATGTCGAAGGAGAGATCGTCGACCAGACCCCCGCCTTAGACGGCGAAGACGACTGGTTCAAAAGCGTGCACACCCAGGACGCCGCCCTGATCGGCAAATTGCGCGCCGGCGAAGCCTGGACATTACAAGACGCCCGGCAGTTGCTCAACCTGCAAAAAATAGTCGATGCCTGTTACGAATCGGCGCGCAGCGGCCGCGAGGTGGTGTTTTAACGAACGAATCTCTTCCAATAGTACAACCGCGCTTTAGCAAAACGGGTGAGCCGCTTAATGGATAGTTCAACCGTTTTGCCAAAACACGGGTAAGACTTATCAGCCGGATAACTCTTTTTCCTAAAGTATCCGCCATCTGTAATGCGCGAACCACGTTTTTCAGCCGCCGATAATCCGTTCGACAATCTCCGTTTGGCTCATCCGGCCACTTGCGACCTGCAAGTGGCCGCTGCGACCAACCGAGCGATAGGCCTTCCGGGCAAGTCTCTCGGGGAAATGGCGCCCAGTTGCATGCACCAGCAAATGTCCAGGTGCACATAATGCCAAAGCTGTGCGCGCATCGCCAAGCGCTCGGATGCCCGGAACAAAGCGTTCGCCCGTCCAATGTCCATCGTCATGCAGATCAAGACGACCCCAATCGATTGCCGTCCGCTCTACATCGCATACCAACGCCCGAGCGAACAAACTGCAAAGGCCCGCCTGCCCCATGCCGACAAGAGCGCGCTTACCAACTCGCGGATGTTCGTCCAGATACGCCAAAGCCGTCAGTATATCCTGCACCCGACAGGCCATCGTCGCCTGATTATAGGTATGGTAATGGCTCAACTTGGTTTCGTCGTGGCCTGCCCCTTGGGTTGCATTCGACAGCAAAGGTGCGACAACCAGCACGGCCCTATTAGATTGCAATAAGCCCAGGACCATTCCCCCCACTTTGCCGCTGGCCCAATCGATTAGCTTCTGGCCGCCGCCATCATCTGCGACGAGCACCGCTGGCAACCTGCCCTTTTCCCCGGGCGGCAGGTAAAACATCCCGCGCAATATTTCGCCACGGCCTTTGCGAGCGAGCAACAACTCTTCGCCGACATGGCCTTTCCCGCGATGATATCGCACACTCTTTGTCACCAAATCTACATCCACATCGACCCCGAGCAAGGTCGCCAAAGCCGGCCGCATTTCTCGCTGAAAATACCGGCCTCCATTCTGCAACAGTCCTGCAAAGCGCCTCTCGCTCCTATTGACCACCGCCTCGGTGACCCCCTCGGCATCGAGCGCGTTCGCCGGTTTGTCTCGATCGCTGAAAACCAGCAGGTCTTTATCTTTCTCCACTACATACGGTCGTTCGGCGACACGGCCCCTGCCACCGAGGAATTGGCGATTGAAAAAGCCGTAGACGGCCTCGCGGCTCAATTTATTATAGTTGTGCTGGGCGTTGACCTGGACCTGGGCAACTTGCGCCTGGGCACCGTATAATCCGTAGATATCACGCACGGCGGGGTATTCGACTTCCGGCGTATTCACCGTCCAATCGCCGGTGCATGAAACCAGCAACTGCGGTTTCGGGGCCATACAACTGGCGATTTCTACATTGTTGATATCGAGGCGCAAATGCCCCTGATTTTCGCAATTGCAGCCGCCCTGCATTTGCGCTGAGACCATATTGACCACCGCCGCCGCCTTGATGCGCTGGTCTACGGCCGCCAGCAAAAATGTCTGCGATCCACCTCCGGATGCGCCAGTGCAACCGATGCGTTTGGCATCGACATCTGGTAGCTGTGCAAGGAAATCGACCACCCGGATACTATTCCACAATTGCAGACTCAACCCACCGAGCCCCCATAAATCCTCGCGCCGACCGCCATAGGTCCGATGCGCAACCTGATCGCTGTCGTTATAACCCACCATATCATAGGCAAAGGCCACCATGCCCTGGCACGCGAAATTAATGCAGCGCCCGGGTATCGACCCCAATTCGATATCTTCTATCCGCCCGCGCTGCCAATGGCCGTGTGGGTTAGCGATGGCGGGAAAGGGGCCGTCACCCAAAGGGCGATAGAGATTGCCGCATACAAAAAATCCGGGCATACTCTCAAAAAAAACCTTCTCTACGGCATAACCCTCCCGCTCAATCCGGCCAAAAATACGTGGCCTGAGCGATCTCTTCTCGGGCAGGGGCCACAAACCCGAGCAGACGAGAATATGCCGGCGGATGTGCGCCGCCCTTTGCCGCCATTCCTCCAATGTCCGATAGCGCCGCAATGCCCACGGCGTGCTGGTATGCTTGATCTCGGCGATATGCGCGTCGTTTGCAGTCACCATGGCTATTTCCTTTTTAAATGCTTGATGATGCCGCCCGAATCTTGTGCGATATACAGATTGCCTTCCGCATCAACCGTAATGCCTTCTTGATTATCGCCGGGCAATGCGTGCCCTGCGAGCAGTTCACCCGATCGCCGGGCGTAGAAAATGCCATTAACCGCATCCCCGATAAGAATGAGCACATCGTTATTCGCATCGTAGTGCAAACCGGACACGTCGATAAAACCCGGCTCGAAATAACGCTGGATTGACACCGTTGCCCCTTCGCTGCTGCTGCGCAAGGGCAAGACCACTACGCAGACCGCGGACAGGTCTTCTTCAGCCGCCAGCTTAATCCCCTGGTTGACCACGTAAAAAACCCCGCCTTCCGGGTGCTCGGCATCGGGCACGAACGCGATGCCCTCAATACCCTGGCCACCTTCTTTGAGCACCGCTTTACCGGCAACAACGCGGTTGAGCTGAAAAGTGCGACGCAGAGAAAAATCCTCCGGGTCGAGTTCGAGGATTTGCTCCTTGCCCTCGACCGCGACATAGAGCAATCCCGTCGACGGGTCGCAGGTAATGCCCTCGTAATCCTCTTCACTGTGGTGCACATTTTTTACCACTGTGCCATCGGTGCGAATCTCGCACAGATCCCCCCCGTCGCCGACGGCGAAGATCGTCTCGCGCGCTGGATGGAAAACCAGCCCTGAAGGCTCGTTGAATTTCACCTTGTCGATATTGCCCATGTAGTGGTAGGGAAAAATGAGGTCCAAAGGGTCGGCACCGGCTAGGTTACAGCTCAGTCCTACTGCGACACAGAAATAGCAGGCGATATTCATTGGCGAGCTCCCCTTTTGGATTCGGAAACGCGGACAAAGACATAGGCGATCAAAGAGAACAGAAAGAACAGCAACAACGCCCAGGCAATGCCCTGCAAGGTCTCGATAATCGTGCGGTATACTTCGAGGATCCAACGCTCCTGGGTCAACTCCAGCACCGGTTGCATATCCGTTTCGCGGTGCGGGCCCGCAGGCATCGGCTGCTGAGTTATATAGCGCTCCAATTCCCAGACCCGCACGCCCTGGGAAATGCCGACCACAAAAATGGCAAAGCGCATATAGCGCTCCCAGGCGACGCTTATCTCATCGGCGATGAGTCGTTCGAGAATGCGTTTGATGGGATCTTTAAAAAGACGGGCGACGACAAATGAAACAGCGAGGGCGATTAGGAAGGTGACCACGAGCAGCGTGATAAACATCGTTTGCTCTTTTCTAACGGGGCCAGAAGATCGCCCGTCGTGTATCGATCAATGGATGAACTTCCCCACCCGGTGCAAAATGCCGCCCCTTAGGCGTTATAATATGTATGGCTTCACTGGCCCAGTCCACCAGCAGGATCCACACTGCCCCGGCGTCCTCCACCACCCGTATCAACCCCGGCACTTGGCCGCCTTCCGTCGCAATATCCTCCGGTCGGATTCCCAATAACATTTCGCCCGCACCCTGGCCCGCCGGCATCAATTGCACGCCCGCCGAATTTATCCAGCCCCGCTCTTCGCGTCGGACGGCGATAATATTGATCACCGGCTGCCCCAATTGCCTGGCGACCATCGGCGATACTGGCCGACGGTAAATATCTTCGGGCGTGCCCTCTTGTAGGATACATCCTTCGGCTAATACCGCGACCCGGTCACCCATCGACAAGGCCTCGGTCTGGTCGTGGGTCACATAAATCATCGGGATGTGCAACACCTGCCGCAAAAGCGTTATTTCGACACGCAGCGACTCTCTGAGTTTCGCATCGAGATTCGTCAGCGGTTCGTCGAGCAGAAAGAGCCTTGGCCGACGTACAATCGCCCGACCAATCGCCACCCGCTGCATCTCCCCGCCCGAGAGCTTCGCCGCCGGCCGATCGAGCAGGTTTTCAATACGCAAAAGCCCCGCCGCCCAATCGATTCGTTCGTCGATTTCTATTTGCGGCAATTGTCGACCCGGCGCCCTAAGCGGAAATTCCAGATTGCGCCGCACGCTCCAATCGGGATAGAGCGCGAATTGCTGAAAGACGAAAGCCACGTCGCGCGCCGCCGGCAACCAGTCGGTAACCTCCTCGCCCCCCATTTCGATCCGCCCCGCGTCCGGTCTCTCCAGCCCGGCGATGGTCCGCAAAAGCGTGGTCTTTCCCGCCCCTGTTGGGCCCAAGACGAGCAACATCTCATCCTGGCCCAAGGTCAAATCTACGCCGGCCAAGGCCTCATTCGCGCCAAAGCGCCGTACGATACCTTCAAGTTTCAACCAAGGGTCCACTATAGTCGCCCCCGCCCCATCACAACAAAAGGTATCACTACAGCCGCTCCCCGCTCGCCGGATCAAAGATAAGTGCGCGCTCTGCCGGCCATGTCAAACGGAGTTGCGTTCCCACCACAAAAGCCGTCTCGTCACTTGCCCGCATAACCATTCTTCCGCAGGCGGTCTGCAGATGCACATTGCGACAGGAGCCCAGATATTCGTCCATCAACACACTCGCCGGCAAACCGCCCTCCTTGGCAACTGTGACAAATTCGGGGCGGATTCCCAACTTCGTCGGCCCCGCCCGAACACTTGTCTCCACCGGAAGCGATAAACCTTCGGCGAAAAATTGCCCATCGCAGATCTCTCCCGCGACAAAATTCATCCCCGGACTGCCGATAAAATGCGCGACAAAAAGATCGGCCGGCTCGTCGTAGACGGTAACGGCCGCCGCATTCTGCCGGATCAGTCCCCCGTCCATCACCACGACCCGATCGGCCAGGCTCATCGCCTCCTCCTGGTCGTGTGTCACGTAGAGCGTCGTCACGCCCGAGGCCAATTGCTGTGCGCGAATTAGCTCGCGCATTTCGAGCCGTAAATCCGCGTCGAGCGTGCCCAAGGGCTCGTCCATCAAATACATTTTCGGCTGCCGCACCATTGCCCGTGCGAGCGCCACCCGCTGCTGATCGCCGCCCGACAACTGGCGCGGATAACGCCCAAGCAATTCCCCTAAACCCAAGCGCTCGACGATTTCGCCGACCCGTTTTTTTTGATCGACCTCGCCGACCCCCATGCTCTCCAGCGGAAAACCAATATTTTCTTCGATTTTTAAATGCGGGTAAAGCGCATAGAACTGGAAGACAAAACCCACATCGCGCTCTTTGGGGGAATGACCGGTAATATCAACGCCCGCCATCAAGATCCGCCCTGCAGTGGCGATCTCCAAGCCGGCGATCATCCGCAGTGTCGTGGTCTTACCGCAGCCGGAAGGCCCCAATAACACGACAAACTCGCCTTGCTCGCAGGCCAAGTCTATGCCCTTGACGGCCTCGGTGCCACCGGCATAGGTCTTGTGCAGCGCTTCGCAAACGATAAAGCTCATCGTTTTTCCAACTGCATATGCGAGGTCACTATGTGCAATACAGTGAAAAAAGCAGTCGCAAAAAAACCATAGCGCAAACCCTCAGCCCAATAGGGCTGCAACATCAACACCATCCCCACCAGCATACCAGCCCTAGTCAATCTATCCAACCAGATCTTCAATGTTTGATCGTCCCAAAGGTGACGCCGCGCAACAGATGCTTGCGGACCAATATGGTAAAAACGATGATTGGCGCGACGAAGAGCAGCACCCCGGCACTGATCTGCGGCCAGGGCAGACCTTGTACATTCCCCTGCAAACCGGCAAAATACACCGGCACCGTCACCGCCTGCTGATTGTTGAGTGTCATCGCAAAACCATATTCGTTCCAGGCCGAGATCAGACAGAATACCGCCGTCACCGCCATACCCGAAGCCGCTCGCGGAAGGATGATCTGCACAAAGGCCTGGAGCCGGGTATAGCCATCAACCAGCGCCGCTTCTTCATAGGCGGTCGGAATCTCGTCGATAAACCCCTTCATCAGCCAGACGGCCAGCGACAGGTTAAAGGCCGTATAGAGCAAAATCAAACCCAGATAGCTATTCTGCAGATCAAATTCACGATACATCATCAGCACCGGCACAACAACAGCCAAAGGCGGCAAGAATCGCGTCGAGAGAATAAAAAACAGCCAGTCCTTGCTCCCGGGCACCCGGAAACGAGAGAACCCATAGGCGGCGCATGTCCCGATCAGCACCGAGCAAAAAGTGCTAAAACCTCCGATCAAAAGACTATTGCCCAAATAGTGGAAGAAGCTGTGGTTCGAGCCCTGGTAGACGGCGGCCAATTGACGATAACCATCGAGGTTGGCACGAAAATAAGGATCGTCCGGCCCGACCTCGGCGGCTAGACTCGGCAGGTATTTGGCGTGCACGGTTATGCTCTCTTCGCGCAGCTTAAACGAGGTCAGCAATAACCAGATCAGCGGCAACATCGCCACCGAAAGATAACAACCGACAAAGAGCAACCGCAGTATTTTCACCGGGCGACCTCCTCCTGCTGTGCTTGCAACGAATCCATATAGCGCAAAAAGATGCTGGCTAACGCGATAACCAGCACCAAAATCACATAGGAATAGGCCGTGCCCAAGCCGACCTTACCGTCGCGAAACACCGCCTGATACAAAAGCGCGCTCAACGTCTGGGTCGCTGGGTCATTGGGGCCAGTAATCGCCATGACCAAGTCAAATTGCTTAAGCGCGTCCGTAGCCCTCAGCAGCACCGCCAAACCCAATAATGGTGTGCACATTGGCAGCGTAATCCGGCGGAAGATACGCCAGCGCGAAGCTCGATCGATGGCCGCCGCCTCGTAGATATACCCAGGGATCGCATTGAGCGCAGCTAGCGAAATCAGCATCATAAACGGCGTCCACATCCACACGTCGACGAGCAAGACGGACAAGAGCTTGAGATCGGGATCGGTGATCCACTGCGGCTGGCGAAAACCCAAACCGGCCAATAACTGATTAAAAATGCCGTAGTTGCCATTGAGCACGAGCTTCCAGAATAGCGCGATCACCGCCTGCGGCAACATCATCGGCACCATCAGCGCGGTCAGCACCAGGGTTTTGCCGCGAAAGCGCTCGAGCAACGCCAACGCCAAGCCGAAACCCAAGACTAACTCGGCACTAACGGCCAATAATACGAAGAGCGCCGTAGTCCTGAGCGCCTGGCCGTATTTAGCGAATTTGAAGATGAATTTGTAATTGAGCCCGCCGACAAACTTCCATTCGCCGCCGACTAGATCCGCATTGGTGAAACTGAGCACGATGCTGTAAATCAGCGGGAAAACATTCATCGCGATAAGCAAAAGTAGGGCCGGCCCCACGAATCCCCATTGTATCCAGTCGCGGCGCCGGCCCGGTATCTGATTCAAGCGTCTCCCCCTATTTCATTTCGAGCAGGCCGGCTTCCATCATGATCATCTCGTGCTCTTGCGCCAGTGCGTTAAGCGCATCGGCACTAGCCACAGTGCCGTCCAATGCCGCACCGAGGTGGCGCACCGAGGCGGCGATCAATTCGTTGTAGACCGGCACATTCCAAAAATCCTGCAGATCGTCCAACGATTCGGCGAACGTGGTATTGTAGGGCGAAGCGGCGGCGAAGGCCTCGCTCGACAACAATTCGGTATTGGCCGTAAACGAGCCGGGATAGGTAATCCACTTCTTCTGGATCTCGGTCTGCGAAAACCAGGCGATAAACTGTTTGGCCAGGGCTTGTTTCTCCGGCGTGGTCTTGGTAGAAATGCTGAAGCCCTGTCCACCGAGCGAGATAAATCGCTGGCCATTGTGGCTGGGTACCTTAAAAAAACCAGCCTGATCACCCATAGTCGCGACGATGCCTGGATAGAAGGGGAAATAATCGAGTACCATCGCGGTCGAACCATTAGAGAAGGCTTCCAGATTAAAGAAATAGTCGGCGTTGGTTCCGCCTTCGGGCGTGAAGTGCATCAATCCTTTGAAAAAATCGAGCCCGGCGACCGCCCCAGCCGAATTGAGATGGCCTTGCACTTTAAAAGTCTCCGGGTCGCCCCAAGCTCCACCCCAAGCCCATAGAAAGGGCTGGAAGCCCATGACAATCGAGTCATAACCGCGGCCGGTCAAAAGCGAACAGCCATAGCGCTTTTGCGCTGGGCGCTGAAAAAATTCGGCGATATCGCGAAATTCCTCCCAAGTCTCAGGCACCATCAGTTCGCGACCGTATTTGGTCTTGAAGGCGGCCTTTTCATCCGGATCCTCAAACCAGTCTTTACGATAGACAAAACCGATGGCATCGGTCTCGCAGGGGGCGGCAAAAAATTTGCTGCTACCTGGCGGGTATTCGCACAAATAGCGTGCGGCGCGCGGATGGATGGTCTGCATATCAACCGCCCCCGGCAGCCAGTCGGTCAATTCCAGATAGAGCCCCTTCGTCGCACCCCGACCAATCCACTGGCTATCGCCGATCACGATGTCGAAATCGGTCTGTTTATTGCCAAAATTGAGAAAGACCTGATCCTGATACGAAAGCCAGGGAATCTGGTGCACCTCAACGCCGATCCCGGTCTGCTCGGTGAATTCATCACCCAACTCCTGCAATGCCACCGCCGGATCCCACTGCGCCCACCAGATCGTAATCGACTTCTCCTGCGCGAAAACGCCCTGCGCCATAACCACCGTGGCCAAGAGCATCATTATGCAACGCTTCATAATAAATCCCTCCCTTTATTATAGCGCATTGATTGCAATATTATCCGCTACCATTGTTCTTGCCCGCCCTCATTCGCTCCAGTCATTTCGCGAGCCGTCGCTTCTTTGGCCTCAATCCAAAGCACAAACTCAGCAACAACCTCGCTATCGACCCCTGCCGACGGAGCCGTCCCCCACCCTCTGCAAGCGGCCAAAAGTTGTGCCGCCCGTTGCGGATCGCGCAAAAATAGGGTCTCATAGGCCACATTAGCCTCGCTCAGCCGACCGAGCCCAAGATACGCCTCGGCGCGATATTCGATGGCCTCGACATAATTGGGTACCAATTCTAACGCGCGATCATAGGCTTTGAGCGCTGGTGCATACTCGCCGATCTTGCGATAGGCATAGCCAAGACTCGAAAAAGACTCGTGAAAATCAGCGTTGAGCGCCGTCGCGGCCAACTGCTGCTCGATCACCTTTTTATATTCTTTTTCAGCCTTCGCCAAATTTTCGTGCCGATCCTGCAGTTTTTTATCCGCTGCCGCCCGCTGCTCGTATTTCCAGGCTTTGTCACGATACTTCAACCCCTGGTTATAATGGTCAGTGGCCAATCCCATCGGTGAAGGCTCGGCCGGTTTGGCGGCACCGCCATCAGCCAGCAAGGGAGCCGCAAAAAAGATCAGTATTAGCACCACTTTGAACATATCATCCTCCTACGCTGATCGCGTAAATTGCCGCGAACTATGCAGGCCAGGCAAAATCGGCCTTGAACTCTGCCTTACCCCGAATTCCCAATCCGCGAACCCGAAAGAGCCCGCCGCCGCGATAACTCTGCTTATACTCCGGCCAATCATAAGCGACCGGATCCAAATCAGACCCCGGCTCGACAACAAAATCCGCCGTGGTAAAATACAGCTCATCTAAATCCGGTCCGCCAAACATCACGCTCGAAGTCTGCCGCGCCGGCGTCTCGATGCGCCGTTCTTCGCTTCCGTCGGGATCAAAGCGTATAATGCAACTACCAAACCAATTGGCACTCCAAATAAAACCCTCCGCATCCACCGTCATACCATCGGGCACACCAAGCTCGGCACCGACCTTGACAAAGAGCCTTCGATTGCTCAGCTGCGAGGTCTGCGCGTCAAAGTCATAGGCGTAAATCTCCCGCGCCGCCGCATCAGTGTGGTACATCGTCGCCAAATCAGGGGAAAAGCCCATGCCATTCGAACAGCCAATGCCCTCCGCAACTACTTCCACCGCGCCATCCGGATCAAAGCGATAGAGCTTACCCTTTTCCTCTCCCAAATACGTGCCCGCAAAAGCACCACCGTTTGGCGCGGCGATCACATCGTTGAATTGCAAAGGGTGCCCCGCAAGTTCCTCGGGCTGAATCCGCTGCCAGTCGTCATCTGACTTCCACAATACCACACCATTGTGGATAAAACAGACATACCCCCCCTGTTTATTCTGCATAAACCCGCCGACATTAAAGCCATCGTGAATTTGCGTATTCTGGCCGCTCTCTGGATCGTAGGAAAACATCCGTCCGGTACCGATATCGGTCCAGATCAGCGTCTGTTCCTCCGCATTCCATATCGGCCCTTCGCCGACAATAGCCCCTTCTTCCGCCAATTTCTCAATTTCCATAACAAACCTTTTTTTATAGTTTTTGATCTCGCAGTTTTCGTATGTAAACCGTTAAAGCTGCAACGTGGGAACAGTCTGGCCGAAAGGAGCCTCGAGGTTCATGCACGCATCGCGTTGCGATACGCGCCCTTCAGGAGTTCGCCTCACATCCTATGGGCCCGCAAAGCCGTTAGGAACTCCCTTCTATCATACCTCGCAATTTTAGCGGTTTCCATTAAGATCTATAAGCCCGATAAGATATCCAAATTCACTGCCCCACTCAATATGGTTGACACTCTCTAAAATCTTGTACAAGGTATCACTCAAATCGGAGTAGGTTCGCAACCAATGTTACAGAGATATTCTGACCCGCAAGCAAGCCCATAACAAAATAGCGAAATAAAACACCCCAATGCCCTCCCAAGGCATCAAGCCGGGGCGGGGTGGTAGTCGCAGGCATTTTTTCGGGTGGTTTGGGCAAGAGGGCCGCGTGGCTGGGCGGCGGGCAGTGATCCGAGGCAAGAAGTGCCCGAGGGTCTAAAAAATCCAAGGCGACCACCCCGAACCAGTCTACGCACTCAACGCCCATAAAGGAGTCTCCACCATGTATATCCAAGACCAACTCCCCCACAACCGCCTCACCGACGATAACCTGCGCTACTACAAAGCGATCGGCGTCGACTACCTCACTATCTACCCCCTGCCTGCAAACCTCCGCAACTATCCCGAAATGGTCGAATACCTGCAAATGGTCCGTAAAATGGCAGAAAAACACGGACTGCGCCTCTACAATGCCGCGATGGGTGGCCCCGACGAGATCACGCTTGCGCAAGCTGGCCGCGATACTCAAATAGAGTTGTGGTGCAATTGGCTGCGCGCGATGGGCAACGTCGGCGTGCCGACCCTGGGTTACAACTTCAAACCCATCGGGAATTTCCGTACCCCCTCGGCGACCGGGCGTGGCGAAGCCAAGTACAGCACTTTTGTCTACGAGGAATACGAAAAAGAGGGTCAC
>Ga0315339_1002987_pt1 | contig 12279 bp, 12 predicted proteins | sample ASW17metaG_FD_204514 | JGI IMG/M metagenome (GOLD analysis project Ga0315339, IMG submission 204514) | Ammonia-oxidizing marine archaeal communities from Pacific Ocean, United States - ASW #17 | ecosystem: Environmental > Aquatic > Marine > Oceanic | place: USA: California | collected 2016-12-05
CAAACAGGGCCTGAAACGTGTCTGTCATGGCAGCGGGATTGAACCGCAGATAGCCGCCCCAGTTTACGCCGATGACATCGACATTCTTTACCAGCAGGTGATTGGCCGGAATCTGCGGGACATCGCCGCTGGCAAAACCGATTGTCAGAATACGCCCCTCGGGCCTTGTAGCGCGCAGCGCGGCGCGGAACTGATCGCCGCCGACCGGGTCATAGACCACATCCGCGCCGCCAAGCGCCTTGACCGAAGCGCGGATATCCTGCGTTTCACTGTCGATCAGATGGTCGGCCCCCGCGGCCTGTGCCACCGCCAGCTTGTCCGCCCCGCGCGCGCAGGCAATCACCCGCGCGCCCATCAGCTTGCCGATTTCAACCGCCGTCAATCCCACACCACCCGCTGCCCCCAGCACCAACAGCGTCTCGCCGGCCTGAAGTCGCGCACGACGCTGCAATGCCAAATGGCTGGTTCCATGGGCAATCAAGAACCCGGCAGCTTCGTCAAACGGCATGCTATCTGGCAGGGCCACACAGCGTTCAGCGGCAAAACAGCCGGCCTCTGCCAGACCGCCCTGACCGGAATAGACCGCCACACGGCTGCCGACGGCAGGAGCAATTATGCCTGCACCCAGCGCCATGACGACGCCAGAAAGCTCCATCCCAAGGGTCACCGGCACATCAGGGCGGTCCTGATATTGCCCCTTGATCATCAGAAGGTCGGCAAAGTTCAAACCGCAGGCTTTGATCTGGACCAGAACCTGCCCCGCGCCCGGGGTAGGGGTAGGGCAATCGACCAAACGAGGAGTCTGATCATAATCGGATATCTGAAACGCTTTCATGAACCCGGTCTTAGAGGGCGGGGATTTCCCGAACAACCTCTGAATTCGACCCTGTCGAACTCGCCCTAAAGAAGAGTGAGTGACGTTACGTTAACATGGATGCATTTTGGGTCGCTACATCCAGCGTTAACCAAGTCTTAAAGCGGCTCAACCTAGTGTTGTAAGTCGCCTTTGTGACGAAATGGCAAGAAAAATCCCCCAAAATCCGTAGTTTAGTGTTGAATAACAATGCATTAACTCAGCCTACCTAAAAAGACAGGTTGAGCGTTTCGGCTCTGCTGTGGTTTCTAGTTGTACCGTCAGAAGTTGTAAGGAGACATACGAAATGAAGCATCCAGTGGATGTACATGTAGGCAAACGAGTGCGCCACCGTAGGTGGATGGTCGGTATGACCCAGCAGCAGTTGGCCGGAAAAGTTGGCATCAAGTTCCAACAGATTCAAAAATACGAAACCGGCATGAACCGGATCAGCGCATCGCGCCTTTGGGACATCGCCGAGGCGCTGGACGTCCCGGTCAGTTTCTTCTTTGAGGGTCTTGATGAGCCGGTCGAAGTTTCGGCTATGGATAAAGACGGCGTTCCCAGCGATATCCTCGCGGACAAGGAAGCGCTGGAGTTGGTCCGGTCGTACTATCTGATCCCGGAAATGCAGCGTCGTCGGCTTTTCGAACTTGCGCGCGCAATCAGTGAAGATGCGGCCTAGGAATGGTCGCCAAGGCCAGTGGCTATTCTAGGCCGTTGCCTTGACCAAACCGTCGCAACGCAGTACCGCGCCAGAGGAGGGTCTGGCAAAGGTGGTGCAGTATGACGAATGTCGATGAAACGTTGCGCGGCGTCCTGATAGGGGTGGCGCATGACATGGCAGATGCGGCCAGGGCCGCGATTATGCCGCATTTTCGGGCGCAAGACCTGCAAACCGACAACAAGGCACTGGACGACAACGATCACGGGGGATTTGACCCTGTGACCGTCGCCGACCGGGGGGCCGAAACGGCTATGCGGGCGATTTTGGCAGAACGCCGACCCGACGATGCCATTTTGGGCGAAGAGCATGGGGTGAAACCCGGCACCAGCGGCCTGACCTGGGTGCTTGACCCGATCGACGGCACGCGTGGCTTTATCTCTGGCACGCCGACCTGGGGCGTGCTGATTGCCGTCGGGGATGACGCTGGGCCTTTTCTGGGTGTCATCGACCAACCCTACATAAAAGAACGCTTTATTGGCGGCCTGGGCGAGTCGTCTGTCACGGGCCCACATGGCACGATGGCCTTGAAAACCCGCGCGCCCCGCGCACTGGCCGAGGCGATCATTTTCACCACCTTCCCAGAGGTTGGAACACAAGCCGAGGGTGCCGCGTTTCACCGGCTGTCCAAACAGTGCAATCTGACCCGCTATGGCACAGATTGTTACGCCTATGCCCTTGTTGCGGCAGGGCAAATTGACCTCGTGGTTGAATCTGGCTTGTTCCCCTATGACGTTCAGGCCCCGATTGCGGTGATCCAGGCGGCAGGTGGGATTGTGACCGATTGGCAAGGTGGCCCAGCGCATCAGGGTGGGCAGGTTCTGGCAGCGGCGAATGCCGAAATTCACGCGGCGGCGATGGCCGTTCTGAACGCTTGAGCTGATAGCACCCAACGGATAGACTGTTGCGAAGCGCCGGGTCTTTTGCCCGCTTTCCGTCGGCGCGCGCCCTCATTTCACGCAGAGGCGGGCCCTGTGAGATGCGATCTATATGTCTGAAATTCTTATCAAAAATGCGAACGTCGTCGTCACAATGGACGATGCGCGGCGTGAACTGATCGGCGCGGATATCCGGCTGAAAAACGGCGTGATCGCCGAGATCGGCACGGATCTGCGGACCAGCGGAGAGGTGGTTCTGGCGCAGGGCTGCGTTGTGACGCCGGGGCTGGTGAACACACATCACCATCTGTACCAGACCCTGACGCGTGCGGTGCCGGGCGGGCAGGATGCGCTGCTTTTTGGTTGGCTGACAAGGCTTTACCCGATTTGGTCGCGCTTTGGACCAGAGGAAATGCGCGTGTCTGCCACGGTTGGTCTGGCGGAATTGGCGCTGTCGGGCTGCACGATGACCTCGGACCACTTGTATCTGTATCCGAACGGATCGCGGTTGGATGATACAATCGAGGCGGCGCAGCAGATCGGGCTGCGGTTTCATCCGACGCGTGGTGCGATGTCGATTGGCGAGTCAGATGGCGGCTTGCCGCCTGATGTTCTGGTTGAGCGTGAGGCGGATATTCTGAAGGATTCCCAACGGGTTATTGATGCCTTTCATGATCCTGGTGTCGGTTCGATGCTACGGGTTGGGTTGGCCCCATGCTCGCCTTTTTCGGTGTCCCGAGAGCTGATGCGCGACGCGGCGATTTTGGCGCGCGACAAGGGCGTCATGTTGCACACGCATCTGGCGGAGAACGATGAAGATATCGCCTATAGCCTTGAAAAATTCGGCTGTCGCCCCGGCCAATATGCCGAAGACCTGGGCTGGACCGGGCCGGATGTCTGGCATGCGCATTGTGTCAAGCTGGATGGGCAAGAGATTGATTTATTTGTGAAATCCAGAACTGGCGTGGCGCATTGCCCCTGTTCGAATTGCCGCTTGGGGTCGGGTATTGCGCCGGTGCGGGCGATGCGGGATGCGGGCGTGAAGGTTGCGATTGGGGTCGATGGGTCGGCCAGCAATGACGCGGGCAATCTGGTGGCAGAGGCGCGCCAAGCGATGTTGCTGCAACGGGTCACGAACGGTGCCGACGCGATGAGCGCCCGCGAGGCGCTGGAGATCGCCACGCGTGGCGGGGCCGAAGTTCTGGGCCGCGATGATTGTGGACAAATATCAGTGGGTTACCGCGCAGATTTGGCGATCTGGGATGTCAGTGGCATCGACAGTGCGGGCAGTTGGGATCCCGCCGCGCTGCTGCTGGCGGGGCCGACAAAGGTGCGCGATCTGTTTGTCGAAGGCCGTCAGGTGGTGCGCGACGGGCGGATGAATACGATTGATCTGGGCGCGGCGGTGACGCGGCAGAATCAATTGGCGCGAAACTTGGCGAATCAGGTCTAAGGTACTGATTTTACCGGGCACAGCTCGTACACAAGGCGTACACCGCGCGTACACACCCTGTACACAGGGCGTGCATACGTCTGTGGACAGGCCCAAGCTGGTTACCCAAACCTTAAGAAAGCGCGCGATGCTTGGGGCAGTGCAATCTAATCGTGCGCTACCGCGCGCCTATTTTCAGCAAGTGACGAGGCGATGCATGACAGCTTGAGTCGTCCTGCTTCTCTGGTTCACAAATATCCCGGGGAGCGCGAGGGGCTGGCCCCTCGCATACGGCGGCGCGCAGGGCGCGGCGCAAATCCAGTGAGCGACGCCGCAGGTGTCTCAATCAGAAAAATCCTGACGTTGGCCTGCGACCCATACCCCGACAATAGCCCGATCATCACCCATCATGATGGTGGGGAACAGCGATTCCCATATGTCCGTCGCGTTGGCGTCGCGTTGGGCGATGGCAGGCGTAGACGCGAGATCAAGCGCGATCAGATCAGCCTCTGCTCCGACGTGTAGATTACCGATCTTGTCACCCATGTGCAGCGCGCGGGCAGAGCCTGCGGTGGCCAGCCAGTAAAGCTGTGCCGGGTGGATCGGCGAGCCATTCAACTGGCCGATTTCATAGGCAGCTGCCATGGTGCGCAGCATCGAAAATGAGCTGCCGCCGCCGGTATCTGTGGCGAGGCCGATGCGGTGGCGGGCGGTCATCAGGCCCCCCATGTCAAACAGGCCAGAGCCGATAAAGGTGTTCGAGGTCGGGCAGTGGATCAGGCTGGCGTCAACCTCTGACAGGCGAGATTTTTCGCGGTCCGTCAGGTGGATGGCATGGCCATAGAGGCCGCCGGGGCCAAGCAACCCGTGTTGTTCATAGGTATCCAGATAATCGCGGGCATCTGGATAAAGCTCGTGGACCCAGGCGATTTCATCGGTTTGTTCCGACAGGTGCGTCTGCATCAGGCAGTCAGGGTGTTCGGCCCAAAGCGCGCCGAGCGCCGACAGTTGATCGGGCGTAGAGGTCGGCGAAAACCGCGGGGTGATGACATAGCTAAGCCGGTCAACGCCGTGCCAACGTTCCAGCAGGGCCTTGCTGTCGTCATAGGCCGATTGCGCTGTGTCGCGCAGGGTGTCGGGGGCGTTACGATCCATGCAGGTTTTGCCAGCGATGGCGCGCAGGCCACGGGTTTGGGCTTGGGTGAAAAACGCATCAACGCTTTCCGGGTGGATCGTGCAAAAGCTGCAGACGGTCGTGGTGCCATTTGACAGCGTCAGGTCGAAATATCGGCTGGCGATGTCTTTGGCATAGGTGGCATCGGTAAAACGCGATTCCTCTGGGAAGGTATAGGTATTCAGCCAATCGATCAGCCGCTTGCCCCAGCTGGCAATCATGGCGGTCTGCGGGAAATGCGCGTGGGCGTCGATGAAACCGGCGGTGATCAGGGCGTTGCCCATATCGGTGATTTTTGCGTCCGGGTGTTGGTTGCGCAGGCTGTCGCGGGTGCCAAGGGCAGTGATCTGCCCGTTTTCAACCAGAACTGCGCCGTGGGGTTCGTGCTGCGTGGCAGCCTCGATCGGGGTGTGAAACGGATCGGCGGTGAAGCCGAGTGTTTGGCCGAGAATCAGGGTCTTGCCAGTCATGCGGTCCCTTTCCATTAGGGACAGGATATGGTGAACAGACGCAGAGGTAAATTGCACTGAAGTCTCGTTTCTGTTGAAACAGCTCCACGATTCTCCGACAAACCGCCAGAGGGGTCCGCCATGACAGACGAAAGCCTGATCGATGAAGACCGCTATGAGTTAGACAGGGCGACGGTGCGCGCCATTGTTGCTGCGGCTGGGGCCGGATCGGTCACGCGACTGACAGAGCTGATGGAGCCGCTGCACGCGGCGGACATCGCCGACTTGTTGGAGCAGGTCGATTCAGAGCAACGGTTAGACATTTTACGGCTGTTTGGTGGCGGTATCGACGGCGAGATCCTGTCGGAACTTGATGAATCGATCCGCGAAGAGGTGATTGGAGCGCTTCACCCAGAGGTTCTGGGCGAGGCGATGCGCGAGCTGGAAAGCGATGATGTGGTCGACATCATCGAGGATCTGGCCAGCCATCAGCAGGACATGATCCTGGAGACGCTGGAGGATGGCGATCGCGTCGCTGTTGAGCAGGCGCTCGCCTATCCGGAACACTCTGCCGGCCGATTGATGCAGCGTGAACTGGTCGCCGGGCCAGAGCATTGGACGGTGGGCGAAGCGATTGATTACCTGCGCAGCCATGATGATCTGCCGGAAGAGTTTTACCACCTGATCCTTATAGATCCGCGTTTTCGGCCAACGGGTTACGTGACTTTGGGTAAAATTCTGGGCCACCCGCGTGAGCAAAATCTGACAGAGATTGTCGAGGATAGTTTTCACCCGATCGAGGCCCTTCAGGAGGAAAGCGAGGTCGCCTATGCGTTCAACCAGTATCACCTGATTACGGCCCCTGTGGTGGACGAAGAAGGCCGTTTGGTTGGTGTGATCACGATTGATGACGCCATGGCCGTTCTGGATGACGAGCATGAGGAAGACATCTTGCGTCTGGCTGGTGTCGATGAGGAATCCAGCCTGGCGGACCGGGTGATTGCCACGATAAAGCGGCGGTTTCCGTGGTTGGCGGTCAATCTGGTGACGGCGGTGCTGGCGTCGCTGGTGATTGCGCAATTTGAGGTGGCGATTGCGCAGATTGTGGCGCTGGCGGTGTTGATGCCGATCGTGGCTTCGATGGGCGGCAACGCCGGGACGCAAAGCCTGACAGTGGCGGTGCGCGCGATTGCGACCAAGGATTTGACCGGGGCCAACGTCTGGCGGGTGATCCGGCGTGAGGTTCTGGTGGGGTTGGTCAATGGCGTGTTGTTTGCGGTGGTGATGGGAATTGTCGGCATCATCTGGTTCGGCTCGCCTGCGTTGGGAGCGGTGATTGCGGTGGCGATGGTGATCAATATGGTGGTGGCCGGGCTGGCAGGTACGGTGATCCCGGTTCTGCTGGAGCGGGCGAATATCGACCCGGCGCTGGCATCGGGGGCCTTTGTGACGACAGTGACCGATGTGGTTGGATTTTTTGCCTTTCTGGGGCTGGCGGCGGTGGTATTGCTATGACGGTGGGCAAGGATGAAGCGCGCACGGAAGCATTTGCGCGGCGCAAAACGGCGCATGGCACCGGTCTGGATGCGGCGGCGCAGGACAATTTACGCGCCGCGCTTGCGCCGTACCGCGGCCGCGTCCTGTCGGGGTATATGGCGATCCGGACAGAGGTGAACCCGCTGCCCGTGATGGCCGAATGGGAGGGGCCGGTCTGTGTGCCGGTCATTCCGGGAAAGGCGCAGCCGCTGGAGTTTCACCAATGGTCACACGGGTGCAAGATGCAGCCTGGTGCATTTGGGGCGCTGGTGCCCGCCGAGCCGGTGCGTTTGGTGCCGCGGGTTTTGATTGTGCCGCTGCTGTCGTTTGACGCACAGGGCTATCGGCTGGGTTATGGCGGCGGGTTTTATGACCGCACCTTAGAGGGCCTGCGTTCGGCGGGGGAGGTGGTTGCAGTTGGTTTTGCTTATGGTGTGCAACAGGTGGATGCCGTGCCGCTGGAACCGACGGACCAACGGCTGGATATGATTGTCACCGAGGCGGGCATTCTAAAGTTTGGCTAATCTAAATGAGACGCCTGGGGCGTCACAGGAAAAGCGCTACGCGCGATTGGTCCCATGCTTCTCTGGTTCTTAAATATCCCCGCCGGAGGCATAAAAACTCTGTCACTCCAAAGAGAAAGATGCCTCCGGCGGGGATATTTGCAAACCGGAGAAATCCAGGTCGTCAGAGAATATAGTGCAGTTGCGTGAATTTTGACCGTAGCGCGCGGGTGCGGGGAGCGATCTCGGCGGGATCATTGGCGCGCAGGGCGGCGGCGATGAGGTCGGCGAGTTCGGGGATGTCGTTTGTCGTGACGCCCCAACGGGCTAGTTCGGGTGTGCCGATGCGCAGCCCGTTCATGTCGCCTGTGAGCTCTGCGATGGGCAGGCCGATTCCGCAGGCAAGGAAACCGGCGCGGCGCAGGGTTTTGCTGGCGGTTTGGCCACCGCCGAATGCTTCGGCTTTGAGGGCGAATTGATGCGAGTTGGTTGCGCCTTGTGGGGTGAAGAAGACCGGCAAGCCTTGGTCTGCCAGTGCCTGGGCCAATGCCTGTGCGAGGGTGATCATTTGTTTGGCATAGGCCGCCCCGTGTTCACGCCAATCAAGCAGTGAAACCGCGAGGGCGGCGGATTTTGCGGCGTCGAAATTGGCGGTCATACCGGGGAAAGCGATGGCGTCGAGCCGTTCGGCCAGGTCAGCCTCATTGGTGACGATCAGGCCGGAGGGCGGGCCGCCGAGGGATTTATAGGTGCTCATCGTCATCATATGTGCGCCCTCGGCTAGCGGGTTTTTCCAGGCGCGCCCGGCGATGATGCCGCATTGGTGGGCCGCGTCAAACAGCACTTTGGCCCCGACTGTGTCGGCGATTGCGCGCACCTCGGCCACGGGATGTTCAAACAGGTTCAGGCTGCTGCCGATGGTGATGAGTTTCGGGTTTTCTGCCAAGGCCAGGGCGCGAAGCCCTTCGATATCAACCGTGTAGCCGTCGGCATTTACCGGGGCAGGCAGGGTGCGCAACCCGTAAAGTCCGGCGCAGCCGTCGATGTGGTGTGTGACGTGGCCGCCAACGCTGGCGGGCGGGGCGATGATGGTATCGCCGGGTTTGCAGGTCGCCATGAAGGCATAGAGGTTGGCGATGGCCCCCGACGGCACACGGATTTCGGCGTATTTCGCTTGAAACACCTCGGCGGCAAGTTCGGCGGCGATGATTTCGATTTCCTCGATCGCCTCTAGCCCCATTTCGTATTTGTCACCGGGGTAACCTAAGGATGGCCGCGTGCCGATGCCGCTGGACAGCAGGGCCTCTGCGCGCGGGTTCATCACGTTGGTGGCGGGGTTTAGGTTAAAGCATTCCGCCTCGTGGATGTCGCGATTGTCCTGCGCCAGCGATTCGATCTTGCTGGCGATGTCGGTACTGGATTGGCTGGCCGTGCGGCTGGCGACGGATTGCACGAGGGCCTCGCTGGGGGCGGGCACCCAGGGGCGGGGGGAAAGATTGGTCATGGTTTGCTCCGGTCTTGATTGGGGGCAGGATGGCGCGCGGCGGTTGCGGGCGCAAACCAGAATTGCTAATGTTGGGCGTAGAAAAACTATACCTAGGTAAAATGCCCGTATCGCCGATCCGTCCCAAGGGGCCGCCGTTGAACGCCTTGCGCGCCTTTGAGGCCGCCGCAAGGCTGGGCGGGTTTTTGGCTGCCGCCGAGGAACTTTCGGTCACGCCGGGCGCGGTGTCGCAGCAGATAAAGCTGTTGGAGGGCTGGGCTGGCGCGCCGTTGTTTGAGCGGCGGGCGCAAGGCGTGGTTTTGACAGGGTTGGGCCATGATGTTTCGCGAGAGTTCAGCGGCGCGTTTGATGCTTTGGGCGCGGCGGTGCGTCATTTGCGGGCCGGGGGCGCGCGGCGGGCGATTGCGATAGCAGCGCTGCCCAGCGTGGCGCAGCTGTGGCTGGCCCCCCGGATGCCACAGATTCGCGCGGCCTTGCCGGGTGTGGAAATCTCTATTTCGGCGCTGGAAACCCGGCCCAATCTGCGGCGCGAGATGTTTGATATCAGCCTGTTTCTGGATGTCGCGCGGGGCGGCGCGCATGAGGTAGTCTTGCAACAGGATCACTTGTTTCCGGTTTGCGCACCGGGGCTGGCGGCGGGGCTGCAGAACCCAGCGGATCTGGCCGGTTTTCCCTGGATGTCGGACACGGCCTGGGCCGGGGATTGGGCGGCTTGGCTCGCGCAAATTGCGCCGGATATGACGCCGCGTAGTGGGCCGGCCTATTCATTATACAGCTTGGCGGTGGATGAGGCCGAGGCCGGGGCGGGCGTGTTGATGGGGCATGAGGTGTTGGTGGCAGACCGCGTTGCGCAGGGCCGGTTGGTGGCCCCGTTTGGCAGGGCAGAGACGGCGCTGTCGCTGAACCTGGAAACGGCGATGGTGCCTGTGGGCGCGGTTGCGCAAGTGGTTGATTTATTACGGGGCTAGTCGGGCGTATGGCGCAATTGGTAGGCCCCTTCGGGCAGGTCCAAAGCGGCCGCGAGGTCTTGAAGTTGCGTCATGGAGAGGGTGATTTTCACCATCTGATCGCTGCGCGGATCGAATTGTTCCAGTGTGACGCAATCGTCAAATGCGTTGATCGTCACGTCCTCTTGCAGATGCGGACTGCCCTGATCGACAAGGGTGACGATGGTCGAGTCAAATTCGTGTTCGATGGTAAACATGAGGGTAGCCTACTCTGGTTTTTGGGCTTTGCAAGCGGAGAGGCGGGCAGACCTGTGCCGATCACGCAGGGTCACGAAATTGCGACTGGTGGTGGGCGGCGAGGCGGTTACACTAAGCGCCGGGATGCTGAACAGAAAGAACCCCTTGATGCGCTATGTGCTGATGATGTGCCTGCTGGTCTTGTCGGCCTGTTCGGGGTTGCCCGACTTGCCGGAACCAACAGAGACCGCCGTAATCCAGCCCGGGCGCGTGTCGCTGCCCTCGCCAGAGGTAGCGGCGGAAAATTTCGTCTCGGTTGTTGACTTGGTCGAACCGGTGGCGGAGCGCATATGCCGCGCAGAGGCACCGGGTCTGGCCTGTGACTACCAGATTGTGGTCGACAATCGCCCCGGCCAGCCCGCCAACGCGTTTCAAACGGTCGACCGTGCGGGACGGCCGATTATTGCCTTTACGGTCGGGCTGATCGCCGAGGCGCGTAACCGCGATGAACTGGCGTTCATTCTGGGTCATGAGGCGGCGCATCATATCGCCGGGCATCTGGCGCGACAGCAGGATTCCGCGTTGCGCGGGGCGTTGCTGGGCGGGGTGCTGGCCAGTCTTGGTGGTGCGGATGCCGGTGTGGTCCGTCGGGCCCAAGACATCGGTGCGTCGGTGGGCGCGCGGGCCTATTCCAAGGAGTTTGAGCTGGAGGCAGACGCGCTGGGCACCGTCATTGCCTATCGTGCGGGGTTCGATCCCTTAGTGGGCGCGCGGTATTTTGAGCGTTTAGACGACCCGGGTAATCAGTTTTTGGGCACGCATCCGCCCAACGGGCAGCGTATTGAGACCGTGCGCCGGGTGATGGCCGCGCTGCGTTAACCCTGCTTGATCGAGATCAAGGTGGCGGGCGCGGCATTGCGGTTGGATGGGGTAACCTGTTTCAACGGAGGCTTTTGCCATGGGATTGTTTTCAAAGATCGACCGGCATTCGGCGCTGGCAAACCGCATGGCGAATACGGTCGGAGCCAATCTGGTCGAGGCCAGCACAAGCGGTATGGCCCCGGAAACTGCGGTACGCACGGCCATCTATAGCTGCATGAAATGCGACCAGACTGACGCCTGCGAGGATTGGCTGGATGCCCATGCCGACGGGGCCGACCACACGCCAGACTATTGCCGCAACAAGGCGCTGCTAGAGCGGTTGGGACATCGCTGAGTATCAAAAGCTGAACTGGGGGCAAGGATGACGGACCGGATGACAGAGGCGCAGACCGCCTGTTTGATGCAAGGCATGGCCGACAAGTTAGGGGTTGAGGGCGCGATTGGGGCCTTGCCCGTCGCGCAGATGGACAAGATGGTAACCACCTGTCGCGCCTGTACGCGGGCGGATGATTGCATCTTGTGGATGGTCGAGCATTCCACCGGCGCGGCGACAACGCCAGACTACTGCCTGAACGGCGAATATCTGGAGTTGATGCGCAACACTGGCTGATCTCGTGGCTCTGCCACAGATGTGAAATGCGCTATTTGTGCGCATCTGGTGACGCGAGCCCAACATTTGCAGCCCACATCTGACAGCATTGCTGATTTTTCAGGGTCGGCGGTTCAGCGGAACGGGTTTGCTTCCGTTGCGTTTTGTCGACGAGGAAGCGGTCTACTGCGCGGCCCCCATGCCCGGCGCGTCAGGCATGGGGGCCAATGGCAACCTGATGCTGAAACGTCAATGCAGCTGATCCTCGTTTCTGTGGGCGATTAAAGACTCCAAAGGCTGGATTTCGCGGATCGGTCATCCGTTGTCCAGGAAAGCCAGGGATGTCGGTCGCGCGGCGGTGACCGTGATGGGGATAGCGGCGGGCGTGGTTAGAGTGATCGTGCGTTGGGGCCGGGGCCGCATTTGGCGCGCGGAACGCCGCCGCCGCTTTCCGTAGCGTCATATTGGTGCCATTATTTTATTCAAACTTTAGGCAAAATCGTCGGGATAGATGTGGGTCAGATTTGTGCCTGTGTTGTTCTTCCGGTCCCAAAAGCGGCGCGCGCCGCAG
>Ga0315339_1002988_pt1 | contig 12270 bp, 12 predicted proteins | sample ASW17metaG_FD_204514 | JGI IMG/M metagenome (GOLD analysis project Ga0315339, IMG submission 204514) | Ammonia-oxidizing marine archaeal communities from Pacific Ocean, United States - ASW #17 | ecosystem: Environmental > Aquatic > Marine > Oceanic | place: USA: California | collected 2016-12-05
ACAAAGCATCCACCTCGATGCAAAACTTCGCAGGAAAATATATAAGCTGCTTCTGCTGCAGCAATTATTCTCAGATGATCTGTCTGTCGATGTCCAGTTAGCGGTGGGGCGATGTCGCTTAATATAACGTCCGCTCCTCCTTCCAAGGCTTCTTTGATAGCTAGTGATGCTCCATCCAACATAAAGTCTTGAAGAAAGAATTTAGTGCCGGGAAGAGGGTCCATTTCTATAACGTCCACAGCAATTAATTTTGCTGAAGAGCCAATTTGATTAGATCTAATTCCCCTAGAAACTACCTGGCTCCAACCTCCTGGCGCTGCGCCAAGATCGACAACCTTCATGCCCGGTTTCAAAATCCGAAAACGCTCGTCCAATTGTAATAGTTTGTAAGCAGCTCTTGAACGATAACCATCGCGTTTAGCAGCATCGACGTAAGGATCATTAAGTTGTCGGTTCAGCCACCTTGTGGAAGAGATTTTGCGACCTTTTGCCGTTTTCACACGAGTATTTAAATTACGTATATTTCCCAGGCCTTTTTTAGTTGAACGGTGGTTACCTGTTGGTCGTTTCTTTGACACTTTGGATATGGCCTTTATCGATTGGCAAGATTGAGCTTTAATACCATACCTTCCCGACATCTACCCCTATTTTAATTCTTCAACTCCTGAAATTATCACCTACCTACACCAATTAACTTGAAAACTGATCTAATAGCTTTTGTGAAATCTCAAATTTATTTTCCCTTATTGTTTTTGCGGGTAATCCAACAACCACGTTATAGTCCTCGACGTCTTTTGTAACCACGGCTCCGGCACCTACAAAGGCTCCAACTCCGATTTTCACGTCTGGTAGAATAGTCGCGTTCGTTCCTATTGACGCATAGTCAGCGACGTGAACTCCGCCTGAAACTGCCGCAGCGCCCATCACATGGACCCCGTCTCCTATCTTACATTCGTGATCAATCGTCGCATTGGTATTTATTATGCAATAATCACCAATTTCACAGAAGCTATGTATTGTGGCGGAAGGCATTACTTGAATACCTATACCAATTTTGCTGGTGTGATCGATGTAGCAATGCCGATGAATTAATTCTATCGGAATCAAATCAAATTTCTCGATAGCTTTGGCATATTTGACTCTTGCATAGCCATGTTCGCCACCGATACACATAACAAAGTGTGTCAGGTCAAAAAGATTCGATCTTAAATCCTCGATATTTTTTAAATGCTGTCCATTGAAATCAAATTCGATTTTAGGGCATGTATTTTCAAATATTGTTACGGTCTCGACCTCTTCTTTCTCCATCAACATTTGATAGGTAATTCTGGCCTTGCTTCGCCCCCCCCATAACAAAATTCGTTTTTGTTTTTTCATATTAATGAAATTCTATTTTCGCATGGATTCTATTACACGTGAAGGTAACAATAAACCTCTGTTCCCACTTCTTTCCGGATGAAACTGAATTCCACATATGTTTTCCCGAATGAAGAAAAAAAATTTTGTTTATTAAATTTAGAGGTACCAATCTCTAAATTCTCGCCAGGTTTTGCTTTAGTGCGTAGGAATGGAGAAAATAATAAAAACCATTTAGCGCCTCTCCAATTGAACGACCATCTTTGTTGCCTGAAACATCTACCAAATTATAACCTATATTTGCTGCTACCCTTGAGTTCTTCTCTGTCCCGGCACTTAATTTGTCTAAGTGACCGCTCAATAAGGACAACCCACATTCGGTTCCCTCCTCGATAAATAACTGGAACCTTAACATGTTTGCCTACAAATTCGATCAATCCAAGATCCGGGCCTTTTCCCGTTCCATCCTTTTCAATAGATGTAAGAAGAGCTTCGCCGATGCCGTTGTCCTGGGCAATACGCAACCATTCTGCAATATTTAAATCACTAAGGTCGCGACCCGTATTATAAAAAAAGCGAAATTCTGAATTTGTGAGACGGGCATCTAATTGTAACACAACTGATTGAGATCCAAATTCTCTTGAAAGAGTTTTTATTAGCTCCGGGTCGCGTATCGCTCCGGTATTGACGCGTATTTTATCCGCACCGGAATGAAATACCTTTTCAGCTTCCTGGCACGAAGTGACGCCGCCTCCAGCGCACACAGGGACATAAAACGTCTTTGACAATTTCAGCTATTACGTAGGGGAGTTCTGGTTTTTTGTAAAGTAATGCAACGGTATCAAGAAGAATTATTTCATCAATACCCTCTTCATAATATTTACGGCTTAATTTTATGGGATCCCCCACGAGGTTAACCCCTTTCTTCATGACGCCCTTAACAACGCGTCCGTTTTTCACGTCAATGCGGCCGATGATTCGTTTAGGGACTTTATCCCAAAGCATCTAATTACACATGTGTCGCCCTAGTGTCATAATCTATAAAATTTAGAAAACAACTTTTAGGGTCTAGTTTCTGGAGCACTTTAGGTAGCCGTTTGGAGCGACCGATATCTGCAATTTCTCGTAGATTTCTTTGTCAATTTCGAAATCCCCATTTGTCTCTAGAAATTCATTTAACGCTGTCATTGGATTGTTGCCTACACCCCAAGGACGATCTTGAAACATGTCATCGCTCAAAAATTCAATAACTGTATCGAACACAATTAAATAACTATTATGACTAACGAATGAATGATACATCTCCAATTCCATTAGGACATGTTCGTGAGTGTGAAAGCTGTCGAGAATTACCAGAAGGTTTTTTGCATCGCCCACTTTCTCCGATACTTGATCTTTGGTGGTCGCGTCAACACTGGAGCCTTCTACTAAGTCTATCCTTCGGAATAGGGGGTGGGTTTCTATGGCCGTGCGATTATGTGCTCGAATATCATTGTCTATGCCAATAATACGCCCGCCAACTGACACACCCGTTGTTTCAAGCAGCTCCAAAAGGGAGGCGTAAAAAATTAAAGATCCCCCGCGCGCAACGCCAGTTTCGATGATGAGGTCAGGCTTTACGCTCCAAATAATTTCCTGCATTGCGATCATATCTTGGGGGTATTGGATAATCGGGCGCCCGAGCCACTCAAAATGATATGAATACTTTTTACTATTCGCGGCATTCATCCAATCGATGGTCAGTTTTCTGAAATCTGAATCGTTGGACATATTTCCAATTTCAGATTTACCCTCTTCTTTGAATTGCTGGTACTCATCCATTTACAAGTATCCCGGTTTTCAAAATATTATCGATTAGTTAAGGTCCATTTGATGACAGCTGAAGACCTGTCAAGGCTTGATCATATCTGATCTCTTTAATCCATGATCGTTGGCTAGTTCCTTGATCAATATTCCTGCGGGCGTCATATCTGGGTTGTTGATATCGAAACACGTATACAATACTGGGTCCATTTTCGGGATGTAGTTGTCTTCAAGACGGTTTCCATATTCGGCAACGTTTTCCCCATAGAAAATTAATTTTACACCGTATGGAGATGCAATTCTAGGGCCGACTGTTCTTTGGCCAACGATAAAGGGTTGAAACGGGTGGCCAAGATTTTCAAAGGCCAAGCGCGTAAATTTCCGATGAACTTCGCCATTTGGGGAAACTAAAATATTATTGAAGCCAGACCGAATTAGATTTTGATGATTGCCAAGTCCCGTCTCTGTCCAGAGGTGAGGAGCCCAAGTTACAGTTAGTGGATTCATGCCAAACTTAGTTTTTAGGATATGCGCGACATACATTCAGTCTTTGCTGCCGCTTGCCGGATCCACGACGTCGTAGCTTCCATCTTTGCTTCTGTGTTTATCGCATAGCTCGTGGAGTTCCTTTTCGCGTTTAGCCTAATCAATCTTCGTTTCCTTTATTTCTGCCCAACGGCATGCATCGCATACACGATCGTCATCAAAATAAGTGGTTGGCTTTATTTCATCGCGAATATGTTTTGATTCTACCGTTGTGGTTAGCCTGAGATTGGAAATTACGCATTTTGAGCAAAACTTTATGTCGCCGATTTTGTTCATTTATTATCTCAATTTTTTTGAGCATCCAAAAGATTGGTGCCACGCCTAGCCATTATTGGGGCATTCAAAGCACCAATGAACCTTTTTTATAACTCTATCCATTTCGGATTCCTTTATGTCATGGTAGGAAGGCAAATTAATGGCCCGTTTATATATGCTATAACTAACAACGTTTTGTGGCTTGTCTTCAAACATCGGCAGCATGCTTAACGGCCAGAAAAATATGCGAGCATCAATATTATCGTTGGCGAGGGCATCGAGCAGATATTCTCTATCAAACTTGACGTCTTCATTGATCATTATATTCGGGAGCCAATAGCCATTAATTGTCCCTTTGGGCTCAAGGTTCATTGACAGCGGCAAGCCTTTTAAGTATTTATTATAGTAGTCGAAAATCTTCCTCTTGCCTGAAATTAGATCTTCAATTCTTTCAAGTTGGGCGCACCCAATTGCAGCTTGGACATTGGAAATTTTATATTTAAATCCAAGGTCTTCTGCCCAGAATTGTTTTTTTTGATCATCGGTACGGCCATGGTTGCTCAACTTTAAGACTTTTTGATAAAGGGCTTCGTCGTTGGTGACAAACATACCACCCTCTCCCGTCGTTATGGTTTTGGTCCCGTGAAAGGAAAAAGTTCCAAACACTCCCATTGAGCCGGCTCTTTTGCCTTGCCAATGTGAACCGATGGCTTCCGCTGCATCTTCAATGACCGGAATATTATGGTGTTCACCAATTGCAAGAAGGGCGTCCATGTCACATAGGTTGCCGTAAAGATGGACCGCGATGATCGCTTTAGTTCTTGAAGTTATTGCCGCTTCGACCTTGACTGGATCAACACACCATGTGTCAGGCAGTACATCAACCAGAACGGGATTTGCTCCAAGGTAAGTAATTGGTGAAGCCGAAGCTACCCAGTTGATGTCTCCTAAAATCACTTCATCACCGGCACGAATGCCTAAACCGGATAAACCTAAATGCAGCGCCCCTGTACAGCTTGAAGTCGCAATTACGTGCTTGGTTCCGATGTGCTGAGAAAACAAGTCCTCAAACTGAACGATATAATCGTAGCAATGCTCGCCCCAGCCGTTTGAAACGGCATCTATCACTAGTTCGATCTCTCGAGCCGTGATCGATGGCTTGGTGTAATGTATTTTGCCGGAAGTCATTCTACTTTTAGTCTCGGTACGGAGGTTAAAAATTTTCCATTCCACTCTCTTATATAGCTCAACTGCTCAACTATTTCCTCTTTCAAGTTCCAGGGAAAGATAACGACGTACTTGGGCCGGTCAGATTTGAGGCGATCTTCACTGACGATAGGAATTTTGCTGCCAGGCAGAAACTTATTTCGCTTTGCTGGATTACGGTCAATGACATATGAAATGAGATCACTGTTGACGCCGGCAAAATTCATCAGGGTATTGCCTTTGGCTGCTGCACCATAGCCAACCACCTTTTCCCCCTCCTTCTTGGCATTCTGCAGGAAGGAATTAAAATCTTCTTTGATTGTGTTGGCTCTATTTTGAAACCCACTATAAAAAGCAGCCGTCTTCATTCCCGCGTCGGCTTCCTTCACGACGAGCCTTTCGACGGAATTTTCCTGTGCCCGTTTCCCGCTATCAGCTCTTTGGGCATACAAACGCAGGCTTCCTCCGTGAGTAGAAAGCTCTTCAACCTTAAAAACGGCCAGATCATTTGAAGTAAATATATTCAGAGCGGTAGTAAAAGAAAGGTACGAATAATGTTCGTGGTATATGGTGTCGAATTGGTTGAATTGTACAAGGTTAAGCAGGTGCGGAAATTCGAAGGTTGCGACTCCATGTGGATTTAGCAGGACTGAAAATCCTTTGACGAAATTATTGATGTCCGGCACATGAGCCAGCACATTATTTGCTATTATCAAATCAGCCTGTCTCTTTTGGTCAGCTAACTCCTTCGCTTTTGCGGCGTTAAAAAAATCTTCAATGATATCAAGTTTTTTTTCCCTCGCAGCTTCAGCCGTGCTGTGAGTAGGTTCAATGCCATAGCACGGTATTCCCTTCTTCAGCAGATACTGCAGAAGATAACCATCATTTGCCCCAATCTCGACAACCATGCTGCCCTTACCAAGGGCCAACATAACTGTTATTTGGTCGACATACCTGCGGGTGTGATCGAGCCAAGAGGTGGAAACGGAACTGAAGTAGGCGTAATCTTCGGTGAAAATCTGCTCAACTTCGACAAATTTTTCAGTTTGAACCAGCCAACATTCTTCGCACACCATAACTCTAAGCGGGTAGCATTTCTCAACTTCTTTGAGGTCGGTGCTGGTCAAATAGGAATTGGAAAGGGGTGGTTTGCCAAGATCAGCAAAAATTCTGGTTAGTTTATTTCCGCAGTGTCTACATTCCATTTATCAATCCCTCGGAAATTACTATCAATCGGAGCGTAAGACATGTCGCGGTCGGATATATAAGTAAATGGCAAGGGCCATTCAATTTTAAGTTTGGGGTCTGTTGCCAACACCCCACCCTCGGCGGCTTGATTATAGTTAGAAGCGTGAAAATATAGCATTTTGCAATTTTCGCTTAGTGTCTGAAAGCCATCGGCAAACCTTTCGGGGACAAGAAGTGACTTGCCGATGTCGGAGCTTAAAATTTCGCAATGCCTTTGCAGGAATGTGGGTGAATCGCTTCGCAAATCAACTGCAACATCGAAAACCTCTCCTTCAAGGCAGCTGATAATCTTTATTTCAGAATGTGGGGGGTATTGGAAATGCATGCCGCGTACGGTTCCCCGCTGATTAGTACGAGTTTGGTTAATTTGAGTAATATTTTCTCCTGGCAATAATTCGGTAAACTCATCTTCGCTGTACAATCGTTCGAGATAGCCACGTTTGTCCCCCATGGGCTTTCGCTCAATAATCCTTAACCCCTGCAATTGGGTATCTCTGAAGTTGAACCGGCTATTCATTAATCGCAGTGTACGCGGCGATCTGTTCTTGGCATACGGATTTCATCATTGCTCCCTTCAACCACTCGCGGTGCCACTTAACGGTATGTTCCAGCGCCTGGCTTAAATTCCAGAGAGGCTTCCAATTAAGTTCTTTTTTGGCCTGCGCGCTTTCGAGCCTTAGTGAGCCTGGTTCATAGGGATTATTGCCAAATTTCTCAACCGCGACAGATGCTCCGGGCCCCCATATCCGGGCTGCACTCTCGGCCACGTTTTGTACTGTAGAGCAGTCGGAACTAGGGGGGCCGAAGTTCCAGGCCTTGGCAAAACTTACGCCATTTTCCGACAACAATCCTTGAGCCAATTTCAAATATCCTGACAGCGGTTCCAGCACATGTTGCCACGGCCGAATTGAGTCCGGATAGCGTAGCATGATAGGTTCAGCTGCCGAAAACGCCCGCATGCAATCCGGTATGAGTCGATCGGTAGCCCAATCTCCGCCGCCAATAACATTTCCGGCTCGGGCCGTTGCAATTTTGGCAGGATGGCCGCCTTCAGTATTAAAAAAACTGGAGCGATAGCTTGCCGTGACAATCTCTGCAGCCGCTTTACTCGCACCATAGGGATCGGGTCCACCGAGAGGATCCTGCTCTTTGAACATGATTTCCCCGCCGGAATTCTGGTACACTTTGTCTGTAGTTACGATCACGATAGCTCGAATGCTGTTAACTTCGCGCGAGGCTTCCAGCAGATTAGCGGTGCCCATAACGTTGGTCGAGAATGTATCTAAAGGTTTTATATAACTATCGCGGACCAATGATTGCGCGGCTAGATGAAATATGACTTCTGGATTTGCCAATTTAAGCGCGGATTGAAGTTCCTTGAAATCGGCTAGATCGGCGCGAACATCGCTAGCTACAGCTGCGTCAATATTTGCAACATCAAAAAGTGCGGGGTCACTTAGTGGGTGGAGAGAATATCCGTGTACACTAGCCCCCATTAAATCGAGCCATAGGGAAAGCCAGCCGCCTTTAAATCCGGTATGGCCTGTTATGAAAACCGACTTATCCTGCCAGAATAATGAATTCATTATTCCCAAATTTTCCACGGGGCATTACCTGAGACCCACATCTCTTCAAGTACGTTCTTATCTCGCAGGGTATCCATTGGACGCCAGAACCCCTTATGCTCGAATGCCATTAGCTGACCATCATTAGCAAGCGTAGAAAGGGGGCCATCCTCCCAGCTGGTTTCATCATCGGCTAAAAAATTTAGACATTCAGGAGAAAGGATGAAGAACCCACCATTAATAAAGCCACCATCATTCGTTGGCTTTTCCTTGAAACCTGCTACCGTTTTTCCATTGAGTTCTAGTGCGCCAAAACGGCCAGGTGGCTGAACCGCTGTTACCGTCGCTAACTTACCGTGAATTTTGTGGAACTCCAATTGTGACGTAATATCAACGTCTGCAACACTGTCGCCATATGTAAAGCAGAAGACTTCACCATCTTGAAGGTAAGATTCGACGCGTTTCAGTCGCCCGCCGGTCATTGTGGTATCTCCGGTATCAACTAGCGTAACCCTCCACGGCTCTGCGTTTTGTTGGTGTACCTGCATATTGTTATTCGCCATATCGAATGTAATGTCGGACATGTGTAGGAAGTAGTTGGCAAAATATTCTTTTATGACGTGCCCCCTGTAACCACAGCAAATAATAAAGTCATTAATACCGTGGGCTGAATAAATTTTCATGATATGCCAAAGAATCGGCTTTCCGCCGATTTCTACCATAGGCTTAGGTTTGATATAAGTCTCCTCGTTTAAACGGGCCCCTAAACCACCTGCAAGTATTACAACTTTCATAGTACGCGATCCAAATTATTGTTCGATCTCGTTTCCAAAGAGTTATTCAGACGGACGGAAGTTCATTGTTTATGCAAACGCTTCAAATCCAATCTTCGCTTTACAAATTAAAAACGAGTTCATCTAAATTATTCTAAATAAATTTAGCCCTAAACAAATTACTCCGATAATGTCACACCGCATTGGAAGTCTCGATCACTTCATTTAACAGTCTGCTTTCCTCTGATCTGGTATTGGAAGATGAAAACCCGAGCTTGATAAAAACATCAAGAATTTGCCGAGCAATGCGCCATTTCGAGTTTGTCGCATGATTCGAAGCAATTATCCATTCAGACATAACACGGGCAAGTAAACTGTGGTATTCTTCCAGTAAATTCTGATCAGTGAATAGGTTATCCGCGATATTTAACAAATTGGCATCTCCAGTGATTGGCCAGCGTTGATTCACGGTATTAACTACATCACTAGCGAACCTGCAACGGTCCCAAAATCCCAACTGCTTGAAAACAGATCCATTTGCCACTATGCGCCAAAATAAGATCGACGCGATCGTTCCGTAGGGATCCAATTCCTGTCCATCACCAATCCTTCCTCCATGCAGAACTTCTTTAATAGATCTTCGATTGGAGTTGTCAATTCTATGACAGGCGACATCGGGTAAAGTTGTTATTTTACCTCTAAATGCTGCCTCACAAATAAAGAAATAGTCGACTCCCCACGCATTTAAATAAGGAATTTCATTCGCTGGTTTTGCTCGGTACAGGGCGTGGAAAGTACCGCCATCGATAATTTCTGCGATGGCATTTATTGCTCTTTCGGTCGGATCATCCATCTGGACAGAAAGGGAAACGCCTTTGAATTTAACGTCATTTTCCCGGTAATAATAAGTCTCACCGCTTGCGGCAATATGATTGGGTTTATCCTCCAAGAACTGAACGCAAGATTGAATTAACTCTGTATCAATCCAATCGTCATCTCCAAGCAACATAAAGTATTTTCCTTTTGATTTTCGCCGCACATAATCAAAATTAGGAATACCCTTGATGTTTGCCGTTTGGCGGCATGTTTTCACACGCTGATCTTGTTTCATAAATTCCAGACACACGTCCGGTGTGGAATCGCTTGACATATTATCAGAAACGATGACTTCGATGTTTTCATACGATTGTTGAAGAACTGAATTTAGACATTTTACGAGCAAGTTGGCGCGATTGAAGGTAGGAATGCCAACACTTACCAATGGCGATGTACATTTCATATTATAGTCTTGATCCAAATCCAGACTATATGTTCAATTTAGTTGATATTTTATTTCAATTTAGTTGATATTTTATATTGAATACATATAAAAATATCGAAGGGGGTTGGTCAGTAAACATAACAGACTGATGACTGCTATGTCTGACTACTAAATCCCCCCTCAGGATTGCAGTTAAAAGAGTGCTGTCGACAGAAATATATAACTCAATATGGCTCGTTACATTCAAGATTGTTATATTATAAATAGTTATATGGGGGATAGTTTAACGGTAAAACTCGCGGCTCTGACCCGCGCATTCCCGGTTCAAATCCGGGTCCCCCAGCCAACAAATTTTAAAGTCTCAATTCATATGTCTCTAGTTGGTCTCATCTTTATATTGGAGAGCATTGATTTGGTGATTTATAAAAGTAACAAATACATGATATTTAATAAAAAATAATAATTGTATCGAAAATAGTGTAATTGCGGGACAAAGCTTAGTAATTATGTAGTTTCATTCCGAATTTGATCATTCAACGAGGAGCTGTTTAGGTAATGTTATTTAATTGTAGTCATCGAGGAACCCAAAAGGTGTGTGCAGCTGAACACGGTGGTAGCCAAACCGTTTCAAGCGAAACTAAAACCATTACAGTTGATATACACTGCCACCGTCAATCTTATCCCGCTGGCGATTTGATGCAGGGGGAAGCCCAAAATGCGGGTTTTTCAGCTCTTTCCTTAGGTAGTGAATTGACCAAGGAAGTCAACCGTAAACAGCTTGAGTTTATCAAGCCGAAAATGCAGTCGATCGAAAAGCGTTTAGAGGATATGGACAATATGGGTGTCGACCTTCAAGCTGTATCGGTTTCACCTTATCAATATTACTACTGGGCTGAGCCAGAGGCAGGAAGGGATGTATGCAGGCTTATTAACAATGAGACGGCGGAGGATATAGCTCTTCATCCCGATAGGTTTGTTGGTCTAGGAACCATTCCACTCCAAAATACTGAGATGGCTATTACCGAACTGAAGCGCTGTATAAATGAACTAGGATATAAGGGAGTAGAGATCAACAGCCATGTGGTGGGAGAAGAATTGTCTTCGGAACGGCTTGAGCCGTTCTGGGCAAAAGTTGAGGAATTGGATGTACTAGTTTTTATACATACAGCTGGTTTTACCCATCCAGACCGTTTGGGTGAGCATTATTTTCTCAACTTAGTTGGTCATCCGATTGAAGCATCGATAGCCATAAGCTATTTGATTTTTGATGGAGTGATGGAGCGTCATCCGGGTCTGAAAATATGTGTCTCCCATGGAGGTGGGTATTTGCCGTCTTACGCTGGCCGTATGGACCATGCCTATCATGCCCGAGAAGATGTACGTGAAGGGTTGCCCAACCCCCCGACACATTATTTAAAGCAATTTTATTTTGATAGCATTGTATTTGAGCCGGACCAACTCGAATTTTTGATAAATAAGTACGGTGCTGACCATATTTTGCTTGGAACCGATTATCCTTACGATATGGGCGAAACTGATCCCATTGGTTTGTTGCAAAAGGTAAGAAATCTCAGTGAGGAGGAACTTACCAAGGTAAGAGGTGGTAATGCAATTGAGTTGCTAAATTTGAATTAGCTAGGGTTTGAGCGCGTTACTGGTTCAAAGAGTTAAGTATTTTCATCTTCAGATACCTTGGCAGAAGCTGCCCGCTCTAGTTTTTTGAATGAATGTGGACTGAATAGAAGTGTAACAATATAGAGGATAATCATTATAGTAAGGGTTAGCCACGGAGTACTGACTGTTAGGGCTGCCAGGATACCTATAGATAGCATCGTCAATAAGATGTAACGATGGGGCATCCTAAATTTTTTGAAAGAGTATGTCGGCAGACGACTGATAAGGAGGCATGAGACAACTATGATGATAACTCCAACTAAGGCAGGCATGCGAACAATTTCGGTGTCTAGCTGAAATGAGATTATCAATGGTAAAAGGACTAATCCACCTCCAGCAGGCGCAGGAACACCGATAAAATAATTCCTAGCCCAAGGTGGTGGCTCCGGCCCATCCATATTGGTGTTGAATCTTGCAAGCCGTAGGGCACAACAAACACTGAATAAAAGTACCGGCACCCATCCGATGGGGCCAGCTTCTTTCATTGTCCAGAGGAAAAGAAGTAGTGCCGGCGCTACACCGAAAGCAATAAAATCTGAGAGGCTATCCAATTCGGCACCGAATTTACTCGTACCGCGAAGGA
>Ga0315339_1002990_pt1 | contig 12269 bp, 8 predicted proteins | sample ASW17metaG_FD_204514 | JGI IMG/M metagenome (GOLD analysis project Ga0315339, IMG submission 204514) | Ammonia-oxidizing marine archaeal communities from Pacific Ocean, United States - ASW #17 | ecosystem: Environmental > Aquatic > Marine > Oceanic | place: USA: California | collected 2016-12-05
ATCAAGACGATATCTACGATTGGCGCAGGAACAACTTTGATGACAGCTACACAGATCCGAATAAGGAGACCGAGTGGGGTTGGAGCCGCGATCCCGACGGCGATGGTCAGATTAATTTGTGGGAAATGTACCATGGCACCAATCCCTTTAAACCCAATGGGCCGATGGCGCCATTTAGGATTCAAATCGATGACTCACAGCAGTTGAGTGCCAGTTTTGACGGGCCTGAATCAAACGATCCCGTCTACCATGAACTGGTCCTGCAAAATGACGCCGGTGGGGCATACATCTTTATAAGAAGACCGAAATTTGCCGGAGTTGATGCCGTACTTGAACATTCACTCGATGTAACGAATTGGACTCCGTTTTTCGATGTCTATGCAACCACTCGGGGTGAAATTATTGAGGAAGGAATCGACTACGAAACCATTAGAATCGATCCGGCCGAAGAGGGTTTAACCGATCTCAATGGATCGTTCTTCCGCATGTTTGCCGAAGTACCCGATGACTAAAACCCTACACATTTGAGAAAATCATGAATCAATCGGAAATACAAACCTTGAAAACAGTCGCTCACACGGTGAGGGCATTATCTATTGACGCTATCGAACTAGCGCAATCGGGGCATCCTGGAATGGCTTTAGGGGCGGCGGATTTTGGAGCCTATTTTTTCGCCAAAGTCCTGCGGCATAATCCCAAAAATCCTGAATGGCTGGGAAGGGATCGCTTCGTATTATCCGCGGGCCATGGTTCCATGTTGCTTTACGCGCTTCTCCACTTAACGGGCTATGATGTTACCATCGAAGACCTGAAATCGTTTCGTCAATTACATTCGAGGACTCCGGGACATCCCGAGCTTGGTAAATTACCCGGGGTAGAAACGACCACTGGCCCTTTAGGACAAGGTGTCGCTTGCGGAACGGGAATGGCTATTGCGCAAAAGTTGATCGCAGCGCGTATGGGCGAGGAACTTTTTGACGCCAAAGTTTGGGTACTTGCAGGTGATGGATGCATGATGGAAGGCATTAGTTCGGAAGCCAGTTGTCTGGCCGGAACCATGGGCCTAGACAACCTGGTGATTATCTATGATGCGAACCAGGTCTGCCTGGATGGCCCCATTACCGAAGTTAACCTCGAAAACACCGCGAAACGTTTCGAGGCATATGGATTCAAAGTTCTATCCATTGACGGCTATGACTACGACCAGATGGAATTGGCTTGCCGGGACGCTCGGCTGGAATCTGAAAAACCGGTCTTTATCCTATTAAACACAGTCATAGGAAAGTATGCACCGGCGGTAGAGGGGACTTGGAAAGCACATGGAGGCCACTTGGGTGCTGACGAAGTCGCGCAGGTGAAGAAAAACATCGGATGGGAGTTGGAGCCGTTTGCAGTACCAGACGAAGTAGTCGATTACTTTGAGAAAATGAGGCCCGAATGGAACGACCAGGAGACGGATTGGAATGAACGTTTTAAGTCCCATATACTTGATCAACCCGAAATGGCCCAGCGGTGGGAAAAATACTCCGATAAGAGTTTGCCGGACGATTTTGAGGAGCAGGTCTGGGGAGTGGATATTCCGCCTGGTTTACCGACCCGAAAGTGCAACGAATATGCCATCAATAAGGTGTGTCAGCTTGCACCCTGGGTTCTCAGCGGATCGGCTGATGCCTCAAGTTGCGACTTTACCTGGCTGATGCATTCGGAAATTGTTCAAAAAGAGAATTGGTTCCAACAGCAAATAAAGTTTGGCGTTCGCGAATTTGCAATGGCGGCCAGCGCATACGGGATCGCCATTCATGGATTTTTCACACCTGCCGTTGGAACATTTCTGACGTTTTCCGACTACATGCGCAATGCCATGCGTATGACGGCCCTGATGAAACAAAAGGTCATTTTTGTTTTTTCACACGACTCGGTTTTTCTCGCGGAAGATGGTCCAACGCACCAACCCGTTGAACATTTAATGTCGCTTCGGTTGATACCAAATATGACCTTAATACGCCCAGGTGACGAAAACGAAGTGAAAGCCGCTTGGTTGGCTGCTTTGAAAGTCAAGGATGGACCCGTAGCACTATGCTTTTCGCGGCAGAATGTTGCCAGTACGCTTAGCGAACTCACAGCCGCCAAAGCACTGCGTGGTGTTGAAAAAGGTGCTTACCTGCTTTGGGGAGAAGAAGGTGATTGTGACGTATTAATGATTGCAACAGGTTCCGAAATCCATCCCGCAGTCGGGGCAGCTAAAATCTTAAAGCCGCAAGGAAAAACTGCTCGCGTGATTTCCATGCCCAGTTGGGAACTTTTTGAAGCCCAGGATGTGTCTTACAGGGAGAACCTTCTTGGAGGCAACATTGGTCTAAGAGTCAGCGTTGAGGCGGGTGCGTCTCTAGGTTGGCAAAAGTATGTTGGAGAAAATGGTCTTTCCATATCAATCGATGAATATGGAGCCTCCGCTCCGGCTGATGTCCTAATAGATCACTTCGGATTTACCGCAGAGAAAGTAGCCAATAGAATCACAGAAAACATTTAATATAAAATCTAAAGCAGGGTCAACATGTCATGCCTTACCTTTATGCTAAATCACGCATGATTCGATTTCTACAAAAGATTGAGCAGATCAGCCTTCAGAAACTAGATTCTCTGTTTTCTCCTGTTCAAAATATACTAAAGAAACAATTTTACAGGAGGCAACGGAGCAAACAGAGGTTGTGGCCGTAACCCAATTTCTTTTATCCTTTCCCACTTGAATTTCACAGCGCGCAAAGACGCTGCTCAAGTCCTGGAATGTCGACCTCAGCGCCAAAGATGCCGCCCGCCTCAGGTGTGTTCGCCAGCTCCTCCGGGCTATGGTGGACGCGCAATGTCGTCGAGAACAACTGCTGCAGCGAGCTACCGCCCAACGCGGGACAGGTTGGACCTTTGGTCGGCAAATCGATCTGCGCTGTTACCTTGCCGGATGGGTCAAAACGTACCAAACAACCTCCCCAAACCCGAGCGTTCCAATAGTTTCCTTCAGCGTCGACGGTAGCGCCATCGGGAAGGCCGGGAGCGGCCTCTTTGTCGGCAAGAGGCTCAATCTCATCGAAGTCCGAAAAATCCGTTCCGATTCGGAATCGGCGTATCCGGCCATCTGGAGTGTCGGCGAAATACATAGTTGTGCCGTCAGGAGAGAAATCCAATCCGTTTGAGATGACGACGTTGCCAAATAAACTTCTCAAGGCACCATCGGGCCCTAACCGGTAAACGCTGGCGATCGGTTGGCGTTTTTCCATGTCCCGGGTTTCGTCGAAGGTTCCAAACACGATACCGCCGAAGGGGTCGACGGTTGCATCATTGATGCGGGTCTGTGGCAGGTCCGTTTCGACGTCGCAAACCTTGGTAAACTCCGTCAATTCCTGATTGGCCAATGCGACCAGTTTGGGAAATCCAATCACAAAACCTGGGTCTCGTCTGGGCAGTATGAATCCCGCACGGCCTGGCAGGTTGAAGCGCGTTGCGTTCTTCTCGGAATCCATCCGCCAGACACAGCTGCGTTCGATATCGGTCCACCAGAGACAATGGTCTCTTGGATCCCAGAAACAGCATTCGCCGAGGCTGTTCTTGCAGTCTAGATGCAGGTGCGCGTCCATCAAATTTTCTATACGCTATTCTTTACCGGAAAAAACACTCAGCTCGGCGGCGAGTGCAGCTTTCAGAAGAATAGCATCGCTGCCTAGAACAACGAAATCGAAACCTTCGTCGGCGCGTTTACGGGCCACAGCACCATTTGGGCAGAACAGACCGGCATGCTTTCCAGCTGCCTTGGCGGCGGACAGACATTGGTCAAAGGCCGCGCAGACTTCGGGGTCGGTAGGATCCATATCAGCCCCTTTACCAAGATTGATACCCAGGTCGCCGGGGCCTATAAAAATACCATCGAGTCCTTCAACCGCACAGATGGCATCGACGGCCGCCAGCCCCTCACAGGTCTCGATCATCGCCAGACGGACAAGAGTGTCATTCGCATGTGCTGCGTAATCCGGTCCGCCATAGAGAAGTCCACGGGCGGGTCCGAAGCTTCGTGTTCCAAGTGGCGGATAAGACGAAGCAGAAACAAAGGCGCGCGCCTCGTCGGCCGAGTTGACCAGTGGGCAGATCAAACCATAGCTGCCAGCGTCGAGGGCTTTCATAATCGTCGCCGGATCATTGCTAGGCACCCTTACAAACGGCGTGGCATGGGTAGCCGAGATAGCCTGAAGCATCGGGATCATATCCGAAATATCGGACATGGCGTGCTGCAGATCGATCGTGACGCAGTCCACACCGCTATGCCCTACGATCTCGGCACTGTAACTGTCACCAATTGACAACCAACCGGATACCGCAGGACGATTTTCCGCCCAGCAAGTTCGAACTTTATTTGGCCTCATCGTACCTCCTCCAATACTTCTTTGTTCACGACTAGTTCGGGATCGAGCGCGCCATCAAATGCTGCCAGCACATTTTCAACGGTCTTGACCCCCATGCCGATCAGTGCGTCTTCGGTCAAAGAAGCAGAATGGGGGCTGAGGACAATTCGCTTTTCGGAAACGAGAGGCGAATCTGGCGGAAGGGGCTCGATCTGAAACGTATCTATACCTGCCCCGTGCAAGGCACCTGAACGGACAGCGCGGACGAGCACATCTTCGTCGATCAACCCTCCCCGACTGGCATTAACTACGATGGCTCCCTGGGGAAGAAGCGCCAATTGCTCTTCCCCGAGAATGCCACGTGTCTCATCGGTTAGGGGCACATGCAGGCTGACAGCGTCCGCTTGTTGTAACCCTTCATCCAAAGACTCGATTAAGGTATCCGATATATCGGTCGTGTCGGTAACGTACGGATCAAATACCAAAACTTGCATTCCCAATGCCGTAGCCCGACGAGCCACTTTTTTACCGATGCGTCCGTAGCCGATAAGCAAAAGCGTCTTACCATTCAACTCCACACTCAAGTTATCGGCCCGCGCTGCAAATCGTCCTTCCCGAACCGCGCTATCCAGTTCGATTCCCACACGGGCCGCTGCCAACAACAGAAACAGGGTGTGCTCGGCAACCGACACCGCATTTACCGCCCCCACAACCGTAACGGGGATGTTTAGCTCGGTACATAAATTGACCGGAATGTTGTCGAAACCGACACCGTGTCGCGAAATCACCCTAGCCGAGGTCGCCTGCTCAATGACTTTCCGACTGACCGGCGCGTCGCGAACGGTTATGGCATCGGCCGAGCCAACATAATTAAGCAGATTTTCTTCCGAAAAATCCGTGAGTACTTCATAGGACACATCTGCCCGCGCATCGAGCAAGGCCAGCGCTTTTTCATGAATTGGCTGAATGACCAGGATCTTGTTTTTCATGGTTTCCTCATAGTTCCAAAAAATCTAGATGTGATGAAGAACAAGGCGCAGTTTGCAAGCAAGCGCGGGAGCGTAGGATTCTACGTAACCAAGTGGGTTGCGAGCTGGAACGCAGTTCATCGTGCATGTTGATTTTAGCCTTCGATAGGGCAATCTTTTAACATACCCTGTTGTGAGGTTTGAACTTTTATTACTAATATCCATAACACACTGATTTTTAATGAGATAAAGCCTGCTCTATCGAAGGCGTATGGAACATTAGGGATTACCATCGTGTTCCAAAGAGTCGTTTGCCCGCCATAGGCGGAAGAATGCTGTCGCGCATTTGAGCCAACAGACTTTTAAAGGCTCCCCAAACCCCGAGCCTTGGAGTATATCGGGATTTTGGAATGTATCCTATCGCGTCGCGTGCCTCCGATAGGTCCCATCGCATGCCTTCGTTGTCCGACATGATGTTGAGCACGGCGGAGCCCTCGAACGGATTGAGGCAAGCGCATTCGACTGCGTGGGCCCAGTCCTCATTCGACAACCACATCTCTTGTCCCCAGCGGCCGAAGGCCATGTGCGGCCCGGGTTCGTTGTCGCCCGGTTGGCAGTATCCAATCCGCAATGACAAGAACGCCATCCCGGAATGCTGTACCTGTTCGATCCCTATACGTTCGAAAAACAGTTTTGCAGCACCATAAGGATTGGCCGGCCGGGGAGGTGTGGCAGAAGTGAGTTTTGTATCAGTAAATCGGTAACCACCCAGAACCCAGTTGGAACTGGCAAATACAAACCGTTTGACGCCGTGCATTTGCGCGGCACGAAGTACATTGAGACCAAGGTCAATGTTGAGTTCCAACACGGAGTCCCAAGTGGCCACGGGTTTCGGATCCGCCGCGAGGTGCAGTACTGTTTGGACCCCTTCAAAGTACTTGGCCCATTTCGCATCATAAGTAGTCAGGTCAGCTGAGATTACATTCGGACGCTGGTTTGTGTTTCGACCGATTCTTGTAACCCGGGCCCCGCTCACCTCAAGGGCGCTAACGGCCTTTTCTCCGAGATTACCAGTCGATCCAGTGACCAAAATATGTGGGTGCTCTGACATCTTTAGAACCGGAATTGATTTGCGCCGCTAAATAGCAAAACGCTCGGGATTAAAGCGACAAAGCTTAGAATCGTAAGGGTAAGCTTTCCCCGCGACCCTCTGAGCGTCGAATCAGATGCGATCGGCATCAACTTAGTTACCTGTTTATGGAATGTGCAGAGAGACACGCTTCAAGACACCCCGCGGAAAAATCGCTGTCAACGATGAACGCTAATTGTCGCCCGAATGGGCTCTTCTGAAACTATACAAAGAAGATAAAACGGTGGACGAAACCTTAGGCTGATTTGTAGGAGGGTCTTTATGCCCCGATCAATCGACGCCATACAAAGCAATCGGGGGATAAACCCCCTCCTACTTTATTCTATCGCTGGAAATGGTAGGGCAGCCTCGCCGAGGGCGCCGAAACCGGCGAAATGAAAACGGCTCGCTCAGGCTTCGCTAAAAGCTTCGACCCGACACAGTCGGCGATCGAGCCCAACCCAATTCAGAATAATTACGTGACAGAGCAGTTTAGCTTTTTCTTGTCACAAGCTCGGTACGGTTTCGTCAAACGGTTGCGGTTAGAGGATGAATTATTTCAGGATTGTATTGGATTCTTCTTGTCAGCTGAAACGTAGGCTACTTATATGACAAGCATTGTGATCCGGACCGTATCTGCCGTCGATGCAATTGAATATCAATTGCGGCAAAATATACTTAATAGCACGTGGGCTCCGGGAGAGAAGATCCCCAGTGAAAAGGAGTTAGGAAAGCTTTTTGACGTAAGCCGGTTGCCTACCCGCGAAGCCATCGCCCGACTCACGGCACTAGGTATGCCGGTCCCACAAGGGAAGGGTGTATTTGTAGAATCGAGCGTAAGAGAGTCCGGACTGAGTGACGTGTTGAGTCCGCTATTTTTAGGAGAAAACCCCACGCGAAGTAGAAAATTGATGGAAACAAGAGCTTTTCTGGAAGGGGAAATTGCTGCAAAAGCAGCTGTACATTTGAACCCGAAGGCTATCGAAAAACTCCAGTCCTTTCTTGATATTCCTTCCTCGGCTGTTGCTTCTGCGGAAGCGTTTGCCGATTTCGACCAGGCCTTTCATACGCATCTCGCGCGAATGGCAGATAATGAATTTCTGTATCATTTATATCACTCGCTTTCACCCTCCATCCACAAGTTTCTAATCGAGTTCGGTACGAATCGGAAAGTCCGCAGATCTGCTTTGGAACGTCACGAGGAGATCGTGCTCGCGGTTTGTAAAGGACAACCGGAAAAGGCCAGAAAAGCCGCTCATGGTCATTTGATACCGTGTCTCGATACCCATTTCGGAAACCTAAAAACCAAAGTTTCATAATTTTCGACACGTCCATGAGTCCTTACCAAAATTACTCCAAATATATTTTTGCCCACTGAGGCGATCCTCAATCATTTCCTAATTTTTTTATCTCCCTATTTCTACAAATGCATCGATGTAACTTCCAGATCACGGTTTCAGTAATCGTGACCTTCAGCTATTCAATTCTTAGCGCAGGAGGTGGAGATTCTTACGTAGGCCAGCCTTGGCTCATGCATCACATCGACAGGCAGTATTGGAATCATAATTCACTGGGCCCCGGGGACGTGGATGGCGATGGTTTCGATGATTATGTCGTTATCCACGAAGGCCCCGATGTGATTTCAATCGTCTTTCATCCCGGCGATCCCGAGGCAGTTTACTCTGAATGGGAGAAGGTTGTCGTATCGCAAGGCTCTAATGTTGAATATGCTGACTTCGGAGATTTCGACTCCGATGGAAATCTGGACATTGCTTATGCCAATGGAGACGCATCCAGTGTATCCATTGTTTGGGGGCCAGAGAAAAAGCGCGTAAAGGAGCCGGGCGCTTGGCGAGACGGAGGACCGCTTCCGGAATCCGTCGATAAAGGACACTACTTGTTCCTCCAATCGTTCGATGTCAATGCCGATGGCACAAGCGACATCGTCGCAGGAGGTCGGATGAAAAAGACTGATGGTAGGTTCACAGGACTTATTTGGTTTCAGGCCCCAGCCGACAGAAAGGACCGGCGCAAGCTTGGCAAGTGGAGGCAGTGGACCATTGATCCGGATCTCGAAAGCGGGCACGGATTTGTCTTTGTCGACATCGACTCAGATGGCGATTCGGATATCGTGGTAGGTAATGCCGACTGGGATACGACGGATCATGAAGAAGCCATTTTCTGGTACGAAAATCCCGGACCTTCATCCAGTCAGATCGGAAAGCCCTGGAAAAAAAGAGAGATAATGAGGAGCCAATTGTTTTTTTCGAAGAATCAGCTGGGAGTCGGGGACTTAAATAAGGACGGCAAGGTCGACCTGGTGGCGCAATCCGACAACCTTGTCTTCTACATGGAACAAATCAATCCAGAGCAATGGAAGATAAATCAGATAGTAAAACCCGAAATTACCCGTTGGGTCACGCGGCCCATCAAGCTGGTTGATTTAGACCAAGACGGAAATTTGGACATCGTCGGAATGACCATTCACAATTACGGTTATACTCCCCTGGGAAAAGCATCCGTTTTCTGGATGCAGTATCAGGGTGACAAGCCTGGAGTCGATAATTGGACCACGCGTGTTATCAAATGGTCCGACGGGTTTTCTACTTCCCACCGTTGGCAAGGCGAAAAGTGGGACCATATGCGCTTTGTGGATATGGATCAAGACGGTGATCTGGATATTGTCGGCAACTGCGAAGAATATTACACCAGGGAAAATGAAAAGCGAGAAACGCTTCTCGGGGTGGTGTGGTTTGAAAATCCATTGTTATGAAAAATACGAATCCTTGTAAATTCGATAAACATGTCTTTACAAGTCGACCCCTAATGCTCTAGCTGTTATTTCTAAATCGTGGTTCTGTGCAAATCTAGACGCCGGTACCGATATATTAAAACATAAAATACTTAGCTTCAGTGAGTATGTAGTCGTCGATTTACAAAGCACTGGCTTACAAAATAAATTGCTCCGTTCGTTTCTATCACTGTGATCCTATCTCACCACAACTCGAAATTCCTCCTTCTCACAATCTCGACCTTGATTGTATGTTCAAGTCTGGTTCTGGTTGGTCAGGATGATGCTGATCAGGATGATGCTGATCAGGATGATGAAGAAATCTATGCATTAAACCCATTCACCATCGTCGATGAAACTGGCAAAGGCTACAGCGCCACGCTTTCAATTTCTGGAACGAGAACAAGGATTCCGATTAAAGATCTCCCGCGCTCATTGAATGTGATTACCTCTGAGTTTATTCAGGACACCGATAGTTATACGCAGGGTGAAATGCTCGAATTTACCAGCAGTGTAACCCGAATACATGGGGGCGGCTCGGATAGAGGTGATAACAATATCGCGATTCGAGGATTTGAGGTTGGCGCCCCCTATCGGAACTTTTTCCGCTACCGGCAACCCATTTGGGCGATAAACGTTGACCGAACAGAGGTGATAAAAGGTCCAGCATCCACTCTTTACGGGATCGCAGGACCTGGTGGACAGGTAAACTATATCACGAAACGACCGCTTTTCGTGAAGCGAGGATCGGTAGATGTGGGCGTTGGAATTGAGTCCAAAAATTTTTATCGAGCCATTGTCGATTACCAAGATGTCACTGGGGAGGATGATAACATCGGCTACCGTTTTGTTGGAGGCTATCAGGAGAGTGATGGTCCCAAAGATCGAACCGCAGAGGATCGGCAATTGTATAATCTGTCCTTCAATTGGAAACGGTCCGAGACCGAAACGCTGATTTTCGAATTCGAACACAGCGGTTCCAAACTCATTCCCACCGGCGGTACTGACGGAACTGAACTGGTAGACGGTCAAGATTCTATCGAAGAAAGATTTGGGCAGAGTTTTATCGATGGAGTGGAGTGGTTCACTCCACCTGAACTGCAAACCGCGGTAGCTGATCAGCTTTTTTACGAGGTCTTTTACACCGTGCCGGAATTCACTTTTAACAATCTCACTGATGTTAGGGAGTTTACCAGTGATCTGTTCACCGTGGAATACCATCGGGAAATTGTCCCGGGCTGGAATATGAATATGGCTTACCTGTACAATTCCCTGGAGCTCGACGATATGGATTCTATCGAAGAGAATATAAAAGGACAACTACAGGATCCTAAGGTCGCATTTGCACCCCCGGTAGAAGAATTGAGTGTGAGTCACCTTCGTAGCGGTGGAGGATGGGAACCATTTACGGGGACGGTATCCCAATCGGGTCGCAACGATCTTGAAACTATAGAAAATCACGCCTTCCAGTTCACCCTCACGGGTGATTTTAAATTAGGATTTTTAGATAACTCCGTTTTGTTGGGGGGCTCCACCGACTGGGACAGTCAGGACTCGCTGCAATTAGAAACCAACGGAGTCAAAATAAACAACGTTCTAGATTGGCAGAATATAAACTGGCGCAACATCGTCGGGGTGGAGAATGCAGATGTTCTCCGTCAGTTCCCCGTTCTGGATGAAAATGGCAACCCGTCCATTGAAACCATAAGCCTTCCAGGCGGGAGAGAATTCACGCGACCCATCTTTGAAGACGAAGCCCGGGCCTTTCAACTGGAGTGGGAGGAACGAGAAATGGTTGATCAAACGTTTAGGGGTGAAGCCTATTGGATCACAATGAATTCCACCATGTGGGATGATCGTATTCGTTTAGTATATGGCGTTAGGCACGATGAATTCATCCAGAACATTTCTTCCATTATAACCGACCGGTTTGCGGAAGTAAATAAAACTCGACTAGAGCAAACGCAAGAATCGTACAGCCCACAGTTCGCCTTTCTCTTTCAACCTTTTTCGTTCCTCGGTCTCTATGGTTCCCATAGTGAATCCACTCTTCCGCAGTTCGGTCTGTGGCGCGACCAATTCGTAGATCCGGCAGACTCTATTGCACGTCCTCCACTCGAAGGTGAAAGCTCGGAAGCTGGACTGAAGGTAAACCTGTTCGACAATAAAATCAGTGGTACCTTTGCCTACTTTGACGCTAAAAGGAATAATAGGGTTTCTAACACGGGATCGCCGGACCGGTTTGGAGCCTGGCAACGAATTTTGAGTGACGAACTAGCGGAGGGCTACGAAATGGACCTGCTCCTCACTCCTATGCCCAACTGGCAAATTCTGCTTGCGGCCGCTTATACGGAGACACTCCAAATCAGTCCGAGAACCAAGGAACCCAATTTTGACACTTCCCGCCCTATAGGGAATATTTCGGAATGGCAGTACAGCGCGTTTACCAAATATGAGTTCCCTGAAGGATTTCTCTCCGGCTTCTCCCTAGGGGGTGGTTGTAACTACGCCAGCGACAAAACCTGGCGCACTAGTCATCAGTTCGATCGAATTCGAGACATCCAAGCACAACCTTATACAATCTATCGCCTCTTTGCGGGATACCGGTGGAGAACCCTTGACAAAGAATTTAACCTGCGACTAAATGTTAGAAATATGGCAAACGAATCCTTTTGGCTCACCGCGAACCATATGGGCGAACCCCGCGAAGCACGCCTGTCTTTGGGCGTTCAATTTTAAAAAGTACTAATTAAATTTGTATTTAATTCTATCACATAATAAGTTAAAGGCAATGAAAACAAACATTATAAAGCTTAAAAATCACCCTATTTTAATAGGTCTTTTCTTGTGGCTTGGGTCTCTTTTAGCACAAGGCTCAATCTCCCAAGTAGGTCCGCTCGTCGACCCGGACAATGTGGTCATTAATAATACCACTCCTCCACTATTCATCGAGCTTGGCAGTTTGGTGGTTGATAGTGTAACTTATGTTCGCG
>Ga0315339_1002991_pt1 | contig 12259 bp, 8 predicted proteins | sample ASW17metaG_FD_204514 | JGI IMG/M metagenome (GOLD analysis project Ga0315339, IMG submission 204514) | Ammonia-oxidizing marine archaeal communities from Pacific Ocean, United States - ASW #17 | ecosystem: Environmental > Aquatic > Marine > Oceanic | place: USA: California | collected 2016-12-05
CATTACAAAGTTCGAAGCCCGCCTGATTGCAGAAAGCTTTGGCGATCGAAGTCTCCATCGCCGACGGCAAGCCGCGGTCGGCATTGACTGCGGCTCGGTAGAGCAGCAAGCGGCCCGCGTCGATCTGGATGCGCATATCGGAGAACTTCCACTGAATCCCCTGAAACTCGCAAAGCGCCCGGCCGAATTGTTTGCGAATCAAGGCGTGCTGGCGAGCCAACTCAAAGGAAAACTCACCCAAGGCCAACGATCGCGCGGCGTTGCCGACGCGCTCGGTATTGAACCCTGCTATTTGCTTTTTGAATCCGCCGGGCCCGAGAAGGACCTTTTCCGGCGCGATGTAGACATCGTCGAAGTGAAGCGAGCACCACTCTTCGCCGTTCATATATTTCGTCGGCTTACCAAGAACGAACCCGTCCATGTCTCTATCCATGAGTACGGAACCGATTCCGTCAATCCCGTCGCCGAACCGGACGTAAACAAGAAACAGATCCGCATCCAGAGAGTTGCTCGTAAAAATCTTGCTTCCGTTGACCCGGTAGCCATCGCCGTCTTGCCGCGCTGTCGTCGCCAAATCCGTCACCGCGGAACCGGCCTCGGTTTCGCTCATGCCTAAGGCAATGATGGCTTCGCCTGTCAGGAACTTTGCAAGATATTGTTCTTTTTGACTTGGCGTCGCGTATTCGGCAAACGTCCGAAGGGGTCCGAAGTTGCCCGCCTGAACGACATCGGCACTGCGTGGACAAACCAAGGCGATCTGTTCGATCGCAATCACCGCATCCATCAGTGTGCCGCCGTGTCCCCCATCGGCCTCTGGAATTGTTATTCCGATGAGGCCGTTCTGAGCGAACAGTTTCGCAACGTCCAGAGGAAACCTGGGGCTGTGGGCCCTTGCCAGGGCGCCGTCCGCCAAATGCCGGTTGGCCAACCCGCGGACGGATTCTTGGAAGATTCGCTGTTCCTCGGTCAAAGCGAAATCCATTCCGAAGCCCCTCCTCATTCTGATCCGGCAAGCAAGCGACTATTCGTCTGTCATTTTCATTTCGCTATGATGCCGCATGGTTCATGTCTGTGTCACAGATTTCGATCCAAACGAAGCCCCGCCAATGTTAGAGAGCCGAATGAGCGACGACACTAGTCCGGTGGTCAGAGTAGAGGTCACCAAGCGGATCGCGTCCATACTTTTGGACCGGCCTCCGGTCAATGCGTTTAATGTCGATCTGAGAAGGGGTTTGATTGAGGCCCTCGCGGCAGTCGAAGAAAACTCGGATGTCGATGGAACTGTCATTATCGGCGCCAACAAGACGTTCAGCGCCGGCAGCGACATCAAGGAATTCAACGCCGTTCCACCGATCCATACAAGTGTTGATCTTCTGAAGACGCTTGAACAAACGCGCAAGCCATTGGTTGCTGCGATTGAGGGCGTCGCGTTGGGCGGGGGCTTAGAGTATGCGCTTGCGTGTCACTATCGGGTCGCAACCACCGGATCGCTACTCGGGCTGCCGGAAGTAAAGCTGGGCCTGATGCCGGGCGGCGGTGGCACACAAAGGTTGCCGCGTCTCGTGGGATTCAAAAAGGCGTTCGAGATGATCTTTCGTGGAGATCCCATTTCTGGCGAGGACGCGCTTGCTTTCGGACTGATTGATGATCTTTTTGGCGCTGATCTTCATGATCGCGCCATCAGTTTCATTGAGGAGCGAATCGATAGCCCCCTTCCTCGGCTGCGAGACAAGAATCAACATATCGAGAAAGCGCGCGCCGACCGGCTGAGTTTCGACAAGGAGCTTGAGACGTGGGTTCGGAAGGCACGAACGCCGCGTGCCGCTCAGGCAATTGCGAGCGCCGCGCGTGCGGCCGCGGTCCGATCCTTTGGCGAGGGCCTCGCGAAAGAGCGCGAGCTGTTTATTGCTCTGCGCGACGGTGACGAGTCCAAGGCTCATCGTTACCTGTTCTTCGCGGAACGGGAAGCAGCAAAAGGGCCGAAAGGCGAGCGAACCTCTCCCGCCCCAATATCAAAAGTGGCAATTGTTGGCGCCGGCACCATGGGCGTCGGCATAGCGATCGCCGCGGCCAACGCGAATATCCCGGTGGCAGTTATCGACGATAGCCGCGCGGCTCTGGAGAACGGACTAGCGGTAGCCGAGCGCACCTACGAAAGAATGGTGGAACGCGGAACCTTGGAAACGGTGGAGGCAACGCAGCGGTTTCGCCTTATACAACCTGCTGGCACACTCGATGCGGCGAGCACGGCCGATATCGTCATCGAAGCCGTTTTTGAGGACCTCACGCTCAAGAAAACCATCTTCGGCCGCCTCGATCAAATCGTTCGGCCGGGCGCGATACTTGCGACCAACACATCGACCCTGGACGTCGACGCCATCGCCTCATCGACGGAACGTCCTGGCGATGTGATCGGGATGCATTTTTTCAGCCCGGCTCATGTGATGCGCCTTCTAGAGATCGCGAAGGGGGCCGAGACGAGAACCGATGTCGTTCGCACCGCCATCTCATTTGGCCGAAAGCTTGGAAAGACACCGGTTGTCGTCGGCGTGTGCGACGGTTTCGTCGGCAACCGCATGCACCTTACGCGCGGCGCGAACGTCGAACGTTTGCTGCATGAGGGCGCCCTGCCGGTCGATATTGATCGTGCCGCGGTCGGCTTCGGTTTTGCCATGGGACCGTGCCAAACGTCGGATCTGGCGGGACTGGATGTTGCCTGGCACATCAGGCGGGCGAAGGGCATTCTCTATCCCATTGCCGACGCGCTTTGTGAGCTGGGGCGCCTGGGCCAGAAAACTGGCGCCGGTTATTACAAGTATGAACCGGGCTCTCGAAAACCGATCTCCGATCCCGAGGTGGCGGATTTGATCGCTCGGACCACGACGAAACGCCGGCACACGCAACGTCGGATTTCCGATGATGAGATAAACGAACGGCTGCTGCTGCCGATCATCAACGAAGGCGCCCGCATTCTTGACGAGGGGATCGCTCGGTGCGCCAGCGACATCGATGTCATATGGGCCAACGGTTACGGTTGGCCACAGTGGCGTGGCGGCCCCATGTACTACGCCGACCACCTCGGCCTCGATTACGTCCGCGAACGCTTGATACATTACGCAGACATACTTGCCGACAAGTCGATGAAGCCGTCGGTGCTGTTGGATCACCTCGCGTCGTCAGACCGGACCCTGTCGTCCTATCCAGATCCTGGACACCCGGATCGGGCCGTTGTGTCCTGACCGACCGCGGACGTCTGCTAAGGGTCACAAGCAGGCATGGAACGCGCCTTAGCCGTCAAGCCACGCCTGTAGCATCTCCGCCAACGCCCCGAGTTCCTCATCGGTTGCTTTGGTGATTGGGTTGGCGTGCGGGTGGAGCTTTTTCGAACATCCGGGGACGAGCTTGGCAGCGCCGTCGAAGTATTGGAACGGTGAGTCGTCGGTGGCGCATGTCACAAGTGTAGGAACTTTGACAAGCGGCAGACGTTCGTCGGAGGGATACAGGATCGCGGCCCGATAAGCCACGTGGCCGGCGCGGACGCTCTTGAGCGCGTCCATAACCTGATCGTGCAGCGTATCCGCAGTCGGCAGCCCTGTGCCGCGGAGGTGCTCGGCGTTGCGCTCCGACGGCGGCCAAAAAATATGACCGTCGCGGACGATGGTCCACGTCTTGAAGAACTGGGTGCCCTCTTGATCTATCAAGTGGCTCTTGTCGAGCGTCTCTGCATATTGCCGGTAGAAAGGATTGATGCCGTCGCTCATGCCGTCGAGGATCAATTTTCGCACCCGGTCGTCCCCGCCGATCGCCAACTCCGTCGCGATGCGGGCCCCGGTGTGCGTTCCGAAGACATCGAATTGAGAAAATCGCGGTCCAAGCGCTTCGAGCGCCCGGCCGGCGGCATCGGCAAAATAGGCCATGTCGGCGTCATCCGTGGCGGGGCGGCTGGAATCGCCCTGACCAAGGGTATCGAACGCAAGAGTGGTCCGAGTCTCGCCCAATACGCCGACCAAACGTTCAAGCGCCCAGGAGGAGCCAGGAGAGCCGTGAAACATGACGAGTGGCGGCGATGCGTCATGGTCCCATCCAGCGAAGCGGTAATGCATCTGCCCTTCGGCGATATCCGCGAATGCACGCTTTACGTTCATTAGCTCCTCCCAATCATTTCCGCGGCTTTCTCTGCGATCATCAGAGTCGGCGCGTTCGTGTTACCGCTCGTAATGTTTGGCATGACCGAGGCGTCGGCAACTCTCAGGCCTTGCAGCCCTTGAACCTCAAGCCGCTCGTTGACGACTGCCGACGCATCGGTACCCATCCGGCATGTGCCGACAGGATGAAACACAGTTTTTGAATTCTGACATATCCACGACAACACTTGCGGCCGACTTTGCGCCGCGGACCCTGGCGCAATCTCCGCGCCGCGGAATTTGTCGAACGCGCGTTGCGACAGAAGCTCGCGGATCGCCAGGACGCCGCCTGAAAGTGTGTCGCGGTCCTGTTCTTCCGCGAAATAATTCGGATCGATGGCCGGCCTCTCCTTTGGATCGGAGCTCACGACGTGGACACTGCCGCGGCTCGCGGGGCGAAGCTGATGAAGGGCGATCTGGAAGCCGTGGTCAAAATCGCCCGTTTGTAAAATGTCGAGCGATAAGGCCGGGATAAACGTGCACTTAATGTCGGCGGCGCCCCCGTGTCCCTTGTCCTCGCCGATAAAGGCCGCCGCGCGCAGGGGAACGGACGATGCGACCCCCGAGCCGGCAACCATCGCTTGCCCGACAACTGCAAGGCCGCGCACCGAACCGAAAAGCGGATTGAGTGTGACCGGCTCCAGACATTGGTGCTGAACATAGGCGCCGAGATGGTCCTGTAAGTTCTCGCCCACGCCCGGAAGGTTGTGCACGGTTTTGATGCCCACCGAACGGAGGCGCTCGGCATCGCCGATCCCGGACAGCTCTAATAATGCCGGCGAATTCACTGCACCGGCACATAAAATGACTTCACGGCGGGCGCGGATCGTCTCCCGCGAACCGCGAATCGATGCTTCGACCCCCGTGACGCGGGATCTTTCCACCAACAGGCGTCGGCAATGCGCGCGCACAAAGATCTTCAGGTTCGGGCGTGCCGCGTACTTGTGCAGAAACGCACCGGCGCTGCTAACGCGCCGGCCGCGCGATATTGTCAGGTCGTGCAGGCCAAACCCTGACTGGGTCGCGCCGTTAAAATCGTCGGTCGCGGCGTAGCCGTTTTGGTCGCAGGCTTCGAGAAAGGCTTCCTCCAACGGGTTGCCGGTGCGACTTCGCGAAACGGACAGCTCGCCCTTCGTTCCATGATAGTCGTCGCGTCGATCCTGATGCCCTTCGGAGCGTCTGAAGATAGGAAGAACATCTTCATACGCCCAGCCTGGCAAACCGTGTTCCGCCCAATTATCGAAATCCGCGCGGTGACCGCGCATATAGACCATACCGTTGATCGACGAAGAGCCGCCGAGCACCTTGCCCCTCGGCCATTCGAGGCGACGGTTGTCGAGGACGCTCTGCTCCGTCGTCTCGAAACCCCAGTTGATACTCTTTTTCGTATAGAGCGCCCCCGCCATCAGTGGCACGCGGATCAGCGGGCTCCAGTCCGATCCGCCCGCTTCAAGGAGTATGACTTTGGCATCGGCGTCGGCGGACAGGCGGTTGGCAAGCAGACACCCTGCGGATCCGGCGCCAACGATGATGTAGTCGGTTTCCATCTGAGGCCCGTCCATTAAGGTGGTGCCGACATCCTTCGCATCGCGCGGCGCGGGGTCCGGGACAGCCACCGGTTCATACAGCCGGTCCCTTTTTGGGGGCCGCGCCAACCTGGCGAATAGCAGATCCCAAGATGTTATGATATTGTTATCAAGCGGAGCCCAGAAAACAGCTGCCCGCGAAAACAGCACGAATTGGGAGGGTAAACATGAATAGTACAGTAGCGGGGCGAGTGATGCGTGGTGCGCGCATTCTGTCCATCTCGTTTTTGGCAGTAGGATTGGTTCTTTTATTTCGTCCGGCAGAACCCGTCCTCGCGGCAAGTAAGACATTGGTCGTAGCAGCGGTTACGACTCCCAAGGGTTTTGACCCAGACAAGTGGGTCCCCGGGATGATTGAGAGCGTCATTAATGTCTACGAGGGCCTGACGCGGTACGGTCGTAAGACCGATGAAAACGGCCGCGAGGTTCTCGACTCTAACGTCGTTTTGCCTCACCTCGCGGAAAGTTGGACCGTCTCGGATGACGGCAAGGTCTACGTGTTTAAGCTGCGCGAGGGTGTACGCAGTGTGTATGGGAATGAAATGACGTCAGCAGACGTCGTTTGGGGCTGGGAAAAATCTGTTCCTCAGAAACGAACGGGCCTCTTCCTGAGAACAGTCTCTAGAGTTGTGAACGTTGAAGCTATCGACAAATACAACGTGCGCTTTACGCTTTCTGCAGCAAATCGCATATTTCTCAAAGTTCTAACTCTGTATTCGCCCAGCACTTACGACTCGACCGAAATAAAGAAGCACATCACAGACGACGATCCGTGGGCACTGGAGTGGATTGCGAAGAATACGGCCGGGTTCGGCGCCTACCATTTGGATTCTCTGCGCGCCGGCGAGGGTGCGGTCTTCATCGCAAACCCAAATTACATCTTCGACCAACCCTATTTCACGAAGGTAGTATTCCGTGACGTGCCTTCCCCCGCAGCACGATCGACGCTTATGAAAAGCGGAGAAGTCCAGTGGGCAGAGCAGGTACCGATTCATCTAGTCAAGGATCTGATGGAAGATCCCAATGTCAAAGTCGAAATTGTGCCGGGAAACGCTCCTGCGATCCTGCCAATTAACAGGAATTACCCGCCATTTGATGATATTCGAGTTCGCAAAGCATTGATTCATGCGACTAACTTTGACGCCATTAACGAAGCAGTTTTTCTTGGGTTAGGCACACGTTCACGATCCTACCTGCCCTCAATAATGTCGGGCCATAAGGAAGCCTACCAGTACGATCATGACATCCCCAAAGCGAAAAAGCTCCTGGCGGAAGCCGGTTATGCGGATGGTCTTGAACTGACTTTGGAGTACGCGGGCCTTTGGTGGTGGGAAGAGCAGATGGCCGTTCAGCTAAAGGACTCGGTGGCAGAGGCTGGAATCACGCTCAACCTCAAGCTTATCCCTAAAACGGACATGCTGATGCGGCGTGGACCCGGAGAGCGCTCGTTGCCTTTCTTCACGTATATGACCACGCCATTCGTGTTGGACCCTGGATACGCGTTCCTTCTGAGCGCTCATTCCAAGGGATCCAACAACGTTAACGCTTATATCACAGAGGAGCTGGACGCGATCATCGATGCCATCGTTGAAGAGCAGGATGATGCCAAATGGCTGGAAATGATCGGGACCGCACAACAAATGATTGCGGACGCAGCAACAATGATCGACACGTTCTACCCAGGGATCTATGCAGTGATGGCACCATGCATCTCGGGTTGGGTGTTCCATCCGGTGCCGTACACGTACTGGCGTGAGCTGAGGTGCGAGGAATAGAGGCGGTTCGAGGCGCATTTGTTTTAAGCCAGGCAACGCCTCTCGGCCCGGTGTGTCTTCTCGACTAACGGCACATCACAAATCGAAGATTTCGGCGTCAATCAGGTGATCAAGTATCATCTGGTTGACGCCATTTTCTCCGTATAGCTCTTTTTAGTCCCAGACCGCCGTGTCTGCCCGCCCGTGATGCGGCCATAAGTTACCCGGCACAATTATGAGCTTCTTTCGATTCCTTATTCGACGCTTGTTTCTGATGGTTCCGCTGTTGTTCGGAATCATTTTCGTGACGTTCATGCTGGTTCGAATCGGCGGCCAGGACGCTGTCGGTATGCTGGCAGGCCCGATGGCAGACGAGGCGCAAATCGCCGAGATCAGGCGGAGCCTGGGTCTCGATCGGCCCATCATCGAACAGTTCGTCGCCTATATGGGAAATCTCGTGCAGGGCGATTTGGGAAATTCCTGGCAATCGCACTCAACCGTGGCGGAAGAAATCCTGTCGCGTTTGCCTGCAAGCCTGGAATTACTGATTTTGGCCATCCTTGTTGGAACGACTGTTGGGATTCCGATTGGTCTTTATGCAGCCTATAACCCCAATCGCCTATTCGATCAGATCACCCGCTTTGGCTCTTTGGTCGGGTTTTCGATCCCCACCTACTGGTTTGCTTTGGTTGCCTCGTTCGTCTTTTTTTTCGTTTTGCGCTGGGCCGCCGCTCCCATGGGTAGGATCGGCATGGACGTCTTTCCCCCGCCCGAAATCACCGGCAGTTATCTCGTCGACGCGCTCGTCACTGGACGATGGGATGCCGCCTTATCGGCAGCTCACCGGCTAATGCTGCCGGTCATCGTCTTTGCCATAATCGTGTCTGCGCCGATTATAAAGCAGACTCGCGCGATCGCGCTCGAGGCCATGGGAAGCGATTACATCCGTTATGCTCGCGCGTGCGGGTATGGGCCAGGATTGGTGCGCCGCATCGCCATGCGCGCAAGCTTGGTGCCGGTAGTCACATTCATCGGTGCGGAGGTCGCCACGATGCTCTTGGCGGTTTCTTTGATCGAGCTAATTTTTGCCTGGGGTGGTCTTGGCCAGTGGGGGCTTAACGCTATTTTATTCGGTGACTTTGCGGCGGTGCAGGGCTACGTGCTCGTCCTCGCCTCGTTCTCCGCCTTCGTCTTTCTGCTCGTTGACCTCCTCGTGCTCGTCCTGGAGCCACGTGCAAGGCTCCGTCAATGAGTAGCGAGACACTTGCCCAACCCTTGGGAGGCCGGATTCAGTGGCTTCGCCGACCGCGTGGGATTGCTCGGCGCAGCCCGACGTTTGCCGCTGGTCTGATAATCATACTCGTCTACGGTTTTGTTGCCCTTTTTGCTCCGGTACTAACGCCCTTCGATGCGATCAACGCATTCCCCTACCATGTTCTCGAATCGCCAAACGGAAGATTTCTGCTTGGCACCGACGGCAACGGAATGGACGTTCTATCCCGCGTGATGTACGGCACGCGATATGCCTTTGGCATTGCCATCCCTGCGGTCATATTGATGGTTGCAATTGGTGTTCCTCTTGGTCTGATCGCTGGATACAAGGGCGGTATTTTGGACGAAGTCCTGTTGCGTATCCTCGACGTTATGCGCTCTTTCCCAGCAATTATCCTGGCCCTAGCCGTGGTTGCCGCTACCGGCCAGACACTCGTAAATGTGGTCGTCGTCCTCGGGCTCGTTGAAGCGCCCATCTTTGCCCGGGTCGTTCGCGCCGAAGTCCTAGCACTCCGTTCAGGCGGCTATGTAGAAGCAGCCGTGGCGGCTGGTAACCCGGTCCGCCGCCTCCTGTTCGTCCATATCATGCCCAACGCCATTAGCGGTGCAACCGCTCAAATCCCGTTACGTATGGCGTGGGCCGTGCGGGCTAGTGCAACGCTTGCTTTTCTTGGCGTTGGGATACAAGCCCCAGCGCCGGAATGGGGAGCCATGATCCGTCAGGGTGCGGAATTCCTAATTAGCGGCCAATGGTGGGTTGCTCTGTTCCCCGGGGTCGCACTTGTCGGGATCGTACTTGGTTTTAACCTCGTGGGAGACGGGCTTCATGATCTGCTCGACCCAAAAAGCAAGACGGCAAGCAAATGAGCCTACTTGAGGTCGAAAACCTCCACACTCACTTCATCAGCCGGACCCTTAATGACGAACTAAGGGTAGCAAAGGGCCTGAATGGCGTCACATTCAGCCTCGAGAATGGCGAAATCATGGGCCTCGTAGGTGAGACGGGCGCCGGCAAGTCGCTGACGGCGATGTCCATAATGGGGTTGCTATCTCCGCCAGCGCGCATTGTTGATGGATCGGCGCGTTTTGACGGGATCGAACTGACGAACATGAAGCGGGAAGAGCTCGACCAATTGCGCGGAAACGAGATCACAATGATTGTGCAATCGCCAGTTTCGTCACTTGATCCACTCAAGCGGATTGGCAGGCAGCTGGTTCGCATACAGCAGGTTCATCAGGACATCAGTAAGGCGGAAGCACACCAACGTGCCGTAGAGATGCTTCGCACCGTAGGCATTCCAAATCCGGCATTGAGGACTCGAGCATGGCCGCACGAATTATCGGGCGGCATGGCTCAGCGAGTTCTAATCGCGATGGCGCTGATCAACAGCCCGCGACTGGTCATTGCCGATGAGCCGACAACCGGCCTCGACGTCACCGTACAGGCACAGATTCTAGATTTGTTTCTTGATCTTGTTCGGGAGCGCGGGTTGAGCGCAATCATCATCACGCACGACCTAGGAATCGTCGCACACTACTGTAGCAAGATGGCCGTCATGTTCGCGGGTCGGGTGGTGGAGCAAGGACCGGTCAGAACGGTTTTCAAGGACGCGCGGCATCCCTATACGCGGGCACTCATCAATTCCACGCCGAGCCGTGTTGCACGCTACGGGCACGTCCGTTCTGCAGGGGGAGCGCCACCTAATCTGTACGATCTTCCGAAGGGTTGTCACTATCGCGACCGCTGCGAATTTTCTGCGGATATTTGTGCAACTATTCCCCCAGAAGTTCATCTGGATAGCGCCCACCTTGCCAGCTGTCACTTTTCATTGAACGTGCCCTGGGCGGCCGAAGGATAGATTCGTGGCAGAACCCGTCCTATCGGTCGAGAAATTGGTTAAGCATTTCCCGGGACAGACTCGAGGTGAGACAGTCCACGCGGTAAACGATGTGACATTTTCGTTGTTTCCTGGTGAGACACTCGGTTTGGTAGGTGAGAGCGGCTCGGGCAAGACAACGATCGGCCGCTGCGCAATTCGTCTGCTTGAGCCCACAGGTGGGACGATCCGCTTTCGCGGCCGTGATATTACCCACCTGCCGGAAAGCCAATGTCGGCCCCTTCGGGGCAAGATACAGATCATCTTCCAGGACCCGTATCGCGCATTGAATCCAAGAATGCGGGTGGGAAGGCTAATTAGCGAAATGCTGATGTTGCATACTGCTCTCGACGCCAAAGGCCGGCGCGAACGATCGCTGGAGCTTGCCGAGCGCGTGCGTCTCAACGCAGATCTTCTAAGCCGCTTCCCAAACCAGTTATCCGGTGGCCAGCTACAACGTGTGTGTATCGCCCGGGCTATCGCGTCAAACCCGGAACTCATCATTCTCGACGAACCTACTAGTTCGCTCGATCTCTCGGTACGCGCGAGTATTTTGGAATTGCTTCAGGAATTGCAGGCATCCACGGGAGCAGCGATGTTGTTCATCTCCCATGATCTTGAAACCGTGAGCTTCGTCAGCGACCGCATCCTCGTTCTCTACCTCGGTTCAATTGTCGAGTCAGGTCCCTCAAAAAGAGTTTTCGAACAGCCGGCACATCCCTACACTCAGTCCCTTCTTTCCGCTCACCTGCCAACCGATCCCGAACAGCCTTTGCAAAGACACCTTCTCGAAGGCGAGGTCCCGGGACCTATCAATCTCCCGCCCGGGTGCCCATTTGAGCCGCGCTGTCCCGTCGCCATCTCCGAATGTGGGCTCGCGATGCCTGAAGCAAGATTATTGAACGGGGAAGAACACACAGCGGCATGTATTCGCATCGACGATGGATCAAACACATTGCCGCTTCAACGGTAGAGCGTTTTGTCTCTGCCTACATCAAGACTGAACGCGCAAAAAAAGCGAGGGAAGGCAACATTATGACAGGCGTCATAGATTTTCGATTGAGGCCGGTAGCCATCGAAGCTGTCGCACATGATTTCGTTCGCGAGATACTTCGCAAAATGGGCATCACGCCGACCGAGTCCTTTGAGAAACTATCCCTCGAACTGATGATTGCTGAAATGGATGCTGCCGGCATCGAGAAGGGCGTAATTGGTTCACGAACCGGAACGGTAAAGCCCGGCTTCGCCTCGACATCGAACGACGACGTGGCGGCGTTCATCGCCGAAAATCCTACGCGGTTCATCGGCTTCGGCGTCGTCGACAGCAGCGATCCTGCAGCCGCATGCGCCGAGCTCGACAAAGTGATCGAACTTGGTCTTGTCGGCACCACCATCGAGCCCAGCCAGGTGCGTGTTCGCATGAAGCTCGACGACAAACGCCTCTATCCCATCTACGAAAAGGCGCAATCGAAGAACCTAATGGTCTTCACGGCGATGAGTTGCCTAGTAGGGCCATATCTTGACGACACGCGGATCGAGTTGATCGATCACGTCGCAACTGACTTCCCTGATCTCAAGATCGTCAT
>Ga0315339_1002992_pt1 | contig 12257 bp, 9 predicted proteins | sample ASW17metaG_FD_204514 | JGI IMG/M metagenome (GOLD analysis project Ga0315339, IMG submission 204514) | Ammonia-oxidizing marine archaeal communities from Pacific Ocean, United States - ASW #17 | ecosystem: Environmental > Aquatic > Marine > Oceanic | place: USA: California | collected 2016-12-05
CGAGTAGGGCCGGGCCGACCGGCGGCAGGCGATCGCCTCGGTTGGGCGAGGGAGAAGGACAGATGGCGAACCAGCTCTTCACCAACGTGTCGATCTTCGACGGCAGCGGCAAGAAGCCGTATTCCGGCGAGGTCTTGGTCCAGGGTAACCGCATCAAGGCAATCGCCCGTGGCGGGAACAAGATTCGGCGCGACGGCGTCAAGGTCGTCGACGGCGAGGGCGCGACCCTGATGCCGGGGCTCGTCGATTGCCACAGCCACCTGGCCTACACCGATATGCCGACGTTGACCGCGATGGGTGACCTGCCGCCCGAGGAGAATATGCTGATCGCGATGCGTAACGCGAAGACGGTGCTCGATCATGGTATCACGGCGGCGGTGAGCGCGGCATCGAGCAAGCCCCGCACTGACATCGTGCTGCGCGATGAGATCAACTCAGGCCGCATCCCCGGGCCACGCTTCCGGGCTGCCACGCCGCAGTTCGTCTCGACGGGCGGTCCGTGGGATCCGCGGCAGATGCACATGCACCATAATGCGTTCGAGATTGTTGCGGACGGGCCGATCGAATTCCGCCAAAGAGTGCGTGAGATGATCCGCGAGGGCGTCGATATCGTGAAGCTCGCCATTTCCGGCGATGGCTTCGCCGATCACGCGCCCGAGGATACGACGACGATCGCCGAGGAAGAGATCGCGGCGGCGGCCGAGGTCGCGCACTCCCGCGGCATACGTCTTGCCGCCCACGCCCGGAGTGACGCCTCGATCCAGGCCAGCATCAAGCACGGGATCACCTTCGTCCATCATGCGACCCATGCGTCCGAGAAGACGTTGGACATGCTGGAGAAGGCCAAGGACAAGCACTATGTGTGCCCGGCGGTCGGCATTATTTACGCAACCCTCAATGAGGCTAGTGACTGGGGCGTCGATCGTGAGTGGGCGTTGGCGCACCGACTCGACCGCGAACTCGAGATCGGCTGCGAGACGATGATGAAGATGTTCAAGCGCGGCATCAAAGTCATGCCCTACGGCGATTACGGAGTGGCATGGAACCCGCACGGCACCGACAACCGCGACCTCGAGCATTTCGTCAGCCTGATCGGGTTTACCCCCGCTCAGACCTTAATGATGGCAACCAAGTGGGGCGGCGAGGCCTGGGCCGGCGACGACCCGATCGAGCTCGGCGAGGTCAAGGAAGGCTATCTCGCCGACCTCTTGCTGATGGACGGCGATCCACTCTCCGACATCACGTTGTTCCAGGATCAGGACAACTTCTTGATGATCATGAAGAACGGCGAGTGCCACAAGGCGCCCAGGCGTCGTCGCGTGTCGCGGCGGCGTGTGGCCGCCGCCGAATAGACGGAGCGCGGGCGAAAGGCGCTTAAACCGACAGTAGCGGGGCCGTCCGCCCCGTCAAGGGAAGGAGACAGAGAGATGCCCAATCAACTTTTCACGAATGTTTCGATCTTCGACGGTAGCGGCAAGAAGGCATATAGCGGCGAGGTCCTGGTCCAGGGTAACCGCATCAAGAAAATCGCGCGCGGCGGCAAGAAGATTCGGCGCAATGGCGCCAAGGTCATCGATGGCGACGGCGCCACCCTGATGCCAGGGCTCGTTAACTGCCACGCCCACCTCGCGTACTGCGATACGGCCACGCTTTTTGCCCTCGGCGATATTCCGCCTGAGGAGAACCAGCTGCTCGCGATGCACAATGCGAAGACGGTTTTTGATTACGGCATAACCGCTTGTGTCAGCGCCGCCTCGAGCAAGCCACGTACCGACATCGTTCTGCGCAACGAAATCGATGCGGGTCGTATTCCGGGTCCGCGTCTGCGCGCGGCCACGCCTCAGTTCGTAACCACGGGTGGGCCGTGGGATGCCAATCAGATGCACATGGAGCATGGATCTTTCGAGATCGTCGCTGATGGACCAATCGAATTTCGCAGGAAAGTGCGCGAAATGATCCGCGAGGGTGTTGATATCGTGAAGCTCGCCATTTCTGGGGACGCTTTCATCGAGCACACGCCGGAGCACTCGCATACCTACTCCGAGGACGAGATCGCGGCGGCGTGCGAAGTCGCTCATTCCCGCGGCAAGCGGCTCGCGGCACACGCGCGCGCCGATGCGACAATTCAAGCCTGCATCAGGCACGGGATCACCTTTATCCATCATGCCGAGCATGCGTCCACCAAGACGTTGGACATGCTGGAGAAGGCCAAGGACAAGCACTACGTCTGTCCGGCGATCGGTATCATCTACGCGACTCTGCATGAGGGTAGTGATTGGGGCGTCGATCACGATTATGCGGTTGCCCACCGCTTCGATCAGACGCTTGAGATAGGTGCTGCAACCACAATGAAGATGTTCAAGCGCGGCATCAAAGTCATGCCCTATGGCGATTATGGGTTCGCGTGGAATCCCCATGGTACGGACAACCGTGACCTCGAACACTTCGTCAATCTAATCGGCTTCACGCCGGCACAGACCCTGATGATGGCGACCAAGTGGGGTGGCCAAGCGTGGGCCGGTGACGATCCGGTCGAGATCGGCGAGGTCAAGGAAGGCTATCTCGCCGACCTGCTGTTGATGGACGGCAATCCGATCGAGGACATCACGATGTTCCAGGATACGGACAACTTTCTGATGATCATGAAGAACGGCGAATACCACAAGGCGCCGCAACGGCGTCGCGCTGCTGGCCGTCGTCAGGTCGCTGCCGCCGAGTAACACATCGGCGTGTTTATCTGGGGCGCCTCCGCACCCGCGGAGGCGCCTTTCTTTTGTTTCACTTCGGGGGACGGCGAGAGGAGCGTTATATGGCGGTGGTGGTGTTGACGGCGGACATCGACCTGTCGGCGCGCGCGGTTGACAAGCCAGTCGGGCTTCGGCTTCGTTAGGTTGAGGCGGTCCTGACCGAGCACGACAGACCGGAGGCACCATGAGCATGCGCGCGAACGAGCGAGTGGTTTACCTCAACGGCGAGATCATCCCCGAGAGCCAGGCTTCGATCTCGTTTCGCGACCGGAGCTTCCGGTACGGCGACGGCGCCTTCGATACGACGCGCACCTTTGGGCACCGCATTTTCAAGCTTGAGCCACACGTCGAGCGCTTCTTCAAGACCCTCAAGTACCTTGACCTCGATCCGGGCCTCGGCCCCAACGAGTTCATCGCCATCACCGAGGACGTCCTCGCCCGCAACCTCCATCTCCTCGATCGCGAAGACGACTACTGGGTCACCCAGCGGGTCTCGCGTGGTGTCGAGACACCGGGCGGCGATGTTCATGAATCGGGAGGTCCGGTAGTGATCGTAGAGTGCACGCCGCTGCCTTTGAAGGCGCGCGCGCCTTATTTCCGCGACGGCATCGAGGTAATGGTGCCGTCCGTGCGCCGCGCCGCGCCCGACGCCATCAATCCGCGCGCCAAGACTCACAACTATCTCAACCTGCTGCTTGGCCACCAGGAGGTGCGGCGCTACAACCCCGAGGCCTGGGCGATCCTGCTTGATCATCACGGCAATCTGTCGGAGGGCGTCGGCTCCAACCTATTCATCGTCGAGGATGGTGTGATCGCCACGCCGCAGGACCTTTACGTCCTGTGTGGGATCAGCCGCGAGACGGTGATCGATCTCGCCGGCAAGCTCGGTATCACGGTCGTCAAAAAGGATATCGACCTTTACGACGCCTATAATGCCGACGAGGTTTTCATCACCTCAACCAGCTTCTGCGCTTGCCCGGTCGCAAGCGTGAATGGCATGAAGGCAGGTGATGGCCGTGTGCCGGGTCCGGTCACTCAGCGCATCATGGATGCCTACCGCCAGCTCGTCGACTACGACTTCGTGGCGCAATATTTGAGACACCTGGACTAAGAGGGGCGTCCACCGATGACGACCACTGCGGCCTTGCACAACATCTCCATCGAATCGGCGCTGGCCGAGGCCGAGCAGGACTACATCGCTGCCAATCCCATCAGCGCCGCCCAATGGCGGACCGCCTGCGAGGCACTGCCCGGCGGTAACACCCGCAGCGTTCTCTTCTTCACGCCGTTTCCGCTGGTGATGGCGCGGGCCGAGGGTGCGCATCTGTGGGACCTCGACGGCCATTGCTACACCGACTTCCTCGGCGACTTCACCGCCGGTCTTTATGGCCATTCCAACCCGCTGATCCAAGAGGCTGTCCGCACGGCGCTTGCCGACGGCATCTCGCTCGGGGCGGCCAACATCTACGAAGAGGAGCTCGCTCATGCGGTGTGCGCGCGCTTCCCCTCGATCGACTTGGTGCGGTTTACCAACTCGGGCACCGAGGCGAGCCTGATGGCGGTGCTGGCCGCCCGCGCTCTTACCGGCCGCGACAAGGTGATGGTCTTCGAGCGCGCGTATCACGGTGGTGTGTTCGTGTTCAAGGACGGCGGCTCCCCGATCAACCTGCCGGTCGAGTGGGTGATGGCGCGCTACAACGAGATCGAGAGCACCGTTGCGCTCATCGACGGCCACGCCGCCGATCTCGCCGCCATCGTAGTCGAACCGATGATGGGGGCGGGCGGCTGTATTCCGGCCGAAACCGCTTTTCTCGAGGCGCTGCGCGAGCGGGCGAGCCGTCACGGTGTGATCTTAATCTTCGATGAGGTGATGACCTCGCGCCTTGCGCCAGGCGGCTTGCAAGAGGCGCTCGGTGTCACCCCCGACATGACCACTCTGGGCAAATACATCGGCGGCGGCATGACCATCGGCGCGTTCGGTGGCCGCGCCGATATCATGAAGAAATTCGATCTGCGTCAGCCCGACGCGCTGTTCCACTCCGGCACCTACAACAACAACGTGCTGTCGATGGCGGCTGGCACCGTCGGCCTGACGAAGGTGTTTACGCCCGAGGCCGCGACCGAGCTGAATGCGCGCGGCGATCGGCTGCGCGAGCGCCTGAACGCTTTGGCGGCCGCGAGCCCTGTGCCGATGCAGGTGACGGGACGCGGTTCGATGATGAATGTCCACTTCCACACTACGCCGATCTGCCGGCCCGAGGATGTCGACACGGCCGACCAGGTCGCGATGAATCTGTTCCACCTTGACATGCTCGGCCGCGAGAAGTATCTCCCGCGCCGCGGCTTCATGAGTCTATCGCTGCCTCTCACCGACGCCGACGTGGACGCCTTCGCGGCGACCGTCGACGAATTCCTTGAGACCCGCGCCCCCGTGCTCGGCGTCTGACCGATGGCTCCGATCGCTATCGTTACCGGCGCCAGTCGCGGGATCGGCGCCGCCACGGCTGTTGCGGCGGCCCGGGCCGGCTATGACGTTTGCGTCAACTACCTGAACAATGCCGAGCGGGCGGCCAGTGTGGTCGCCGAGGTGGAGCGGCTTGGCCGCCGCGCCCTCGCGGTCCAGGCGGACACGGCCGAGGAGGCCGATGTGGTGCGGCTGTTCGCGACCGTGGATGCCGAGCTCGGGCGGCTCGATGCGTTGGTCAATAACGCGGGCATCGTCGGCTCCGGCTGTTTGATCGAAGATATCGTGGCGGCCGACCTCGCCCGTGTGCTGATGACCAATCTCGCCGGCCCGTTCATCTGTGCTCGTGAGGCAGTGCGGCGGATGGCGCGGAGGCACGGTGGCGCGGGCGGTGCTATCGTCAACATGTCGTCGGCTGCCGCCAAGCTCGGCAGCCCGTTCGAATTCATCCACTACGCCGCCTCCAAGGGGGGGCTAGAGAGCTTCACCACTGGCCTTGCCAAGGAAGTAGCCGCCGAGGGCATTCGCGTCAACGCCGTACGACCTGGCATGATCGACACCGAGATTCACGCGAGCGCTGGCATGCCCGATCGCTGCGAGCGGATCGGTCCCACGGTGCCAATGAAGCGGGTCGGCACCGCGGCGGAGGTGGCCGAGGCCGTGCTCTACCTCTTGTCCGAGCGCGCGTCCTATGTGACGGGCGCAGTCATCGATGTGTCGGGTGGGCGCTAGGCCGTGGACGTGACGATTCGCGCGGCGCGGCCGGCCGACGCCGAGACGGTGGTCGAGATGATCCACGCCCACGCCGACGAGGACGATCATGGCGGCCGCTGTCGCATCACGGCCGAGGATATCCGTACTCACGGCTTCGGCGAGCGCCCGACTATCGAGGCCATGGTTGCCGAGTGCGCCGGCGAGGCAGTCGGGTTTCTGCTCTTCTTCACCAATTTCTCGAGCTGGGAGGGCAAGCCGGGCCTGTTCGTCGAGGATCTCTACGTCCGCGAGGACCTGCGCGGTCAGGGTATCGGCCGACGTCTGATGCGCGTGCTCGCCCAGCTCACGATGCAGCGCGGCCACGTCCGCATCGACTGGGTGGTGCTGGAGCGATCGCGCGCACGTCGCTTTTACGAGGAGCTGGGCGCGGTGTGGATTGACAAATGGCTCACCTACCGGCTGACCGGCGACGCGCTCGCCGCGTTTGGTGGCGAAGAGGCGGCGTGAGTACGGTCGTCATCACCTTCGATGCCCGGCCCGAATCGCGCGAGGCCATCGCTGCCACTTTGGGCGGGGTCGCGGAGGTGCGCTATCTCGGTGAGCTGAGCGAAGGGGAGCGGGCCAGCGCACTGAAGTCCGCCGACGCGTTGATTTGCCTCAACCCGGCCAGCGACCTGGCCGAGGGTGAACTTGATTTGATCGCCAACGCCAAACTGGTCCAGTTGATCGCCGCGGGCGTCGACTTCATCCCCTTTGAGCGCTTGCCGCCCGGCCTGCCGGTCGCCTCCAACGCGGGCAGCTGGGCGGAACCAATCGCCGAGCACGTGGTAGCCATGGCGCTCGCGGCCGCCAAACGCTTGGCGCCGCGACAAGCCGCGCTGGCGCGAGGCGACTTCAACCAGACCGGCCTCAACCTCACCCTACGGGACAGGGTGCTCGGCGTTCTTGGCTACGGCGGTATTGGCCGGGCTACCGCCCGCCTGATGCGTGGTCTCGGGATGCGCGTCCACGCGGTCAACCGCTCGGGCCGCACCGACGATCCGGTTGAGTTCGTCGGCGCTGGCGACGCGCTTGGCCAAGTGCTCGCAGCGGCCGACGTACTGCTGGTCGCGACGCCGCTGACCGCCGCCACGGTGGGGCTGATCGGCGCGGCGGAGCTCGCCTTGATGAAAGAAACCGCGATAGTGGTCAACGTCGCCCGTGGCGAGATCATCGATGAGGCCGCGCTCTACGCGCACCTGAAAGCGCATCCCGACTTCACCGCCTGCATCGACGCCTGGTGGGTCGAACCGATCCGTCACGGCGAGTTCCGCATGGACCACCCGTTCCTCGATTTGCCCAACGTCATCGGCTCGCCGCACAACTCGTTCGCGATCCCCGGCGCCGTCGCGGGCGCCATTGGCCAAGCGGCGGCGAACGTCAAACGAGTGCTCGCGGGAGAGCCGCCCGACAATCTGGTGCGGGCCGTGGACATGCCAGCAGGCCGCCGACTCAACCGGAGATAACCCAACTGACCAAATATGCGACTACGATTGATTGCTTCTTGTGGGGGGGCGTTTTAATTCGGCCACATCGTTACGACGGTCGTCGGATTCGTATTTGGGACATCATGGTGTGCAATACCTGCTACAATAGCAACTGGGATTGAATAGCGCCGGATACGTACCCTCATCTCGTCTCGCGCATCGGATCGCTTGGAATCGACGTCAGCCACAACGCCAAAGCTTGGATCAAATGGCCTAAGTAGCTGGGGCTTGAATAGGCGTCAGACCGCTCACCCGTTTGACACCACGAGGGGGCGGCACTAGCCTCACGTCCCTGTTCGCCTCACACTGCCGGTGACGCCATGAAAGTCCTGAACTCGCTGAAATCCGCGAAGCGCCGCCACCGCGACAACCGTATTGTGCGTCGTCGAGGCCGCACCTTTGTCATCAACAAGACTCGGCGCCGCTTCAAGGCTCGCCAGGGCTAGGCGAACTCCTGCTGCTTGGCGCGCGCCAGCGCCGCGTCGGAAAACCCAACCTTTCAGGCCATCCGCGCTAGCTAGTCTCCTTCGGAGATGCGTCGGTCGGCCGCGTGTGACCCTATTTCGCCGCGGCACCGAGCCTGAGCCCATGGCCGCAGCGATTCGCAACTACCTCACTGAGTGAGCTTCAGCCCGACTACCGGTTGACGGCTTAGTTGGCCCAAGGGTCCTCGACGCGGGGCCAGTAGGGCTTGGCCAGCTTGGTGTAGGGAATGGCGGCGAAGTCGGGCTGAATGGCGCCAGGCGCGCCGACGTAGAGAATATCCTTGGCGATCGGTGCGAAGCCGGCGTGGAAGTGCTGGGTCGACTTGACGATCACGATCTTGCGCGCGCCGAGGTCCAGCCCGAGGCCGGTGAACGCGTCGGGGTGAAATACCTGGGTGCGTACGCTGTTCAGCACCAGGTCGAGACCGTTGGCGGCGACCCAGACGGTATCGCCGATGCGGTTTTGGGAATCGCCGAAGGTCTGGTTGGCGCCGCGAGCGATGCGTTTGACGGTGACATTGAGGTCGATGGGGTTTCCGGAATCGGGCCCGCACTTGCCGCCGATGCGGAGGTCGAACGTGGCGCCCGCACCGGCCTCCATGCACAGGCGTACCGCCACCGGGTCCCAGTAAAGCCCGCTCGCGACGCTCTCGATCTTGCGCTCGACCAAACGTTTGAGAATGAAGGTTGAATCGCTGGGCGCGCCGCCCCCGGCGTTGTCAGAGACATCGGCGAGCACAATCGGTCCGCCGCCGGCGGCGAGCGCGCGATCGAGAGCCTCATCGATGCCCAGGGTGGTAGGCCTTGCTTGTTCGCGCATCGCCCAGATGCGCTCACCGAGCTTGGTGGCAAGCGCCTTGGCCTTGCCAGGGTCGCCATCGGCGATCACCAAGGTTTTAGCGCCAACCTCGGCGACATCGCCCCAGGGAAAGCCGTGACCGAAGGAGACCGCGAGAATGCCGTCCTTACCCTCAAGCGCCTTGAGGTCGGCGACCAGTGTGCGGGTCGGCTCGAAGGTGGTGCGCCACATGCTGATCATGCGGCAATCGTGGACCACCATCACAGGTTTAGTGCGGCCCGCCGCCGCGTCTAGACAGAGATCGAAAAGCTCGGCCGCGCGCTCGCCGGTGTCGATATGCGGATACTCTTTGTAGGTATGGAGTACGGTCGCCGACTCCAGCATCAGCGGCGTGATGTGGCAGTGGAGATCAAGTTCACCACCAAGCACCGCCTTCGGTCCGATGACTTCGCGCAGGCTCGCCAAAAGATCGCCTTCACAGTCGTCATAGCCCTCGGCCACCATCGCTCCGTGCATGTTGACCAACACCACGTCGAGCGGCAGGGCGGTCTTGGCCTGGGCGAGAATTTGGTCGCGATAACCCTCGTAGATGCGGCGAATGGTGCGCCCGGCCGGCTGGGCGAAGGCCGACAAACCCTCGATCACGGTATGATTTTTGGCCTCGGCCATTTCGCGCCAGACGCACAGCGGCCGCGAGAACAACGAGGGCGGGTGCCGGGTCGCATCGTTCTCGAACAACATGGTCTCGGCGAAGGTCTCGGCGCCGGTCGGCAGCGAGGAAAACGTGTTGGTCTCGGTCCCGAGACAGGCGATGAAGATTCTCATGATGCTGGCTACCCCGTGAGGTTATGCGGCGTTCGCGCTTCTACGCCTTAACGTGGCGCGTCACTTTGATGTCGGCCTCGTGCTCGCGCGCGCGGGCGAGATCGAACGCCGCCTGGAGGCGCAACCAAGCATTGGCGGTGCCCCCGAACGCCTTTTCGAGCCGGATGGCCATTTCGGGCGAGACACCCGCGCGGCAGTTGAGCACGTTCGACAGGGTCGGCCGCGCCACGTTGAGCACGCCCGTCGCCTCGGTTACCGTTAGTCCCAGCGGTTCAAGGCACGCGTCGCGGATGACTTGTCCTGGATGAGGCGGGTTCTTCATCGGCATGGCGTAGCCTCAGTTGTCGGAAGCTCCTGATCATCCAAGCATGTGTCGCGTAACGATACGCACGTCAAGTTGGGCCTCACGCGCGCATTTGCTTGTTCTTCGGATCATACAGGGGCGTCAGGCTGGCGGAGGCCGGATAACGCTTCCAGGCGATCTCGATCTCGTATGAACCGGAGGCGATGAACGCGGCGTCGACGCCTTCGGGGTTGTTGACATAGCCGAGGCCGACGGCGCGGCCCAGGGTATGGCCGTAGGCGCCGGAGGTGATGTAGCCGACCATGGCGCCGTCGCGATAGACCGGCTCGTTGTGGTAGAGGAGCGGCTCGGGGTCTTGGAGCGCGAACTGTACAAGCCGCTTGGGCACACCGGCGTCCCGTTGGCGCACGAGCGCGTTGCGGCCGATGAATGAGGGCTGCTTGTCGAAGGCGCAAGCAAAGCCTAAGCCCGCTTCGATCGGAGTATCCTCAGATGTGATGTCGTGGCCCCAGTGGCGGTAGGCCTTCTCCATGCGTAAGCAATCGAGGGCGTGCATGCCGCACGGCCGCAGGCCGACCGCCTCCCCGTGGGAGAGAATGGCGTCAAGCAACCCGCGGGCGAACTCGCTCGGGACGTACAGCTCCCAGCCGAGCGCGCCCACGTAGCTGAGGCGGGTCGCGCGCACCGGCGCCCCGCCGGCGACGATCTCTCGCGAGTGCCCGAACGGGAACGCACCGTTGGAGAGATCGGCCTGAGTGAGCCGTGAGAGCAGCGCGCGGCTCTCAGGCCCCATTAGCCCGATGACAGCATACGCCGAGGTCCAGTCCTCCACGGTTACGTCGTCGTCGGTGGTATGGCGAGTGAGCCAGGCCCAGTCGCGCACGGAGGTGGCGGCGCTGGTGACGACGAGGAAGCTGTCCTCTGCCATGCGAGTGACGGTGAGGTCTGCCTCGATGCCGCCCTTGTCGTTGAGCCACTGGGTGTAGACCGCGCCGCCGGGCGCCACCGCCACATCGTTGGCGCATATGCGTTGGAGTGCCGCCTCAGCATCGCGGCCCCGGACCAAGAACTTGGCGAACGAGCTCAAGTCAAACAGGCCGCAGGTTTCTCGCACCGCCTGGCATTCAACGGCGCAATGCGCGAACCAATTCTGGCGCCCGAACGAGTAGTCGTAGTTGGGCTCGGTTCCGGCCGGCGCGTACCAGTTTGGCCGTTCCCAGCCCGCGACCTCGCCGAAACAAGCGCCGAGCCCGGCCAACCGCTCGTGCAGAGGCGAGGTGCGCACCCCGCGCGCGGTCTGGAACTGGCGATAAGGCCAATGCATCGCGTACATCAGCCCGAGCGCCTCGGAGACGCGGCTGAACAGATAGGATTTGTCGCCCTGATGGGGCATGACGCGGCGCACATCCACGTCCCACAGATCGAACGGAGGCTCGCCTTCGACAATCCATTCGGCCAGCGCCTTGCCGGCGCCGCCGGCCGATTGGATGCCGATCGAGTTGAAGCCGCAGGCGACGAAGAAGTTGTCGAGCTCGGGCGCTCGGCCGAGGTTGTAGCGCTGATCGGGGGTGAAGCTTTCGGGCCCGTTGAAAAAGGTGCGGATGCCGACCTCGCGCAACGCCGGTACCCGATGCAGGGCACCCTCGAGGATGGGCGCGAAATGGTCCCAGTCTGCAGGCAGCTGGTCGAAGCAGAAATCGGCCGGCACCCCATTCATACCCCAGGGCTTGGCCTGGAGCTCGAAGCCGCCGACCAGGAGCTTGCCCGCGTCCTCCTTGTAGTAGGCGCCAGCGTCCATGTCGCGCAGGCTGGGTAAGTCGGAGGCGACATCGGCCATCGGCTCGGTGACAACGTAGAAGTGCTCGGCTGCGTGGAGGGGAACGTTGACGCCGGCCATGCGGCCCACGTCGCGGCCCCACAGGCCGGCACAGTTGACCACTACCTCCGCGGCGATCTCGCCCCGCTCGGTTTTGACGGCGATAGCGCTCCGTCCCTCGACGCGTATGCCGGTAACCGACGTTTTCTCGAAGATGCGCACATCTTGCATGCGCGCGCCCCGGGCCAGCGCGGCGCAGGTGTCGGAAGGGTTGGTCTGGCCGTCTTGGGGGTACCAGAGGGCGCCGACCACATCGCTGGTGTTAAGCATCGGCCAGCGCTGGCCGGCTTGGACCGGACTCAGGACCTCGACATCGACACCGAACGCCGCCGCCATCGACGCGCCGCGCAAGATCTCCTCCCAGCGTTCCGGGTTGGTGGCGATCGAGATCGAGCCGGTACGCTTATAGCCCGTCGCCTGCCCGGTCTCGGCCTCAAGGTTGAGGTAGAGCTCGGCCGTGTACTGGGCGAGCTTGGTGAGGTTGACCGTGTACAGCATGGCGCGCACCAGTCCGGCG
>Ga0315339_1002993_pt1:0-5000 | contig 12253 bp, 6 predicted proteins | sample ASW17metaG_FD_204514 | JGI IMG/M metagenome (GOLD analysis project Ga0315339, IMG submission 204514) | Ammonia-oxidizing marine archaeal communities from Pacific Ocean, United States - ASW #17 | ecosystem: Environmental > Aquatic > Marine > Oceanic | place: USA: California | collected...
CCCCCGCGAGATCTCCTCTCGTTCGGCCACAGTCAGTGCTCTGGCTGAGCGGCATCGGGTTCGCGGCCGGATGCCGCCGTGGCGCGCCAGCAGCATGTACACATTCGACCCTCGGTTCAACGCCCGATCGATTCCACCCGAAGACTCTCCCCGTTGCCAGCGATCAAATACCTCGGCCAGCTCTGCTGCCGTGTACCCTCGCCTCCTCTCCTTCTGTTTCCTCTGCATCCACTTCTCCTCTCGGTGAAGTGTTGCATCGACCCATTGAGACCACCTCATTTCCCTCGCAACCCGAGTCACAACAACTCCAACCCAACCCTATCAACCACTTAGCTCCCAGTGCACCCGAAAAACTTGACACCACATGATAGGTTCAAACCAAGGCCGGTAAGGATCGTTCACCGTAACGACTTTGCCCGTGCCTGGCTAGGACAGTGCAAGTTGCCATGCGCTCGTGAGGGATCCCCCGCGGACCCGACTCGCAGCGTCGATCGAGACAAGGGTGTATCGGGGGCGGTACGCCCAAAATGTCAAGATCGCGCCAAAGGTCGACCGCTCAACTTTCACCTTCGGCTCTGTTGAGGTGAAACCACTGAGGACGAACCAGCAGAGTCAAACTTAGGCGCCTCAGTTCTTTTCTTGTTCGGCCAGAGAATATCCTTGACACTCATTCAGCGGACAGCCAAGCAACAGAGCCATGGGTGTCAACCCATGAGTGTCGCGCCCACAGGCGCGGCCATCCGCGCCTTTCCCACCCCCAGGCCAAGACCCGTCTCACCACCAGAGGTGACGCGGGCCTCCCAGCCGGCAGGGCCGACATCCGTGTCGGCCGAAACTCCCCCAGTCCGACACAACCCAGAGAAGCCAACGAACCCAAGCCCCAAAGGGGCGGCCAGAAAGTAGCCCACGGTGGAGCCGAAGGCGGAACCGTGGGTAAGCCCCAACAATGGAGCGAACCCCGCAGGGGTGACAGGTGGCCGCACCACCAACTACCCAAAGCCCCCGCCAACCGGCCCTTCCGCATCGGTCGAAGCCTCCGCAAACTCCACCCGCCTGACAGAATCTGCCAAAATCGGCCGGTCCACCCAAAACACGGATCAAGGACGATCCACAATCATCACCCAGGCCGGACTCCGCCCCACCTCATACGTCCCCAGCCGCTCCAACGCACCGCTCACCGCATCCCGCCGAAACGTCGCCAACTTGCCCGACCCCCGGCCTGCCGCCACCATATACCTTCCCGACGGATCGATGTTGAACGACCGCGGTGTCGCCTCCGTCGGATTCCACCCGGCTGCCTCCAGCCGTCCCGACTTGCCGTCCACCCGGAACGCCGCGATCGAATCATGGCCCCGGTTCGAGACGTACACGAACCGTCCGTCGGCCGTCGCTTCCACATCCGCACAAGTGTTCTTCTCGGAAAAGTCAGCCGGAAGCGTCGGAAGCGTCTGCACCGCCGTGAGAGTCCCCGATGACGAATCGAACCCATACACTGTCACGCTGCTTCCCATCTCGTTCGCTGTGTAAGCCACCGGCAGGGTGGGATGAAAGTAGATGTGCCGCGGCCCCGCGCCCTCAGGAGTCCCGGTCGCCGTCGGCGGATCGTTCGCGGTGAGCCGGCCCGCCTCGCCGTCCCAACGAAACTGGTACACCGCGTTCGGCCCCGTGTGCGGAACGAACCCAAATCGCCCGCTCGGGTCCAGCCGGATGCAGTGCGCGTTCTTCGCCGTGTCAATCACCTGCAACGGCTCAGCCGACAGCGCGCCGTCCGCCGCGATCGAATGTACCATCACCTTGCCCGCGCCATAGTAGGCCGACAGCAGATACCGCCCCGATGGGTCCGGCAGTACGAACGGCGACGACTCGCCGGGCATCGTCAGGTGCCCGACGCTCAGCATGCCCGTTGCCCGATCCACATCCAAGGTGGCCAGCTTGCCACCCGAACGCAGCGCCGCAAAGAACTTCGGCTGGTTCGGGTGCTCCCAGATCGGCCCCGGCGCGCCGTCGACGTCGAGGGACCCCGCCGCTTCCAGCCCGCCCGTCTTCTCATCGAGCCGGAAGATTGCAATCCGCTTCTCCCCGCTCACCGATACATAGACCAACATCTCAGCCCAAGAAGCAACCTGCGCCATCATCAACATCAACACCAATCCCACAAGACGATTCATAAGCTGGATAGTAGGGGAACGAGGCGCGCATGTAAATGTGCGCCCGTGTGGACGCAGCCGGCGGACCGGGCCTCACTTCATCACCGTGTACACTGACCAAGAGGCAAGGGAATCAACAAATGACCAAAGCAATCCACCGCATTATCACCACACTGGCGCTCATCACCCTCACGCAGACCGCTCTCTGGGCGCAGTCCGGCATCACGAAGTACGTGCGCTACTCGCAAGGCGGCAACACCTCCTACGGCATCCTCGACGGCCAGACCGTCCGCGAGTTGGACGGTGACTTCCTCTACGGCGGAAGCCCGACCGGTAAGACCGTTCCGCTATCCAGCGTGCGGCTCGAGATCCCACTTGATCCGATAAAGATTTCAAAGGTCCTGGGCGTCGCGTTGAACACCGACATGCCCGGGGGCCCGCCGCTGCACGTGCGCCACCCGCGCTTTTTCGCCAAAATGCCGACGTCGCTCAACCGCCACGAAGGCGGCGTCGAGCTTCCGCCCGAAGCGATGAACCTCAACTTCGAAGGCGAACTCGTCATCATCATCGGCAAGAAGGGCCGGCACATTTCCGTCGATGACGCCGAAGACCACATCTTCGGCTACAGCGTCGGCAACGACTTCAGCGAGAACACCTGGTACAAGGAGCTTGCGCAGCTCAAAGAGCCCACCCGCCTGATCTCAAAGGGTACCGACACCTGGGCCTGCCTCGGCCCGGTGATTGCCAAAGGTATCGATTGGCGCGACCTTGATATTGAGGTCCGGCTGAATGGCGAGACGGTGGCGAAGGGCACTTCGAAATATATGAGGAACGATGTCCGGGAGCTCGTCAGCTACATCAGCCGCTACATGACTCTGCTGCCCGGCGATGCCATCTACGTCGGAACTGTGGCCCCGCCCGTTCTGCCCGGCAAGCGTCACGAGATGCAGGTCGGGGACGTCCTCGAGGTTGAAATTGAAGACATCGGCCTGCTCCGCAACAAGATCATCCCGATGGACGTTCCGTAGGCGGGGAGGTCAGCGGACTTTGATTGGCTCGATCCGGCCGAGAGGAACTTCCATCAGGTCTTCGCCAAAGATGATCTGGCCATCGAAGACTTCCGCCGCTTCGTGAAGAACCTTTTCTCGTATGCCGGGGCGCTCAAGCTGCTCGGTGATGTGAACGAGCACTAACGTCTTGACGCCGGCGTCCTTTGCGGTTCGGGCGGCATCGAGATGCCCCGAGCAACAGCCCGTGATGCGGGGATCATCCACGAGTCCGTTGATCATGTGGCACATGTGGAGAAGCACGTCGGCGCCTTGTGACAGCTCGGTCAGGCTCGATGTAGGCGCGGTATCTCCACCGAAGACGATCGACGTATCCGGTGTATTCAGGCGGTACGCCAAGCAAGTCAGGTAGGGCTGGCAGTGGACAACCTCCGCCGCCTGCACGCTCCAACTATCGCGATCGACCACGTCGCCGTCGCTGACCTCCGTCACTTCCGGCACAGGTGGCCGGCGCGGTAGGACACCACCCCGCATCTCGTAAACGAAATGGCTGCCGGGATGCAAGGTACGGCCAGCCAGATCAGGGCCGTACACGCCATCCTTACCGAAGAGCTGCTCAGTCATGCGCGCTGCGGGTGCGGGCGCAATGACCTGCAGTTCAGGAATCTTGCCAGACCCGTGGTCCCATCGATTGAGCACCAGGTAGCCGTAATCAACGCAATGATCGTAGTGCAGGTGCGTCAGAAACAGATGGCTCAGCGCCGTCGACGACACACCTGAGCGCAGGAGTCGCCTCACCGCGCCCGGGCCACAGTCAAACATAAGCGACTCACCGTCAAGTTCAACGAGATAGCTCGATCCGGCGCGATGAGTCAGCGGAGCGGGCGTGCCGGTTCCGAGTAGTGTTAGCTTCATGAGTCAATTCTAAGGTGCCACCTTAGCAGGATCGTCATCGGCTTGATTCCCCGACGAGGGCGTGGCTGCGCTAGAATCTTGCTGGACTTCCAAGGAGATTTGCTGATGACCCGCTTGCTGTTCGTTTTGTTTGCCTTTGTTTTGACTTCCGGTGCGCAGACCAAGACCGTACTCGTTTTGAATCGATCGGCCGAGGACGTCGCGGCTTGGCAATCCGCCTCGTCAAAAGTTAAACTCGTGCGGGTCACAAATAACAATGTGATGGATCATATTGCGGACGCTGACGCCTTCATTGGTTCAATCAAGCCCGAGCAGGTGCGCGCCGGGAGGAAACTCAAATGGGTTCAGAGTATGAGCGCCGGGGTCGAGCGCGTCTTGCACCTTTCCGGCGGGGACGATTTGCGTAACAGCGATATCGTCCTGACGAACAACCAGATTGTCCAAGGCCCCGAGATCGCGGACCACGCGATGGCCATGCTCTTGACACTGACCCGGCGTATCCCGAAGTTCATTGCGAATCGCCAAAGCGAGACTTGGCAAGGGCGACCCTACGACGGGATCGAACTCACCGGAAAGACCGCTCTTGTGATCGGTGTCGGCGGGATCGGCTCGCAGATCGCGGTGCGTGCGTGGGCGCATGGTATGACGGTGATCGGCGTCGATCCGGAAGACATGCCTTATTCCCCGTTCATCAAGGAAGTCGTCAAGCCGGACCGGCTTGACGAAGTTGTACCGCAAGCGGACGTTGTTTTCGTCTCGGCCCCTTGGACACGGGAGAGCGCCAAGATGATGGGGCCCAACCAGTTCGGGAGCATGAAGAAGGGATCGTACTTCATCGCGGTAAGCCGCGGCGGCCTCTATGACTTGAGCGCACTGGTCAAGGCGCTTGATAGTCAGCGGCTAGCGGGTGCCGGCGTCGACGTCACCGATC
>Ga0315339_1002993_pt1:7500-12253 | contig 12253 bp, 6 predicted proteins | sample ASW17metaG_FD_204514 | JGI IMG/M metagenome (GOLD analysis project Ga0315339, IMG submission 204514) | Ammonia-oxidizing marine archaeal communities from Pacific Ocean, United States - ASW #17 | ecosystem: Environmental > Aquatic > Marine > Oceanic | place: USA: California | collected...
ATTTCGGAGAGAACGAGCCATTACGGAATTTGATTGGCCTTTCACCCCTACCCTCAGCTCATCCAAGCCGTTTTCAACCGACACTGGTTCGGGCCTCCGGTTGCTGTTACACAACTTTCGCCCTGGCCAAGGGTAGATCATCCCGTTTCGCGTCTATTCCCAGCGACTCAACGCCCTATTAGGACTCGCTTTCGCTTCGGCTCGCTGATGCTTAACCTTGCCACTGAGAATAACTAGCCAGCTCATTAAGCAAAAGGCACGCGGTCAGGCGTGACGGTTCCGAAGAACAGCCATAGCCCTCCCACTGCTTGTAGGCATACGGTTTCAGGTACTTTTAACTCCCCTAGCAGGGGTACTTTTCACCTTTCCCTCACGGTACTAGTTCACTATCGGTCACAAGCGAGTATTTAGCCTTACCGGATGGTCCCGGCAGATTCCCACAAGGTTTCACGTGCCCCGCGGTACTCAGGATCCCACTAAGCCGTTCTGGTTTTCGCCTACAGGACTTTCACCTTCTTTGGTTGAATTTTCCAAATGCATTCGGCTAACCGTTGCGGTCCCATGATGTGGTCCTACAACCCCGGCTTCGCCTTATGGCTTGGCCGGTTTGGGCTATTCCGCGTTCGCTCGCCGCTACTGACGGAATCACTATTGTTTTCTCTTCCTCCAGGTACTGAGATGTTTCACTTCCCTGGGTTCGCTTCCTTGCCCTATGTATTCAGACAAGGATGATCGGTGTTCACACCGACCGGGTTTCCCCATTCGGACATCCCCGGATCAAAGCTTACTCGCAGCTCCCCGAGGCTTTTCGCAGCCTGCCACGTCCTTCATCGCCTGCTTGTGCCAAGGCATCCCCCGTACGCCCTTAGTAGCTTGACCATAAAATTGACCCGGAACTGATTCCGGATCTATAGTCGAGACGTTCTTTGCACTCGTCGAATTCCCACTATCTCCGCTGTACGAGCCGGAGCCGGTGGAAACCCGGCGATGATTGTTATAGATGCCCTACAATATTCAGTTTTCAAAGATCACTTGGAACGCTTTCGAGTTCCAGATGTCAGAGTTCTCGTTGAGTGAACCAGAAGCCTGACATCTGTAACCCGCGTGTCGCGGCTGCGTCGGGAGTGGTGGGCCTGGCTGGATTTGAACCAGCGACCTCATCCTTATCAGGGATGCGCTCTAACCAACTGAGCTACAGGCCCCCGACCGGTTGCGTCCCTGGTTCAGGACTTATGTGGTGGAGCTGATCGGATTCGAACCGACGACCCCCTGAATGCAAATCAGGTGCTCTCCCAACTGAGCTACAGCCCCGGAAGCCACCACTCTACGCCACTACTTCCGAGAAAGTGATTGAGGCCGGTTGGACGTGCCCATGTCCCGAAGAACATGAGAACAGTTTGTTACTTATCTAACTCGAGTTCGGTGTCGCTTGACGGAAATGAAACATCTGTCGCTTCATTGCGTCCACAACAGACATCTTTGTTCCTTTAGAAAGGAGGTGATCCAGCCGCAGGTTCTCCTACGGCTACCTTGTTACGACTTCACCCCAATCGTGAATCATACCTTGGGCCGCTGCCTCCCGAAGGTTGGCTCACGGACTTCTAGTACAATCCACTTTCGTGATGTGACGGGCGGTGTGTACAAGGCCCGGGAACGTATTCACGGCGCCGTTCTGATGCGCCATTACTAGCGATTCCAGCTTCACGCAGGCGAATTGCAGCCTGCGATCCGAACTGAGGACGGTTTTTAGGGATTAGCTCCACCTCGCGGCTTCGCGACCCGTTGTACCGCCCATTGTAGCACGTGTGTGGCCCTGGACATAAAGGCCATGATGACTTGACGTCGTCCCCACCTTCCTCCAACTTGTCGCTGGCGGTCTCCCGTGAGTGCACCGAAGTTAGCAACACGGGACGAGGGTTGCGCTCGTTGCGGGACTTAACCCAACATCTCACGACACGAGCTGACGACAGCCATGCAGCACCTCTACTAGGGTCCCCGAAGGGAAAATGACGTTTCTGCCACGGTCCCTAGCTGTTCAAGCCCAGGTAAGGTTCTTCGCGTTGCGTCGAATTAAACCACATGCTCCACCGCTTGTGCGGGCCCCCGTCAATTCCTTTGAGTTTCAGCCTTGCGACCGTACTCCCCAGGCGGCATACTTAACGCGTTAGCTCCGGCACGGACTCAGTGAAGAGCCCACACCAAGTATGCATCGTTTAGGGCGTGGACTACCAGGGTATCTAATCCTGTTTGCTCCCCACGCTTTCGAGTCTCAGCGTCAGTGGCGATCCAGAGAGCCGTCTTCACCGCCGGTGTTCCTCCTGATATCTACGCATTTCACCGCTACACCAGGAATTCCACTCTCCCCTCTCGCACTCTAGCCTGCCAGTTTCCGCCGCACCCTCCCAGTTGAGCCAGGAGATTTCACAACAGACTTGGCAGACCGCCTACACTCGCTTTACGCCCAGTAATTCCGAACAACGCTTGCTGCCTACGTATTACCGCGGCTGCTGGCACGTAGTTAGCCGCAGCTGCTTATGCGGGTACCATCATTATTGTCCCCGCTGAAAGAGCTTTACACCCCGAAAGGCTTCATCACTCACGCGGCGTCGCTGGATCAGGGTTTCCCCCATTGTCCAAGATTCCTCACTGCTGCCTCCCGTAGGAGTCTGGCCCGTGTCTCAGTGCCAGTGTGGCCGTGCGCCCTCTCAGGCCGGCTATCGATCTATGCCTTGGTGGGCCATTACCCCACCAACAAGCTAATCGACCGCGGGCCCCTCCTCAAGCGTCCGAAGACTTTCATCCCGAAGGATCGTATGCGGTATTAGCTCCAGTTTCCCGGAGTTATTCCCCACTTGAGGGCAGGTAACCCACGTGTTACTCACCCGTTCGCCACTGTACTCACCCCCCGAAAGGGGCTTTCTCGTTCGACTTGCATGTGTTAAGCGCGCCGCCAGCGTTGATTCTGAGCCGGGATCAAACTCTCGAGTAAAATACTGTCTCCTCAGCTCTCCTAAGAGTGCCGGGGATAACTCGTGGAGTTCCGTTATGACTCAGAACTCGAAATTAGACGTTCGCAAACTTCACGTCCAACCAGATTTTCAAAGATCTGGACCACGAAAGATCGTCTCTCCGTTACCCAGGGGCTCAGGAAATACCTTCCGCGACCGGCCTCAAACTTGTTTTGACGACAAGCGACCCTGTTAGCATTTCGGCCCAGGGAACGACTCGTCCATCAAGATGTCAAGGGTTGGATTCCGGAGCCAATCAGCTGTCCAACCAACTCCGTTTGGGGGACACTGTCCCCCTGCATCCTTACGGAGTGTAGCATCTGGTCAAAACCGATGCAAGCGGAAAGTGCGACTCCGCCACATCTTTTTTATCAAGGGCCTGGCAAGCCACCACCACTCAGTTGGGGATATCCTCCGGAAGGCCCGGTTTTAGGGGCTAAACAGGCGATGGCGGCAGATCTTTGCGCGGCAATCAAAAAGCGGGCCGAAGGCCCTCCCAGCCGTGCTCAGCCATAGGGCACGTTTCGCATTCGGTCGGAACCGCCCGACCAACGGTCAGGTCGCAGCGCACCTCCCTGCCCGAGAGCGCCATCGCAATGCGGTTGAAACGCTGGAGGCGGCGCGCCTTCAGTAGGACAATATCTCACCTGCGAAGTTCCTTCTTCAAGAACTCCACTGCCGCTTGTATGTTTCTGCCGACCTCGACGATTGAGTCTCGAGGCATGCCGGCACGCGTAGCTCCCGTCCGATAGGGCTGCGTATCCTTGCCATACAAGACCACAAGATTGGCGGCTCCGGCGAGCAGCACCCCCATGCGCCGATAGATTGGTCCCACACTACCGGGCACTTCGGTGAGGTCGCCGAGAACGACGATGCGGCGGTCGGCCGGCAGCTCCTTCAGGCTGTGCAAGGCGGCCTCAACGGATTCTAGAGTCGATGTCGAGTAGTCGCAAAGAAGGGTCGCGCCGTTCGCGAGCGGGATCGGCTCCATGCGCCCCGGTGTCGGCGTGAGAGCCTCCAGCGACCCACAAGCCTCTCTGATCGGAATCCCTTCGGCGTAGGCCGTCGCCAACGCCGCCAATACGTTATAGGCAAGATGCCGGCCCGTTAGCGGGCTGTTGACGGGATACGATCGACCTTCCACGCGAACCCGCATGCGCGTGCCATGGGGCCAGTTCGGCTCAAGATGTTCACCGAGCACGTCCGGGCTTCCCTTCAGGCCGTAGGTCACGACGCGCGCACTCGTTTCGCCGGCCATCCAGGGAACATTCTCGTCGTCGGCGTTGAGAACCGCGACGCCCTGCGATGGGAGAGCTCGTACCATCTTGGCCTTGTCATCACGGGTGTTTTCGAGCGAGCCTAATGAGCGAGAGTGATCGGTACCCACCGTCGTCACCACACAGATTGTCGGTCGCGTCAGGCGGGCAAAGGTCTCCATTTGGCCCTTGGCATCGATACCGATCTCCACCACCGCCCGTTTGACACAAGGCGGGAACCCCATCATGACGAAGGGGATAAAAGCCATGTCGTTCAGACCGATACCCGGCCGCAGGGGCTCACCCAGAGCCACAGTCACCGCGCGCGTGGTCGTCGTTTTCCCGGCGCTGCCTACCACTACGTGACCTGCCCCCTAAAAACGAATCCGAATCTTGAGAGAGAATCGAAGGATTCGGGCGTGTGTAAGGAGGCAGGAAATGACGAGGAAGCGATACACGAGCGAACAGATTATCCACAAGCTGAGGGAA
>Ga0315339_1002994_pt1 | contig 12251 bp, 9 predicted proteins | sample ASW17metaG_FD_204514 | JGI IMG/M metagenome (GOLD analysis project Ga0315339, IMG submission 204514) | Ammonia-oxidizing marine archaeal communities from Pacific Ocean, United States - ASW #17 | ecosystem: Environmental > Aquatic > Marine > Oceanic | place: USA: California | collected 2016-12-05
GAGGTAATTACATGTTGTGGCCACTAATTCTTCAGTTAGCCGAGAAAACTAAACTCTCTGATATTCATATTCATTCGGACGCCCCTATTGCTTATAGGGAGTTCGGAGATATGGTCCAGTTAGAAGAACATGTAGTTAAGGAATCTAAAATTAGAGAATTTCTTCAGGAAGTGCTAGATGATGAAGATTTTGCTGGCTTTATTCAAAGTAAGGATCATGACTTCGCAATAGAAAAAGATGGGAAAAGGTTTAGAGTTAATGTATTCCAAGAATCTGGTAAATTTGCATTAATTTTAAGAAGAATTGAATCCAATCTTCCAAACTTTGATGACTTAGGTCTCCCTGCTTACATTCGAACCGTTCCTACTTTAGATACCGGACTTGTTTTGGTTACTGGAGAAACGGGCTCAGGAAAAAGTACAACTTTAGCTGCCTTAATTGATGTAATTAATGCGACTAAAAAAGGCCATATCATCACTATTGAGGACCCAATAGAATTTCAACATAGTTCTAAATCTAGCATAATGACTCAGCGCGAAGTAGGGCGTGATACTAAAAGTTTTACAAATGCACTAAGAGCTGCTCTTCGAGAAGATCCAGACGTTATTTTAGTGGGTGAATTAAGAGATGTAGAAACGATTTCATTAGCATTAACTGCAGCTGAAACAGGCCATTTAGTCTTTGGAACACTTCATTCTAATAGTGCCCCTTCAACAATTAATCGAATTATTGATGTATTTCCACCTGAACAACAAGGACAAGTGCAATCACAGCTAGCCTCTTCTTTGCGGTGCGTGCTTACTCAAAGACTTCTTAAGACAATTGATAAGCCAGGCCGTGTAGCTGCTTTCGAATTAATGATATGTAATAACGCAATTCAAAGTTTGATTAGAGAAAATAAAATTTTTCAGATTGAAAACACTATGCAAATGGGTAAGGCTGAAGGTCAAATGCTTATGGAAAATTCATTAAAAGAACTAGTTTCTCAAAAGAGAATTGATCCAGCAGATGGCGCCTAGTCTGCTTATATTGAATCCCTCAGTTCAGAAAAGTAGAGGTTTTACATTGCTAGAGCTCATGACTGTGATTGTAATCATTGGGATCCTTTCAGCTATTGGCATACCAGCCTACAATGGATATATTGCCGATGCGAGAGATAAAGAAGCCCAGAATACTTTACAGTCAATTGTGATGATGCAAAAAGGTTTCTACACAGAAAATTTTTACTATTACACAACTTCTATTGGGTCTGACCAAAGTACCTTAATTAATACTAATTTATTCGGATCTGCTGCTGGCCCAATAATAGCTACTGGTAATTTTTATAATTTTTGGATTAAGAATTCAAGCGGTGGCGCAACTGCTTCAACATTTGAGGCGGTGGCACAAATGAAGAATGACACAACTAAAACTTTTACCATTAATGAAAAGTTGGTGAAAACTAAAACTCGATCTGGAGAGTCCGCTATACTTAGTGGTTGGTAGTTCAAAACCTACGATTTAAAATTATATTATGATGCTTTATTTAATACCAGTAGTTGTGCTCGGATTAATATTTGGTAGCTTCTTTAATGTAGTAATTTACCGCACACCTATTTTTTTAGAGGGTCAATTTAAGAAAAAAAACCAACCTTCATTGTTAAATCAATTAGCCTGGCCCACTTCTTTCTGCACTAGCTGTAAAACTAAAATACATTGGTTTGATAACATTCCTATTTTGTCCTGGATAGCCCTTAAGGGACGCTGTCGATATTGTCATAAAACTATTAAAATAAGATATTGTATTGTAGAGCTATTAACAGCCGTTATTTTTAGTTACAGTTTTTTAAAATTTGGTTTTAGTTACATAACTATCTATTGGATCGCTTTATTTTCTATTTTAGTTATTCTATTTTTTATAGATTTCGAAACTTATTACCTGCCTGATTTTTTTACATTTTCTATCATTATATTAGCTTTAGTGGGGAGCTACTTTCAGATCACACAGATTGCGTTAACAGATGCACTCATTGGCGGATTTTTTGGATTTTTTGTCCTGTATTTTGTTAATTTTATATATAAGACAATAAGAAAAGTGGATGGTTTTGGAGGGGGGGACTTTAAGTTATTAGCTGGATTAGGAGCCTGGTTTGGTTGGCCAAGTCTGTTAATAATAATCGGTATCTCATCAGTTTTAGCCTTGGTATTTATTTTACTCATGACTCTAATTATCCAAAGAAAATTTCAGCTTAATAGCATGCTTCCCTTTGGGCCATTTTTGATTTTATCTGGCTTATTAATGTATGCTAATACTTATCTTAACTTTGGTTTATTTCAGGCTTATTTATGAAAAATAAAATAATTCAGAATAGCATTTTTATAATAGGTTTTTTGTTCCTATCAGGCCAATTACAAGCAGCAAAAAATATCAACGATGATTGTGAGAGATATATGCGTGAAGTTATTTTGTTGTCTAAAATATTTAAGAGTGAGTCAACTATTAAATCTAAACTTAATAAGATGATTAAAAACGATAAATTGAATGAGTATCTTCAAAATCAATGGTTGAACTATGTTAAGAATGATAAAGATATTACCCCAAACAGCATCTATATGGACGAAAAAAAACTAGTAAAAGAATGCGCTCAATTTGTGAAAGGTTAACAAGGTGTTGTTTCAATTTTCATCAAAAGATAAGATGCTCAAAAGACAGTCTGGTTTTACCCTACTTGAGCTTCTTGTCGTTATTGGTATTATCGCTGTGGTTAGTGGCTTTATATATCCAGAAATAGGTAAGTGGAAAACAAAGCGCAATATTGAACAAGATTTCAATACGGTAGTTTCAACCATTAATTACCTTAAAATAAAGGCGAGAGTAGTTAATGGGACTGCATCATTACGTTGTACTGCGGCATCAAATAATAGTTACAATATTCCGCTTTTGTTTTACGATATATCCTCACAGAGAAATGATGGCGATGGTTTCATCAAACATCCTGACAATTTGGCAAATAGAATTGAAATAAATGCTGCAAGAAATACCTCTGATAATGATCCATTGTCAGGGGAAAGTAAACCTCTTTATAATTTACTTACTGGTAGAGTCAATGTAGAGTGTAATCATCATGAGACATTATTTAATGCAGGGGGTAATGCCGGAGAAGTAGGCTCTGGAGATGCGCTAGAAGTAATCATTAATTATAAGGTAAATGGGGTGGCGGATTATGTTAATTATAATGCCCATAAGGTTAAGGTAAATACCGCTACAGCGTTCGTTCAAAAATATAAATGGGATCTAGGGACCGATGCGTGGCGTGAACTTAATTAGAATTCATGGCTTTACCCTCATTGAAGCGATTATTTCACTCTCTTTATTTGCCATTGCTTTTTCAGGGCTTTATTTCTTTTTTGGGATGGCACAACAAGCCAATAATAATACTGAAAAAAAAATGTATCTCAACCTCATGGCCAACCAAATCCTTGAGACCATCACCGCTGAATCATATAGAAATGATACCGATATTGCTAATCCTTTTAACACCCCAGCTTCATATAATGCAGATTTAAGTGATTGCTCTCTCTATACCGCACCTGACGTCAGGCACATTTGGTGCACAGAATTAGATGCATCGGTAGGGCCTCATAAAGGCGTCCATGTGGATGAGGTGAGAACAGTCGAGGTAGTTAAAGATGAAAAGAATCTAATAGTGAATGTGACTCTGGTGGCTGATGGCGGGATAGGCAACACCAATTTAATCAAGACATTTTTTAGTCGTAAAATTGTACCCCCACGTCGACCAGACCAAACGCCCCTAGCTTGTATTGAAAGGCATAATACATTAGTTAATTTTATTAAGAAGCACAAAGCAGATTGTGAATCTGGCGCACAGGGACAATTCTCAACTTATTTGTACCAATCTTTTTGGGCAGGGTGGCCAAAAAGAGAAAAAAAGCAAGTAACCTGGCGCACACAATGCATGTATGGTCGAGGATATCACCCAATGGTAGGTTGGTCTTATAATTTGTACTATAGTGGCTTATCTTCTGGTGTAGGATTTACTTCCCGCATGGATGGCTATATGTATTCTGTAGGGACAATGTTCTCTTGGGGTGGAGGCCTACTATATGGTGGTTGGCAATGCCCCGCCTGCCTTGCGAGGCAGTTTAATGAGTATTTGAAGTGGCAAATCAATGATGATATTTCTACACCAGGCACTATATATGGAGCTGAATATAATTGGCATCCCACTGTATATGATTATTTTTATACTGCAGAAAGAGCCTCTCAGATTTTTGCTACAAATTATTATATGGAGCGCTATGGGGCTTCACCAGGCACCATCCAGGTCACTCATGATATAAATCACACGGGATATTCATGGGCTGAGCTGGTGGCGGCACAATCCAAAATCAAGGCTAAAACTGACCCGAAGCCGAACATGGCTACCGCTACAGTTGTGTCATGCTGCCCCACTGAAAAACTCTCTGATGGGACTTATAAACCCTGCGGGTTAGATCATAGATCCAGAGCAGATCGTGTCCCATTCCTTGCTGAAACGATAACTTTTTAATAAATTATTAAATATGATGTTTAAAACTGAAAATTTAAAAGCTCTTATCAAGGGATATTCCATAGTTGAATTAATGGTTGCACTGGCTGTATCAGCTATTGTGATTGCTGGAACTCTCGCAGGCTATTCAGTCTTTGCCAGTCAGTATGAAGTATTGAATAAAAGAATGGAAATAGATAGAGAGGTTCTCGGGGTAATCAGTCTTATTCAAAAAGATGTGATGATGGCCGGCTTTAAATCTCACAGATCAACTAATGGCATGAACCCTGGAGATGTTTTAAAAAAAACCAGTGCGACTGATTTTTCTATGGTTTTTGACACCCAGGAAAAAGAGGGGGACCCCGTCGTCAGACAGCTAGTTCGTTACTCTTTAGGTCCAGGGTATACCTCTGCCGATGGCGGCGAAATAAGAAATAAACTTTATAGAGATCTACGTGATTGTGATACACCCACATCTGGATGCTCTCTAGCCAACTCGACCTCTAGGTATTCAGCTGGAGGACAGGGTGAGGTGATTATGGATAAAATTCACACCTTTGAAGTGACATTTTTAAATACTAAGTCTTCTGGAAAGTATTCAGGAATCTCACAAATAGTAAAAATTAATCTTACTGTAGCAGCGTCAAGAAAAGTTCAGGGCGCATCTGGGTGGATTACAAAAAATTTCAAGTTTGTCTCAAGGGCAAAAAATGTCTCCTTACTCGAATAAAAAATTAATAAGCCATCACCAAGAAGCTGGAATGACTTTAGTGATCACTTTATTACTAATATTAACTTTGACGACTATGGCATCAGCGGTCACCTTTGTAGTGAATAAACAAGCTGATATGACTAATGCAGTGACTGAGAAACCCATAGCGATTGAATCAGCAGATGCCTGTATTGAAGAGGCGATAGCATGGGTTCAGACAAGTACAGGGCAAGCATGGTTAGCGGGAGTAGAAATCGCTGACATTGATAGCTCCGGTTATGGAAAGGCTGTAGTTAAGGATGTCGCTGCAGCAGACGGCACACTTTATGGTAAAAATTTAAAATTACATACCAAAAAAAAATCAGGTGAGACTAGGTCAACATATTTTCAGACCCGACTAGAAAAAGCTTCCTGTACGTCAGTTGATATTATAGTGATTAAAAAAACAGCAGTTGAAGGTGCAGCAGGCGAATCAGTTTTAGGTGTTGGGGATGAAATTGGCTCAAAAGCAGAATACGGTGATTCAGTAGTCGCCGCAGTCGTTGTTCCTTTCAAGTATGAAATATTAGTCGTTGCAGAAGGTATATTTAACGTTGCAACAACAGATGGTGGGACGGAGATTGATAAAACTACAGATTTTAGGGGTGACCCGAATTCCGATTGGGCTAACTCAAGTACATCTAAAATTGAAGTTTTATTTTCTTATCAACAATAATATAAATATTTAATATGTGTAAACTATTATTATGAGATTTTATTTATGCTTATTAGTTTTTTATTGTAGCTTTGTTTCTGCATGGCCATCGGCAGGAATAATATATAACCATCCGACTGATAAAAAAATAGCGCTTGGAGTTTTTCCTCAGGGCCATTTAAATGTTGTCGATGCTAATATAGCCACAAATGCAACTGCTACGGGCCTAGCTACTAATGTATTCAGTGATGGAAAATGGAGGGATGCAACCTCACCAGGCTGTCTTTGTGAAGGTTGGTCAGCTGGGGCTACGAGTATGATAGATGGAAGACAGTATCATGGCGAGGCTTCTGTTGATAACATCAGGCATATTAATAATATTACAGTCAAAAACTTTGTGGTTGATACAACCAGTATCGAGTCCCTTGTCGTAATTAAAGGGTTTCGGGAGAGACGTAAAAGTTTTGGTAACGACATGCTAGAAGTTAAGCATGTCTATAGCCCCTCTAAATTAGCCACGGATGAATTATTTGAAGTGAACGTCACGTTAACCAATGTGTCTGGTAACACATTAAAAACAGTAAGATACAACCGAACAATGGACTGGGACATATACCCATCTGAATTTAATGAGGTGGTCACTATTGTTGGTGCGGAAGAGTCTGCTCGAAGTGCAACAAAGCCAAGAATATATGCTTCTGGTAATAATGGATTTAGAAATCCAAACGTCTTTGGGCCAAAATCAACTGGCTGGTCGGGATATTCATATTGGCCTCATACCGGTGTTAATAGAAATGGGCATCGTATGGGTCCAAGGGACCATGGTTTTTCTGCAACATTTGAATTTGATGATTTAGTGTGTGGGGAATCACATACTTTTAAAACCTATTATGGTGCCGCGCGCACTAGAGAATTAATGATTGCGGCATTTGTAAAAGAAGGAGTCCCTATTTATTCTATTGGGGAAAGTAGCAGTAGAACCGGTGTAGTTTATGGTTTCGGATTTAAGGGTGTTAGTGGGACTGCGCTTGCCCCTACACTCCCAGGAAAAACATCAATATTACCCGGAGGGATTCAGACAGATCCAACGATAGTACAAACTTATGCTCCTCCGCTTATTGCAACTATTAAGCGTCGAGACAGTCGAGACAAATCTTTTTACGGAACCGATTCGGATAAATATGCCTATCAAGCAGTGTTTAAGTATCGACAAGACCACCAGTGGGAAGGTGATATTTTAAGGTATACATTAGATAGTAATGGTGATTTTACTCCGGGAGAAATACCTGTTAGCGCCGCTACGATTTTAAAAGCCAGAATAAATGAGTCGAATTATCAGAGGAGCTATGAAAGAGGTGGTCGAAATATATGGACCGTAAGCCAGACTGATATCTGTTCAGGCCTTGGTAAAACTATAGATCCTTCTTTTTCCTATGGCAATAGAAAGCTAATAACTTACGTACATGCACCCGGCAATGCTGTTTTTGATTTGAATAATTTTACTACCTCGGTTGCCTCTAGATTCGAACCGTTTTTTTATAACTGCCAAACTGGTGATGACGAAGAAGATATTATCAAGTTTGTGCGGGGTTATGATGTCTGGAATGAGGATGGTCCTTCCGGTACAAAGGGTCCAGGCAACATGAGAAAGAGTTTATTAGGCGATACGTTTCATTCAAATTTAGTTTTTGTCGGACCGCCATCTGACTCTACTACTTCGACTAATGAGAAGTCTGAGGCTTATTTTAGAAAAACTAAAAACTACAACACTTTCAAAACTATGTATGAAAATCGAGAGGGACGAATTTATGTAGGCGCCAATGACGGCATGCTCCACGCTTTTGATAAAGACCTTAATTTGCGATGGTCATTTATCCCGCCGCCGATACTTTCAAAACTTAGAGGGCTAAAGGGCGCAGATCCATCTGGCACCACAAATGGAACCTCAAATAGCAAGTTCTTAGTCGATGGTCCCATTATTGTCAAAGATATATATTCGCCGCAGGATTACAAGTGGAAAACTATTCTTGTAGGGAGCTTAGGATATGGAGGAAAGGGCTACTATATGTTAGATATTTCAGATCCTAGGGCCCCAATTTTTATGGCAGCCGTTGAGAATGATGATAGGAACAATAGGGTGCTTACTTGGAATAGAGGTGGAGAGATGAAAGCCCACAAATATGGGGGTGGGGATAGATCAGGATATATAGGAATAATTAATAAGCCGTGGCCATACCAATACTTAGGCTACACCTTGTCGAAACCAAGCATAGTATTGTTGCCCATTTCAAATGGCAGACATCCAAGATCCCAGCAAAGACACACTCTGGTGTTCGGTGCCGGTTATGCGGGCGGCATGAGCACCAATCAAGGTAATTATGTAATACTGGCTGATGTGGATAAAAGATTTTCTATTGGAGGTACAGCCGCCCCCGATGGAATCCGATACTCTTCATTTAATGCATTTGATACATTAGGTTGGGCTAAGATCCCTACGGATTCAGCAAGTGATGCAAATAAGGGGGTTACCGCAGCTATGTCTGTCGTTATCCCCGATACAACTGATTCAACAGATCATTATGGTGGTATAGCATATTTCCCTGATCTTCATGGACAGCTATGGAAGCTTGATTTAAGCAGAAAAACATTACCCCCATACTTAACAACCTATCAGCACTATCAAGATCTTAAACGTCATGATAGTGGAACGAGTACAGTGGTGACAGCTACAGAGGATTCTGCCAATGGGGACAGTAGCATGTTCCAATTAAATAAGTTGTGGAGGTCTGAAACTACAATCGCCAATGATAGGTTTGGTAGCCATCAGGTCGGAACAACTCTGGTTGAAGCTATTGGCGGAAAAAATGTATATAACTTTTTTGGTACAGGTAACCAGGCCCGTGTAAATACACAGTACCGTACTATTGATAATTGGATTGTCGGAGTCAGGGATGATGATTTTCCAGAGACTGGGTTAGCCTTAACTGGAACCGATAAAACTAAGAGCTCTGCGGGTATTCATTATCGTAATATATCTTCAAGTGGAACAGGCACTACTTGTTCCTCTACCGATCAACCAGGTTGGTATGCCAAACTGAATGATCGATTCAATCCAGGGACTGCGCGTCTTCCAAGGGTCACTGGACGAATCTTAATTAGTAATTCGGATCTGTATGTTCCCGTTTATCAACCTACAAATATGACTTGTCCAGTCGATGGTGACGCGACCATTCTAATTATGAAAAATGGTTGCGGCGGCACATTAAGTGAGTTTGACATCGGGAAAGGTTTATCTACTTCTGTTGTATCAGACGATGATGGGAATTTATATGTGGGGATTAGTAATGAAACTGTTGCTTCATCACTTGAGGCCACTAAAAAAGCGGATAACATTGTGAAAATTGGGGTTTCAACAGAATCTACTACTTCTGCTTCAACTGTTACTCCTGGTATTCGAATCAAATCATGGCGTGAATTATTTTCGAACTAAGAAAGTAGTTAAACATGAGGTAAAAATTCACACGTTAAACAAAGCTATAATTAATCTTATCTGTGTACATCTTTTATCCATCTGTGTAGACTTTATGGGGTCTGTGAGTAAAATTTAAGTTGTATTTAAAAGTATAATTTATTTTAATGTAATTACTAAAATCACATTAAGGAAATTAAGTGCTAGAAAAACTAAAATCAATCCTTAACATTGGATTTTCAGGAAAAAGTTCAGAGCCAATCCAACAAGATATTGTTGGCATCGATATCTCACATTCTTATGTTCGCGTAATTTCATTAAAGAAAAAAAAGAAACAATGGTCTTTAAATAAAATTAGCACCAAGGCTTTAGATGATAGTTATGCGTCTGAAGATAAAAGAAAAGAAGCTATTGTTAGCCATCTTAAAAATATTAGACTAGAGCAAAAATTTGAGTCCGATAATGCCGCTATTTCTCTACCCGTTAATGCAGCGATTGTTCAAGTAGTTCAAATTCCTTATCTTGATGAAGAAGAGATAAAAGAAGCAGCAGATAACGGCAGTCTTTGGGATACTTCAATTAATGTTCCCGGTGAATTATCTGATTATTCAATATTCTGGCAAACCATTAAGAAGGATAAAGAAAAAAATACACTTTCATTGCTATTTGTTGCCTCTCGAATTGATGAAATTGAAAGAAATTGTGGTTTAGTAAGAGATGCAGAATATGATCCGCTTATCGTGGATGTGAGATGTTTTGCGTTACGAAATATATTAAAAACATATGAAGATGCTGAGAGCTCAAAAACACAAGTATTTATTGAAATAAGTGGACAAGAAAATTATGCAGTTTGTATGCATGATAATTTGCCATTTATTTACGACATTTACGTTTCAGATGTTGATGCAGCAGCATTAATGAAGGGCGGCACATCGTTGGATAAAGAATTATTCTCACGACTTGCTTCTCAGATCAGGACATCAGTTACTGCATTTATAAAACAAAGTGGTGTTCCAGGTATTGAAAAAATTGAGTTATCTAGCTCACTTCCAATAGCAGAAAAAATACATAAAAATTTAAAAACGGAACTTGTTGAGTATAAAATTGAGATGATGAGCCCGTTTAGCTTTGTTCAAATTCCACCTCAACTAAAAGCACGAGTAGATCAAGAAAAAAATCTATCTTCACTTGCTGTTGCAGTTGGATTGGCAACCAGGCAATTAGATGTATTTGGGTATTATAAATTTGTCACAGCAGTTTCTAATATTAATTTATTACCTGACAGAGAAGATCGAGTAAAAAAAGAAAAGAAAAAAACTCAAACAACTGCCTTAGTGAGAAAAGTAAGTTTAATTTCCGGAGTTAGTTTAACTATCTCAATTGTTTTTTATGGCTTCTTAATGATCAGCTTGCCATCGAATAGCGAAATTCTTGCTATGCAAGAAAATACTAATAAACTAAGCCAAGCATTCAATAAAAAAACTAAAGAACTTAAAGATTTATCAATATGGACTTATGAATCTGGTTCGATGAATAATATGCTTTTGGATATAAGTTATACAGCAAGCCTTCCTAGGGGAAGCTTTATTAGCGAAGTAATACACAAAAGAAAAAGTGAAAGCGGGGAAGGCAACTCAATAATGGTAATTAAAGTTAATGACCCTGAGCTATCTTCGAATATAATGAATGCATTGAGTAAAAAATTTAAGAATGTACAACTTTTAAAAATAAAAGAACCAGTAGCAGGAATCATGAGTACTTTAGAAATTTCTTTTGAGATTAAATAATTATGGCATTTGATTTAAAACAAGGGATAGATTTAAAAGAGCTTGGCCCGAAAATTAAGGCTTTATTTGCTAAGGATTCCAATATCCTTGGGAATAAATTGATAGTCTTTTCTATAGTATCAATTTTAGTGACTTTAGTTTTAATCTATTCCATTTATGAAATATCTGACAACCAATCTGTTTATGATGAGGCTAATAATAATTATAACAATACTTCGATTAAATTAAGTCGGCTTGAAACAAAATTTAAAAAAACTTTAGATGGTAATAAAGTATATTTCAAGCAATTAATGGTTAGCCCAAAAACTAAATCAGAATTATCTGCAAAGGTTACCGGTTTGGTTAATCAATACAATCTTCTACTTAAGTCGATTGATTTGAATGCAAAAGTTGGCAAACAAAATAATAAAGGTGTAGTTCTTATTGTGAGTGGCTCATATCTAAATTTAATTAGATTTAGTAGTGAAATGAATGAAATTTTATCGGCATCAAAATTAGTAAATCTAGCGGTTAGAAAACCTAGAAAAGGAAATTCCTTAATTATGGAATTGGCAATTATTTTTTCAGCACCTCCGTCAGCTAATGCTTTGCCATTACCACCAACAAATACTGTTAAATTGTTAAATAAAGGAAGTATATTTGATGGCTTCTTGAATATGTTAATCTCTTCAGCGAATGCCTCTGAAGAAGCGCTACTAGAAATACTGCCCGTTGAGGAACTAACGAACTTACCTCCATTACAAGATAAAACAAAAATTAAAGGGTTGTCGTTATTTCAAACAGCACATCAAGAGGCAAGATCTAATGGATTAATTAAGTTTGAATTTACCAACAAAGCAGGAGAAACAAAGGTATATTTAACAGGCTTAAAAGAGCCAGAAGAAGTGTTAGTTGCTAAACAAGCAGTGACAGAGGTCGAGTTACCAAAAATATTGCCCGTTGAGGAACTAACGAACTTACCTCCATTACAAGATAAAACAAAAATTAAAGGGTTGTCGTTATTTCAAACAGCACATCAAGAGGCAAGATCTAATGGATTAATTAAGTTTGAATTTACCAA
>Ga0315339_1002995_pt1 | contig 12247 bp, 11 predicted proteins | sample ASW17metaG_FD_204514 | JGI IMG/M metagenome (GOLD analysis project Ga0315339, IMG submission 204514) | Ammonia-oxidizing marine archaeal communities from Pacific Ocean, United States - ASW #17 | ecosystem: Environmental > Aquatic > Marine > Oceanic | place: USA: California | collected 2016-12-05
GCCAGGTGAGTCACACGGATATTCCAGACACAACGAGTGGGTTTCGCGCGTTTAATCGTGAGGCTGCTCAACGAACTATGGTGTTCAACGAATATACTTATACCCTTGAGACGATCATCCAAGCGGGCCATCGTAAACTTGCGATCACCTCGATTCCGGTCCGTGTCAATGAAGTGAAGCGGCCATCACGTCTATTTCGCAGTATCCCGGCCTATGTTAGGCAGTCGATAATTACGATCGTGCGGATTTATGTAATTTATCGACCATTTCATTTTTTCGGTAGCATTGGAATAGGATTGCTACTAGCCGGAGTTTTATTGGGGCTACGGTATCTTTACTTCTACTTTATAAATGATGGTGGTGGACATATTCAATCATTAATTTTGATGTCAATTCTCCTTGGTATGGGCTTCCAAACTGTATTGATTGCATTTGTAGCCGATTTATTCGCCGCTAACAGAAAAATTCTAGAGGAAGTTAGGTTTGTTCAAAGTGGTAATCTTGGCCGATCAGACACAGAGAATATTAAATTAAAAATAAAAAGCTGACAATAAGTTGACGATACTAGCGATCATTTGTGTCGAATCGAGAGTTGCTTTTTGCGCCAAATTAGTACGGCAACTCCCCCAATAATTGGAGCAATGTATAGGCTTGCGTTGATATCAAAGAATGGCCATTGGATTACCTTAAAACTAAAGGGGAAGTACGGCATGTAAACGCCTAGATAAAATTGCTCTTGCATTAAATCCATCAGGAAATGAAGCGCTGATCCAAAGAGTAAGCAAAAGAATGTCTCTACCCTTTGTCTTTCTTTAAAACTAAAACTAATTAGATAACACGCTAGTAATAAACCGAATGGGGTATGGAAAGCACTAAAAAAGTGGTACACAGGGAAGTCAAGAAATCTATGGAGGATGATTTCTGGAACACGAGATAATAAATCGGGTAGAGCAGATCCAAAAACTAGAAGCGCCACCAGCGGTGAGCTAAGATAACGATATCCAACAAGATAGCTAGTAGCCGTGTGAGTTAGTAGGTCGGGCATCTACTTTAATCTTTTAATTTGGACAAGCGGCAAGTGCATACCTGAGGAAAGTCGGTAAGTGTTTGTTAACATAATTAACACGAATATTAGTGATAAGATAGATACAGCGTATTTTAGACTTTGTATCCATCCATCTTCCCGTTGCTTGACTACAAAATAATTACCAAGCTCATCGAAATAACCAAGGATGTCAATTATTCGCCCAACCTCGTGTTCTCCTTGTAAGCTATAAATTGCTATAGGTAGTTCTGAGCGATATCTATTATTAAATTTGGGTTCGGCCACTATAGTATCGTGAGCCCACTTTGTAATACGTACTCTGATTACAATCATTGTGTTGATACATTCTTGGGGCTTACTAACGCAATTGTAGTTTTTTTGACTAGTTTCTCTATCGATAATCCGACCATGATGTTGTGCATAAACACCAAGTAACACTAACGCAAGTGATGTGATAACAATCTTAAGTGTTATCTTTGTATTAGTTAACATAGATAGAAATTATAAATTCTCTAGGTCCAAAAAATTTGAGAGCAGCCACACAATAGAAAGAAAATTATGAACAGATTCTAGACTCAAATTATACTTAGTAAGTAAGCTAAAGTTAGGTAAAGCAAATGCCGATCAAATCGATCAAAAATTGGAAAGCACTGTCTGTTTTCTTCTTGCTGTTATTTATTATTTTGGTATTCAGGTTAGTTTATTCGGTACCAATTGAATTCAATGGTGAATCGATCACTAAATGGGGTTTTGGAAGGCTAATATGGGAAACACAAGAGTGGGGGATATTTCTTAACGACCACCATCAATTACGTTGGTTTGTCATGATCCCTCAGGTACTTCTGGCAAGTCTATTCCCAGAAGGCTATTCTAGCTACTACTACACGCCGATATTAGCATTTAGTCTATTTACATTAGGAACTATTACGCTCGTAGAGTTTGAAAAAAGTGTTTTTGTGTTGCCGGCATTGTTGTTGGTTGTAATCAGTATCGAGCCGCTGAGCCATGCTATGGCATCCCAAGTAAATTCTGGAGCATTTGGACTATTTGCGGTAATTATTGGAATTTATTTTGTTACTGCTTATGAGAAGGGTAACAATTATCTATATCTATGTATTGGCGCAGGATTTTTCTTTTGTGCTTATGGATCCCATGTGACGTACCTAATGTTTTCGGCTGCTCCGATTGTTTACTTGGCCTTAAATAGAAAAAATATTAAAGCTGTAATAGTATTTGGAATTACTCTTATTCTTCTATTTTTTGTAGAGCTTACAGTGTTTAACCTACTGTCCCATGGAGAACTAGCCGGTGGTCGCCTTGCTAGGATAGTCGAAGTAAAACAGTGGGGATCTTCCAGAACTATTGGGTCTGTCAGATTGAAAGGCGGTGACTACTATGAGTTACAAGATTTTTTTGATCGTTGGCGACAGTTGCCCAAGTATTCGTTGTTAATTGGTGTGATGTTTGTTGTTAGCTCTCTTCGATTACTAAGTCGGAAGTATAGGGACCGGATGCCCGGAACTGTCTGGTTAATGTTTTATAGTGCAGCTGCCTATGGATTGGCGGTATCGTTTCCAATTATTGGGATTAAACCTTTAGAACTTGCCTTGGATCTACATTCGCGTTATCTCGCTCCATTTTTTCCTTTAGCCTCAGTGTTTGTAGTCTGGACATTTGCCGAACTTGTTGGATACCGTTCGAATATAGCCCGCTCGACAATCCCAATCGCGGCTTTTTTGTTTCTAACTACTGGATTCTTGTGGGGTAGTATGAATTATAGATGTTTAGAAGAGATACTTCCTGGTTACAGTAATACTGTCGATACACTCAGTGAAGATGTATTCTGTCGCAGTTTTCGTTACTCACAAGAGCAAAACATCTATCCGGCACCGGACAGTTTTGTATTTCGGGCAGATCGTTATTACAAATCGTTTTCTAGTGATTATGTAGCTGGTCAAGTATCATTATTTGGTAGCACACGGCTCCCAGTTTTCGAGTGGGTAGTCAAAATCACGCACCCTGAGGCTAAATTTAAAGAAACTGTAAATGGCTGGTACTCTATTGATGGAGTTGACAAACAACAATGCGCTATGGAACTCGGGCAGTTTGATAGCCCCCAACAAAACTATCGACCTTGTTTAGGCATTATTATGAGTAGAGAAATATTTGACTAAATTTTGCGCGGAGGCTATGGGGCCGCTGAGCGCAGTAGTCAAGAAGCCTAAATAGGGTGCTGTTCAAACACATTACCGCCAAAGAAAAATTACAAAATGATAGTTCTGGATTTCCATCGCAGACTGACACTAAGAGCTATCAAAATTTAAGAATAAGATCGTGATCAAATCAAACAATAAGATTCCAAAAAACCGACTGCCAAATGCACCGAAAATACCATTTCGAGACCTCCGTATTATTGATGATTCTTTTAGAAATAGATTACTTTCAGAAGTCGAGGATGTTCTTGTTAATGGGCCTCTACTTATGGGGTCAAGAGTAGAGCGGTTCGAAGAAGAACTAGCGAAATTTTGTAATCGAAAGTTTTGCATTGGAGTATCATCTGGCACCGACGCTTTGTACCTAGCGTTAAAGGCATGTGACATTGGGTTGGGTGACGAAGTAATAACCACCGGAATGTCATGGGTTGCGACCCTGAATGCCATATTGATGGTTGGTGCAACACCGGTTTTTGTTGACGTCGGTGAAGATCAGAACCTTAATCCGGATGAAATATCAGACGTAATCACGAAAAGGACAAAAGCAATATTACCTGTTCATTTTACCGGCCGATTATGCGACATGTTGTCTATTCGTCAGATCGCGCAAAAATTTGGCTTATTAGTAATAGAAGATGCAGCTCAAGCTATTGGAGCCAAGGCCATTGGATTTGCCGCTGGGACAGTTGGTGATGTAGCCGCTTTTAGCCTAAATCCTATGAAAGTATTTCCAGGATATGGTGAAGCAGGCGCGATTGTGACCGACAATTCACATATTGCAGATCGACTGCGAACACTACGTTATCTTGGTACCGATGGTAAAGAGATGTGTAGTGAGCTGGCGCTGAATCACAAGATGGATGAGATACAGGCGGCAATGCTATTGCTTGGTTTCGAGTACATCGGCGACATTGTGGATAAACGAATTGATATGGCACGTCGATATTCGAGACAACTGACAGGTCTGGTTGGGTGTCCCGCGACACCAGAAGTTGGTGATCGAACTAGCAACTACTATGACTATGTGATTTTTTGTGAAAATCGTGATGCATTACGCGAACATCTTCGCTCAGCAGGTGTAGAGACGAAGGTGAAGCATTCTATTTTATTACCAGATCAGCCTATAAATAAGTTAGACAAGAGACCAGACCTCGTGATTACGGATCGCCTAGTTAAGACAATGATTAGCTTACCACTACACGAGAAGTTGTTGGAAAGAGACATAAACTATGTTTGCAACTCAATTGCTGAATTTCTTAATGTCTAGTCATAAATACAATTATTCTAAATTAAGTGATACGGTGTATGTGGCTAAGAACCGTGTCACAACTATATCTCAGGGAGACATCACATTCTTATCCAATAAGGCACTCGAATTACCAGAGAAAAAAGTTCGAATCCTACTTCATGGTGAGCCAGAAAAGTTACTACACGAGATGTTAATAGCACATACAAAAGGGTCTTATATACAACCTCATCTCAATGAGTGTTCTGCTAAAAGTTTTGTAGTTCTTTCAGGTACAATGGTGTTAGTTTTGTATAGGAAGGATGGTACAATTGATGAAATTATTCGCCTAAGCGCAAGCGAATACGAAACGGATATTATGATACGGCTGAATACGCCCTTCTACCACACTGTGCTTGTTTTAACAGAAACTGTAGTATTTCTTGAGACAATTCTAGGCCCACACAATTCAACATGTTACGCTGAGTTTGCTCCTAGACCTGAGGAACAAGAGTTAGCTGATAATTATCTAGCCTGGCTAACAAAGGAGGTTGGTATCCAAGAGTAAGTGAGCAATTAATCCTAGATGTAAGGCCCAGTTGGTAACTAGAAAATAATCAAAAGTTAGTTTAGGTATTAATAAGAACGTGACTCGAATTATGCAGCTCAGCCGTCACGTGCGCGATGTTCAGAACGACGGGTTGGAAGTGCTACGAAGAAAACTTGTCCGCGCTATTTGTTGTGGAATTCTGATAGTAAATGTAGTTATTGCCCTACCTATAGTAGTTCTATGCCGTTTATGTCGACTGTTCCGAGTTGTTAGATTTGGTTTTTTTACGGTTGATAGGATAGGTCACTTTTCTTTTGATGTTGAGTACTATCTGGTCGAAACTGCTGTCGAGCGTAGAACAAAACCTCACATCGATTTGTTCTATTTTATGGGTACCCCTGCTAATACGAGTTTCGCTTCGATATCGCGAAGATCACTAAATGTAAATTCTCTAGTACGGCCTTTATATCTTGCAAACAATTTACTGCCTGGTGGAGCTGCACACCGAATACTACCTGCGAGAGAGTTGACTGCTTCTCGAGATAAATTGGGTCTACTGGCTTCAGTCCCATCACAATTGGCATTTAATGTGGAAGAAGTAGAAATGGGGCGCAACTACTTGCAAGAACTAGGTTTAGCGCATGATGATAAGTATGTCTGCCTTATTATTCGAGACAGTAAATATCTTACAGAAACTTTTGTCGAACGTGATTGGTCATATCACAATTTTCGAGATACCAACATAAATGATTATAACGAGGCAATTGTTGCTCTAGTCCAGAAGGGTTATTGGGTATTTCGAATGGGGAAAGTAGTTCACCATCCGTTAGAAGTTAAACATTCCCGTGTAATCGATTATGCTACTAGCGAACTACGGTGTGATTTGTTAGACGTATGGTTGACCGCCAACTGTTACTTTGCGGTTAGTACTGGGCTTGGGCTTGATTCTATAGCCGATATATTCCGGCGGCCGATGGTCTTTGTGAACTACTTGCCTTTGATAGATATGGAGACATGGGGACCCTACATTACTGTCCCTAAAGCTCTTACTTGGTGTGCTAGTGGTAAACCCCTAAATTTATTTGAGCAAATTAGACATAGTAGCCTTAATGGTCACTACTATAATGAAAAAGGAATTGATATAAATGATTTATCTGGTGACCAAATCAAGAACGCTGTCCTTGAGATGGAAACACGCTTATCGGGAAAATGGTTAGATACCCGTGCTGATGAGAATTTACAGAAAACATTTTGGGACGAGTTAAGAACACATCCGGAATATTCGAGGTACCATGGTTGGGTTCATCCACAGGCAAGGATAGGTACGCATTATTTGCGTGACGCTAAAGATTGGTTGTTCAATAAATAGTAATTCTGATATTAAATTCGACGGTCACTCATTAAAAGGTATTTTGTCTAGCTGTGTTTTGTCGGAATTTGACCCTTAATCAAGTTTCGCTGATTTCAGTTACCAATTGTTCTGGTGACATCAATGCCTATAGGTAAACTTACGCGAGTAAGCTGGTAGGTGACTTCTCACTGATATAATTTGATCATCGTCTACCATTTGTTTATAACTTTGTGATAGTTGCGGCCGGTATGAATAATACGCACCAAGTAAGTCTTATCAGTTACGTGTAAATTTAGTTGGCTAGATTATGACAACAACATAAGTACCGAAAAGATAGATTATCGATAGTTTCGGCTCAATTTAGAGGAGCTTTTTAGAGTGAGTTTACTAACTGGAATCTCAATAGGAATGTAAGTATGGATGGGTGGATATTTGTGTCGAATTTGGTAAAAAAGGTTATCGATCCACAAAGTTTGATGTTGTTGATATTCATAATTAGTTTTGTGCAATTGTTATGTACACGAAAAGTATGGGCCATTACCTCAATGTCTTTTGCTTTTGGAGTAGTTTTCCTTGGAGTTTCGCCTTTAGCCTCTGCACTTTATCGAGAGCATGAACAGCAGTATCTACCTATGCCTATATCGGAATCACCCAAGGCAGATGCTATCGTGGTGCTTGCAGGTGATGTTGGTATTCCGACATTCCCACACCTCGAATCCGAAGTCCGAGGTAATAGGGTTATCCATGCGATGCGACTGTATCATGCTCACAAAGCTCCCCTAATAGTGGTTTCCGGTGGAATTGTTTTTCCTCAATCGACTAGAAAACCTGAGGCATCATATATAGCAACATTACTCATTGAACTCGGAATTCCCGCAGGTGTCATGATTGTTGAAGGTGTGAGCCGCAATAACCGCGGTAACGCAATGGAGGCATTTAAGTGTTCGCGACAACAGATTGAGTCACATTTTACTTGTGACTGATGCGTTTCATATGCCGAGGGCCTTGGCAACCTTTCGTACGGTGGGGATACAAGTTACTGCGTCACCTTCGAGTATAAATGTGGAATTAGATAAGCCTAAGGCTTTAAATTGAACCTCGCCGTTCAAAGGACTTAGTACCTTAGGAACTGTGATGTATGAGAAGCTAGGGATATTGGTATATCGATTTAGAGGATGGATTAACTAAATGATTTGTTACGGATTGTCATGCCTGATTTAATTCTTGATGCTTGTGTAGTAACCAACCTTTGTCGTGGTTCTCTACCAGAAATTAACACAATTCTTATTGCTAGAAGTAATGCAGGGTTTCGGAACTGGATTTCTATTAGACAGCAGGCCGAAATTCTTGAGTCGGTTATTAAATTTGCTACGGAAAGAGGAGACCAAGATCCAAGTCGTTCAGCTCGTGAAAGCTTAGAACGGGTTCTTGAATATTGCATGTGGTTATCAGCTCTTTCGATTGAGGGAGATAACCTCCGGGATCGAGATCCTACTGCATATTCGTTGAGTTACGCGGCTAGCCGCATTGGTAAAGAAACTTGTGTGCTTACGACTGATTGCAAAAGACTTAATCGAGGCAACCCTTTTATTGATGTAGCTACCGTACAAAAACTAGACATTCAGCAATCTGTAGAGTTTATAGACTTAGAGACACAACAAGATCAGATTCGACCTCAACTTGAGCACAATCTCCACAAGATTCTGCACCATAGTCAATATGTTATGGGCCCCGAGGTATTCCAGTTGGAGGAGGAATTAGCCAAATATATAGGAGTAGAACATTGCGTATGTGTGTCAAGTGGAACAGATGCTCTATTGATAGCTATGATGGCATTAGATCTTAAGCCTGGTGACGAGGTAATAACCACCCCATTTACATTCTTTGCCACAGCTGAAACAATCATATTGTTGGGTGCTAAGCCTGTCTATGTTGACATTGATAAACGAACTTATACGTTGGATCCGAGTCTTGTTGAGGCTGCTATTAATGAGCGTACGAAAGCCATCTTACCGGTAAGTATGTTTGGGCAGTGTGCGGATATGGATCGAATCAACGAGATTGCTGATTCGTATCAGATCCCGGTCATAGAAGACGCAGCACAGAGTTTCGGTGCGACATATAAGGGGCGTCATTCATGCAACCTTGGTCAGATAGGCTGTACAAGTTTTTTCCCAGCTAAACCGCTCGGTGCATATGGAGATGCCGGAGCTTGTTTTACTCAAGATTCCCAACTTGCGGAGCGTATTCGAGAGATCAGAGATCATGGCCAATCTGGTCGCTACGATCATGTGAGTATCGGTATTAACGGACGTATGGACACATTGCAGGCTGCAGTGCTTCTCGCTAAGCTGGATATATTCGAAGAGGAGCTAAACAGTCGAGCCCAAGTTGCGGAAAACTATTCAGAACTACTAAAGCCTGCTGAAAACAGTGGATGCCTGACTTTACCGGGTTTGGAACCCCACAACATTTCAAGTTGGGCTCAATATACCGTCGAAGTAAATCAGCGTAGTTATATCCAAAATATGCTGTCTGAAAAAGGGATTCCAACTGCTGTTCACTACCCACAACCTATGTATAAACAACCAGCTACTGTCGAATCGATTACACATTGTCCAGTTACAGATCGAGCGGTGGGCCGCGTATTAAGCTTACCTATGCATCCATATTTAACTATACAAACTCAAGAACGGGTAGTTGATTCACTTAATCAAGCTTTGAACTTTTGAATCTTTTTTGATGACGGCACTAATTTGATTAACATCAGTTTTACACTGTCATGAAGATTGGTATTGTTGGCCTAGGTTATGTTGGCGTACAGTTGGCAGTTGCATTTGGCGCAAGAGTAACCACAGTAGGATTCGATCCGGACCATCGCAAGATTGAAGCTTATAAGGTTGGTGTCGATCGAACAGGTGAAGTAAAACCTAGTCAGTTCAAGGTCGCACAAAACACTACTTATACATTTGATAGCAAAGACTTGTCAGGATGTAGTGTCTATATAATTGCAGTCCCCACTCCGGTTGATAAACTTAGAAATCCTGACTTCGAACCGTTGCTTAAGGCAAGTGAGACCGTCGCGTGGGAAATGAATCCAGGTGCGATTGTCATCTACGAATCAACAGTTTATCCCGGCGCGACAGAGGAAATTTGTGTTCCGGTGATAGAGCGCGTGTCGGGGCTTAAGTGGAAACAAGATTTCCATATTGGTTATTCACCTGAAAGAATCAACCCTGGTGATTCCGTTCATACCTTGCAGAATATTACAAAAGTTGTTGCGGGAGATGACAAACAAACATTGAGCATAATTTCTGATCTCTATAAGTCTATAATCCCGGCGGGCGTGCACGAAGTTTCGTCTATTCGAGTTGCAGAAGCTGCCAAAGTGATTGAAAACACTCAGCGCGATTTAAACGTTGCACTCGTTAACGAACTTGCAATGATATTCGACCGTTTAGGATTGGATACGACTGAAGTCCTACAAGCGGCGGGTAGCAAGTGGAATTTTTTACCATTCACACCTGGTCTGGTGGGCGGTCACTGTATCGGCATCGATCCCTATTATTTAACCTATAAAGCGCAAGAAATCGGCTATGAACCGCAAGTGATTCTTGCCGGGCGGAGAATTAATGATGCAATGGGTATTTTCGTCGCAGAAAAAATATTAGGGTTGCTAGCAAATGCCAGTCAAAAGGCTAACCCCTCCGTTAACGTGCTTGGTGCGACGTTTAAGGAAGACTGTAGTGACATTCGAAACTCACAAGTATTTTCATTGGTTAAACACCTACAAATCCATGATGTACATGTCTTTGTTTCCGATCCCCTAGCCGATCCGGCTGTAGTCGAAAGAGACCACGGGATTGAGCTTGTACCCATCGATCGGTTATTGCCAGCGAATGCACTTGTGATTACGGTACCCCATCAAGTATTTGGGAAAGGAGAAGAATTGATCTCAAAGCTGACTTACAGATCTGGGATATTAGTAGATGTGAAGTCCAACTACCGAGATGCTGTGGCGACCAGACCTGACCTAACTTACTGGAGCCTGTAACGAATGAAAGTATTGGTTACGGGCGCAGCAGGGTTTATCGGTGCCACGTTATGTCGAGTTCTTCTGGATCGAGGTGATCAAGTTATCGGTGTCGATGATCTCAATGCTTATTATGATGTGAATCTGAAGAAAGCAAGGTTAGAGGAGTTAACGAGTTCTACAAGATTTTTGTTCCAGAAATTGGATATAGCCAGTCGAGTTGAAGTATCAGATCTGTTTTCGTCTGGTGATTTTGATGCGGTCGTGAACCTCGCCGCCCAGGCCGGCGTTCGTTACTCGATTGAGAACCCATCGGCTTATGTTGATACCAATCTGGTCGGGTTTGGCAATATCCTAGAAGGATGCCGTCATCAAGAGGTAGATCATCTGGTTTATGCCTCGTCGAGTTCGGTCTATGGGTCCAATACAAAGTTACCGTTTTCAGAATCTGATGCTGTTGATCACCCCATCTCATTGTACGCAGCCACCAAGAAAGCCAATGAACTCATGGCGCATGCCTACGCGGATCTTTATCAATTGCCAACAACCGGTCTTCGATTTTTTACGGTCTACGGTCCTTGGGGTAGACCTGATATGGCGCTTTTTAAGTTCACGAAGGGAATTCTCGACGGCAAACCGATCCCAGTGTACAACCAGGGCGAGATGATTCGCGATTTCACTTACATCGATGATATTGTCGAAGGTGTTATCCGGGCTGTTGATCAACCGCCGCAGCTCCATTCTGGTCATGAAAATAATCATAACGCAGCGGTACGCGCTGCCCCCTATCAGATCTATAACATTGGAAATGGTCACCCGGTGCCACTGATGCGCTATATCCAAGCACTTGAAAACGCACTCGGCAAAAAAGCGCAGCTGGAATTATTACCGATGCAGGCAGGCGATGTACGAGCAACTGAAGCCGATGTCAGCCGTCTGGTGTCCGATCTCGGGTATCGACCGCAGATTGATATTGAGACCGGGGTCGCTCGGTTTGTCGAATGGTATTGCGATTATTACGGTATACAACTCAGTGAGTGATTCGTCGAGCCTAGATCACTGAGGGATCAGAATTCATGCGGGTTGCACTGCGAGGTTCTCGCTTAGCGTGTTGATTCTCGCCAGTGCTTCTTCAGCAGCTCGAGCTTCGAGTCCTAAGTCTTTACGTTGCAGAATGAGGAACTGGAGTCCTTGTTTGTCGTAAAGCACGGTGCCAGCTGGATCCCGCAGCTGGGCGACAAACCCTTCTCCAGGAAGATTGAACAGTCCCGCGAACTCCTGGGTAGTGCCGTTTATCATGCTAGATTAGTCGTTTGCCTGAGACGTTCGAAAAGCCAATAGACGTGAGTAAAATCGGTTGAGCTAAAAGTTAGAATACCATCATCGGATCCAATGGACATGATTAAATGACACAAGAAGAGCAGAAACAGGCTGCCGCTGAAGCCGCGTTGGAATTTATTGAACTGGGAGATGTGGTCGGTGTCGGTACCGGTTCGACCACCAATTATTTCATCGATTCACTGGCCCAGGTCAAAGGCAAGCTTGAAGGTGCTATAGCGAGCTCCGAAGCCAGTGCGGCCAGGCTGACCGCAATAGGAATTCCAGTGCTGGATCTCAACCGCACCGGTGATCTATCTTTGTACGTCGACGGTGCTGATGAGGCAACCAGCAATCTGCATCTGATCAAAGGTGGGGGTGGTGCACTAACTCGAGAAAAGATTGTGGCCAGTGCAAGTCGGAAGTTTGTCTGTATTGTTGATGAGTCAAAACTTTCAGACGTCTTGGGATCATTTCCTTTGCCCGTCGAGGTGATTCCCATGGCGCAAAGTC
>Ga0315339_1002997_pt1 | contig 12245 bp, 8 predicted proteins | sample ASW17metaG_FD_204514 | JGI IMG/M metagenome (GOLD analysis project Ga0315339, IMG submission 204514) | Ammonia-oxidizing marine archaeal communities from Pacific Ocean, United States - ASW #17 | ecosystem: Environmental > Aquatic > Marine > Oceanic | place: USA: California | collected 2016-12-05
CGGCCAGAATGGCGCCGCCCGCGGGGCCTGATTCAACGAGTCGAATGGGGAAGCGCTGGGCCGTCTCAATCGCAGCCAGCCCGCCACCAGAGGTCATCAGGCATAACGGGCAGTCGAATCCCATTTTGACCAATTTCTCATTCAGCCGGCCGAGATAGCTCGACATCAGTGGCTGGACATAGGCGTTGGCGACTGCCGTCGACCAGCGGTCGAACTCGCGAATCTCAGGCGATACCTCGCTCGACAGGGTGACCGACAGGTTCGGCAGTGCCGAGGAAAGGTGATCGGCGACCAGCCGCTCATGGCGGGACTCCACATAGGAATGCATCAGCCCGATCGCCACCGACTCGACGGCTTCGCGTTTCAGATTTTCGACAATCAGGCCGAGCGATCCTTCATCGAGCGGGATCAGCACCCTGCCCTGCGCGTCCATCCGTTCGGTTACCTCGAAACGCAGCGCGCGGGGCACAAGCGGCGGCGGCTTGTCCATATAGATATCGTACTGTTCAAAACGATTTTCGTAGGCAATCTCGATGGCGTCGCGGAATCCCGCGGTCACGATCATCGCCGTCCGCGCGCCCTTGTGCTCGATGATCGCGTTGGTCGCAAGCGTCGTGCCGTGGATGACCAATCCGAAATCACCAGGCGTCAGGCCGGTGTCTTCGAACGCCCTTTGGATGCCATTTAACACGCCTTCTTCAGGCGCTTCCGGGGTCGTTAAGACCTTACAGGTGGATAGCCCGTTTTCGGTCTCGATTGCGATGTCGGTAAAGGTGCCGCCGATATCCGCGGCGAGACGAGCCTGCGCCATACGTCAAATCTACTCCCGATAAAATGGATTAAGAACTTTTGCTAATGGTTCAATTTTCGAAATAACAGATTTGCAGCAGGGTATAGAACAAGAGCCGACCCGTCTCCACCCTGTTGGGCGAATTTTCTCTTCAAATAATCAAGCCGGTTTCTTGTGCAACGACAATCGGGCTGGTAGCTTCGCGCCTTAAAGTTGACCTCACGGGCCGGGCCAACAAACGTTGAGCATTTGGTAAATGGGTGGTTCATGACAAGCGTGCTACAAAAATTCCGGGCAATTTCGCCGGCCCACATACGTTGCGGTACCGCGAGGGCAGGTTTTTTCAAGCCCCTAAAAAACGTGGGGCACGCCACAGAATGAAGGGTGATGGCACACAACCGGCATGGCCGGACGAGATTTTTGGCGTCCTAAAGGAGGCCGCCGTCGAACAGGTATGCTACGTACCGGATGCCGGTCACAAGGTCCTGATCGAGCGCAGCATTGCCGACAACGAGATAACGACGGTGCGGCTGACCACCGAGGAAGAGGGTGTTGCGGTGCTTTCAGGGGCTTGGCTGGGCGGCCAGCGCGGCGCGTTGTTGATGCAGTCTTCGGGTGTCGGCAATTGCATTAACTTGATGGGCTTGGTCCAGGAATGCCGCTTTCCGCTACTGATGCTGGTCACCATGCGCGGTGAATGGGGCGAGTTCAATCCGTGGCAGACGACCATGGGTCAGGGTGCCCAGGCAGCGTTGGAGGCCGTCGGCGTCATCGTTCATCGCGTCGATGACGCGGCGCTTGCCGCCGAGACGGTTCAGGCGGCTGCCCGTCTTGCCTTTCTATCGTACCGCGCGGTCGCGGTTCTCATCGGCCAGCGCGTCATCGGCTTCAAGGAGTTTGCCAAGTAGCCATGACGGAACACCAAGTGACATTGGACCGGCGCAAGGCGGTAGCACGGATTCTCGCCGATCGCGGCGATGCGTTGTTGATTACCGGGCTCGGCTCGCCGACCTGGGATGTTGCCGCCGCCGGCGATCATCCGAACAATTTCTATCTGTGGGGCGCCATGGGCGCCGCAGCGGTTATGGGGCTCGGTCTCGCCCTTGCCCAGCCCGACCGCCGTGTCCTGGTGATCACGGGTGACGGCGAAATGGTACTTGGGCTGGGAGCGTTGGCGACCATCGCCGTTGCCGCACCCGGCAACCTAGCAGTCTGCGTCATAGACAACGAACGTTATGGTGAAACCGGCATGCAGGAAGGGCACACCGCCGCGGGTGTCGACCTCCCTGGGATGGCGGCGGCGGCCGGATGGCCGGTTACCGCGTGTGCGTGGACCAAAGACGATCTCGAAGCGCTGGTGCCGGTACTTCATGGCGACACAGGACCTATTTTCGCTACGGTCAAGGTGACCGCCGATCCGGCGCCTTTGGTGCTGCCGCCGCGCGACGGCACGGTTTTGCGCAACCGTTTCCGCCAGGCCCTGCTGGGCGAAATGGCCTTCGAGTAACGAATTAGAATCGTTCGCGTTCCGGACCCCAATAATGGTCGGGACGTTTGTTGCCTCCTCCCGCCCTAACGAATAGCATATGCACATAAAAACGACACAATTGGGATTGCCAGGTTGACCGAAAACAGCTCCGAAAAAAATTACGCTATGAAAGAAGAGCGGAATGCATTCGTTCCCATGCGCGACGGTGTGCGCGTCGCCGTCGATATTTTCGGCCCCGATGCGGACGGCAAATTTCCCGCCCTCCTTGGTATGTCGCCCTACGGAAAGGGCATCCAGTCCCTGACCATTCCATCCCAGCCCGAAAATTCGCCAATCCACCACACACCGATCGAAGCGGGCAGTCCCGAATACTTCGCGTCGCGCGGCTACGTCCACATCATCGCCGATGTGCGCGGGACCGGACATTCGGAGGGCGAATATCTCGGATGGATGTCGGCGCAGGAGGCCCGGGACGGCTATGACCTAGTGGAATGGATAGCCGAGCAACCCTGGTGCGACGGCAATGTCGGCATGGTTGGGATTTCCTATTTCGGGACTATTCAGCTTCCGGTCGCAGCCCAACAGCCGCCGCACCTGAAGGCGATCATGCCGTGGAACGCGCCGGCCGACTTCTATCGGGAATCAACCCATCACGGCGGCATCCTTCAGAGTTTCTTCCATTACCTCTATGTTCAGCGGATCTGTGCCGATCGCAGCACCTCGGTCACGGTAAAGGAAACACCTGCCGACGATCTCAAGCGGTTGATCGACGATCTCACGGCCGATCCAGACATCAAGATCAACCCGGAGTTCTTCACGTTCGCCGACAACCCAGGCAAAGCGCCATGCCTGTTCGATATCCTGGCCAATCCCAACGACGGGCCGTACTATTGGGAACGGTCGCCCTACACCATGTATGACCGCATCAAGATACCATTTTATGCGCGCTCGGGATGGTGGGCCTACGCGCATATGCATCTTGTCGGCGCGTTCCATAACTATCTCGGCATCGACGCGCCCAAAAAGCTCGAGATCGACGCTCCCCTGGTCGAGATCCGACCCCTGCCGGACGATTATAACGCCGAGGTGGTTCGCTGGTACGACCACTGGCTCAAGGGTATCGACACGGGTATCATGGATGAGCCGCCGATCCGCTTTTACGTCAACGGTGCGGACGAATGGCGTTTCGAAAAGGAATGGCCGCTTGCGCGCACCGAGTGGGCTAAGTTTTATCTGCGGCGCTGGGGGAAATTGTCTACGGAGACCGAGGATACGCCAGGTAAACCCGACGCGTTCGTCCAGCAGCCGCCTGACGAGACGGTAACGTTGAGCTCTGTCCAATATGTGACCGAGCCCTTCGAGGAAGACGTGGAAATTACCGGACCCGCTGCATGCCGCCTTTGCGCGGCAATCGATCAGGACGACACCAATTGGATTCTATCGGTCCGGGATGTGGCGCCAAACAACAAGGAAATTGAGCTGAGTAAAGGCTTTCTCAAGGCCTCCCATCGCGCCCTTGATGCGGAGAAATCCAAACCTTACGAGCCCTATCATCCCCACATCGATCCCGAGCCGGTAACGCCGGGGGAAATCTATGAATACTCCATAGCGCTGGCACCCCTATCCAACGTGTTCAAGGCAGGCCATCGGATCAAGCTGGTGATTTCCAGCATGGATCATGCGCGCGCCCGGAATTATGAACTTGCCCCGGAATCTCTAGGCCGCACGCACGCGCCGTGGCATCTGTGCAGCAGCAAGACGACTCTGCACAAGATTTTTCATGATTCCGAACACCCGTCATACCTATTGGCGCCGGTTATTCCACAATAACCCTAGACAAACCATCGTCTTACAACCGAAACTTGTCTGTAATGATCAGGGTCTTACAGGAATAGGAACCATGAGCCATCATAGATTCCGAGATTTTCTCGCCGCTGCAGAACAGCACGGCTTGATGCGACGCGTGCGCCAGACCGTCGATCCGACCTGGGAACTTGCCTGTCTTGCGAGATGGGCCTATCAAGCGCTGACGAATGAAGCCCGGTTCGGACTTCTGTTCGAGGATGTAGAGGGCTCGGAGTTCCCAATGGCAACCGGTGTCCTCGGGGCCTCCCGGGAAGCATACGCGACGGCGCTCGGCGTTACACCGGAAGAAATCAACGAGACTTGGGCTAAAGCTCTGATCAATCCAATTCCACCGGTCCCGGTTGAGCATGCACCCTGCCAAGAAGTTGTCCGAACTGGTGACGACGTGAATCTCAGCGACCTGCCGATCCCGACCTGGACGCCGGGGAAGGATCCCGGCCCCTATATCACAACTTCCGTCATGACGCGCGATGCGAACACCGGCAATCAGAACACCGGAGTCTACCGGACCCGCGTGCGGGACGAACGCCATGTGGTGATCAACCTCAATCCCCGTCGTCATGGACACAATCAGACCAGCACCTGGCTCGAGCGTGGCGAGCCCGCACCGATCGCTTGGATAGTGGCTGCTCCTCCTGTCGTTCACCTCGCAAGTGTCGGGGCGGTGTTTCCTGGTGTCCAGGAGATCGAGATTGCAGGCGGACTTACTGGAGAGCCAATCGAGGTAGTAAAATGCCAGACCAGCGACATCATGGTGCCGGCGAACGCCGAGATGATCATCGAAGGTGAACTCCTGCCCGGAGAAGAGGACGAGGAAGGTCCATTCGGCGAGAATTTCGGTTTTATGAGCAAGCCCTGGAAAAAGCCGGTCGCGCGGATCACTGCCATCACTCATCGCAAGGATGCGATCTATTACGGCATATCGAGCCAGATGCCACCGAGCGAAAGTACGGTCATCCAGAGCACCGCCAACGCGGCGCTGACCCAGAAGATCCTGCGCCATGATCTCGGCGAGACCAGCGTCCACGACGTCCATTTCGACCTAACCTTTGGCGGTCAGGCGGCACATGGCATTATTTCAATGACGCCGCTCCATCCAGGACACGCCAAGAAGGTCGGGCGGACGGTTGCCGAAGTAAGTTCCCTGAAGCGGATTACCGTGGTTGATGCGGACATCGATATCCGCGATTCGACCCATGTGGACTGGGCGATGAACGCCCGTTTCAGCCCGGCTCGCGACACGATCCTCATCGACGACGTCTTTGTGCGCATGGCGATGGACCCGTCTACGGCTTCAATGGACGGGGTCAAGATGAATAGCAAGATCGTTGTCGATGCCACGCGGACCATAGAAGAAGAGGTGTTCTCGTTACCGTCGAAGGAAATGATGATGAAGGCGCTCGACAGCTGGAAGGAAGCTGACCTCCCCGAATTCGAGATTCCCAAACGCGTTCATCTGCGGCTCGACCGATCTTGAATGTTCAACCCTGCCGTTGACAGCCTGGTAGTTATCGGGCGACGCGCCTGAAATTGACTTGAAAAATCGTAACCCCAACGACTATCTGAGCGAGTTTTAATCTGAAACGCAAAATTTGATGGAAACCAAGAAGCGTTATAGGTTTCTCATCACCGAGTACCTTTTTAGCCTCGGCTTCGCGCGGTGTGGGGCGTCGTTTCGGCCTTGTCTCAAGGCGGGCCGAACGCCCTTCTAGAAAGACGAAAGTACCGCTATTTGACCTAAGGAGAGCGGCGATGGATACCGGGGAGCAAGCGTTAGATTCCTATAAGATGTATATCGGCGGTGAGTGGGTCGAGTCTTCGTCCGGCGAAACCTTCGAGACCTACAACCCATATACAGCCGAACCATGGTCATTGATTCCTAAAGGCAATGCGGAGGACGTAGATCGTGCCGTCGAGGCCGCGCACGGGGCGTTCACCACCGGTGATTGGCCGGCACTCAACGCGACCCAACGCGGCGCCCTGTTGCGTAAGCTGGGTGACCTCCTGTCTGAAAACGCGGACCGCCTGGCGGAAATAGAGGTCCGCGACAACGGTAAGCTGATTGCGGAGATGAGCGCTCAGTGCAAGTACCTGCCTCAATGGTATTATTACTATGGCGGGCTGGCCGACAAGATCGAAGGCGCGGTCATCCCAATCGACAAACCCGGCCACTTCAACTATACGCTTTGGGAACCGCTCGGCGTGGTCGCCGCCATCACGCCTTGGAATTCACCTCTGCTGCTTACCACCTGGAAGCTCGCGCCAGCGCTTGCCGCGGGCAATACTGTGGTCGTCAAGCCGTCGCAATACACCTCGGCCTCGATGCTTGAGTTCATGAAGATTTTCGAGCAGGCGGGATTTCCGCCCGGCGTTCTCAACGTGGTGACCGGTTTCGGTTCCGCGATCGGTACGCCCTTGGTCGAACATCCCAAGGTTGCCAAAGTCGCCTTCACGGGCTCGGAAGAGACCGGGATAAAAGTATATGAGGGGGCCGCCCGAGGGATTAAGCGCGTGACCATGGAGCTCGGCGGGAAATCACCTAATATCGTTTTCGCCGACGCCCACATCGAGAACGCCGCCAAGGGTGTGATCTCCGGCATTTTCGCTGCCACGGGCCAGACTTGCATCGCAGGGTCCAGGCTGCTGGTGCAGGAATCTATCCACGACGAGATCGTAGAAAAGGTCGTTGACCTTGCCAAGCAAGCGCGGATGGGCGACCCGGCAAACATGGAGACCCAGGTCGGGCCGGTCACCAACGTGCCGCAATTCGAAACGGTGCTCAACTACATCCAAATCGCCAAGGATGAGGGCGCAGAGACGGTACTCGGCGGCGGCAGGGCCACCCGGCCCGAATGCGGTGATGGCTGGTTCGTCGAGCCGACCATTTTCACCGGCGTTAGGAATGACATGAGGATCGCACAGGAGGAGGTTTTCGGCCCGGTGTTGTCCGTGATTCCCTTCAAGGACGACGAGGAAGCGCTCGCCATTGGGAACGACATTGTCTACGGGCTCGCCTCTGGTGTCTGGACACAGAATATCGGCCGCGCGATCAATATGGCCGAGAAGCTAAAAGCCGGCATGGTCTGGGTCAACACGTACCGTGCAGTTAGCTACCTCTCGCCCTTCGGCGGCTACAAGCGCTCCGGCATCGGTCGAGAGTCGGGCCAGGAGATGATCAAGGAGTACTTACAGCAAAAGTCGGTGTGGATAGAGACCTCGAACGCGGACGCCCCGAACCCGTTCGTACTGCGGTAGGATTCTGGGAACTGGCGGCCGCTAGCCCGATACGCTGTATCGCGCCGCACGGCGCGCCTAACGGGTCGCGCGCCCAGACACATGAAACGGGGCAATATCTGCGACCCTTGGCATTAATTTTTGGCAGCTCCTTATCAATTCATTCGGTCTCTCTCGTGGACGACGCCAGTCGCGACAGGAGCACGATTTTTGACACCTTCGCCGGAATACCAATTTGGCACATCTCTTTTAAAAGTATTATACTTGGAGAATTGTTTAGGGGACCCCCAAATTGTGCCGCGTTTGATCGTTGAATGTTGCCCGCATTCCGTTGAAACGATTGATAATTGAAACCTAGTTCACGGAGGTTTGTTCCCTATGACAGCCGAAAAGCAACGTTATGTCGGCCAGCCGATGGAGCGAGTGGAAGATGCCGCACTATTAACGGCGAACGCCAAATTTACCGACGATATGCCGATGCAAGCAGGAACTTTGCATGTAGCCTTTCTACGTTCACCTCATGCTTCCGCTGACATTTTGTCCATCGACGTTAGCGCTGCCGAGAGCCGACCTGGCGTGGCTGCCGTGTTGACCGGCGAGGACATCAAGCAGGTCAGTTCGCCGTTTCTTATCGTGGTCAAGGAACCGATGGATCAGTGGTGCCTGGCTGTCGAGCGGGTGCGTTTTGTCGGCGAAGCGGTAGCAGCGGTGATTGCCGACAACCGCTATATAGCCGAAGATGCCATCGATCTCATCGAAGTCGATTACGCACCGTTGAAACCGGTGATTGACCCCGTCGAGGCGGCCCAGGAAGGCGCACCGCTTGTGCATTCGGCGGTCGGCACAAACCTCGTTTCGGTACGCGACTTTGCCTACGGAGACCCCGAGACGGCGTTCGCCGAAGCCGACCACCATGTCGAACTGACCGTCAATTATCCGCGAAATTCCCATACGCCGATTGAAGGTTACGTGGTGCTGGCGGAGTATGACCAGGCCTCTGACGTTTATGACGTGATGTCGAACTTTCAGGGTCCGTTCACAGTTCACCCGGTGATGGCGCGGGCGCTCGGCGTACCGGGGTCGCGTCTCAGGATGCGGACGGCGCCCTACTCCGGCGGCGCGTTTGGCGTCAAACAAGCGATATTCCCCTATGTGGTCTTTTGCTGCGTCGCGGCCAAGAAGGTCGGTCAATCGATTAAGTTCGTTGAGGACCGGCTGGAACATCTGACGGCGGCCATCGCGGCACCCAACCGAGTGATCAAAATCGAAGCGGCTGCGACACGCGACGGTAGGGTGACTGCTCTGCGTTACGATCAGCTTGACGATTACGGCGCTTACTTAAGGCCGCCTATGCCGGGCCCGCTATATCGCCAGCACGGCGTGATGACCGGCCCCTACGATATACCCAATCTGGCGATTACCAATCGCTTGGTGATGACCAACAAGACGCCGTCGGGTATGGTTCGTGGGTTCGGTGGTCCGCAATGCTTCTACGCTCTCGAACGCATCATGGTACACGTCGCTCAGGCGACCGGCCTTGACCATTTGGAAGTGATCCGCCGGAACCTGGTGCCAAAGGAAGCCTTCCCCTACCGTGCGGCGGGCGGGGCGCTACTCGATTCCGGCGACTATCAGAAAGTAGTCGATATCGGGGTCGAAAACGGTCTCCTCGCAGAACTCGTCGAGCGGCGGGACAAGGCCCGGGTGGAGGGGCGCCTTTACGGCATCGGGTTGGCCGCGGTATCGGATCCGGCACACTCCAACATGGGTTATTTGTCGACCATCCAGACCGTCGAGGAGCGGCACAAATCGGGTCTCAAAGGCGGCAACGTCTCCTATTGCTCAGTCAACATGGAACCGCTCGGCGCGATCAGCGTCACCCCCGATTCCCTCCCCCAGGGGCAGGGACACGCGACGATCCTGTCGCAGATTGTCGCCGATCAACTGGGGGTGAGGCCGGACCAAATCCAGGTGAACACGGCACACGACACGCACAAAGATCCATGGTCCATTGCCACGGGCAATTATTCCTGCCGGTTTTCATCGGCCACTGCCGTCGCCTGCCAACTAGCGGCCAAGAAGATACGGGAAAAGCTGTCCCGCATCGCGGCGCAGAGTCTTAACGTTCCCCAGGACGAAATCGAATTTGTCGACGGTCTGGTATTTGCGCGCAGCAATCCGGACAATTCCTTGAAGCTCCATCGCGTGGCCGGCGTCGCCCACTGGCAGCCGGGCGAGTTGCCCGAGGGCGTGGAACCCGGCATGCAGGCCACCGCCACCTGGGCGCCGCCCGAACTGACGCCGCCCACCGACAAGGACGAAATCAACACGTCGCTAACGTACGGTTTCGTTTTCGATTTTTGCGGTGTGGAAATCGACCGCGACACGGCTCGGGTGCGGATCGACAAGTACGTCACGGTACACGACTCGGGAAACATTCTTAACCCGCTTCTCAAGGACGGCCAGACCTACGGCGCCTATGCCTGGGCCGTGGGCTGCGCGCTAATGGAGGAGTTCGTCTACGGTGATAACGGCGAGTTCCTGTCCGGCACATTCGCCGATTACCTGCCGCCGACTGTGAGCGAGATACCGGAGCCTGAACTCTATCACCATTGCACGCCTACACCCTTCACGCCACTTGGCGCCAAAGGCGGTTCGGAGGGCAACGTATTAAGCACGCCGGTCTGTTTGGCGAATGCGGTGTGTGACGCCCTTGACCTCGAAACCATTGATCTGCCCATGACGCCGGCGAAGATTGGTGCTCTTATTCATGGCGAGGAGAAACCGCGGCCCACGGCAGTTCAAACCGAGGCACCGGTTGCCGAAGATGCCAAATCAGACGATAGCGGGGCGCTCAGAGGGCAGAGCAGTCACATCGTACCGGCACCACCCGAAGACGTATGGAGTACGCTGATCGATCCCGACAAGCTCGCCGCTGTTATTCCGGGTTGCCATGAAATGAACCTGACCGGCGAGAGCGAGTACGAAGCGGTTGTCACCTTGGGTGTTGGACCGGTCAGCGGACGTTTCAAGGCGCGGGTCAAGCTCTCGGACATGGTTCCGCCCAAGGCGTTGGTTTTATCCGGCGATCTCCAAGGCCCGCTTGGCTCTTCGAGCGGCTCGGGCCACGTGACCTTAAAGGCGACCGAAGTCGGGACCGAAGTCCAGTACGACTACAGCATTGATATCTCCGGGAAGGTCGTCGCGATTGGCGGTCGAATGTTGGAGAGTGCAACACGGACGATAATCAACCAATTCTTCAAACGGCTGACAGCTCAAATTTCTGGCAAGGAAGGTGCTGGGGCGGACGGCCAGGCCGACGGCAAATCAATTTGGCAGTGGCTGCTGCATTTTTTGGGAGCAGGCAAATGAAGCCCAAGCAGTTTGATTTCATCCGCGCGGAAACGCTTGATGAAGCTCTCGAAGGCCTGGCCGAATACGGTGCCGAGGCGCGCATCCTGGCCGGCGGCCAGTCCCAGGTCGCGATGCTCAATTTTCGCTTGATCGAAGCCAACGTGCTGATCGACATCAACCGATTGGATGAACTCGATTATATCCGAAACGACAACGGTGCGGTCGAGATTGGCGCGGCGACTCGACAGGAAGACCTGCTGGAATGGCCGCAATTGGCGGAGACCGTACCGCTTTTAGCCGCCGCTATTTCCAATGTTGGTCATTTCCAGACCCGCAACCGGGGCACCGTGTGTGGCTCCATCGCCCATTCCGACCCGGTTTCCGAACTGCCGCTGGTGTTGGCGACCACCGACGGTGAAGTGGTTTTACAGTCCAAACGCCGCCGCCGAGTGGTCAAGGCGGCGGAATTTCAAATCGGTCTTTTGAGCACGTCCCGGGAACCCGACGAAATGGTAATCGCCGTGCGTTTTCCTCACGGCGTCAAAGGCACCGGCTATGCTTTCGATGAGCTGAGCCGGCGCAAGGGCGACCTGGCGGTAGTGAGCGTCGCGGCCGTAGTTTCGAAAGACGGCATGCGCCTCGGCGTCGGCGGAGTAGCCGACTGTCCCACAGTCCGTGACTGGCCAGTGCTTGACGATAATAAACTCGAAGATGCTCTCAATGCGTTTGCTTGGGACCTCGGCGGGTTTGACGATGTCCACGGAACCAGCCAGTACCGGCGCGAACTGGTCAGACGCATGGGATTCCGCACGATTAAGGAAGCCAAAGAATGCCAAAGCTGAACCGTGGCGAACACACCCGCATCTCCATTACACTTAACGGCAAGGAGGTTAGCGGTGAGACAGAGCCTCGGATGCTGTTGTCTGATTTTCTGCGCCAGGTTGTCCATACCAATTCGGTGCATGTGGGTTGCGAACACGGCGTCTGTGGCGCCTGCACGATCCGTTTGGACGGGCGGGCACTGCGGTCGTGTCTGATGTTCGCCGTTCAGGTCGATGGCTGCCGGATTGACACCGCTGCAGGGCTGGCGGATGAGACCGGCGAACTTAACGATTTGCAAAAGGCGTTTCGGAAACATCACGCGCTGCAATGCGGTTATTGCACGCCGGGTATCCTGATGTCGGTTACCGATTTTCTAGACCGCTATCCGGAACCTAGTGAGGAAGAAATCAAGGATATGCTGAGTGGCCATATTTGCCGCTGCACAGGCTATGTTGGCATGGTGCGGGCGGTGCAGGATGTGGTCCAGCAAAGAAATCAAGGCATCAGTTGAACAGGTTTCAACCGGCTTATTCACTTAAAAATACCCTCGAAGGCATTGTCAGACCAAGTCGGCTCGTGCAGGGCGAGAATTTACCATAGCCTCCTGCAATTCAAAATTCCTTCCACTATCTCAAAGGCAATCTGCCGCGACATCGAATAATTCCTTTGGGAGTTAAGTAGACGTGAATT
>Ga0315339_1002998_pt1 | contig 12240 bp, 7 predicted proteins | sample ASW17metaG_FD_204514 | JGI IMG/M metagenome (GOLD analysis project Ga0315339, IMG submission 204514) | Ammonia-oxidizing marine archaeal communities from Pacific Ocean, United States - ASW #17 | ecosystem: Environmental > Aquatic > Marine > Oceanic | place: USA: California | collected 2016-12-05
GACCTGAACTGGATCGAACTCGATGCCAGCATGCCGGTCTATCACTCGTTCTTCGATATTGATTCTCTGGACTATCCGCCGCAATACCCGGAGATACCGATCTTCTTCGGACTGTTCGAGAACAATGATCCGAATGGCCGGTTGATCGTCGTGGCCAACCACAACAATGACATCGGCGAGTCGTGGGAGTTTTCCATGACCGGGTGGGTCCCGATCGATATCTCGAACGAGTCTTTCAAATTTGGCGTGAACTACATCATGTACGCGATGACCCATTAAGGATAGGCGCGCACGTGCGTGCCCGGAATGGGCTTGGCTGCGGGCAAGGAGAGCGGAATCGTGGACGCATTCGCACAAGAACCGACCGACCTGGATAACCCAGACGACATTGCTCTGGCCGACCGAATGAAGGCCGGACGCGAGCAGATTCTCGTCGAGCTCCGCAAGAAAATCATTGGGCAGCAAGAAGTCATCAACGAGACATTGCTGACGCTGTTCGTCGGCGGCAACAGCCTCATCATCGGTGTGCCCGGGCTGGCCAAGACATTGCTCATCCAGACGATGGCGCAGGTGCTCGACCTCAAGTTCTCCCGTATCCAGTTCACGCCGGACCTCATGCCGTCCGACATCACTGGCACAGACATCATTCAGGAGGATGCGGAGACTGGTGGACGGAAGATGGTTTTCGCGCCGGGTCCCGTGTTTACCAACGTCCTGCTGGCCGACGAGATCAACCGGACGCCGCCGAAGACCCAGTCGGCGTTGCTCGAGGCGATGCAGGAACATCGGGTCACCGTCCAGGGGCGCACCTACACGCTCGAGGAGCCGTTCTTCGTGTTCGCCACCCAGAACCCCATCGAGCTCGAAGGCACCTACCCGTTGCCGGAGGCCCAGCTCGACCGGTTCATGTTTCACATCGTGATCGAGCACCCGCCGGAAGACGAAGAACTCGAGGTCGTGCGGTCCACGACCGGCAACGCCGAGCCGGAGTTCAAGCATGCCGTGACGGGAGCCGACCTGGTCGGATTCCAGAGACTGGTGCGGCGTGTGCCGGTGTCCGACGCGGTCATGCGCTACGCTCTGAGCATCGTGCGCACGAGCCGTCTGAAGGGGGACGACGCGCCCGACTTCAAGAAGTGGGTCGCCTACGGGGCCAGTGTCCGTGCGGCCCAGTATCTGATTCTGGGTGGGAAGGCCCGCGCGCTGACAGAGGGGCGTTACCACGTGAGCTTCGAAGACATTCGCGCGCTGGCGCACCCGGTGCTGCGTCACCGTGTGCTGCTCAACTTCCACGCCGAGTCCGAGGGCATCACCGCCGATCAAATCGTCGACCAGTTGCTCGAGGCCGTACCGGTTCCGACCTCCCAGATGTAGGGGTGTAAGGACCCCCGTCACCATGTCCACGGCCGCCACCGCCTCGCCCGGCGCACGCTTCATCGACCCGAAGGTCTTGGTGCGTATCGGCAGCCTCGAGTTGGCGGCTCGCTTCGTGGTTGAGGGTTTCATCAACGGGCTGCACAAGGCTCCGTATCTCGGCATCTCGATCGATTTCGCCGAGCACCGCGGGTACATGCCGGGGGATGACATCCGGCGTATCGATTGGCGGCTGTTTGCGCGGACGGACCGCTTTTACGTCAAGCAGTTCGAAGCGGACACCAACACCAACTTCTCGGTCCTGTTCGATGTGTCGAAGTCCATGAGCTTTGGCAGCCGGGGTGTCACCAAGCTGGACTATGGCCGCTACCTCGCGGCCTGCTTGAGCTATCTCAGCAGCCGGCAGCGCGACCGGGTCGGCATCGTGACGTTTGACAACGACATCATCGAGCGCGTCCCCCCCTCGGCCAAACATTTCGACGTGACGTTGCACACGCTCGACAAGATCGTCGCCGGGCGCCCGGGCGCACTGGGGCCGCCGCTCTTCAAGGCGACGGAGTTTTTCAAGCGGCGCAGCATCCTGGTCGTCATCTCCGACTTCTACGAGGAGCCGGAGAAGGTCCTTGACGCGATCAAGCCGCTCCGTTTCGCCGGGAACGACGTGATCGTCTTTCACATCCTCGACCCGGCCGAGGTGGATTTTCCCTACGACGACTCGAGCAGCTTCGAGGATATGGAAACCGGCCGGAAGATGGCGGTGGTGCCGGACAAGCTGCGGGACGAGTATCGCGCGCTGGTGCAGGACCACATCCGGTCGCTAGGGCAGCTGTTCAGCCGGAACCGTATTGACTACGCCTTCCTGAACACCAAGGTGCCGCTCGACCATGCGTTGTTCAAGTATCTGGCCATGCGACACAAGATGACGAAAGTGCGTTGATGTCATTTCTGGCCCCACTGTTCTTCGCGGCGATCGCGGCCCTCGGCGTGCCGGTGCTGATTCACATGATTCAGCGCCAACGGACCGAGGTAGTCGAGTTTCCGTCGCTGATGTTCGTCCGCAGGATCCCGTTTCACTCCCTCCGACGCCAGCGCGTTCGTCACTGGCTGTTGTTGCTGATGCGATGCGCCGCCTTGGTGTTGCTCATCGCCGCGTTTGCCCGTCCCTTCCTCCGTTCGACCGCGCTGGCGGCGGTGACCGGGGGCTCGCGCGAGGTCGTGGTGCTGGTCGACCGTTCCTACAGCATGGGCTACGGCGGTCGCTGGGAGGAGGCGCGAGACATCGCCCGCGGGGTAGTGCGTGATCTGGCGGCGGACGACGAGGCCACGGTCGTCTTCTTCGATAGTGGAGCCGAATCGAGCATACGGTCGACCACGAATCGCGCCAGCTTGCTGGCGGCGATCGATGACGTCGAGTTGAGCACCGGGACAACGCGATACGGTCCGGCCCTGCAACTGGCCCAGGGGATTCTCGAAGACTCGGACCAACCCCTCCTCGAGGTGGTGCTCATCAGCGATTTTCAACGCGTGGGCGTTGACAGTGCCGGCAGCATTCTCTTGCCGCCTAGTACCGTACTGACACCGGTATCGGTGGCCGACGACGACCTGGTCCCGAATGTCAGCGTGGCCGGCGCCTCGGTGCAGCGCGATCTGTTTGCGGATCGCGAACGAGCCACGGTGACGGCACGCTTGGCTAACCGTGGGAACGAGCCGGTCGAAGACCTGCTCGTGTCGCTCGAGTTGAATGGCCGCGAACTGGAGTCGTTGCGAGTCTCGATAGAGCCGAACGGCCCGGCCACGGTGACTTTTGACCCGTTCACGCTCGAGGATTCGGCGATGCCGATCTCTGTGCGGGCCGCCGCGGACCGGTTGCCGCAGGACGACGTGTACCACTTCACCGTCGCGCCTGGCGACATCGTGCCGGTGTTGATTGTCGGCAAGCCAGGCAACGCGGGTACAGAGGCTAATCTGTATCTGCGACAGGCTCTGGCGATCGGGACGAGCCCCTCGTTCGCCGTCACAGAGCGAGCGGTCGGCCAGGTCACGGCCGCGGATGTGACGGCGGCCGGGGTCGTGGTATTGAACGATGTCGGGCTCCCCGACGGGCCGATCGGTGCCGCTATCACCCGGTTCGTCGAGGCCGGCGGTGGCTTGTGGATTGCGTTGGGTGAAGGCGTGCGCTGGCCGGGCGATAACCTCGATCTGTTGCCCGGACCGATTGACGGGCCGGCCGATCGTGACGGTCGCGGCGGTTCGCTGGGATTCGTCGATTACAACCATCCGGTGTTCGCCGCGTTCAGCACCCCACGCAGTGGTGACCTCACGGCGCCGCGTTTCTTCCGCTACCGGCCTCTGAGCGTCGGTCCCGAAACATCGGTCCTCGCCCGGTTCGACAACGGTGATGCCGCGATGGCGGAGCATCGGTTCGGCGAGGGTCGGGTGTTGGTCTGGACCTCGACCCTCGACACCTTCTGGAACGATTTCGCCCGCAACGGGATCTATCTGCCGTTTGTGCACAGGGCGGTGGAGTATCTGGCCGACTACACCGCGCCAACCTCAGCGCTGACCGCCGGGCAAGTGCTCGACCTGTCAGCGTATCCCGGTGCGGCGGAGCTCGACTTGTCGAGTCCCAACCTCGTGGTGCGCGACCCGTCCGAAGACCGCGTCGAGGCTGGCAGCGACGGTCGGCCCGGGTTCATCGGTCTGAAGGAGCAGGGCTTCTACGAGATTCGCGACACCGACGCGGGAGACACCGATCCGGTGCTGGTGGCGGTCAACGTCGACCTTGCCGAATCGAATCTGGAGCAGGTCGATCCGCAGGAATTGGTGGCGATTGTCACCGGTCGTGCGGCGGGCGATCGGGCCATCGGGGAAGAGCGCGAGATGCGGCCGGAAGACCTCGAACGTCGTCAGACTCTGTGGTGGTATCTCCTGGTCGGGGCGCTCGGGTTTCTCGCCACCGAAACGGTGATGTCCAACCGGTTGTCGCGCGCGGAGCTGGATCTCGACTAGGGTCCTGTAACAGGGCTAGGGTGTTCATCGAGCTTGGCGGAATGCTCGGGGAACGGGTGCGTCGGTGAGATAAGATGGGGCAAACCCCCAAAGTGAGGCCAAGCATGTTGAGCGCTTCCTGGTCGTCATCATCCTTCGGCGGTCGGCACGATCTGGTCGAGGTCATCCGACGAGTGCGAAACCGCTGGCGGTTACGGATCGCGATGCGGGGCATCGCGATTCTGGCCGCGGCCGGTCTGGGGGCGTTCCTCGTCTCCTCCTACGGACTCGAGGTCTTCAAGTTCTCCGGTGGTTCGGTCATCGCGTTCCGGGTGCTCACCTATCTCATGCTGGCGGGGCTGACCTACTGGTACCTGATTCGGCCGCTCGCGCGCCCGATACCCGACGAACAGGTCGCGCTGTATCTCGAAGAGCACGACCCGACGCTACAGGCGGCGGTGCTGAGCGCGCTCGAAGAGGCGAAACGCGGGGAACAGTCCGACAGCGAGAACTATTCTCCGGCGCTCGTCGAGAAGCTCATCCAGTCCGCGGTCGAGCGGTGTCGTGGGCTGGATATGGGGTCGGCCGTCGAGCGGGACAAGATTCGCCAGTCATCGAGCTATCTGGTCGGCGTCGCCGTCGTGGCGCTGTTGATGTTTCTTTTTGGGCCGTCCTATCTGCGGTACGGGGCCACGGCGCTGATGACGCCGACCGGGAGCTTGCAGGCTGCCAGCCCGTACAGCATCGAAGTCTTGCCGGGCGACGCGACCATCGCCCGCGGCTCCGACCTCGCCGTCACGGCCCAGTTGGTGGGGTTCGAGACCAACGACGTGAACCTGTTCATGCGGACCAGTTCCAGCGACGCGTACGAGCGGGTTCCGCTGATCCCGGTCGAAGCGTTTGAGGGTGAGGAGCCGGTGGTCGGCCAGTTCGAGACGCTCTTGTTCGATGTGCGAGACGAGACCCACTATTTCATTGAAGCGGACAGCGTGCAGTCCGGGAACTTTACGCTCGAGGTCATCGACCTGCCGTATGCCGAGCACCTCGAACTGGAGTATCACTTCCCCGCCTACACCGGTCTCGAGCCGCGTCTCATCCAGGACGGCGGCGACATTGCGGTGCTGCAGGGTACCGAAGTGCGCGTGGCGGTGTTTCCGACCATGAGCACACCGGCCGGCCGGTTGGTGTTCGACGAGACCAACGCGGCCACGTTGACCCCGCGCGCTGATGGGGTGCTCACGGCCAGTTTTGTCGTCGATGAAGATGGTTTCTACCAGGTCGAGTTGGAAGGACCCAGTGGAGAAGCTGTGGATGCCTCGCCACGCTACACCATCGACGTGCTGACCGACCAGCCGCCCTCCGTCATGTTTGTGAAGCCGGGGCGCGACACGACGGCCAACGCCATTGAAGAGGTGTTTCTCGAGGCCCGGGCAGACGACGACTTTGGGGTCCGGTCGCTGAGCCTGACCTACTCGGTCAACGGCGGGCCGGAAGAGACGGTCACCCTGTTCAGTTCCGAAGAAGGCGGTCTTAAAGAGGTCTCGGCCGGTCACACATTGTTCCTCGAGGAGTTCGAGCTAGAACCGGGCGACTTCGTGTCCTACTACGGCACGGCTGGCGACAATCAGTCGGGGGCGGCCCGGGAGGTCATGAGCGACCTGTATTTTGTCCAGATTCGCGCGTTTCGTCGCGACTTCCGGGCGGAGCAGTCACAAGGCGGTGGTGGCGGTGGTGGCGGTGGTGGCGGCGGTGACGCCCGGGCGCTCTCGGAGGCCCAGCGGCAGGTCATTTCGGCCACCTTCAACGTGGTGCGTGATCGGGACACGTTCACCGAAGACGAGTATCGCGAGAACCTCGTCTTTCTGACGCTCTCGCAAGGTCGGTTGCGCGAACAGGTCGATACGTTGTTGCGTCGGATGAACAGCCGCGTCATGCCGGCTGATCCGGCGTTCCGCTCCATTCTGGAAATCCTGCCGCGGGCCGCGGTAGAGATGGCCACGGCGGAGACCGCGCTGCAGGAGCAAGACGTCGACACCGCGCTTCCGGCCGAGCAACGCGCCCTTCAGCATTTGCAGCGGGCGGAAGAGGCCTACGACGAGGTGCGTGTCCAACAGCAGCAAGGTGGTGGCGGCGGTGGAGGCGGCGGACAGAATTCCGCCGAAGACCTGGCCGACCTGTTCGAACTGGAGCTGGACAAACTGCAAAACCAGTACGAGACGGTGCAGCGAGGCGAGCAGCAGTCGTCAGACAACCAGATCGACGAATTGATGGAGCGTCTGAAGGAGTTGGCCCGTCGCCAGGAACAAGAGGCGGAGCGGCAGCGTCGCCGGTCGCGTGGCGGCCAGACCGCGCGGGCCGGTGGGGGGGCATCGCAGCGCGCGCTGGCTGAAGAGGCCGAGGAGGCGGCGCGCCGGCTCGAGCGTCTGGCGCGCGAGCAACAGTCGCCGCAGATGATGCAAGCCGCCCGGCGGCTGCAAGAAGCAGCCGACGCCATGCGGGAAGCGGCCGCGAACGCCGACAACCAGGGCTTCGCCGAGGCGGGGGCGGCGCTGGATCGGCTGCGGGAAGTGCAGCGTCAGCTGGAGGGCGAGCAGAGCAGCCGGTTGGCGCGTGACATCCAAGAGGCACAGCGACGGGCGGCCGAGGTGGCGGCGGAAGAGTCCGAGATTGCCGAACAGGTCGGCAATTTGGCCAATCTGTCCGACGTGGACCGGCAGGACCGCGCTCGCCGACTGTCGGAGCGGAAGGACGAGATGTTCGCGGAGGTGGCTGACCTGGAGCGTGAGCTCGACTCCACCTCGGCCGAATTCCGTCGCGATGAGCAGAGTGCCTCGCGCGCTTTACAAGAGGCGGCGAACGGGATTCGCGAGAGCAAGCTCAAAGAGAAAATCCGGTACTCGCGTGGCCTGGTGCGAGCCCGTTCACCAGAGTACGCGCAACAGTTCGAACAGGAGATCGGCGGCGACATCCAGGATCTCGAAGAGCGACTGGCCGAGGCGGCCGACGCGGTGGGCAACTCACAGGGCACCGGGCTGGAGCAGGCGCTCGACCAAACCCGGGACCTGATGCGAGGCCTCGAGTCGCTCGAACAGCGGATTCAGCAGGGCAGCCAGCAAGCGTCCAACCAGCAGGGCCAGCAGGGGCAAGACGGCCAACAAGGCCAAGAGGGTCAGCAGGGACAGGGCCAGGAAGGCCAGCAAGGTCAGGGCCAGGAAGGCCAGCAAGGTCAGGGTCAGCAGGGGCAGGGTCAGCAGGGCCAAGGTCAGCAGGGCCAAGGTCAGGGGGGGCAGCAGGGCGGCGCCGCAGACGGACGTGGCGGCAACTTCGCAGGGTCGCCGTTCGGCGGTGGCGGTTCCGGCAATCGACGGCCCGGAGACGTCTTTGACCCGCGGGATGTGCGGCAGTGGCAACGCGAATTCCGCGAGCGTGGCTCAGACGCGCAGGAACTACAGCGGTTCCTGAATGCCGAAAACCTTGGTGAAGTCGGCGATCTGAGTGAAATCATCCAGGCGATGCGGCAGCTCGACGATCCTCGAGCCTACCGAGACGCGGAAGAGATTGCCCGGCTCCAGTCGTTTGTGATCGAAGGGTTGAAGCGGTTCGAGTACCGGCTCCGTCGCGAGGTTGACGGTAACAGCGACGATCTGTACCTGGCCGGAGGCGAAGAGGTGCCTGATGAGTTCCGTGACCTCATCGACGAGTACTTCAAGTTGCTGGCGGACCAACAGTAGGCACGCGCGTAGGAAGACAGTTGCATCGGCATGAGAGACGCGGCGGGGTTTCCCGCCGCGTTTTTCGTTATCTAGACGGGGCTGCGCTCCGAGCCCCACTCGGCCGCCGCGAGACGCGCAATGCGCGCGCCTTCCTTGTGAGGCTGCATTCACGTGGGATCCATCACCAGCTGAACGGACGACAGACGTGACTTCGACGACACCGCTGCTCGAGACCATCGAACAGGAGCCGGACCGGCCGGCACAGGCCTCTGTCATTTGGCTCCACGGTCTGGGCGCTGACGGGCACGACTTCGCCTCCCTGCCCCCGCAGCTTGGTGTGTCGGCTGACATCGCGGTTCGCTACGTCTTTCCGCACGCGCCGATCATGCCGGTCACGGTGAACATGGGCACGCGCATGCGCGCCTGGTATGACATCGTCACCATGGACGCGCGCGGACAGGACGACGCCGGTATTCGGCGGTCGGCGGCATCGATCGAGGCGCTCATCGCGCGTGAGGTCGACCGCGGCATCTCGTCCTCCAGGGTCGCGCTGGCGGGCTTCTCCCAGGGGTCCGCGATGGCGCTGTTCACGGGGCTGCGTCACGCGGCCCCGCTCGCGGCTATTGTGGCGTTGTCCGGGTATCTGCCGCTCCACGAGACGCTACCGGGGGAAGCGAGCCCGGCGAACCATCAGGTTCCCATTTTCCAGGCCCACGGTAAACATGACAACGTAGTGCCGTATGGTCTCGGGCGCAGCACGGCGGACATTCTTGGTGCGGCCGGCTATCGTGTCGACTGGCACGAATACGAGATGGCGCACCAGGTGTGTTTGGAAGAAGTGCAGGAGATTGGCCGCTTTCTCACGGGGGTCCTGACGTCGGCCGATGGGCACCCGCGGACGGAGTCTGCGATGGCTGCAGACACCGGGGAGTAGCAGTCCGTGATGAACGGCTCACGGCATTCGCCCGGCGCTGGTCGAGCGCCGGCCACAGGCATCGCCCTTGCACTCACCGCGTGCGGGCCGGGGGGCCCAGGAGTAGACGTGCCGTTGCCGCCGGATACTCGAACCGAGTTGCTGGTCGAGACACTACACGGCGTGGAGATCGCCGATTCCTACCGCTGGCTCGAAGACCAGGACGCGCCGGAGACACGGGCCTGGATCGACCAGCAGAACGCGTACACGGATAGCGTGCTCACCGGGCTGCCTGGCCGCGAGGCGCTCGAGTCAGTCGTCGCGCGTGTCCTGCAGGTAGACGCCATCTCCCTTCCCAACGAGCGCGACGGGCGCTACTTCCACAGCAAGCGGCGAGCCGACCAGGACCTGTCGGTGGTCTATGTGCGCGAGGGGGTCGAGGCCGAGGACCGGGTGCTGATCGACCCGCATCCGATGAGCCCCGATCACACCGTGAGCGTCAGCTTGCTCGACATCTCACAGGACGGTCGGCTGGTGGTGTATGGGGTGCGTGCGGGCGGCGTCGACGAGGTCTCGATTCGTCTTCGCGATGTTGACACCGGAGCGGACCTCCCGGACGATTTTCCCGCCGCGCGCTACGGGCAGGTCAATCTGACGCCCGACAAGACCGGGTTCTACTACGAGCGTTATGGGGACGTTGCGCCTCGGGTCATGTATCACGCGATCGGGACGGATCCGGGCACGGACGTACAGCTCTTCGGCGACGGGTACGGTCTGCAACACATTCCGGTCACGCTGCTCTCGGACGACGGCCGCTGGCTGCTGGTCCACGTCATCGAGGGATCGTCCGGCCCCACCGAGATCCATATCAAGGACCTGGCCAGCGACGCTCCGTTCGTCGCCGTGATTCAGGATGGCGTGACTGAGTCCTGGGCGGAGTTCGCCGGAGACCAGCTCGTTATTACGACGAATCTCGACGCACCGAACAAACGCGTCGTGGTCGCCGACCCCGCCAACCCCGCGGTCGAGGAGTGGACCGAGATCATCGCCGAACGTCGTGACGTTGTCATTCAGGATGTCAGGGGGCTGGGCGGTCGCCTCGCGGTGTCGTTTCTACAGGACGTGCAACCCCGCGCGGCGATCTACGAGCTGTCCGGCGCGCATGTGAGAGACATCGCCTTCGACACCATTGGCGCGGTCGGCGGGGGCGCTGGCCGCTGGACCAGCGATGAAGCGTTCTTCACGTTCCAGTCGTATCACCGGCCCACGACCATCTACCGCTATGACCTGGCCACCGGCGACCAGACCGTCTGGGCGCAGGTGGAGGTGCCGATCGACACCGATCGCTACACCGTGACCCAGACCTGGTTCGAGTCGAAGGACGGCACCCGGGTACCGATGTTCGTTACGCATCGCGATGACGTTGTACTCGACGGCGAGAACCCGACCCTGCTGACGGGGTACGGCGGGTTCAACTTGAGCATGACGCCCGCTTTCTCGTCGCTCGCGGCGGTCTGGTTGGAACACGGTGGCGTGTTCGCCGAAGCCAACATGCGCGGCGGCGGCGAGTTCGGCGAGGCGTGGCATCGCGACGGCATGCTCGAGCGCAAGCAGAACGTCTTCGACGATTTCATTGAGGCCGCCGAGCATTTGATCGCCGAGGGCTATACCAGCCCCGAGCATCTCGCCATCCGGGGAGGCAGTAACGGGGGCCTCCTTGTGGGCACGGTGTCGAATCAGCGCCCGGACCTGTTCGGCGCCGTCGTCTGCACCTACCCCTTGCTGGACATGGTCCGCTATCACCAGTTCCTCGTCGCCAGCTTTTGGGTGCCCGAGTACGGTTCCAGCGAAGACCCCGACCAGTTCGCCTACATCTACGACTATTCGCCGTACCACAACATCGACGCTACCGCCGAGTACCCGGCCACCTTGTACATTACCGGTGACGGAGACACCCGAGTCGCGCCGCTGCACGGCCGAAAGATGGCCGCGCTGATGCAGGCCACCCACGGCCAGTCCGCCCCTGTGCTCCTCCGCTACCATACCGACGCCGGACACTCCGGGGGACAGCCGGTCTCCCAACAGATCGACCAGATGGTCGACACGGTCAGTTTCCTACTGTGGCAAGTCGGTCGGTGATATCCCTGCGGCCGCGCGCACACGACTCCCGCCCTATCAGCCATGCATGTCTTCACTTACGGCACCCTCATGGAGCCAGCCGTGATGGAGGTCGTGACCGGTCGGCGGTTTGTGTCCCGACCGGCGGTGCTACGCGGCTATGCCCGATTCCGAATCCGGGGTGCGGTCTATCCCGGCATCATCGCGACACCAGGCGCCGTCACCGAGGGCGCGGTCTATCGCGATGTCGACGTCGTGTCGGCGGCTCGGTTGGACACATTCGAAGGCGAGACGTACGATCGCGTGGGGCTTGGCATCGAGGTCGATGCGGGCTCCAGCGCCAGCCCCCCGGTTCGGGCCGAGGTCTATGTCATCACTCCATCCCAGCGTTCGCGCCTCTCGTCCGACGCGTGGGACCCGGAACAGTTTCGGCGCCAGCATCTCGGCGCGTACCTCCAGCGATGCGCAGGGTGACCTCATCGACCGCCACCGTGGGCGCCTCAGGTCGCCGGGTCCCGATGGGCCCTCCGGCCCGCGGGGTCGAACCCGGGGGTATCATGCCGCGAGTTGAGTGCCCACGGAGGTGAATCGTGCGCAGACTGATCGTTTCCAGTTGTTTGGCTTTGGTCGCCTGTCAGGGTCCGTCCGAGGCCCCGGCACCGTCAGCCGCTTCTGACGTCGCCAATGCCCCATCGGCGGTGGCCGCCGGAATCAGCGCCGACACCCTGCTGGCCGCAATCGAACGGCTGGCATCTGACGAATTCGAAGGCCGCGCTCCCGGTTCGCCAGGTGAGACCCTGACCGTGGCGTATCTGACCGACCAGTTCCAGGCGCTTGGCCTCGACCCGGGGAACCCTAACGGCACCTGGGTGCAGAACGTCCCCCTGGTCGGCATTACCCCTGCTGACGGCGACACTATGACGATCACCGGTGGCGGCCAGTCACGCGAATATCAGCCAGGCGTCGACTATGTCGCGTACACGAAACGCGTCGTCGACGAAGTCGAGATAGACGCCGAGTTCGTGTTTGTCGGGTACGGCGCGGTGGCGCCGGAATACGACTGGAACGACTTCAAGGACGTTGACGTTACCGGCAAGATCCTGCTCTTCCTCGTCAACGACCCACCGAGCGACA
>Ga0315339_1003000_pt1 | contig 12237 bp, 12 predicted proteins | sample ASW17metaG_FD_204514 | JGI IMG/M metagenome (GOLD analysis project Ga0315339, IMG submission 204514) | Ammonia-oxidizing marine archaeal communities from Pacific Ocean, United States - ASW #17 | ecosystem: Environmental > Aquatic > Marine > Oceanic | place: USA: California | collected 2016-12-05
TATTGTGCTGTAAAATATATAAATTAGTAAACTTAGCGGATTAAACCTAGTGTGTTATTGTGATCCGCTTACGGTTATGCACGGCGCAATAATAGACAACACTGCCACTGTCACGTATAAAATCGATCCGAACATATGAAGGTGGCTGAACGCCGAAACAAGCCAGTATATTAGTCGGAGGCTTTGCCAACGCCGGCGCCTTAGGCTTGTTATTAGGTTACCATCGCGGGCTAAAACACTATGAATATGTCGAACGCACAGCTCTCACCAAAGCCTTACTTGCGTGCCAGAGTGTTGCGATGGATTTAGCTGTTTCACTGGCTTTCGCCCTCATCATCACTCTGCTTTTTATAATGGTGCTGTGGCCAGTCGCTCTGGCAACTGGGCTAGTCGACATTCCGGAGGGAAGGAAAACGCACGATGGTCCCACGCCCGTCATCTAAGGGTAACCTAATACTCGATGCCCGCTTCTCGTCAAGACAATGTTAATTAATCCTTCTTCGCCCAGTTAGTTGATTTACTGGGGTAACCAACTAGACGATGGGGCGCAGACTTCCCTCTCCATAGGCCAGCAATGCGATTCGTCGATCTAAAGACCCAATATGAGCGCCTCCATGGGTCTATCAACAAGCGCATCAAGGCGGTTTTAGACCACGGCCAGTACATTCTGGGCGCCGAGGTCGCCGAGTTAGAATGCGCACTCGCCGAGTACGTGGGTGCGAACCATTGCGTCGCGCTCTCCAGTGGAACTGATGCACTCCTGGTAACGCTATTGGCCTTAGGTGTGGAACCAGGGGATGAGATTATTACGACTCCGTTCACGTTCTTTGCAACTGGGGAGATGATCGCCTTACTCAAGGCCGAGCCAGTGTTTGTCGATATCGATCGCCGTACGTACAACATCGATTCTTCTCTGGTCGAGTCTGCGATCACACCGCGCACCAAGGCAATCTTGCCCGTGTCCCTCTATGGCCAATGCGCCGACTACGATGCGATTAATGAGATCGCCACTTTACATGGTATCCCAGTAATCGAAGATGGCGCTCAAAGTTTCGGCGCGACGTATAAGGGTCGGCGTTCCTGCAGTTTGACGGATATGGCTGCCACGTCGTTTTTTCCGTCGAAGCCACTCGGTTGCTATGGCGACGGCGGTGCACTGTTCACTAGCAATGACATTCTGGAAGAATGCTTTCGCGAGTTGCGCGTCCACGGCCAGGCTGGTCGAAATCACCACTCGCGCATCGGTATCAATGGGCGCATGGATTCGCTTCAGGCGGCGATTCTACTCGCGAAACTCGAAATTTTCGATGCGGAGGTAGTAGCCCGCGGGCGTTTGGGCGCGCGCTATTCACTGCTCATTGAAGACGCTTTCAGCGATGTCGGTATGCCAACACCGGTTACGACGCCCTATGTCGAGGCGCACAACACGTCTGTCTATGCCCAGTACACCGTAGAGGTTCCGAATCGCGATGCCGTTCAGGCTGCCATGGCCGAGCGCAGCATCCCTACTGCCGTGCATTACCCGCGGCCGCTTCACTTACAACCAGTATTTGTCGGTCTGGGGCAAGAACCAGGGAGCTTCCCCGCCGCAGAGGAGGCCGCGGAGCGTGTGATCAGTCTTCCGATGCACCCGTATTTGACCGATGAGCAGCAGCTCGCTGTAATCCAAGCACTCAAGGACTCCGTGCTGGAGGTCTTGCTATCGATCCCTCAGTAATCATCTATGAGTTTTCTTGTTTCCCAATGTAATATTTTCTAAAAGCATCGCTTCTTTTTGAGCTAACAAAAGATCTGATGCTACCATTTCGAGGCACATCTCCTTAGCCGAAACTTGCGACTTCCACCCAAGCGTCTTTTCTGCTTTGGTTGGATTCCCTAGCAAAGCCTTAACTTCAGTTGGTCTAAAATATCGCTCATCTATTTTTATGATCACATCCCCAACTGACAACGCGGGGCACTTGTCACCTTGAATTTTCGTCACAAGTCCGGATTCATTTACACCTTGCCCTTCGAACTCTATTGTTAATCCCAATTCCTCTGCCGACCAGAGAATAAAGTCGCGAACTGAATGCTGTAGGCCAGTTGCAATTACAAAATCTTCTGGCGAATCTTGTTGTAACATCATCCATTGCATGCGTACGTAGTCTTTCGCGTGGCCCCAATCGCGAAGCGCATCCAAATTTCCCATGTATAAGCATGTGTCCAAGCCTACAGCGATATTTGCTAATCCTCGCGTAATCTTTCGTGTAACAAAAGTTTCACCACGCCTTGGACTTTCATGGTTAAAAAGGATTCCATTGCATGCGTAGATTCCATACGCCTCTCGATAGTTTACAACGATCCAATAGGCATAGAGCTTAGCTACGGCATAGGGGCTTCTCGGGTGAAAGGGTGTTTCCTCAGTCTGAGGAGTTTCTTGAACTTCGCCATACAATTCAGAAGTCGAAGCTTGATAATATCGTGTCTTCTTTTCCAGTCCTAAGATTCTGATTGCCTCTAGGATTCGAAGTGTGCCTAAGGCATCTACATCAGCCGTGTACTCTGGGCTCTCAAAGCTAACTGCTACATGACTCTGGGCACCCAAATTGTAGATTTCGTCGGGTTGTACCTCTTGTACAATGCGAATTAAATTGCTCGAATCAGTCAAGTCTCCGTAATGCAATTTAAAATTTGAAATATCTTCATGGGGATCCTGGTAAATGTGATCGATACGCTGAGTATTAAAGGAACTTGAGCGGCGCTTTATACCATGGACTTCGTACCCTTTATCCAAGAGAAGTTCTGCAAGGTAAGAACCATCCTGCCCAGTGATTCCAGTAATTAATGCCACCTTTTTTTTCGTATTCATACACTAAAAACCATTAAGCTAATTCATTCTCAGTACAGAATTATTCTTGACGAAATCAGCATAGGTGAGATCAAGTCCGTCTTCCAAGCTAACGGATGATTTCCATCCAAGGGATTCAATTCGGGAGCAATCCATTAGTTTTCTAGGAGTACCATCAGGCTTAGTCAAATCAAAGGTTATAGAACCGTCAAAAGCTACTACTTCAGCCACCTTGCATGCCAGCTCTCGAATAGTAATGTCTTGGCCACACCCGATATTGATATGGCTAAACCTTTCGTCTGCATGGGCCTTGTATTCGGTTGCCTCAATATTCATAACATGAATGCTTGCCTTCGCCATGTCATCTACATACAAAAATTCTCTCCTTGGGCTTCCTGATCCCCAAATCATAACTTCACGCGACTGATTAATCTTAGCCTCGTGAAATCTGCGAATTAAAGCGGGTATTACGTGACTATTTTCAGGATGGTAGTTATCACCAGGTCCGTAAATATTTGTGGGCATGACGCTACGATAGTCAATCCCATAACTGTTCCCATATTGGCGATTATAGCTTTCGCACAATTTGATACCTGCAATTTTCGCAACCGCATAAGGTTCATTAGTTGCCTCAAGCTGACCGTTAAGCAACATTTTTTCCTTTATAGGTTGTTCTGTATGTTTTGGATAGATGCAACTTGAGCCTAGGAAAAGAAGCTTTTTAACGCCGAACTTCCACGCATTGTGAACAACATTCGACTCGATCATTAAATTCTCATATATAAACTCAGCAGGCAAAGTATTGTTAGCATGAATGCCACCAACTTTCGCCGCGCACAAATAAACTTGATCTGGTTTTTCTGCCTCTAAAAAATCCCTAACTTGAGACTGATTTGTCAAATCTAGTTCATCATGTGTCCGTGTCACTATGTTTTTGTAGCCAAGGTTTTTCAGGTTTCGAACTATCGCTGACCCAACCATGCCACGGTGTCCAGCGACATAAATTTTTGTTTTTTCACTCATTTAAAATCAGCTCAAATATAGATTTTTATTTTAGGAGTATTTTCTAGTGCGAACTTAAATGCAATTAGTTGGTTTTAAGAGTCAGTCTCAACGCCTCCATGGGTCTATCAAACAGCGTATCCAGGCGGTTTTAGATCACGGCCAGTGCATTCTTGGCGCCGAGATCGCCGAGTTAGAACGGCACTCGCCAAGTACGTGGGCGCGAACTATATGCATAGCGCTCTCCAGTGGAACCGATGCTCCCGTATCTGACCGATGAGCAGCAGCGCACTATAATTCGCCCCTCAGTAACCATCTAGTAGCAATATGCGAGTGACAATATTTGGTTCCGGCTACGTAGGTCTCGTAACCGGAGCGTGTCTGGCAGAGGCTGGCAACGATGTCTTGTGCGTCGACATCGATAGAGAAAAAGTCGCGCGGCTGGAGCAAGGCGAACTCCCGATATACGAGCCGGGGCTGGACTCCATCGTCGAACGCGCACGTAAGAGTGCGAGGCTCAGTTTCACCACGGACGTGGCTGCGGGTGTGGCCCACGGCCTGTTTCAGTTTATTTCCGTGGGAACACCGCAGGATGAGGATGGCTCCGCGGATCTGCAATATGTTCTGGCGGTAGCACGGTCTATCGGTGAGCATCTGAACGAGTACCGCATTGTCGTAGACAAGTCCACTGTGCCAGTGGGAACGGCTGACAGGGTTAGGGCGGAAATCCAAGCGGCCCTAGAAAAACGGGGCGTATCTACAGAGTTCGACGTTGCCTCCAATCCGGAGTTTCTCAAGGAGGGCGCGGCGATAAGGGATTTCATGAGGCCGGACCGCATCGTCATCGGTACCAATAATCCCCGGACTGCAGAGTTGCTGACGGAGCTTTACGATCCGTTCAACCGTAACCATGATCGCGTGATGATCATGGACGTGCGTTCGGCCGAGCTTACTAAGTACGCTGCCAACGCGATGTTGGCGACAAAGATCAGCTTCGTGAACGAGCTTGCTAATCTTGCCGAACGATTGGGCGCGGATATTGAAAACGTTCGGTTAGGTATTGGGTCGGATTCACGTATCGGGTATGACTTCATCTACCCTGGTTGCGGGTACGGTGGTTCGTGTTTGCCGAAAGATGTTCAGGCGCTGGCAGCCTGTTCTGATGCGGTCGACTATCATTCCGAATTATTGATGGCCGTAGAAAATGTCAATAACCGTCAGAAGCAGGTCCTATTCAATAAAATTCAGACCTATTTTGACGGGGGTCTCAAAGGTAAAGTTATTGCCTTGTGGGGTCTCGCGTTTAAGCCGGAGACGAGTGATATGCGGGAGGCAGCGAGTCGACCGCTGATGGAGGCACTTTGGGCTGCCGGGTGTCAGGTGCGCGCGTACGATCCAGTGGCCATGGGCGAAGCAAGACGAATTTACGGTGATAATGCGTCGCTGACTCTTTGCGAAACGGCTGAGGATGCCTTAGATGGGGCCGACGCGTTAGCCATCGTAACGGAATGGCGAGAGTTTAGGAGTCCCGATCTGGATAGGATGAAGGAGTTACTCACGTCGCCCGTGGTTTTCGATGGAAGAAATCTCTACGATCCTGTTCTGATGAATCGACTGGGATTTGATTACCTTGGGATCGGTCGCGGTAGTTCCATTGCTGCCCCGGCTGAGCCCCCGCCTGACGGCGACGGAGCATGATGCTCGTCCCAGTCGTCCTCTCGGGTGGTTTCGGGAAGAGACTGTGGCCCCTGTCCGACCAGGCTCACCCCAAGCAACTCCTACCGCTTGCCACACAGAAGTCGCTTTTGCAGGATACTGTATCGAGGCTTACCGCGCTCGGTGAGCGTACCTTTGCATCGACGATCGTAGTCTGCAACCGCTCTCACGGGCCTCTCATCCGTGAGCAGCTGGCTGCTGTCGATCGAGCAGCTGATCAATTAGTCTGCGAACCCGAAGGCCGGAACACGGCGCCCGCTGCAGCAGTTGCCGCGCTTTTGACCGAGCAGCTCTACCCGGCCGAAAATCCGACGCTACTGATACTTCCGGCTGACCACTCTATACAAGACGTCGATGCGTTTGCTAAGGCTGTGGAGGTTGCTCACAGTGCCGTCGAGCAAGGGCACCTCGTCACGTTCGGAGTCGTTCCCGATCGACCCGAGACGGGTTATGGGTACATCAAGCGGGGCGCTGAATTGGGAGGCTTCTATGCCGTAGAAAGATTCGTAGAGAAACCGGACGCCGAACGCGCGCAGGAATACATCACGACCAAGGAATATTTTTGGAATAGCGGTATGTTTATGTTCAAGGCGGCCGCTTATCTCGCCGAGCTTGAGAGCCTCGCTCCGCAACTGTTGTCTTTTTGTCGTCAGGCACTCGACGCAGCGTCGCGAGAAGGTGAGACCATCGAACTAGGGCGGGACGCGTTCCTTGCCTGTCCAAGTGACTCTATCGACTATGCGGTAATGGAGCACACCAGTAAAACGGCTGTAGTCCCATTGGATGCGGGTTGGAGTGACGTTGGGTCGTGGAGCAGCCTGTACGATCTCTGTGAACAAGATGCTCAGGGTAACGTTCGCATCGGGAACACGGTCACTCTGGACTGCCGAGAAAGTTATTTCCGTGCAGGAGAGCGTTTGGTCGCCGGAATCGGTTTGGATGGGTTCGTGGTCGTCGACACGCCGGACGCTGTGCTGATAGTACCGAAAGATCGAGCCCAGGACGTCAAGAGAATTGTCGAGATGTTGGAGAGCACTGAGGGGGGGGGATAGCGATTTTCGATGCTTTATCGGTTATCTGTGCCTTTAGCAAATCGGTGGTCTCTGTTGTTGCGATCTTTCGGCGGGCCTAGGTGGATTGACTGTTTTCTTGACACTTTTTTATGTACTCAGTAGGCTCGCGGGCGCCCGTGGGGCCATAGCTCAGCTGGGAGAGCGCTACAATGGCATTGTAGAGGTCGGCGGTTCGATCCCGCCTGGCTCCACCACGTTTTTTTGCGGCGTCACGGATAATTGTCCCCATCGTCTAGAGGCCTAGGACACCGCCCTTTCACGGCGGCAACGGGGGTTCGAATCCCCCTGGGGACGCCATCCACCGCCAGTTTACGCTCACTCCGGACGCAAAAAACTCACCGCTTGCTATCGACACGCGTGCTCGGCATTATTTCAGTTGGTGACGCGCGGTAGAAAACGGGAACAGTCATGAGGTTGACTCAGATTATTCAGGTAGCGTTCTTAGTCGCGGCCGCAGGGTCTGTGTCGGCGCAGGACTGGGTCACGATTAAGTTTATCGACGACGGCTTCCGCGCCAACTTCCCGGGTGAACCGACGATCGAGCCTATCACCTACGACACCGAGATGGACATGCAGCTGCCAGGCCGCGTCTACCACGCGGCGGACGCGCTCGGTGACTACAGCACAACCGTGGTTGACTACCGCACCAGCCAACAGCTCCATGACGAGCACTCAAACCGGTGTCGCGCCGCGGACGGCGCCAACCAACTGGATGGCGATACGTGCCAAAACAATTTCGAAATGGAGGTTTTAGGCGCGATCGACCATGCAGCGGCGGGATTCCTGACGCGAGAAGGTGTAGAAGTGACCCAGTTCGGTACGTATTTCATCGATCGCGTTCTGGGTCGGGAAATGCGGCTCACGAATGCCGATGGTTCGCGTACTTACGTCGGAATCCACCAGCATACCGGCCGCTTGTACATCCATCAGGCGACGGTGCCCGTCGGCATGCCGGAGCCGCTCCTGTTCATGCAATCACTCGCATGGGCCAATGCAGAGGGGCTGGCCATCCGTTATGTGACGCTTTACAGCGAGGGGTATGGAGAGTGGCAATTCCCGCAACCCGACCCACCCGCCTTTAGGCTACGCGACATGGATAACTCGCTCGAGCGAGCGGCCACGCCGCGGCCGCCGCCGCCGCCACGACAGTGAGAACGTTAATCATGTTGAGACAGTTCTTTGCGATCGTCTTACTACCAGTTGTTGCTATGCCGCAGTTCGCCGGTGCCCATCACTCGCACGCGGCCTACGACATCCGGAATTGGACTGAGATCGAAGGAACGGTGCGGCAGGTTGTATTCATCGCACCACACTCGGTCGTCTATCTTGACGTCACAGACGACAGCGGAGCCGTGGCGATCTGGGCGCTCGAAGCGGCGGCCCCTGCGGGCATTTTCGCCAACGGTGTAAGGCGCGAAGATCTCCGTGCCGGTGATCTCATCAAAGCACGTTGCCATCTCCATAGAGATGGTTCGAACGGTTGCCTGCTCGGCTTTATCACTCCTATGCACGGCGATGCAGCACGCGGCGACGGCGTCGAGCGTCATTGGGATTGACGTTTGTCGGGTTTTGATCACCGACCTTGAGATCCGTTATCTTGCCAGCGACGGTGAAGTCTTGCCCCCCCCGTCGTCGTTCTGGCCGCGGTGAGCCTGGCGCCGGCTCCGTTCAGTGCAGGGCAGCCGCGCCTACAGCCTTGGCAATTTCCCCACCCTTCGGATATTTTCCGGCCAATTTGCTCGTCATAGTTGTATGCGCTTACTTCTGATGGTCGGTTGTTGTTCTGCGTCGAATCCCAAAACGAGGCTAGAGACGAGCGAGCGATGTTGATCCGGAAACGATACGGGATCGAGTTGTCTTTGCGTTGTGCCCTTCCTTATCCACGTCGGTTAGTATTTGGGCTCCCGTTCTTCCTTTCGCAATCATGACTATCCGAACTCGCTTTGCGCCTAGCCCTACAGGCTTCCTGCACATCGGTTCAGCGCGAACCGCTCTGTTCAACTGGTTGCTTGCACGTCGCCATAACGGCGTTTTCGTGCTGCGTATAGAAGATACAGATACACAGCGTTCCACGGCGCAATCCATAGACCAGATCTTAGAGGCGATGGCGTGGCTTGGGCTCGATGCTGATGTGGGGCCGTTTTTTCAAATGAAGCGGTTAGGACGCTATCAAAAGCTTGCTGATGAGCTGCTGGAGGCGGGTCACGCGTATCACTGTTATTGCACTAGAGAAGAGCTCGCGGTTATGAGGGAGCAGCAAAAATCCAGTGGTGCTAAGCCCCGCTATGACGGTCGTTGTAGAGATCATGCCAAGCCTCGGGCCGATGTGGATCCGGTCGTTCGTTTCAAGACGCCCACCAGTGGGGAGGTTCGCGTGAACGACCGAATCCGTGGTGAGATAGTTTTCGACAATGCGGAGTTGGACGACTTGGTCATCATGCGCTCGGATGGTGTGCCGACCTACAATTTCTCGGTTGTTGTTGACGACAACGAGATGGACATCACTCACGTCGTGCGCGGTGATGATCATCTCAACAACACACCCCGACAGCTGAACATCATGGCTGCTTTGGGTGTCGATCCGCCAGAGTACGCGCATCTCCCGATGATTCTGGGGCCCGATGGGAGCCGGCTCTCCAAACGCCATGGCGCGGTCAGCGTACTCACATACAAAGAAGCTGGCTACCTTCCCGAGGCGCTGCTTAATTACATCGTCCGACTAGGCTGGTCCCATGGCGACCAAGAAATATTCGACATAAAAGAGCTAATTGAGCTGTTTGATCTCGAGCAGGTTAACGAGTCTGCTGCGGCTTTCGATCCGGAGAAGTCTATGTGGGTTAACGAGCAGTGGCTTAAACGCGAATCGGCGGGGCGTCTCAGTGAGGCGCTGAAGCCCTTTCTTCAAACCGATGGAGTAGATCTTAGCCAGGGCCCACGGCTCGACGTGCTAGTCGAGATTCAACGCGATAGATCTCGCACGCTGTTGGAGATGGCTGAAAAGAGTCTTTTTGTCTACAACGAGCCAGAGGAATATGCGCCGCGGGCGGAGAAGAAGCACCTGGGAAACGAGTCGCTGCTGGTACTGCAGTCGTTAGGGACCGAGCTCGGAGCCTTAGCCGAATGGACAATCGAGTCCACCCAGGCAGTCGTAGAGGCTGTTGCCCAGCGTCTGGAGCTCAAGATGGGCAAGGTGGCCCAGCCGCTTCGCGTTGCGGTGACTGGCGATTCGGCGTCCCCTGGGATCGGACAGACGCTGGTACTTGTCGGGCGGGACAAGGCGCTTCGCCGCATTGATAGGGCGATTCAGTATGTGTCGTCGAAGACGGATTAGCTCGCAGTCAGACAGCCCGGCGTAGCTTCTACTGGCCCAGTAGTCGGCCGTGTTGAGCGACTCAGCTTCGTTGGTAACACCTTAAATGCACCCCTCGGCGCCCTTATCGTCAGGCTGCAGGGCACGCTGCAGACGTAACTCGGCCTCTGGGGAGGCGGACAGCTCCAGGTGTTCCACGAATCCAATGGCGGTGGTTTGTGTGCTAGTTGACACACTCTTTCTACCATCCATGGGGAGCTTTTGAGAGTATTGGGCGTATGGTGGAAGATCTTGATTCGCCCGTATACGAAAACGGAATGGCATTGCACAAGCATCCACTACGGGAAACGCCCATTCGAGGATTGGTGCTCGCCGGCGGCCGCAGCGCGCGGATGCGCCGGGACAAGGGTCTGCTGACGTACCACCGTATGCCGCAGGTGCTATGGGTTAGAGGACTACTGTCCAGGCTTTGCGAAGACGTTTACGTCTCCATCAATCCCGAACAGTGCGCGATTCAACCTTACGACGATCTCCCGACCCTGGTAGATCAAGAGGCGGATCGAGGCCCAGCAGCTGGCCTGCTCTCCGCGTGGGAGGCGTTGCCGGAGTCTGCATGGTTGGTAGTAGCCGTGGACCTACCGCTCGTCGACACTGACACGCTCGCAGCGCTCGTGGCGGGCCGTGCGCCGGACGCTTTGGCGACGGCCTTCCGCCATCCGGATGGTGTGCTCGAACCCGTCTGTACCCTTTGGGAACCTGCTGCCCGGCCGGCGCTGTCCGACTGCTTGTCCTCGGGAGACGGTTCGCTTAGACGGGTACTGGAGGCGGGGCCAACGAAGGAGTTGGCAGCCCCGGCTCCTAGGGTCTTGATGAGCGTCAATACGCCGGGGGAGTATCGGGCGGCGCTGACGAGGATCGAGCTGGATGAGGGGGCATGAACTGCCGGTTTCGGAGCGCAATAATGCGCCGTAGCATGAGGTTCGGGGCCTTGGGGAACTTCTTCGCGATCATTGGCTAAGGCGCGCAAGCTGACATGTCACCTGATCCTTTCCGGTGGGGTTGGCTCAGGCCCTCTGGGCGGGTATGCTCCCCCCAACTAGAACTATCGGGCGACCCACCCAGAATTGAGTTTGGGGGCGGTCTGTCAGGCGCACAGCGTTCTGATGGGAGCCATGGGTAGTCCCGTTTCGGCGGAGGTTTCCTGGGGCACTGTGTATTGGCAGTGCCGTCCCTATCTGTTCGTCCACGATAGTGTCTATGCTCGCTTGCCGCAGCTTGACTGGGCATTCCCTCTCGCCGTTCGCTACACTGCGCCGCTGCGTGTAACAAAGGTTTCTGCCCGTATGGCAGTTGCAAACGAACAAGCCGTACACACATTGCTGGCGCCGGATGAGCCGGCTCCTTACGAGATCATTGAAGCCCAAACGGATCGGCCCCTGCTGCTCGCGTGTGACCACGCGAGCCGGAGAATCCCCCGGTCCCTGGGCGACTTGGGAGTTTCGAATGAGTGCTTCGACACACACATAGCGTGGGACATCGGTGCGGGGGCCGTTACCCGGCTCCTTTGCGATCGGCTGGGATGTGGTGCCGTGCTAGGGAATTTCTCTCGTCTGGTGGTGGATCTCAACCGGGATTTGGAGGATCCGACTGCTTTTCCGGCGATTAGCGATGGTGTGCTGGTGCCGGGGAATTTGAGCCTTACGGTGGGGGCACGCGCCGATCGTGCGAGGTCGATTTTTAAGCCCTATCACGAGGCTTTAAAGAGGCTGAAACAGTCTTTTTCCTCAACCAATCAGAGACCGGTGATGATCTGCATCCACAGCTTTACACCTTATCTGCACGGTCTTTTCAGGGCCTGGGAGATCGGAGTGCTCTGGGATAAGGATGCAAGGTTGCCGTTGCCCCTAATGGCCGCTCTGAGAGCATCGAGCGGGGTCTGCGTTGGCGACAATATGCCTTATTCGGGACGCCATCACGCGGATTTTACGATTGACCATCATGCAGAGCCCGCGGGCTTAGCGCACGCAGGCATCGAGATACGGCAGGATCTGATCAGTGATCTAGAGGGACAAGGTCGCTGGGCGGAAAGAATCGCAGAGGCGCTCGAACTTGTGCTGAAACACGAGGACTTATACCGTTCCAGGGTGGGTTGAATTCCACGTACAACTTACTCATGCAAGAGCCGACCTTCACACTGGGGATCGAAGAGGAGTATCTGCTGGTCGATCGCGAATCGCGCGATCTCGTGACCACGATGCCCCCATCTTTGCTGGAAGATTGCGCTGCCAGGTGTGGAGACCAGCAGGTCA
>Ga0315339_1003001_pt1 | contig 12233 bp, 9 predicted proteins | sample ASW17metaG_FD_204514 | JGI IMG/M metagenome (GOLD analysis project Ga0315339, IMG submission 204514) | Ammonia-oxidizing marine archaeal communities from Pacific Ocean, United States - ASW #17 | ecosystem: Environmental > Aquatic > Marine > Oceanic | place: USA: California | collected 2016-12-05
GCCCAGGGCCCTCCAGGTGAATGATGGAGCGCGGCCCGATGCGCTCAACGAACGTGACCTTCATCGACAGGCCGCCGCCGCCGTCCGGCTCCAGCTTGACATCCTCCGGCCGGAATCCAAACACCACACGATCTTGTTGGGCCCGCTGACAGATCTGGGTGAGCGGATCGTCGTTGCCTGGCGTCAGGCTGCCCGCCTCGCCGAAGTCGAGTTTGGTCGCGCCGTTCTCGCCGACGATGCGACAGTCCAAAAGGTTCATGCTCGGCGCGCCGATGAAATTCGCGACGAACCTATTGGTGGGTCGGTTATAGACATCGAGCGGGCTGCCATATTGCTGCAGCACGCCCAAGTCCATGACGGCGATCCGATCGGCCATGCTCATGGCCTCGAGCTGGTCGTGGGTCACGTACACCATGGTCTGCTGGAGTTCGTGCTGGAGGTGCTTGAGCTCGGTTCGCATCTCGGCGCGAAACGCGGCATCAAGGTTTGAGAGCGGCTCGTCGAGAAGGAAGATGTTCGGCTTGATGATGGCGGAGCGCCCGATCGCCAGGCGCTGTAGCTCATTGACGCTGAGGCGTTCGGCCGGCCAGTTGATCTGGCGCGTAAGCCGCATCAGTTTGGCCATATCCGCGACCTGGCGATCGATCTCGGCGCGCGGGGTGCCAGCGACTTCGAGGCCAAACGCGAGGTTCTTGTATACGGTCATGTGGATGAAAATCGCGTAGTTCTGAAACACGAACCCGACGCCGCGCTTGCCCATCGACGTATGGGTGATATCGCGGGTGTCAAAGCGGACGCTGCCCCCCGACGGCGCCTCGATGCCGGCGATCATGTTCATGGTGGTGGTTTTGCCGCATCCGGACGGACCTAACAGCGCCACGAACTCCCTATCCTCAATGTTGAGGTCGAGATCCTTGACGGCGACCAAGTCGCCAAAGCGCTTGGTTAGGTTGGTGAGCTCAATCGACGACATCAGCGAGCCTCTTCTTTTGCGCGTTGGCCAAGATGGCGATGCCGATCCCACCTAGAGCAGTGAGGAACATCAGCACCGCGAACCCGATCGCCGACACGTACGACCATTCGAGTTCCAAGAACGTAACCTTATAGATGTACACAGAAATGGTCTCGGTCGCGACCCCAGGCCCGCCCTTGGTCATGACATACATGACATCAAACAGCTTGAAGGCCTCGACCGCGCGGATCACCAGTGCGATGACCATGACGATGCGCATCTTCGGCAAAGCGATGCGCCAGAACTTCTGGCCCCAGTTCGCGCCCAGCAGCGTCGCCGCTTTGAGCTGATCTTCGGGCACTCCGAGCAGGCCCGCGAGCAGAATCAGGAACATCAACGGCGTCCACTGCCAGATATCGGCGACCATGATGGCGATGAAGGCATTGTCAGGATCGCTCAGCCAGACGAGGTCGATCTCATATCCGGTGATAAGGCTGAGCAGCTGATTGATCGGGCCGTTGCTCTGAAACAGGATGTAGAACATGTAGCCGGCGACGGCGGGCACGACCATCATGGGCATCAAGAGGACGGAATAGAACACCCGCTTGAGCGCGAAGTTGTCGACGAAAAGAATCGCGAGCCCCAGCCCGAGGAAGAATTCCACCGGCACCACGACAATCATGATGATGAAGGTTCGCCACATCGAACCCCAAAAGCGCTCGTCCTCTAACAGCTCGGCGTAGTTGTCGAACCAATTTAGCGACTCATAGGCGTAGTACCACGGGACGCCGTCGAGCGGCCCCCACCAGCTCATGCTGACGTAGATGATCATTGCGCCGGGGAAGGCAAAGATGAAGACCAGCAATAGCTGCGTCGGCAGCGTCATCCAGCGGCCGAGCTTGACCCCCTGCTGTGCCAGAGACAGCTCAGGGGCGCCGGTCACCGTCGTGGTTGACGTGGTCATTGCTTCAGCGCCCCGAACGTCAGGCCCCGCACCAGGTGTTTTTGGATGATGATCCCCAAAACCACCGGCGGAATTGCCGCGATCAGCCCCATCGCCGCCTTGGCGCCATACATCTCACCGGTCATCGCCGTGTTGAGAGAGTTCATGTAGACGGGGATGGTCACCCAGTCCTTGCGCGTGAGCAGCAGCGCGATGATGTAATCGCTCCAATTGAGGATGAACACGAACAACACCGTCGTCGCCAGCGGTGCCTTCACCATCGGTATCGTGACGCGATAAAACACCCGCCACTGGCTACAGCCTTCGACCAGCGCCGCCTCCTCGATCTCGCGCGGCACCTCGTCGAAGAACGTCTTCATTAGCCAAAACGAGAACGGCAAGGTGACGATGCCATAGATCAGCGACAGGCCCCAGAAAGTGTCCACCAGCGCCAGATACGACCACATCATCATCACCGGGATCATCACCGCCATGGGCGGAAACAACCTCAGTTGCAGTACCGAGAGCGGTAGGTTCTTGCCGACCCCGAAACGCGAGACGCCGTAGGCGCCGAGCGTCCCGACCACCACAGCCAGTAGCGTGCTCAGCGAGGCGACCACCAGGCTCGCGAAAATTGGCCGCGTCGCCGTGTTGGGTAAGGTGATGACCACTTCGTCGGTTTCGCCGGTGAAGATGAACTCGAAGTTGCCGAGCGTCGGGTTCTTGGGGAGCCAAGTGATCTCCGAGATCGCCGTCGTCCACTCGGCGACCGGCTTGAACGCCAGCGTCGCCATCCACGCGATCGGGATCAGAAAGATTATCAGCGCCGCAACGATCAGCGTGTAGCGCATCGCTTCGAACCAAAGACGGTTGGTTGCCGTCATCGCGATCCTGCTCTCAACAGATGCCCCGCTCCAAACCTGTCGTAAGGAGCCAAAGGCTGGCGGCAAGGAAAAGGTGCGGGCAACGCCGAAGTCGCCCGCACCTACTCGTCTCGGCTAATTCAGCCGGCTAGGCCTTGTCGACGATCGACGGCCAATTCTCGCGGCTCTTGTTGATCGCATCGATCATGCGGGTCTCGCCCCGCTTCTTGATGATCTTGCTCCACTTCTTGGACGCCTTCTTCATCGCCTCGGCGGGCGTTTTCTCGCCCACCATGACCGCCTGGATCTGCTCGTCGAGCGCGTTGTCGAACGCGCCCTGACCCGCGAAGTTGATCGTCGGCGCGGACCGGGCGATCGTCTCCTGGATGATCTTGCAGTGGTCGGCGTGGTATGTCTGCTGTACCAAAGGCTCCGCGAAGTTGGCCTTCTGGAAGGGATCGAAATACCCGCCCGGATTGCCCGACATCCAACTGAACGTCCGCGTCGAGCTAGCCCACTGCATGAACAAGTACGCAACCTCGGGGTGCTCGCTCTGCGAGGAGATCTCGGCGTTGATGTTGTAGTAGAGGCAACTGCGACGGATCAGGTCGTCGCCAAAGGAATTGCCGGGCGGCAGGAACGAACCGAGCTTCCCGGTCGCCGGGGTCGCCGGCGTGCCGTCGGCATTATGGCGGTCATTGAACTTCCGCAGGTTGGTGTAGGTCGACATCATCAGGCCCTCGGCCTGGCCCATCGCCCCGTACGCTTCCGCCCATGTCCAGGTCAAGGCATCGCGCGATGACCAGTCCTTGGTCTTAACGTGCTCCTCAAGCACCTTGATGCCGATGTCGGTATCAAGGTTCGGGTTCCCATCTTCGTCGAAGAAGTAGTAGTTGGGATTCCCCTGACCGGCGAACCGCGCGTAGAAGATCGACAAGCCCCAGAACGGACCGATCAGGTTGCAGGTCGGAACGCCCTTGGCCGAGAAGAACTCCGAGATCTGGTCCGTCTCCTGCCAGGTCCGGGGTGGGCCGAGCTCCCAACCGTATTTATCCGAAAACGCCGCCTTATTGGCCTCGTCCCCAAACAGGTCCTTGCGATAGACCCAGGTCTGGAAGTCGCCGTCGATTGATATGGTGTAGTAAGAGCCGTTGTACTTATAGAGCAAATTCTCCATCTCGGGCGTTGGGGTGCCGCGCTCGGGGTCGCCCCAGTCCGGCCGGTGCTTCTCGACGAACTCGTCGAGGTTGAGAATGCCGTTGGAATCCACCTTGTCGCCAACGGCGTTCCAGGGGCCGGTGTAGATATCGTAAGTGGCGGAACCGGTTGTGATGTCCTGCATCACCTTTGGGATGATTTCGGTCTCGCCCGCAGGGATGATCTCGACCGGAATTCCGGTCTCCTTTTCCCATACCGAGGCGACGGTGGGCGCACCGTCGGGAAAGGGTTGGCGGAACTGGCCGACCGCACCCTGTGTCAAAAGAAAGACGATCTTCTCCGGCGCCTTGCCTTCGGCCTTCAGTTTCTTCGCGGCCTCGATCGCGCGGCCTTCTGACATGCCCTCGTTGTACTGGAAGCGCTCGGCGCCCTCAAAACCGGTCGGGCCGCCGGTCATCCCAGCCGCCAACCCGGTCGCCCGTGCCGGGCTGATCAGGTATTTCGGTGCGATGCCGATGGCGGACGTGAGCACCAAACCCTTGGCGCCTGCCTTGAGTGCACCCCGCCGCGTGATTGCTCCGCGTTTTTGATTGGCCATGCCAACTAACCTCCCTGCACTGCGAACGTTCGGCAACCGCTTCCGGCCGTTCGCGCGTTACGATCAGACCCCCGAGGATAAACACGCGAGCCCTAGACGTGTAAAACACTAACATATTGTGTAGGCATGCAAAGCCTTCTACGAAGCGCTGCTGTCCGGTGGCCTACGGTCTCAATAGACCTTAGTGGACTTCTGACCTACCGCCGCCTCGTGGCAGCCTCGGCGGCGCATCCGAATCCCAACGCGATGTACACCCCGCCACAGAAAATGAGCGAGGGCATGACACAAGCCGCAACTACGACACCAATCAAGGTGACCGTTACGAAGGAGGAGATGCTGGCGACGCGGGACCGGCGATATGGCGCCAATTCAGTGCTGTTCGCGGTCGCTATCGAGGCTCCCATCCGCTCGATGACCGGTCGCGCGAAGTCATCGGCGGAATCGCCGCCCGCTTCGACGCCCTGGCACTCTTCCCGTTCGGTGGGGCTCTCCACGATCCCTTCCGCCGCTGGGCTCTGAAGGGCGAATCGGTGCACAGCTCGCCGCTTGGCATGTTGATTCACGGGGACTACGGCTTGTGGCACGCCTACTGCGGCGCGCTTGCCTTCTCGCGCACCATCGTTCTGCCGGGCGACTCGGAGCGCCCGAGCCCGTGCGAGAGCTGCCGTGATCGACCGTGTCTCACCGCTTGCCCCGTGTCCGCCTTCACGGCGAGTGGGGAGACCGGCTCGCCAGCCTACGATGTCGACGTGTGTGTCGATCACGTCCAAGCGCCGCGGGGCGCGGATTGCTCGGCCTTGGCTGCCAGGCGCGCCATGTCTGCCCGATCGGCTGTGACTGTCGCCACAAGCCCGCCCAAGCGGCGTTTCACATGGCGGCCTTCGTTCGCGCACGGACGTCTCCGCCCCTCATGACGACGCGCTGAGTTCTTCGTCGAGCTTGACCGATGGTGTAGTGTCCGACGCGAGCTGGGATGATCTCGTTCACCACATGAAGACTGTGACGCGCGCCGCGGTGGTGGCCATCGCGCTCATGTCGGGCGTCGCGGGCCCGGCTAGTGCCCAGGACTCGGCGCCGCTTGATGCGGAGCGGCTCGAATCGCTCGTGGAGATGCTCGAAAACGAGCAGGAGCGGGAGACCTTCCTGCGTCAACTACGGACGCTGGGCCAGGCCCAAGCCGAGCAAACGCTCACACGCGAACCGACCGGAATGGCGGCCGTTCTCGACACCCTGTCGGCGCGGCTCGGGGCCGCCGAAACGGCGCTTGGAGCCGCCATCGGGAATGGCGATGGTCTGAGCGGCTTGGCGACCTGGGCGGCGCGCCAAGTCGACACCGCCGAGCGGCGCAACTTCTGGCTGGCCTTGCTGGCGAAGGTGGTGGCGGCGGTGGCGGCCGGTCTCCTTGTCCGCTGGCTGGTGCGGGCCGCGCTGACGTCGCCGCGGCGCGCATTCGAGCGGCGGGAGGCGCCGAGCCCGTGGATACGGGGGCCGATTCTGGTCGCCCACGGGCTTCTCGAACTGGTGCCGGTGGCCGCCTTCTATGGCACCGCCCTCCTCGCCCTTGCGTTGGTCCAGCCGGAGCCGGCGGCGCGCCTGGTCGCACTCGCCATCGTTCACGCCATCGCGTTCTCGACAGCCGCCCGTGCGGTGGCTCGGCTGATCCTGCGACCGACCCTACCTACCATGCGCATCGTCGCTCTTGCCGACGAGGACGCGGCCTATGCCTTCATCTGGGTCCGCCGCCTTCTCGTCATTCCGATCTATGGCTATTTCCTGGCCGAGGCTTTGGAGGCGCTGGGATTGCCACCGGCCGGTCTGGGTGCGCTCGTCAAGGTCGCTGGCCTTGCCGAGGCTGGTCTCGTTCTCGTTTTCATCCTGCAAATTCGACGTTCGGTCGGCGTCGCCATCAGGGGCGACGGCGTGGCCGCTATCCCCGGCGTTCAAGTGGTGCGCGATCGGCTCGCCGAGGTCTGGCATATCCTGGCCATCACCTATCTGGTAGCTACATACACGGTGTGGTTATTGGGCGTGGAAGGGGGCTTCGCGTTCATCGCTCGGGCCACCGCGCTGTCGGTGGTTATTGTGGTGTTGGCCCGCTTGGCACTGGTGCTGGTCCGACAAGGAGCCGAGCGCCACTTTGCCATTGGCGATGCACTCACTGCCCGGTTCCCGCATCTCAAGGCGCGCGCGAACGCCTACATCGCCACGGTGCGCAAGGTGTTCGAGGGCGCGATCTACGTGGTAGCGGCGCTCTTGATCGCCCAAGCGTGGTCGGTCGCGATTTTCGACTGGCTCGGGAGCGAGATCGGTCGCGGCCTCCTGGCGAGCGCGCTTCAGATATCCGTGGTGGTCCTGATCGCCGCCATCGCGTGGGAGGGGTCGAGCGGTTTCATAACCCGCTACCTCGAGGGCCACACCGCGGCTTATGGCACCCGGGTCGAACGCAGCGCCCGGGCCCGAACTCTTCTACCGTTGGTCAGGAACGCGCTGTTGGTGGTCATCGCCACGGTGGCGACCCTGTCGGTGCTGTCCTTGCTCGGCATTAACATCGCACCACTGCTGGCGGGCGCTGGGGTGATCGGTCTGGCGGTCGGCTTCGGTGCCCAAACGCTGGTTAAGGATATCATCACCGGGGCCTTCATCCTGTTCGAGGACCAAGTCAAGGTCGGTGATGTCGCAATCATCAACGGCCAGGGTGGCCTTGTTGAAAAACTTACGGTCCGCACCATCGTCATGCGCGATCTCGCCGGCAACGTCCATATCGTGCCGTTCAGCGCCGTCGGCACGCTGACCAACATGACCAAGGAGTACTCGCGCTATGTTCTCGATGTGGGAGTTGCCTACCAAGAGAACACCGACGAGGTCGTCGAGGTGCTGAAAGCCATCGATGCGGAGATGCGCGCCGACCCCGAATACGCCGCGAGGATGATCGCACCGATTGAGATCCTCGGCGTCGATCGGTTCGAGGACTCGGCTGTTATCGTCCGCGCCCGGCTCACCACCACGCCGATCGAGCAATGGTCGGTGGGACGGGAGTTCAACCGCCGCATGAAGATGAAGTTTGACGAACTCGGCATTGAGATGCCGTTCCCACACCGGACCGTCTACTTTGGGGTCGACAAACAGGGGATGGCGCCAGCCGCCCGAATCAGCGTGGAACCACGAGAAGCGGATGAAAACCGCCACGGTTAAATTCTGATACTACTGGCGGCATGTAGAATTCATGGCGACTGCAGCCAAGCTATTGGCGAGAATGCGGACCAATCCTCGCAGCGACTACACCGTAGAGCAGTCCAAGACGATCGCCGAGCGTTTCAGCATCGATTACCGATAGGCCGGCACGAGCCACGTCACGCTTCGGCATGGCGGCGGGCACCAGCTCACGGTTCCGGCACGCCGGCCCATCAAGCCCGTCTATGTCAGGTGGTTCGTCGGCATGATCGGCGCTGTCGGGGAGGAAGATGTAATGAGCGCTGGCGAGCGGATCACCTTGTATGTGGAGTTGGCGGATATCCTACAGGGGCACCCGGCGGGGCTCTCACTATCGGACCTGGCCAATCAGGTGAATAGGAGGGGCGCTACCGGAAGCGCGACCGCTCCGACGTGAAGGCCAGTTCGGTGCGCCTGCGTGCCCGGAAGTACGATCATCTGTTCGAGATGGAGGATGCGCGAGTCACATTGCGTCAGCCGGAGACTCCCCAGCCTGAGTATCCAGTGCGCCTCAGCCCGTTTGCCAAGGCTGAGGGTGGTGGATGGCTCGCCGAAGTGCCGGACCTTCCAGGCTGCATCTCCGATGGGCAAACGCGGGAGGAGGCGATACACAATGTTGAAGATGCGATCGCAGCCCGGATCCCCACCGCGCGGGAGTTCGATGATACGGTGCCGCTTCCGGGTGGCGGCGATCGCCCTAGCGGCCGGTGGGTGATGCGGGTTTCGAAGACCTTGCACAGACGTCTGGCTGAACGGGCAAGAGCCGAGGGCGTCAGCCTTAACGCGCGCGGCTCACAACATCTCGCTGAGGGAAACGCCTTTTGGTCACCGCGACGGCAATAAGAAGCGCTCATTGGTCGATCGCAGTGGGCCGACATGCCTGATGGTGCAGCGTCATCGCATCGGGCGGATCAACCGTTGATCACGCCCGCCATCGACGACCCTGAAACGCATATGCGGGTTCGACGGTTTGGCGCGGTTAATTGGCTCGGCCTCAAAACGCTCTACTTCAAGGAAGTGGAGCGGTTCAGCAAGGTGTTCACGCAGACATTGCTGGCGCCGCTGGTCACCTCGTTGCTGTTTCTCTTGGTCTTTAGCGTTGCGTTCGGGGGTGCCGGCCGGGGCATCGAGGGGGTGCCATTCCTGGTTTTTCTGGCGCCCGGTCTGATCATGATGGCGATCACGCAAAACGCCTTCGCCAACACCACATCGTCGATCATGATCGCCAAGGTTCAGGGCTGTATCGTCGATGTATTGATGCCGCCGCTAAGCGCCGCCGAGTTGACGCTAGGCTATACTGGCGGCGGGATCACGCGCGGTATTCTCGTCGGAGTCACGGTGGGCGGGACGATGGCCATCGTCATGGCCTTTTTCGAACCGCTGCCGATGCACTCTCCGCTCGCCATACTATATTTCGCGTTCGGCGCCGCGACGATGATGTCGCTGTTCGGCATTATCGTCGCCATATGGGCCGAAAAATTCGATTTCCTGGCGGCGGTCACTAACTTCGTCGTCATGCCGCTCGTGTTCCTCTCCGGCACGTTCTACTCGGTGGAGCGCCTGCCGAGCATTTTCTACGTGATCAGCCACGTCAACCCGTTCTTCTATCTGATCGACGGCCTGCGCTATGGCTTTATTGGCCGGGCCGATGGCTCGGTCTTGGCCGGCGTTATCGTGATCGCGGGGATCAATATCGCGCTGGCGGTGGTGTGCCATCAGTTCTTTGCCCGCGGCTACAAACTGAAAACATAGACCGGCGCGGTCGACGTGGCCGATTGACATCGATCCGGGCCCTTCTCATACTCCGCGCTTTTTTCGCCGCACCTGACACTGGTTAGCCTGACCGGGCGCTGGCCCGGCCTCAGTGGGAGTATTTGTTGTGATTCCTGCCACGATGCCGACGTATGCGCGCATCGACCTCACCTTCGAGCGAGGCCAGGGCGCCCACCTGTTCGACAGTAATGGAAGGCGCTACCTCGATTTCGGGTCGGGCATCGCGGTCACCGCCTTTGGCCATGGCCATCCCCATATCGTTGCGGCGCTCACGGGCCAGGCGGAGCGCCCGTGGCATGTCTCCAATCTGTATCGCATCGCCGAGCAGGAGCGGTTGGGGGAGCGGCTGGTCGACGCAACGTTCGCCGACACCGTATTCTTCGGCAACTCGGGCGCCGAGGCGCTGGAGTGCGGAATCAAGCTGATCCGCAAATACCATGACGAGACGGGTCAGCCCGGGCGTTTTCGCATCATCACTTTCGAGGGTGCGTTCCATGGCCGCACGCTGGCCACCATCTCGGCGGGCATGCAAGCCAAACACATCGTCGGATTCGGGCCGCTTCTCGACGGTTTCGACCAGGTGCCGTTCGGCGATATCGAGGCGGCGCGGGCCGCTGTCGGCCCGGCAACGGCGGGCATTCTAATCGAGCCCATTCAGGGTGAGACCGGCATCAACGTCGCACCCGACGGCTTTCTCAAGGCCCTGCGCCAACTCGCTGACGAGCATGGCTTGCTGCTGTTCTTCGATGAGGTGCAATGCGGGATGGGCCGAACCGGCCGTTTGTTCGCCCACGAATGGGAGAGCGTCACCCCCGATGTCATGGCGAGCGCCAAGGCCCTGGGCGCGGGCTTCCCGATCGGCGCATGTCTGGCCACCGAGAAAGCGGCGGTCGGCATGGTCGCGGGCACCCATGGCTCGACCTTCGGCGGCAATTTGTTGGCCTGTGCGGTCGGCAACGCAGTTCTCGACCTGATGCTGGCGGATGGATTCCTCAACCAAGTCGAGGCGCGGGCGGCTCAGCTTCGCGAGCGCCTCAAGACGCTGGCGCGGAGCAATACGGGAGTGATCGAGGAGGTGCGTGGGCGCGGCCTGATGCTCGGCCTCAAATGCTCGGTCCCCAACACCGATTTGATCGAGGCGGCGCGGCGCGAGGGGCTGTTGGTGGTGATCGCCGCCGACAACGTCGTGCGCCTGCTGCCACCGCTGAACCTTGAGGAGAGCCACATCGAGGAGGCGATGGACATCCTCCACCGAGTTTGCGCCGAGCTCGCGTGATGGCCGCGCCGCGCCACTTTCTCGACCTTGACGGGCTCGACGAAGCGGCATTGCGCGGCATTCTCGATCGTGCGGTGGAGATGAAACAGGCGCGTAGTCGGGACGGCACCGCCGGCGGTTCCTATAGCGGGCTGCTCGCCAGTCTCGTCCTCGCGATGATCTTTCAGCGGCCATCCACTCGCACCCGGGTCTCGTTCGACGTGGGCATGCGCGAGTTGGGCGGTGCGACCATAATCCTCAACCAAGAGGATCTCCAACTCGGGCGCGGCGAAACGATCGGCGATACCGCGCGAGTGCTGTCGCGCTATGTCGATGCCATCATGCTCCGAGCCGCTGGCCACGATACACTCGCCGAGCTCGCCGAACACGCCAACGTGCCGGTCATCAACGGGCTGACCGACCGCACCCATCCTTGTCAGCTGATGGCCGACGTGATGACGTTCGAGGAACACCGCGGCCCAATCGCTGGTCGCACGATCGCCTGGTGCGGTGACGGCAACAACATGGCGGCGACTTGGGTGCACGCGGCGGTGCGTTTTGCATTCGAGCTACGTATCGCTTGTCCCACGGCGCTCTTGCCGCCCGCCAGTTACGTCGATTGGGCGCGGTCGGAAGGTGCGCGTATCCTCATCACCGAAGACCCCGACGAGGCCGTGGCGGGGGCCGATTGCGTGGTGACCGATGCCTGGGTGTCGATGAGCAGCACGGGCAGTGAAAGCCAGAACAATCTGCTCGCGCCCTACCGCGTCGACGAACGCCTGATGGCGCGGGCCAAGGCAGAGGCCGTTTTCATGCATTGTTTGCCGGCCCACCGCGGCGAGGAAGTCACCGACGCCGTGATCGACGGCCCGCATTCGCTGGTCTGGGACGAAGCCGAAAACCGCCTGCACGCCCAAAAGGGCATTCTAGCGTGGTGTTTGGGCTAAATCGCCGGTTCCTTCAGCGGACCGAGAACTCCGTCGTCGAGGATCATTCAGCTCGCGCAATGATCCAAGAGCCGATCCATGAACACCTCGCAAGCCTTGATCTCACTGAGTGCGATGAACTCGTTCGGCTTGTGCGCTTGCATGATGCTGCCGGGTCCGCAGATCACCGTCGGGACGCCGACGTCGCCTTGGATAATGCCCCCCTCGGTTCCGTAGGCGACGGCGTAGGTCTGATTGCTGCGCGTCAGCGCCAACACTAGCGTCTCGGCCGGCGAGTCATCCTCGGGCACCAGCGGCCGTACGTGGGCCATCTCATCGATGGTAATGTCGGCGTCGGCTGAGACCGCCTTCATGCGTGGTAGCACCTCGTTCATGGCGTAGTCGCGGAAGCGGTTGAGGACCTCGTCCTCATCGGTCCCGGGGATGATGCGGTGCTCCCACAAGAACTCGCAGTCCTTGGCGATGATGTTGACGGCGGTGCCACCCTGAATCGCGCCGACGTTGAGGGTGGTGTAGGGCGGCTCGAAACGGCTG